>Ga0105055_10000762_pt1 | contig 52256 bp, 42 predicted proteins | sample BON03_FD_78090 | JGI IMG/M metagenome (GOLD analysis project Ga0105055, IMG submission 78090) | Freshwater microbial communities from Lake Bonney liftoff mats and glacier meltwater in Antarctica - BON-03 | ecosystem: Environmental > Aquatic > Freshwater > Ice > Glacier meltwater | place: Lake... | reverse complement strand
TTTTCCCATTTTATTTTTACAGTTTTCTGCCACGTGCCATACGCGATAGGACAGAGAATACAGGTGTAGAATCGGGAACTAAATGAGCGCATCCTTCGGTTTTCTTATTGCATGAATGCTTAGCAGGAGTTAGTTTATATATATAACCTGTTTTTGGTTTAGATTTCACTGCTTTGCATTTTCGGCGGATTCTTCTATTTTTGACTTAAGGATGGGAAGCCTTGTGACCAACTCAAACGTCTCTGTGATCGACTAATAAGTAACTGGTAGTGATATTTAATAAAATAGAATGACTAGAACTAAATGACTCGCAGATGCATAACCTTAAAATATGCCATATCATCACCACAAAAGGTACAACAACAACTTGGCAGTCGCAATTGACTGGCCGCAGAATCCTTATGATTAGGAATTGAAAATGGAACTATTCGAATAAACTTATGAATAAGAAATTTTCTAATAAGATTTGTTATCAAAGATATCACGTTGATAGAACACATCGGATACCATTCAATCATTTTCAATTCCGTTTCTTTGATGAAGCATAAAATAAAACAGCATCCTCATTTTGATTTTTCATTGCTGGCACGGTATTCTACAAAAGTTCCGAATAACTTGTCCCATATCATTATGTTTTGGGCATAATTGCCTTTGAGTTTCAAATTAATTAAATCAGTTACTCTCAACAATTGAAACTTACAATTTGGAAAGCGATGATGCATCTCGTGGGCTTGAACTCTGTATCCTAATCCCATAATTCCGAATTGAACATCGTACTCGGTGTGATTCAAAAACGCAGTTACCGCATATAGAACGAAGAATATAGTGACTCCAACAGCATGCACTCCAAATGGAGAAAACAAGGCAAGAATGTGGAAGGTACTAAGGACAATAGAAAGTCCAATCAACTGTTCCAAAGGATGTTCATTTGCAGCATCGAAGTATCCTCTGACCGGCATTGATTGTCGATGATGATCTAGTTCTAGAGTTAAAATTCATCCACTACCATGACGACATACTTACGTTTGTGACATAGAGCGTAGAGCGAGCGATGATGCATCAGTTGATGTGCAAAGTAATAAATGAAATCATCTAGAATTACTGCAAAGTAAACAAATGCAACGGAATTGCCTATAGTTACCTTTTCCAAGTCAAGAATAACAGTTCCTTGAAAAAGCGTAAATTGAATAAAGTACATTACCCCAATAGTTTCAATCACTTGGTTCGTTAATAAGAACAAGTAGTCCTTCGTTTCCAAAAATTCCAAGCCTCTCATTATTGGTATTGGTTCTCTTGAGGAAAGCTTTTTCACGCCAAGGAGCTTGCAAATACCTAGAACAACAGGATCTAGCAACGTGACTCCGATGGATTTCAGGATGATCGCTGCGATGAAGTAGAACGGTGAAATGCCAAGGGGGTTTAAAATAGTAGCTTGAGACTCATCGACGATGAAACTTTGAAGGCTCTCCATTCTAACACTTCGATTTCAATTGAAAATATATTATGCTCAACGGTTTGGTTGCGTAATCAAAAATTCGATTACGACTACTTCTATTGGAATGTCTACGAGTCCGACTTATTTGAATTTACCAGGTACTATTTGAATTTAATTTAATTCTCAACCTGGTCGCTTTATTTAATCAAGTTGTTCAAAGAACTTTATTGAGGTTAGCAAGGGGGAAAATCAATAATATGATTACGCAAACGGGCCCGTGTTGTCTAGCACCGGGATGGTTGTCTAAATTGATGACAATGAAACATAGACTTCTGAGTTCTTGAATACACGTCCCAGGACATAGGGGATAAACCGGATATGATAAAGCTAGTTTAAAGTTGTATTCCCGTGATCTAGACTCGCATTTAAATTTCCTTTCATAGGGTTCAAACGTACCAGCGGTATTAAAGGTTCAGTGTTGGTAATTTGGTTGTTCGAAAGACGAAGTGTCTGTAGAGCAACCAGTGAAGACACTGGCTGAATATTTTCGATTTGGTTGCTTGAAGCATCGAGTAATAGTAGCGTTGTTAATGAAGTCAAAGGCTGAATATTCTCAATTCTGTTGCTTGAAACATCTAGAATTTTCAGATTGACTAGTGAAGACAGCGGTTGAATATTCTCAATTTGGTTACTTGGAGCATTGAGTACTTGCAAAGCAGCTGCTAATGAATTCAAAGGCTGAATATTTTCAATAAGATTCTTTGAAATATCCAGGGCATTTAGATCTAACAGTGACGACAAGGGTTGAACATTCTGAATTAGGTTATTTGAAAATCCAAAATTCGCAAATTTTTCAACGATGCCAAAAAATGCAGATTTTTGATTTCCGAATGTTGAAGATTTAGATTCTGCAGACCTGCCAATCGTGCCACATGTTCAAAATTTTGGATTCGATTAGCTCCAAGATGAAGACGCTCCAAGAGAACCAGTGATACCAAAGGTTCAATATCTGTAATTCGATTATTCGAAAGGTCAAGTTTCTGCAGATTCTCCAGCGGCGTAAAATGTTGAATATTCGAAATACGGTTATTAGCAAGCTCCAAAACATGTAGACCGAATGGCAGAGCGGTTTGAATATCTTCAATTTTATTATCATCAAGACTCAACAGACGCAAGTATACAAGTTGCACCAATAGTGGAGGAATTATTGTGACATTGTTGCCTGAAAGAATTAAATCTTCTAATTCTACCAGAATAACTAGGGGTTCGATATCTACGATTCTATTATATCGAAGATTTAAACTTGATAAAGATACCAATGATGACAGAGGCTCGATGTTTTGAATAAGGTTATCCGTGAGATCTAGAGTTAGAAGACCTCCCAATCCTTGAATTCCCTCAAGAGACTTGATATTGTTTTTGCTGAGTAGCAGCTCGTAGATGCGATCGGTTTGACATATCTGCAAGGTTTCCAGCGACGTGATGGCTTCGTTTTCGCAATTGAAGCTATATTCATCGTCCGCATCCGGTCCATAGGTACTGCATCCGAGCATTTCAAAAGCGTGGAGGCATTCATTGAACGGATCGAATTTGAGGCGCTTCGTTATTGGTCCGCTTTTTTCTTCCGGGGTCGTTTTCCACCCTCATAGCCTTCATCAATTATGGCGCCATCGTTGAGAGTTACTATGAGCAATAAAACAGCAATGAACTTCATGGAGTTTGTGTTCTACTTCCTGTGTACATCGTATTTTTGAAAATTCAGTTTTCACATGGCAAATGAAGGAATGGACTACTACTCCTATTGAAATCAACAAATTTTGTTTATTGCAAATTCACGAATTTGTTGTTTGGTGGCGTATTTTCACATCTTCAATGCCTTTGAAGTACAACTGTATGGCCATTCATGCTTCAAACTTAGGTTGATCGTATTGCTTTCTAAAATATTAAGTTAGTTTTACAGCTACTGGAACGTCATTTACGCTGGCAGCTTCCTCTACTGCGAGTGCAACACGAATATCGTTAGATGGTTTCGGAATAAGTGTCAGTTGCACAGGTACTCTCAGAATAGGACTGAAAACTGCACTTGATTCAAATTTCAATTCCAAAATGTATTCACAAGAAAACTCTTTGGAACGAACGGTTTGATTCAGCACATTTAGAGGGAGAACAAATGAGTAGATTGCATTCACTTTCTGACTGTTCGTTTGAAATAAGAGGTTACTCTGGTTGTTTTCAAGAGTCCAAGAACGGGTCGACGAAGATTGCCCAGTAAACTGCCCAACTTCCAAGAGTTTAATCTTGGCCAATCGATATTCACAATTAGATCTATTCTCTATCGTCAAAGATAGAGAAATTCTGCTTCCCACGGAATACCGCTGTTTCTCAACGGATGCTTGGATGTCAACAAGGCCGGAACACTTGAGCATCAGAAAACCGCTATCCAGCATTCGCTTCCACTGAACAATGTTGGGGCGAATGTCTTGTGAAGTCACAGTGACGGCCTGCTGACAAAGTACTCGGTCCTTCGACACCCAAGTGTCCTTTTCTAGTAAAACGGAAACCCAGTACTTGCATCGAAAGGTGTTGTTGTTTGAGTCGTATGTTACAGTCGGAGGACATCCTAGAGGCAATGAGAAATTGAACGGAATGTGGTGTGTACCCACTGAAAGGGTTTTTGTAAGACGGTCTTTGTAATTTAATTTACAAATTGGGAATTGCTGTTCCGGCCTTCCCATCGTAGATATCCATTTCATACCAGTTAATGTCACCTTGAGGCCTGATATATCGACATCCTGGACCACGTGGCACTCTATGAATCCGCAGAGCGTCGTTCCAGAGCTCTCTAACATGGAGATCGTGACGTTGGCGTATTGTTGCACTTTATCACTTCGGGAGCTATTTGAATTGCCCATATTTCGTCTATAGAGAGCAGCTTGTTAACTACTTGTAAATATCGCGAGTGAAAAGTTGAGCCTTGTTTGAATAGCAACGAACCCTCAGCACTTGAAGGAACTTTCCTTGTAGTTGATACAATAGTTAATACATTGTTGAGTACGTTCATAGTTCGATGTGGAGAGCAAGTAGCGCGGATGTTGATTTCCTCACAGCTGCAATGATGGAAGATGCAGGAATACCAGAAACACCCTCAAGTGGGATGTCCATGGACAGTAGCCCATTGAGCTGCATGGAAGCATATGATCTAATTGATAGTGCTTCACAAGGCAATCCTGACTCTTCGCTTCCGTTTCGTCCCCAAGCTTCTCCTATTTGTCTGGATATTACTCGTTTCTACGTTGCTTCGCAGCGTGACTCTGGGCGTAATTTTTTGAGTGAGAAGGATCCACAGCTTCAGCTTGGCGACCCAGAGAACCATGTTGCTGTTAAATATCAAAGCTTTTCTAACGGGGAGATATGGTGGTCTTCTGGCAGTGGACTGCGAGGCATTGTGTCGCGTAACATGTCAAAGCGATCAGGCCAGTTGAAAACCGGAAGTTTGGCGGACGATTGTAAAATATCCGGCAAGTGCTTTTGCTTGTTAGAGAGGAAAACAGTATCTGAAGAGGTCACTACTGAAAACGTGAAGAGATATATGTCACTATCTGCTCCTTCGTTGGTTGAGTTTTCGTATTCTATTGAGTATCAAAGAAGTCGCAAAAGGACCCGCCTACCGGATGCCTGGATTGCCGATCCGATAGTTCTGTCCCCAATTGACCGATATGAACAAGAACCCGATTTGACAGTTAAAGGGAATCTGGTAGTTCACGGAGATGCGTTCTTCAGTGGCAATCTGGTGGTCGATAATCTTCGCGTGTCAAACAATTTAATTGTTTTGGGCGGTATTTCTGGTCAGTTAATCACCCCCCTGGTCGAGCTGATTATGCGGAATGGTTTGAGCAGCTGGATCCGCAAGAGGATATCAGTTTTGGCGATGTCGTACAATTGCGTTCACCAGAGCAGAAGATCACGAAAAACATCGAAGGACAAGGACCGGTCATGGTGGTGAGCACGAGTCCTTCAGTTGCTGCCGGTGTGCCTTCGGACAAGACAAAGAAGGGCCATTTATGCGGTTTCCTTGGACAAGTCCCAGTTCGAGTTCATGGTCCTATTCATAGTGGTGACTTCCTCGTCCCATCCGGTTTGAACGATGGCAGGGCTAGAGCAGGAGGAGGGTGGCATTCAGAGCGATATGAACCATTGGGCACATCTATGGATAACGCACCAGAAGGAGAGCATCTTGTTCTCGCCTTTGTGAGATGGGAACACACCGGGAAATGGGATGCATTCAAAATGGATGTAGCTGGTGTGAGGAACAACAAGAATATCGTTTGGCCGTTTTCATTTTTTGTATTTTGCGTGTTCTTTATTACAAGAAGTCGATACGACAGAGAAGACTGTGGGCACAGCTTTTGCTCTGCGTTAATGTACCATTCGAATCTTGATTTGATGGCTGGCATATGGGCTGCTTTTCATTGCCCAGAATACTCGGAGTTCGTTTTTGAATCCAAGTACTATATCGTGAATTCGTTGGTGCATATTGCGCTATGTGTGTTTGCCATGCGGGATATTTTAACGAGAGACGGAGGGCCTATGACTCAAACACAAGTGAGCTCCATGCTGACTGAACTGATATACTTGTTTCTTGATATGGTTTGTTGTCTGGGACTAGCTTGCGTATACTGGGCATTGCGTGTACATATGCTTAAATTGCAAGCTGCTTCCAAGCCAAGTTTAGTACCGCAGGCCACTGATTTCCAGAAACGAGTGGCGAAGATCAAGGGATTATTCGGTTTTGGTGAAAAGGAAGATTGACTAACTTAATTCGAATCCACTTTCACTGCGAATCGCATACAGAAGTTTTTGCTTCATGATTCTCTTGGAAGAGTAGCAAGGCAATTTGAGAGTGTTGAAACATGTGGACGCACATGGTAACAAATCCTCACCACCAGGTATTTTATGCAAACAAAAGGGAGGAACAAGTCTTGAAAATCCAAGAAGCGGAGGCCTTTCACATGAAGTAACAAATTTCAAAAGCAAGCCTTTGTCAGTATCGGAAAATTCTGACAACACCGACCAAAACTTGGATATTGTTGAATCCAGGCCATGAAATCCGTTGACGTACTTTGAGTGTTTTTTAAGATCATTCAAGTTGATGCCTCCGCCTTGTCCTGAAATCAAGGTTTGTAGCTCCGGCTGTGTGAATGATTGGATCCATTGAGGGTTAATTAACCTATTGAATCCTCGTAGAAATGCCAGCGATTGTATCTTGCACTTGTTGTTCAGATGGTGATGGGCCACCAGATTGATGTATTTGAATTTATTGCGTGAGTTGACAATGGTTTCTGCGCCTTCAGGAATCAATTCAACCTCATGTACTTGCCCAAATTCATTCTCGGTTATTGAAAATGTCAAGCATAACTCCTCCACATCGCCTTCATAGGTCTTGAGGAACATCAGATTTTTATACAATTCGGAATCAAGTGACGGCAAATCCCCTATCATACTAAACCTGGCAAGAAACTTGGACAAAAAAAAATATGCGAATTTTGGCTGTACCACAATATCTTCATAGAGCGCCTTTCCCAAAATGCAACCAAGAAATTCCAATAATTCCAAATGTTCGTGCCCGTGAATCGTTGCAGAATTTGGATTTGGATAAAGTAAATTATCAGTGGTTGAGTTGAAGAGACCGTACTCTGGATTAAAGGCAACACCAGATAAAGTGGTCCAGAACTCCTTAAACAAACCGCCTGCGTCGATACCTGATTCCTGGTGGCCTTGACTGTTTACGAATATAACGTACAACCTGGACTTCAAATTAACAGACTTCCCTAATGCAGCGAATCCGTCACCGAATACATTTTCTCGTCTCGCTTGAAACTTGTGCGTCCTTCCTGGCTGTTGGTGTGCCGCTCTGTCTACCGCAACAACCTGTTGAAAGATTCGGACTCGTTCTGAAAACGGAATGGAATAGGGCATGTGTGCGAGTAACTTTGACCTGAGGACAGGATCGAGTCCTTGTGTGCCATGGAGAACGTTTAATTCTGACACCAGCCATTCTTTACTGGAGCATAACGGCTTTCTGGAATGCCGTTCGTATAGCGTTTGCAGTAATGTGTCTGCTGCTTCAGTTAATCGATTCGTCTCATTCTTAACTAACGTACAATACAACTTGTCTTTAAGTATTTTGATGGCTGATTGTAAATGCACAATATGAAGAGGAAAAAATGTTTCGTGAAGTTCCTCATCATCAGAAATCAAAAGTAAATGGGACAACACTTTACAAAATACAAGCAACACGGGAGAGTTATCGTCAATGAAACTTTGTTTTCTGATAGGATTGGCGTCTATGACATGCAGCCACAGCCTTTGAGAGATAGTACGAGAAGAAAACGCCACAGAGTTCAGTAACAGTGAAACCCGCCCAGAAGACGATCCTAATTTTGAAAAGAAGCCAGCTAGGAGACTCGAGTATTCATTTGCCAGATCACGATGTTCTCTCCTATCACCAACTGCCGCCAGTTTTCTAGAAACCTCAGACTGGTTTAATAATGGGGGCTGTTGCTTCTGCGCCCGAGGCCAATTAGATACCGCTTCTCTCATTTTGGTAAACAACGACTTGGACGGGGCTGATTTCAACGAAGGAGCGGTAGTGTTATGATCAGCGAGTTCTTTCATTTTATCAGCCCACATACTAGATGACTTGGTTTTGTCACGTTCAAGATGCTCATCCGAAATATTGAAGCAGGAATCACAAAGAAAACGGCAAAACGAACTTTCAGAAAAGGTGGAAAGTTGCTGCTCAAGTAGCAGAGGCATGGCCTTGCATGTTTTATCGCTTTCCCACAAAAGCAAAGAATTTCCTGAAAATGTTTTAGGCGATATCCATTGAATCATTTCGTTCAACTTGACCAACCCAGGTTGAAGCAGCAAGGTGTTTCGAGTCACGCCCAAAAGTCGAAGGACGTTTCCAAATGTCCAAATAGCTTTATGTGGACAAGACGTCAAACTGGGTACAGACAAATCCCCTGCAGAAAAATCCGATGAGAAGTCCGTTAGAAGTGAAGCCAGCTCGTTCAAAGTATCAGTTGAAATTCGAAATGGAATCATCGCAGGCAGTCCAAGAATATCTTGAATTCGTCTACGTCTATCATACTGGCTTATGAACCTAGTATATCGAACGAACAATGAAACTATTAAGGAATCTTGGACCACATAACACTCGCCAGATGTCTCCGGAATGACACTTTTAGTGAACTGTAATTTGAAAATATCGAACGCACTAGCCCAAACACCATCAACATCATTTTCAATCCACAACTTTCCAGGACTGCGAAAAAGCTGCGAAAGTTTGCATAAAACCTGGCAATGTACTTTACTGTGGAGAATAAATGCATCGTGACAAGTAAATTTGACAAACTTTTTGATACGTATTCGAAATTCCGGCAAGTTCCAGTAGCTTAGAAATAAATTGCAACTTAAAACTTCCATGGTTAAACTTGCGAAGCTGTCTAAAGGAAAGATATTATCGTATTCGCGAATATAAACAATTTGGCGCAATAGTTGCAAGAAAGTTTTAACGGGTACAATAAATGTTTTCCTAGCGGCAGATAAAATGGATTTCAGTTTTTCAATATCAGCCAATTTGGTTTTCAGATCGTTCTTGAAAAATTCCATCGACTCATTTCGAACTTTTCTGCCTCGAAACCGCCGTTGAAGTACCTAATGACATAATTCAATAAAAATAGAGCCAATCTTCATTTGTTCCCAACTCACCAATGCAACATGGATCCATTTCTTCTCCCTTTCTCTCACTTCTCTCTGCTGTCGGGCAATCGCTACAACGCGGTCCCTCTCCTTCCCACCGACATTGAGGTCAAACATATTTATATTTTTACTTGCTAAATAGAGTCTACCTGCTCTCTAATCTGGTTCACTCATCATCACACTCTCATACCATTGAAGAATGGATGGTGACGATCTTCTTCCAAGAAAAAGTAGACTGCCTGTTTCATACGTACTTGTAGCAGTGGGAGTGTTATCGATTATGGCTTACGTGGTTAGTAAATGGGTTCACCGAATACGCCATTCCTTGCTTGGAGAAACGAATTTACCGGAGTATGGATCCATTATTGAGAGTCCGGAAATTCCAAACAGAGCATTTATTATAGCGAGACATGCACGTTATGGGTATTTGGTTTTGAAGTCATTTAAGAAGAGGAAAGGATTGCATGGACAATTACCAGGAGGAAATATCGATGAAATCGACGTTGGGCCTGATGCAGCTGCAGCTCGAGAACTATTTGAGGAAACTGGAATTGATATCCGACAAGATCTTCGCAGACTGACTCTTCTTGTATTTCCTAATGGTACATCGAGTTTCAAGGGCAGGGCCTATTACTTGCTGGACCTGGAGAATGAAGATGCAACAAATGGACCCAACACCCCGGAATCAGGAGAATCGTTTAACCTACGGTTGTCTCCTGAACATGTGGGATTCACTTTCATGCCTACCATTGACCAAACCGCTAAAGCAATATTGTTGCATTCTGGAGGCAAAAATAGCACTGCCATCGTGAACTTTCCGAACCTCTTATGACATACCGATCCAAGTGCCGATCTAGAAGAATTGAGATAACGCATGAAAATAATCTATCATCAAGTTTGTACTGTATGAAGAAAGAAGTTCAACCTAAATTTGATTTTGCGAAGTAAAGAAAAAAATCTTTTTTGAACATTGGAAAAGGAATAGAAAGATGTTCGCTGCTTCTCAAAGCGTGATGGAATTTAAAGCAGGAAAAATGACCGCCTGTAGAATCGGGTCCTCAAAGAAACATGGTGTTCAGCCTGACCCTCGAAAGGGCAAATTGTTGCTGGTCAGAGTAAGTATAAGCATAACGAGGATGAATCATATTCATCGTACATATTAGGGAGATGATGCGTCTCTTAAGCTCCAGTGGAAACCAAGACTTCGGAATGTTGTGGAGGATGTAAGTATGCTTTTTGAATTGGCAATTGGTTATAACATGATGGTAGGATTTGTTAGTGTTTCCTGAAAATCTAACTTTTACCAAAGTCAACACAGGTGTTGAATCCGATCGTGTTTACCTTTTGCAATTCAAAGCGTCGTCTAGACGTTTTTTCTTTTGGATGCAAGAAGCTGATGCGCGACAGGATCAAGCTTTGTGCAAGAAACTAAACGACCATTTAAGTGGGATTACTCCAACGGAGACAACTGGCGATAGGAATGATTTAATGCAATTGCTTTCTAATTTCGGCGGAGATGGACGAGGTGGTCGTCCGCTACAAGTTGGTGATCTTTCGAGCATCCTGCAAGGAATGAATTTACCAACTCAACCCACAGGTGAGTGAAATATGCAACTTGGAATACTATGTATAACTTGCTTCTTTAGATGGTGAAACTACGGAAGGCAAATCAGAGGAGAAAACCGAAGAGAAAAAAGACGAAGAAGGTGAAGATGAGAGTAACCAAGGTACTGGTGATCAAGATGATTTTTATAGTTAACGATATTTTTCTAACTATTCTCTATTTTTTAGGCCATTCCGAACCAGCTCTACGTTCGCTAACTTCAAGCGATCTACAGGTAAGTGTTTCAAATTGATTTTAAAATTACTGTGTTGAAACATGTATTAGCGCGCTTTTGATGGTGTTTCGCAGTCATTCCAGCAGACTCAACCCTCGCCGTCATTGTCGACCATTGTGGCTTGTTCCGAAATCAAAGAGCTACTGCAAGACTCCAAAATAAGAGATTCGTTGCTGGAGCATTTACCTAGCGACCAAAGAAGCGTACAAGAATTGAATGATGTCGTATCGAGTCCCCAACTCCGCCAAGCGTTCGGGGTTCTGTCTCATGCACTACAATCCGACGAATTCAATGTAGTCATGGCAAATTTTGGGCTGGATCCAAATGATGGTGCGGAGTTTTTGCAGAGAGGCGATGGAATTGGGGCATTTTTGGCTGCTCTTCAAGCCCAAACTGATAAAGACAAGGATGAAGATTTCTATAACTAAATTTGAATTTAGAACCGATTTATTTTATGAACCACCAAGTTCCACGAATGAACTACTCGAAGGGGGGAAATACCCTATTGTTAATTGTATATAGTTCTAGTGATGGATTGAAAATTTACACCATAGAAAATGATGTTTTCGATCTTTGATATACTACCAGTCCTATGGTAAACAATAGTAGTACTGCCAATTGTGTTTTGCAACCACCAATTTTCGTTGGTCGAAATTAGTGGAGACAAAACAAACCTTGAATTATCTTTTAGTAGAACAACAAGCAATCAGAGTAACATGGGAAAAGCCAAGGAGCACGTCAATCTAGTGGTTATCGGGCATGTAGATGCTGGTAAGTCCACTACCACCGGTCATTTGATCTACAAGTGTGGAGGAATCGACAAAAGAACCATTGAGAAGTTCGAAAAGGAAGCAGCTGAGCTTGGAAAAAGTTCATTCAAATATGCTTGGGTACTTGACAAGCTTAAGGCAGAACGTGAAAGAGGTATCACCATTGATATCGCGCTATGGAAGTTTCAATCTCCAAAGTTCGACTTCACTGTTATCGATGCTCCTGGACATCGTGACTTTATCAAGAACATGATTACCGGAACATCCCAAGCTGATGTTGCTGTTCTTGTTGTTGACTCCAGTACTGGAGGATTCGAAGCTGGTATTGCTAAGGATGGACAAACTCGCGAACATGCTCTTCTTGCATTCACTCTTGGAATCCAACAGATGATTGTTGCTGTGAACAAGATGGACGACAAGACCACCATGTACTCGGAAGCTCGATTCAACGAAATCCAAAGCGAAGTTTCTGGATACCTTGCAAAGGTAGGATTCAAGCCAAAGAAGATCTGTTTCGTTCCTATTTCAGGATGGGCTGGTGACAACATGATTGAAAGATCCACCAACATGCCATGGTACAAGGGTCCATATCTTTTGGAAGCTCTTGATGCTATCAAGCCTCCAAAACGACCAAGTGACAAGCCACTTCGACTTCCTCTTCAGGATGTTTACAAGATTGGTGGAATTGGAACTGTTCCAGTAGGACGTGTTGAAACCGGAGTTCTTAAACCAGGTATGATTGTTAACTTTGCTCCAACCACTGTAACTACTGAAGTTAAGTCCGTAGAAAGACATCATGAGTCTGTTCCAGAAGCTCACCCTGGTGACAATGTTGGATTCAATGTTAAGAACGTTTCCGTTAAAGATGTTCGACGTGGAAACGTGTGCTCTGACACCAAGAACGATCCAGCTAGAGGAGCTGATTCCTTCGACGCACAGGTTATCGTCATGAACCATCCTGGTGAGATCCGTGCTGGGTATGCTCCAGTTCTTGATTGTCACACTGCTCACATTGCGTGCAAATTTGCAATCCTTCAGACCAAGATGGACAGACGATCCGGAAAAATCCTGGAAGAGAACCCAAAGTTCTTGAAGGCTGGAGATTCGGGTATGGTTCAAATGCTTCCTTCCAAGAAGATGTGTGTAGAATCATTCACTGAATACCCACCTCTTGGACGTTTCGCTGTTCGTGATATGCGTGTAACCGTTGCTGTTGGTGTGATCAAGAGCGTTAACAAGGCAGCTAAATAAGTAATTTCGAAATATTTTTGTTTTGAATTTTTGTAGTGTATTCCATTTTGTGATGTATAGGGAAAACTTATCCGTCTATCTATGAAGTATAGGGTTTACATGCATTTGACGAATCTGTGATGGTGATTCTATGCACTTGATTTGAGTTATAATAAGAGATGGAAGACACTAGATTTTTAGCAGATTCAATCGAGAGCAACTTTTAAAATGTATCAATACTGATTCATTAATGCGGCAGAAATCGTCGCGGAAACAAAAGAAGCAATAAAATTCGAAAGCGAGGCTTGCTTCATTTTGGTATTTTCTGCCGACTTTCGTAATTTGAACTTTCGGGGTTTAATAACAGGTTTAACTGGGGTTGTTTGAATAGTTTGTTGGTTTCTTGGGGATTTTCTATAGGCACATTTTGGAACCGGGGGTTGTTTCGGCTTTGGTTTCATATGTGGTTTTATAGATTTCTTCTTGAGCAGTTTTTCGAATTCAAGCTCGAGTTGCTCGAGTTGTTCTTCGAATTTAGTCTTGCCTTGACTCCCTGAGGATGTATGTTTTTTCTCAATAGGTTGCTGGGCTTGTGATTTTTGAATCCGACGATGTCGTTGAAATACCCCAGTTGCATGCGAGCGCCATACCTGTGGACGTTTTGCTGATATTTGCTGTCGTGATTTCCGAGTACGTTCAAGTCGTTTGGTGTAATCCTTCATGTCCTGTTCATGTTTGCGCCAATCGGATCGTGAACAAAAAGGTTTCGCAGAAACAATCCTTTTTACAAAGCGCAAGTTGTTTAATAGCAGCATCTCGTGTCCTAATTCATTCTCTGGGCGCTGTTCTCTGCAGGGCTCCGTTGGAAGGTCGGGTTGGATTCGCTTTCGCCGGCCACCTCCTTGCTCAATATTTTGGATCCGAGTTCCAAGTTGCATATTGGCTTCCTTAATTTCCTCGGAGATTCTCTTTGCCTCTACAGCTTGGGCATTCTTTCTGTGAGTCAGATAACGCTCTCGTGAATCCGCGTATTTCTTTTGCGACGTGGTAGAAACTTGGGCAGTAATATTGCAACGACGCTTAAGATGAGATTCAAATATGCGAAGTGATTCCTCTTCCTTGTATCTGCTCCAATATCTCTCCTTCTCTGTCGACATCGTAGATATCCTAATTTGATGTCAACAAAAATAACGGATCTTTTTAGCAAGACTTTGGTTTCTTGGGAGTAAATAGTTGACCCTGATGAATCTATAATAAGTGAGACTCGAAATGACATTTGTTTAATTGATTAGTTCGAATGTTTATTTATTCATAAGTTCACGTTGTTGTTTTGCCTGCATTACTAAACATGGAAGCCTAAAAAGATCCATTGCAAATCCGATGCCGAATAGACCCAGAGTACACAAGTACAAATAGCCTCGTTTTGTGTTCCCTAAGTAAAAATGATGCAATCCAAAAAGTCCACCAGGCAAAATATACAAATAAGCCTCACAAATATTCAACGTTTCTTCCGGATGTTTCACAAGGTAGAACTGTCGAAACAAATCGGCGAACCATCCTACTCCAAATAGTCCAAAGGTTGCCAAGTACATAAACCCGTGAAAATTCCTACCGAGTAAGAAGTGCTGAATTCCTGTGAAACCTAGTGCCCATACTGTGAAGACGTCCCATTCTTTTGAGTCACGGCTCTCCAGCAGGCTTTTCATGCGACATAAATCGACCACTACACCGATCCCTAAACAACCCCCTGTAAGAAAATAAAGCACTCCCCATTTGTATCTCCCGAGAAGAAAATGATGAGTACCAAACCAGCCGAGGAGGAGCGTCAAGATATAAAGATCAGAAAGAAGACATGGTGGCATTTCAGAAGAATCCGATCTCAATGATAAATTGGAGAATGGTACTGTAGGGTGATCAATGATCTTCCCTTCAGCTACTCCTTCGCTGACGTCTCCCTCCACTATTACTGCCAAGCTGATATCTTCTTCAAAACCCCGTTCAACGCTTCCAACACCGTGCTCGATGCAAGTGAGTCGCTTACCGAGGGAAGCTGAGGGCACACTATATCCATCATTTATTTCAACAACGCTCATGTTAATCTTTTCCAGTTATGATGGACACAAAATTCAAATTTAAAAAGTGGTGTGTGACACAAATATATATTATACGAACCGGAGTATTGGTAATATATTCTATCGTTGAATACAAGATGGTCTTGTATTAATTCTATTTGACGTAAAAGGCAAGAACATTCTCCTACGTAGACCATTTATAATAAAAAGTGACTTATGGTGCGGATTATGGTGACACTGAGTCAAGGATTACAGGCGAAATCGAATTGCCAGTTAATGACTGCAATGTGCCTAGATAATGAATCTTTGATAACTGTTGGTGACGTCATGTGAGTTGGTCTATTTGTGCAGCTTTTGGTGTTCTAATTTTGAAAGGCACTTCGTGAAAGAGAGGCTAGGTATTGAAACGGAAGTAGAGCTATTCTTACATAAACACTTTTTAGTATCTCTCGATGAACCGAAAAGTATATTCAATGAGAATGAACATGTATTTATTGATCTACCTAAAAGGGAGATCCCAACGAGGAAAGTTCGAGACATTGGTTTTATCTGTGAAAGAGATTGCGGAACAAAAGTAAAATGGACAGGCAAACGGTGGCGGCGTCTATGTTCCACCAAAGGCTGCATGATTCGAATAACTAAAGGAACCCTGAAATGCAATCGGCATTTGAAAAATATCCAAAAATCAGAGATTAGTTTAAATAGTGTAAAGGCGGGTCTTTATATAGCGATGCGATTCATGTTGTTAGAAAATGGACAACCGAAACTATCGGCATTATTAACAGGAACGGTAAAATCGATCGACGAATCGTTCCTCGTTTTGAAACTGAAAGGCAATCGAATTCAAGAAATAGATGCAGCTAGCATCGTAGAGCTATACAACGTTAATCCATGAATCTTCGTTCTTTACTTGCGTTCTTCTTTCTCTTTTTCGACACGAATTTGTCTAAACCTCCAGATTGTTTCAATTCCTTGTATTTTTCTTCCAGTTTTAACTTTTTCATTTCTGATTTTTTCAGATAATAAGGCTGTTTGCCCTTGCCGACTAAATCTCGCTCTCGGCGATTAATGGTTTCTTTGAACTCCCGGCTTTTTCTCGACGCTTCAATATTATACTTTTCCTGTTCTAACTTTGTGAGGCTTGCCATGATGGACTCCCTTTCGTCCTCTTTCATAACTCGATGTTTGCTTCTGCCGCGCGCCGTCACCTCCTTCTTTCCCAGTTTTTTGTCTTTCTTTAAAGCAGTTTTCAGTTGTGCAATTTCTTCAGCACGCTGCTCATCCAGGAATGCATATCTGCTATCGAATATTTTAGGGTCGACCTTGCCTGAGACTGCTTGGAAGCGAGGATCCCGTGACTTGTACCCCGGTTTTTCAACCACCAATTTGAAGCGACTCACCCTCCTTTTGGAGGTGACTTCAAGGGGAGCGTGCTTGCTTTTTTTTCCTTCTCGCGGTTGGGAAGGGCCTCTCCTCTTCCGCGTCAACGATTCAAGTGCTAAAGAACCATCGAGCCACTTGTTGATGTATTCTGGGCCAGGAAGTTCGAGGGCAACATGCAACGGCTTTCCTCTGAAGCCATCTTTTTTAAGCTGCGCTAATTTGGCAAGCGGCAAATCTCTCAACGTATCTCGCAATATTTCTAAAGGGCTCTTATCGACTGTTTCGTCATTTTCTGATTCCTCATTTTCTGATTCCTCATCAGCAGATGATGATTCCTCATTCGACGATGATTCGTCTTTTGATTCTGAATCACTCTCAGATTTCAATGAACCAGATTCTACTGAACGCTCCGTAGCTTTCAAATCAGTTTGTCCCATCGTTTCTTCCTCGTCTGAGGACCATTCTGATTCTGAAGACGCCATCAACCACTGGTACACAACAACTGGTAGACCCTGAATTGATTTTGCATGCGTGGGTGATGGTTCGTAAAATTCCAAGCAATGTGTTTTATCTCACGATGCAGATTGTTGTGGGTTGTGCTGCAGTAAGACTGTTTATGAATCCCGGGTATAAAGAAGGTGAATTAGAAGAGATTCTGATCAAGAAGTATAACATACAAACAAAACCAACCGACACCTCCTTCCGAGATGCTTTACTACGAGCCAAGAACGATACTCTTGATGTAGCTCCTCCAAGAATACAAGATAGCAAACTTGCTGATAAATCATCTTAATTTTTACTAATCTAAATGCTATCTTGGAGAAGTGCCGATTTACCGCCTGAATCCGTCAGCTCTTGAATAACCTTTTTCAAATAGGAAACCTCTTCTGATTCATCTGTCTTGCTGGCACTGTTGGTGATGAGCTTCACTCTCGAAGCATATGCCAAAGAAGATGTTGTTTCCTCTGCGTTGTAATCTGCTGGTGAAATATTGACAAACATCAAGGTTTTGGCATTTCCACCTAATGAATCACTCATCAGTTGAGTCAATTTGTTGTTTCTGTAAGGAATAAATTTCTCTCCTTTAGATAGAGCCGATATGACATCTCCTAGCGCCGATAGAGACTTGTTAATACTCATAGCCTCTTTGAGTCTGTCATCAGTGGCACCTGTTTTGTCTTGTCGTTCGCTACCTGCTAAATCCACCAACGAAAGTTTACCAATATTGCGTTTCTTCGTATTGCAATCGAGGTTTTCGAGAATAACTGTAAATATCAGATGAGAACGAGAACTTCCAGCATTCATATTCGTGGAAGCCACATGTCTGACTGAATTGGCTTTGTTGAAGAAACGAACTAGCTCTTCCTCGGTATGCACTTCCACTGTGTGTGCACCCTTCACAAACACAATTCCGGTATTATCCTTTTTGATATCCAGCTTTGCTGGCTGGCCTTGAACAACTCCTGCGCTCTTAAGAACTGGATGCAGAAGATCCACCAATTGGTCCAGGTATAACTCCATTATATTGAGCTTCACAGTTAACTCATTGCGTCCTACATTCTTTGTCTTGTATTCGAAAATCTCTCTGATACTTCTTAACACGAGACCAGGTGATTCGGGGGACCCAACCATCGTATGTGTTTTACCACTTCCCGTTTGCCCATATGCGAAAACGCACACATTGAATCCATCTAAAGAAGATTGAATTAGATTCTGAGTATCCTGGAAAATTTCATCTTGAGTGGAGCTAGGACCGAAACAATGATCAAACACGAAATTCTTGGTGCTTTTTTCAGTGGCGATACTGAGAGAGAATTCGTCTTGAAAGGCTACCACCTGTCGGGAATTCCTCTCAACTTCATACGCTGCCATAGGACGGCACCTAGCGAACACTCTGATCTTTCCCTTCATGTCCTCCATCATATTGAAGTATTTCTTTCGCAATTTCTGCTCTTCCAGATAGGCAATTTCGAGACTCTCGTGTTGCTCTACCAACTCGACATGGGCTTTGGCAACCTCTTCCAATGCTGCTGCTTTAACCACCAATTCTTCATGCGATTTGCGCACTGATTCGAGTTCCGTGCCAACTACTTTAGCATCACCAACTAGCTTCGAATTCTTTTCATTCGATTCCTTTTCTCTTGATAAACTCTCTGTCAGAGTTCCTACTTCTTTCTCCAGAGAAGAAACGACCTTTCTATTTGTTTTTTCTAATTCTTGGACCTGCTTGTCGTGGCTTTTAGCGAGATCCGCAATTTCCTTTTTCAACTTGACAGTATCAGTAGATCCTTTAGAAGTTGATGAACTTGATGATGCTTGCGCCTGAAGTTTTGTGAGTTCCTTTTCTAACCTGTTGCATTTTCCTCGAAACTCTTTCATGCTTTGTTCTGCTACTTTGAGTTTCTTCGCAGCAGCATCCCCTCGAGAATTCGCTGGTACTTTTTCTGCATCTTCGAGTTGCTTTTTCAGGTTTTTGATTAGTTTTTCAAGTTCTTTTGAGTTGCTGTTGTCTGCTAACTGATCTTTTAGTTGTTGAACTTGAAGTTGCAATTCCTCTTCGACCATCGACTTTGATTTAGTATTCTCGTCTAATTTAGTTTCGAACACTTCTTTTGTTGTAATGACCTGGCCAGCTACTGCAGTAGAGATATCGACAGAATTCGTCTCAGTATGTTCCTCTTCTTTGGATTCAATTACTTCTTTAGCTGGAATTACATCACCGGTGATTGTAGTAGATAGAGATGACACACCTGCATCCTTCGATTCCACATTTGAATGATTCTTTCCTGGCATAGCAGAAGATTTATTTGAGACACTTTTCTCAAAATTCTCAAGCTTCATTAATAACATATCCCGTTCTTCCGCCACTCGCTGCAATTCTAGACGTAAATTGTCTTGAACGGTCCCAAAAAGTTCGTTTCCTTCGTTTTTGAGCTCTGTATTCGCGACTTCAACAACATAAGTTTCATTTTCATGAGGAACATTTGCCAATATTTCTATAGGCATGTCAGCATCTCCTTCCTGTGACTGAAAATTTACAGATATCAAATCTTGAGCAGCACTAGTTGTTTGTATTTGGCTGCTGCTTGGAATATCACTGTTTGGAATTTGTTTTGATGAAAAAGCGATTCCCTTTGCTTCGGTAACTTGTTTCAACTCGTTTTTCAACTTAACAATCATTTCCTGTAGTTTTACGACTTCTTGAACAGTGTGCAGACTTTCAGGTGTAAGTGGAACAACATGGTCTGGTTTCAAGTCTGTGGATTTTGACTCCATCGTAGATTCTTCATAAGCCACACTGAGGCTTACCTTTGCTGCAGCGTTTTCTTCATTATCAATGGATTCGTTTTTGAGGCTTACTTTTGTTGCAGCATTTTCTTCAATATTAGTGGACTCGTTCACGTCGATTTCAAGGCTTACTTTTGTTGCAGCATTTTCTTCAATATCAATGGATTCGTTTTTGAGGTCTACATTTGTTTCAGCTTTTTCTTCAATATTCCTTGACTTCTCCAATTTTGCTTTAATATCAAGAGACTCCTTCACTTCATCGTTGCTAATTCGTTTCGCTGCAGCATTGTCTTCAGTATCAATTGACTCCCCCTCTGCATCCTCCTTGGATTCATTCTCTTCAAGATCTCCAGTAATTTCAAGTGACTCCTTTGCCGCATTTTCTTTGGAAGTCAGAGTGGTTTCTTGTGAGACCTCTTTAAAATGATTTTTAGGGGGAGCACCAGAACGAGATTCGCTATCGTTTAGTTGGATAGCGTTCGAGGGACCAGCGATGGCCGCGTTCACTGCATCATTGATTGAATCTTTTGAAACTGGAAGACTCTCCTTTGAGTAACGACTAAGAGCTAACTCAAGCTGCTGGCCTAAAAATAGAATCTTTTCCTCTTTTTCCATGTTCATTTTGTGCATTTTCTTCAGGTTCGCAGTATGGATGTCTAGGTTGTCATTACATAGCTGTTTCGAAGCTGCAACTTGAAGTTCACTATTTTTAGAAATAGTTTCTTTCACTTGAGATTTCAATGCCTCTAATGACGAGATAGTCATATTCTCCATAGTAGCGTAATGTCCTAATAATTCATTCATCTGCTGCTCTACTATGGCCAGCGGTACATACGCCTCCTTCACCACATCTCCCTCTATTCCAGTTTCTTCTTGAATAAAATCTTCGTCTGACACTATATTTTCCAAATATCGCTTCCCTATCATACCTCTAGTGCCAAGTGGAGGTTTTGAGCCGGATGGAGGGGCTTCAGTGTCTACAAAAGCGGTATTCACATAGCCACGAGCCTCGCTTACTTCTTCTCTTAGAGAGGACATTAATATGCGAGTATCCTTGTCAACTAAATCGCCTCCCGAAATTGGCAGCACATTAGTCATGGTACTGCTTCCAACACCCATCGAAAGGATTAACGGCTATAAAAGAGGGGGGCTTTTTGAACACGTGCAAATGATGAATGACAACTTGTCATCAAATAGATTGCGAACGGAAGATGAGCAAAGTGAGGAAAGCGTACATGTGAAAGCTCGGCATTATTTCAATCGTGCGATGGATGTTTTCAATTTTGTCAAAACAAGTGTTGCTGAAAAACCGCTTACAATGTCATGGAGAGACCAGGCTTATAAGAGCGTTTCCATCAGGATTCTACGAACTTGTGGTCATTACGACGCAATACTTGAGATGCTTTATGACTCCCCGCATTACTCCGATTCTGTTCGATTAGCAATGGAGAACATTTCCCCCAGCAAACATGATTTGTCGCAAGTAGAAGGAGCATTGGTGTTTGCTGTTACCAACCATCCAACTAATTACCACATATATGCGGAAGCGCTACGATTGATTTCTGATATTGCTAAATTGAAACCTTTAACGCCTTCAACTCAGAGGATTGTGATACAAGCTTTACAAGTATTCCCAGAAGAGAAGCCACTTTTATTGATTGGGATTCAAATAGCGGAACTTGCTGTGAGTTATAATGAAAATAACGAAGACGTCTATTTCCTTGAGTTAGAATATTTTGCAATGGTGTATGTTGGCATGGTGCAATTCGCAAACGATAAATCCGTGCAGATGGATTGCCACAAGCTGTTTATTCATGTGTATCAAACCCCACAATATAAATCACTTTTGGCTTCAGATCACATTTCACAGCATATGCTTAATTCCTTGGTGATATTTGGCAATGACGAAGAGATGGTTTATTTGATTTTGCGATTGTTGGTTGAAGTTACATGCGAGTGTACTTGGGAAATGAAACGCATTATGGGTCATCGGATAGACGAAGTGCATAACTCTGTAAAGAAACACTTGAAGAATCGAATCATAAATATCCATGCCCTGCTTTACGTCGTCAATCTTTCTCCCATATTATTGCATTTTGATGCCATTCAATTTGCCTTCGACATCATGTGTCGTTTTTCTTCTGATCAGCAAATACAAGAGGTTAGTTGGTTGATCATATATAACGTAACCCAATTCCAGCCACGAGGGCATTCTTCTGTTTTAGATTTGAAAGATGATAATGCTTGCAAATTTTCAGTGGCAGCTGTATTGAAACATCCACAAAATACCAAGATTGCCGCATTTGCACTCGGCACGTTGGCTAATTTGGCTGCGGAGTTTGACCACTCTTATGAACTCCGGGAGCTTTACAAGGAGCTTGGACTGAGAACCAGTGCGGCTAACGCCGTTATACAGGGAGAAGAAACTGGTGATATCCGATTAAGGTATGAAGCACAAGGACTATTAGATATCATCTGGTAATGAAGTGAATTTAGAATACGTTTGATTATTACTAGGAGTCATAAAAATATTTTATAATTACTGGACTCGCATTTGTTCAAAACCGTCAGGATTATGCCCTCTAGATTTCAGTTTGTTGCTGAGCACGGATATCAGATAATTTTGTCTGCGAAACGTGAAATAAAAGCAACCAATTGTACATAGAATGGCAAGGAATGAAAGGAAAGCTACTGCAGCACCTGTGTCTTTCATTGACAACTGTGCATGCACAAAGTGGCAGTTCTTTCTCCACTTGAGTTGAAGGGGTTGCTGCAATGTGCTATGTGATACTTCCATGGTCACGTCAACGGTACCTACATTATGGCATTCGTGCTCTACTACAAAAAATACAGGATCCAAGTTGGCCACTGCATACTTTCCATTGAGAAGACTCTCATGCGAGTGGCGGAGGATCTTTCTTTTGTGCGGATTTGGAATGGAATCATCTGCTAATAAAGCCATCTCCGTAGCTAATGACGGGTCCACCAAAGTCACTTGGACTAAATCTGGGTTACTCACACTAAGAACAGGTGCATTGAACAGGATCTCTCCGTGCTGTCGCATATGAGACGTTTGTAGAAATAGCTTGAAGCCTATCAAGATTTCACCCTCTGCAAGTGTGATGGTACTAGGTCCGAAGCTATCAAATCCATTGGTCGCAACGCCATCAGTCACTACGATGGCAGGTACAAATGGGGTTGGCTTATCCCCTCTGACTGAAACAACCACAGCTTCGTCAGCGTCTTCGAACACTTTAGGGTTCACAGTGACTGCTCCCAGATATTTCATTGGAGTAATGGAACATTTTTTAGTCCATGCAAAGGGGATTCGTTTAGGTTTGAAATTAGTGCTTAACGTATACGTCCCATTAGGGAAAATATTCACAGCATCCAAGGTGAACACCACCTTAAGAATGGCGGATCCGTCTCGTTGGCAGTTGTAGGCTACAGTCATCGCTACAGGGTCCTCGTCCAGAATATATCCAAATGTTCCGTGGTCGAGCAGAACAGGATCCATTAATGGAATATCCGAGTCAACTGAAGACTCTTTTTTCACTGACACGATTACATTGCTGACGCGTAGGGCTAGAAACTTGGCCGTCAACGCGGGGTCTACCGAGCTTACATAAGAGTAAAACGTGGTTGTCAACTCAGCAGGAGTGGCGATCATCTCAGTATTGCCTACCTCAAACGCCTCATTGGGAATACCATCGGAAACTGCGAAGAAAGATGGATCGGAATTGGCATGAATCCCTAATCTAATATTGAATCCAGTCAAATCTATAGATTCTCCACTTCCATGCATGACACCACCATCGCACACCTTCAACCAACTCAGTTGGATTTTCTCACTGATCTTGGTGTCGACACTTCGAACAACAAACGACAGCTTGATGATTGCAAGACCAGATTTTCGACAATTGTATTCGAGCTCCAAAGTCTTTCCTCCATGGAGCGCTAGTGAACCTGCCCCAGCAAATCCTTTGAGGTCGTCCATGTTGTGATTCTTTGTCTGAATGATGCGAACCTTTCTTTCTTCTATCACTTCGCCTCCAAGTGATGGAACAAGAGGAGTATCACTTGATTCGAAAGGAACGAGAACAGAAGTAGATTTCACTTCTGGAAGCTTGTCTTGATCCACCTTGTTACGACTATCCAAGAATGGTTTCTCGTCGTCCTGGGCTTGGTACAAGTCATCTTCACCGTCATAGTAATCATCGAAGTCATCATCATCATAGTCATCCGAAGTTCCTCCTTTTGAGGTGCCGTTATCTCCATGATTGTACCGTTCAAATTTCTCTTCCAGTCCAGGACGAGAATGCAAAATCCAACCTAAAACCATCGAAGGCACTTGAAATGTTTCCACCTTCGGCTTACCAACGAAAATAAATCGTCGACCGTAAGTATGAAAGTGCAATGACTCTCCGTGGGCTTCCCGAGAAGCAATATAAGGAATACCTTCAAGATCATGAATGTTAAAACCAGGAGTTACTTCTCCTTCATCAAATGCAACATCTCCATTTTTAGTAGACACGAGAAGATCTAGGCTTTCGTATGCATAGCAGCGTTTGGTGATTCTAAATTTCAAGGTCTTGCTTTTTTCGCTTTTCAACTCGACGACAACATTAGATGACCCCTTCGCTGCACAATGAAATTTAAGAGCAAACATGGAAGTATGACCAGAAAAAAACTCCGTCTCGATTGAGGAGATGATTTTCGCATCGTCGGGAGTTGCAGTGATTACATAACCAGAGTTAGGGAATGGTTCCAATGAAGTTTTAGAACCTTTCCACATATTAAGCGCCATGTAATTAGTGTGTTCTGGAATAATCGCATGACCACTTTGATATATTGGGTCGATTACCCCGTTGTCAACAATCACAACAGGAGGCGTGGAACCAGCTTCTTGATTCTCGTCTGCAAACGGACTCGCATAGGAATCTAAAAAGCTCTCATCGAGGGACAATATCATACCGTCATCAGCAGTGACAATTAGCACTGCTGTCAGTGATACAATGAGAGCAGACACAAGTTGAGAAATCATGATCTCCAATTGGAACTCAACATTGTCGGCTCCATCTGTATCCGGTAATAGTGGCACAAATATATGGGATTTCGCGTTGCTTCATATGTACTACTTGAATTGATGATACCGAAATCACTAGCGTATCTGAATCCTTTAATATTGGAATGATACCTACCACTTGAGTAGTAACTCATAGTTTATTCGTTTTTCAAATTGTGGGGGACTTTTGTCGCCTCTATTTTTGGAGGAATCCAGCATGAGTGTATTCTTGAAAAATCAGTTGCTTCCTTCAGTTATCTAATGAAGCCTGAAGTTAGGACACCGACCCCTTCTGGATGGATTCAAGTGAAGATTCTGCTGAGAAGCAACGCAAAGGCTCAAAGAAAACAAATTCCAGTTGTGCTCATGAAGATCCTAGTACTACCAATGCTTTTGTGCTTGTATAACATTGGTTCACTCATCACATACTCCAATGCAGATCATTCAAATTCAGAAGTTGGTGAGAGAGTCGAGTATCCTGCGATTACTTCAATTCCATGCCCCTCAGATGTTTACCTTGGCGGACCAAGCGGTTCGAGCTTGAACGATTTTGTTTCACTCGTTCAAAACTTCACGAACGCGACTGTTCATAATTTGGGTGCTTCGAACGAGACAGTGTTTCGATCGGTTTGTACTGATAAATTGGCTGCTGCGTACGGGGAAGTTGCTGGATGCATTTACGTGCACGACGACCTTTCGTCATACGGTATCTATATGAATGGTTCCAAGACAGACAGCCTAATGTACGACCCTGGCTCTCCAATCAATTCTGGTATCACATGCTTTCAAGAGATGATGGATAAAAGCATTATATCTAGTTTTGGGTTACCAATCCCTGCTATTTCGCAATACCAGATTTTGCCCACGATTCGATATGAAAATGGTCTGTTTTGGATAGTTCGATGGCTTCCTGGATTGTTCTTGGCACTAGCCTTTATGTCCATGGGACAATTATTGCTGAATCCGATGGTAGCTGAACAAAATAATTCAACAGTTGAAGCATTCAAAAGTGTCGGAGTTCGAATGTGGGCCTACGTTTGTCACTGGATTATCGTGAACAGTGTAATCATGATATTCACTGCAGTTGCAACCACTGCTATTATTTTTCTATTTCGAGTGGTAACATTGTCCAGTGTACTATTGGTGTGGCTCTCGATATATTTGTTCTTTGTTCATGTTTGCGTATTGTTTGCTATCGTACCAAACTTCATTAAGAATGAGGAGCTCGCTGCTGGATTTCCGTTTCTCTTTTCGGTACTATCTGTGGCTCTCTCGGCATTATTCATTGGGTTTGATACTCCGTTAATATTGCAAGCAGTTGCAGCAGCACTGAATCCTATTTGGGGATTGATAATGTTCATGTCCATTTATACGGAATACGATTGGAATGGTAGGAATTCAGGGGTGCACTTTTCAAACTGGATTAGTAGTGGCATTTTCAGTTCCATGGTGGCTCAGGTGTTTGGAATCGTGATGATGCTGGTTTGGATATTCTGGTATTTCGGTGAATATGGAAGTTGTAAACGAAAGAAAAAAATGGCTGTTGGTATCGATGATCTCGGCTCCAGTATCAAAGAAGAAACTATTGCATCGGAACCTTTACCGGCTGATAGTGAAGTGGTTATCAAAGTGTCGCATCTTTCGAAAACATTCGCGAAGGAAAACGTTACTACCCGAGCTGTGGATAACTTGAGTATGGTAAGTCATCTTGTTGAATCTTCTATTTCTAAACGTTTGTAGGAAATTTGCAGGAATTCCATTTTCGGCTTTCTTGGCCATAACGGCGCAGGCAAGACTACCACCATAAAACATTTGAGCTGCGATCTTCTTCCTGATTCTGGTTCGATTGAGTATCGATTTGAAGATGGCTCGGTATATGCAGGTCAAGGTAACGACAGACTGATCCGCTCGAGAATCGGCGTCTGTCCTCAGCACAACATGCTGATCAATCATTTAACCTGTAGAGAGATTCTGACTTTGTTTGCCGAGCTCAAAGGCGATATACCTATGGAAAATGCTACGCAGTCTATTCGTGAAGCTGTCAGACAAGAGGTCGAGAGGAGGCTAGACGACCTTCAATTCACGGCTGAACTAGACAAAGACAAATCAGTGGGTACGTTTAGTGGGGGAATGAAACGCAAAGTGAGCATTGCAATTGCGTTGTTAGGAGATCCGAAGATAGTCTTTCTCGATGAACCGACAGCTGGCATGGATCCATACTCAAGAAGACAAATATGGAACCTGATCTTAAGAGCCAAGACAGGTCGGAGTATTATTCTCACCAGTCATTTTCTTGATGAAGTCGAAATTCTATCTGATAGAATTGGGATCGTCAACCGCGGTAGGCTTCTTACAGCTGGTAGCGGAATGTTTTTAAAACACCATTTTGGTACCGGATACGATTTGACTTACGATTGTACTCCAAAACAGCAGGTGGCAATTAATTCAAAAATCCTTCAGTTGCTTCCAAAAGCCGAGATGGCAAAGCGATCCAAGAGCGATAGTGTACATACCTGGACTATTCCTCAAGGAAACGAATCTCGTTTTCCTAAGCTGTTGGACGAACTATCGAAACATCACTGTCAACATGTGAACCTGTCAGTGACTACTCTTGAACAAGTATTCTTACAATTTGACGAGTCGCACTTTAAAACTGATGGAGCATCGGATACCGTTGTTGACAGTTCTCTAGTAGAGAAGGTGTGGTGCAAGGGTGACGCACAGAGGTCCAAGCTTTCATGGTGGAGGAAGACTTTCATTGTGGCATCTGTTGTGAGACGGAATAGCATGAGGTCCAAGGGAGCATATGCTGTGAACTTTGTAATGCCTTTTATGTATTTACTTGGCGCTTTTCTTTTGGTTAAATTAGCATCTCCGAATCCCAAGATAGTGTATCCTGAAGATTTGTACGTTTCTAGCTCCATGATTGAAATGCCTGATCAGAATCCAATCATGTTTGGAATCCCAAATTCTAACTTCTCTCAACCGCCTCTGGTTTTTCAAAAGCAAGTCCCCCAAGACTTGGAAGCTGGTATCTACGTGGGAGGTATTGTGAGTGAGAATCAAACACTGATGTTCAACATCACTACGCCTCTAAGCTTGCCTGTTGTGCTGAACACAGTGACCAACTACACGTTGTCGGGTATAGGCAAGTCGGTATCGATGTACATTGGACAGTTGCCGTACACGCCACGGTTTTTTGATTTTGTAGTTATGTTTGCACCCATGTTGTTTGGTTTTGGAACTTTTGGATTGGCTTATTCCATCATAGATGTTGTGCTATTAAAAGAGAGACAAATTAACGAGCTGTTTCATGTGGTTGGTATTGAGCCGCTGATGATTTATACGGGGGTAGCTATTTACAAACTATTGATGGTATTTTTGCCTTCGTTAACTTGTATTCTAGTCTTCGGGTTCTCGTTCGCCAATCCGATTATGGGTAATGGTGGACGATTTCTTGCGACTATTTTACTCCTTTCGTCATTTGCCTTTGCAGTGATTCCATTTGGCATGAACTTGTCTCCGTTGTTTAAGAATGTTGAATCCTGCAAGAATTGGTTTCCGTTTATTTATATGACCGCTACCAGTATCCCGTACACTGTGTTGATTACATTGGCGGCAGTCTTTCCTGAAAGTACCAGCATGCTAAATACTGTCACGGATATTATCTGTGTGATTCCACCTATAGCGTTTCAAGTAGGCCTCAATCGGATTTTAACTCCATCCCGAGAATTCAGCGATCCAGATTTGACATGGGCTACTATTTGGTCTTGGGAGAATGGTTTAAGCTACTGTATTGTGATTATCATTGCGGTTGGGATTATGGAGTGGGGCGTTTTGATATATGCATCCAGAGAATCAGTTTCGAATCAGTTTCCTGATGTGTCTCCGGTCGAGCCTACTGCTGAAGATGTAATACAAGAACGATTGCATAGTCTTGAATGTACAGAAGGAATCAGTATACAAGATTGGGTAAAACGATTCAAACATCCATCGAAGAAAAAAGAGTCTGTTCGTGGAGTGAATGGTATTAGTATCGGAGTGAAACCCAATGATATATATGCACTTTTAGGTCCCAATGGAAGCGGTAAGACTACAACTATGGCTGGTGTGACTGGATCTCCTTCTTATGTGCCGAATAGTGGTCGAGTATTTCTGCATGGTAAATGTTCCGACAACGGTTTTCGGGGTATGTATGTAGATGGAAATATCGCTTACTGCCCGCAATTCGATGCTCTGTTTCCCAATTTGACTGTCTTGGAACACTGTGAGTTCTACATCGCTGCTAGAGGATTTGATCCCCAAGGACCCACCATTAAAGCCCATCTTGATGCAGTTTTGGAACTCTTGAATCTCGAACCACATAAACACAAAATGTCTACTGAGATCAGCGGGGGTTATCAACGTAAATTGTGTCTAGCGATATCTTTGCTGGGTTTCCCAGATGCCATATTGGTGGATGAAGTAACAACTGGGATTGATCCTGGTGCTCGCCATTCTGTTTGGTCTGTGCTCAAACCTAGTTTAGGTGCGGTGGACGCTCTTGATATCACTGTACCACCTATCCTCCTTTCAACTCATTATATGGATGAATCTATTGTACTAGGAACTACCATTGGAATCATGATTAACGGAGAGATGATGACTGCTGGTACTTTGAATCACTTGCAAGACAAGTATTGCAAATGCAACTATTTGCAAGTCACTTTCGAAACTGTTTCCAATGAACAAGACTTAGTGAGAGTGTTAGAGGAGGCTGGACTTGAGCCAACAGTCTATGAGTCGTACGCACGACAGCTTAAGTTGCAATTGAATGTGGAGAGCATGGCCAATAATATTTTAAATATTGCCAAGGTTTTTGATATCATGGAATCCAACAAGCAAAAGTTACAGGTCAAGTATTATTCTGTCGCTGAAATGAGTCTGGAACAGATATTTATCAATCTTTCGAAAGAGAAATTTACACAAGGCAATAATTCATAATAATAATAATCTAGTTAATTAATCATTTCATTTACACCGAAGACGTTGGGTTCACACCCACAAGAAAGTTCGAAGGAAAGACCCCCACCGTGCCATTACTGAGTTTGCCCTCCCACCATCCAGATTCATCCATCTGCAAGACCGTTATTTTTTCTCCTTTCTTAAACGACAATTCACCAGGTTCTGATGCTTTGTGATCGTGGGCAGCAGTCTCCACACTGTGACTACCAGGTTTAGTCTTGGAAATAAGTGCACCTCCTGTTGGAGTCAAAGTGTTCTTCTTGGAATTCTGTCCTTTTCTCATAGTGACAGCTGCGAATCCAATAAAACCAAGCACCGCCAAGGAGCCGATAGTAATTCCAGCGATACCAGCACCACTAATTGGGGCACCAGCAATGACCATGGTTGCTTTCTGCGAGCGATTACTGAAGTTGTTGTTGCGAGTCGACATGTAACTGTGGGTTCCATAGGCCGGTTTTAATAGACCTCCATTGAAGTATGGTGTAGACTGTCCACTCAGTTTCATGCAGTTTCGGTAATCACGCTCAGCATTATTTCGGTTATTTCCGTTCTCCGCAAATAAAGTAGTGTAGTCTTTGCACGCACCACTATCAAGTATGTTTTGATCGAGAAATGCTAGACGCTGATAAGTTTCTCTGTTAGCCTCGAACATGGAGAACTCGTTCATATCTGATATCGGATGATTAGCATTTACGGCAGCAGCTTGAACCATGTTGCTGCGATCGGTTTTGCCTTGTTCTGTGTCACGAGGATGCGGGGGGCCACCTTCACCATCATTGGCATTGCGTGCAGGGTTGTAGTCTGACCCAGTCCATTGAACATGGACACAATCAGCTTCAGTAGCCTCCAGAGTGTTTGGTACAAAATCATACTCCACAGCAGGATAATTTTGGACAATGTTTCCTCTCTTTCCACGAACATTCAAATTATAAATGTTGTCGCATTTGATATCAGAAGGTCGCGGCTTGACTTCGAAAGTGTATGATCGATCTTGGAAGGTGCGACCGAATTGGTTGCTATTGATTGCCACTGCAAGTTTGCATTGTTCTGGAGATCCGTCCCCGCATAGATTGGTGAGTTGCCTATACACTTTCTCTGGGTTGTTATTTCGATCTTGAATCGGCGAGTCCTTAGCGTTCAAAAGCGAGTCTCCAGTATTTGTGAGATCATCGTAATCAGCAGTCGAGATGTTGTAACGAGCTCTTAACACGCAGTTCTTCTTACCTTCCAAGAATGAAGGAACCGACCATTTGTAGGTAAATGGTTGACCATCGACACCGACATTACCTAAATGATTGTCCCTAGAAAAAGCTCCCTGTACGCATACTGGCTCGGCAATATCGTCGGTGGCGAACAAAGTTTTGAAAGAAGGAAATGCTTTCCATTCTCCATCCTTTTCTTTGCAAGTTCGTTCGTCAATAGGAAGGTTACCGTTTCCTTTGCATTGATTACTTGTGCAGGAACAATACGACTTTTCGAATACATTCTGGGATTCTTTCACTTTAGCTTGGCACTTTTCGAGGTTATTCGTAATCACGGCGATGTCAATCCACATCGACGGCTGCCACCAAGGGTAATGCTCTGATTCTTCAGGACACTCTAAACCTCGTCTGGCGCCATTATCGTTCTGCCTGCTGAATCGCGCATCGTTACCGTTGATATTTCTATCTGCAATCCACAGGCCTTTATTACGTTCGAGATTTTTGCATCTTTGGTAATACTGGTATGATTCGTGTCTTCCCTTTCTGTAATTGTCTTGATCATCTACATTATCATCGATTGTCGCGTGATTCTCCTGGTCTTGGTTGTGAATTGGAGTGCCATCTCTTGGCTGGCATAGAAGTCCAGGGGTGCCGCAATCATCAGTAAATGAAAACGCACCATTTTCAAGTCCAACTTCCGTTTCTTCACAAGAAACTTGCAAAATAATATCAGAATAAACGTTTTGGTTGCTTCCACCTCCGTGCTGGTTGGTCCATTCAATAGGAATCTCGGAGCCAGAATAGTAAAACATTTTGGGCGTGTTGACTGCTTCCGGATGAGCTACAGTTCCATCGGGTAATGCTTGAGCTTTAGCTTCTGCATCTGTCAAGCCAGTGTTGAGAGCGTTGCAAGCATCTCGTTCAGTACCCTCTGGCTTTTTATAGCATGCAAATGGGTATGCACGAGGACAGGCATAACCTCCTTTAGCGTTGTTTTGAGAATCGAATAGTCGATTGCCATTTTGTCTGTTTTCAGAGTTAGAATCGGGGCAATTTCTATCGTTACTTCCTCGGGGATTGTGTAAGAAGATATCCCCTTGGATAGCATCCAGTGCAATTGCAAGAACTAGCAAGCAATACGTTTTCATCTCTCGTTCAAGTTATGTGTATTGTTGCGATTTACAACTATAATTGCAAGTGTATTTAAAATTGAATGACAATCGGCTGTCGGACATTTTCAATAATGGTGAGCCAACGGTAGGACCGCTACAATAACGATATCGTTAACAGTCAGTTTGCAAGTGTGTGTACACACATTTCGTAATAAAAAACTTGATGCATCCGATGCCTGAATAGAGTTTCCAGTAGAGGGTTTCTTCACACCCACGATTGGACAATTATTTCCTTCAATTTTTCTTCAAAAAGTGGCTTGTGTATCTTTTTTCTACTCTTTCCTTTCAAAACCCTCTGACTTTCTTTCTTCTTCGCATCCATGAATAAAATCGATATTTGTTGTTTATATGAAAAAGCGATTATCACGTAAAGAAAGCAAATTTTATGGAGTAATCAATCTCAACTTTCAAGTTTCAACTTAAGAAGACTATTTTAACTGGGAGACTCTCTTCACAATTTTCGAATTGTTAACCCCGTTCCATAAAAGCCATTGCCGCAACTCGATGGTCCGTTTCCATTCATGCTGCCAGTGATTCATTAATGCTCGTCGCCTTCTCGCATACATGTGATGAGCATTTCACATCGAAGCGTCTCCAATCTCTTTATCTTTCAAATTAACAGTCCTGAGTTTTTGTGCTTATATCGTGACCGTCAACCCGTGTGTTCTTACTTCTTATTAACTAATCCACGTGCCTCACATCGAGACATGTAGCATCCGTAAAAAATAATTCACCTGTTTCTTCGAATTTATGGCTCAATGGCGTTGTGTTGCGAGACATTAGATTTAGAACGGCTGGGAAGCTTCGATGCTTGTGTTTCAGGTTTCTTCTCTAATTTTACCAACCGACTTACAACAATTGCTGCGATGGACGTGCTACCTAATTCCAACGGAAAGATTACCCACCCCATTGAGTTGTCATTGTGCATTAGAATGGAAACTGACATTTTCGACACTGTGATGAATAAGATCACCAAAATGCATAGTATGCATTTAAATATTATGTTTATTCGGTTTCTAAACTCGAACATTTCGGCCTTTACTTTTTTTGGCCCTTTGCTGGTTCTCTGGAATTCAAATCCATCGTTAACTTTCTTGATGCAAAACATTTGAATCAATATCAAGATAAGCAGAATACAAGCAAGGAGGACATTATAGGACCCAACTATGATGTTCCTGTATCGGAAATCGTCCTTCCACCTATCACCCAAAATGTGCCAGGAGAAAGAAACAAAACATAACGGAGCAAAGATGTATGCACAAAATCTAAGCCACTTAACGGAGATATTGATTGTGTTTTGAGACACCAACCCTTTGAATGGTATTAATAATAGGACCCACAAGACGATTGTACCCAAGAAATGCAGTGCGGTGGTCCACATGGTCGTCAGTAACGAAGCAGCTGTCCCTTCTTGATACACCAATACTAATATCCCTGTTACTGCACTAAACAATTGCCCAAATATACCAAATAGTAGTATTCTGGGGAGTAATCTTTTGCGTAGCTTTTTTGAATAATATATTTTCAAGCATCGAGTCAGCCTCAAAGTGGCTATCAAAGCAAGTAGAACTTGGAAGAAATGGATCGTATTGCGTGTTGCAACATGAGCAGCGCAATTGTCTACATACACGTGGAAATTATCTGGCGCCCAACCTTGAGGGCAAATCATCCACTGATTCAGATTTCAAACGGATAAAAAATCTACAACAGAGAAATTGATACTGTGGGCTTATAGATCCGTTCGCTTCATGGCATCGTCTAGTAATAATAATAATTTTTAAACCTTGCATCAGTTAGAGGAAACTTTTAATTGAAGTTTTGTTTGATAATTCATTTTGTTTTCTTACCTGACAGTGTAATTAATTTATGAATGAACGACTCAAAATTTGTTTACTAGGAAGTTTAACAATAGAATTTCTAGTATCTTTGAACAAGTAACCAGCAGTGATTTGTCCATCATGAATTGAGTTGGGGCATAAATAGCTGTAGGAGGAACATCCAAGAGTTTATTCAGTGTTAAGACAGAATCCTTAATCTACTATTCCACGGACAGTGCCTGGGAATTTTAAACGTTTAGCTAAAGGACGTCAAACATATATTTATAGCAGAGGGTTCAGCTAGCCAGCTCCAAACTTATAACTTTTCACAACAAGAATAATAAATGCTTGCTATACCGAGCGTCAAAGGCCCTTTTTCTATATATATATTTAGTTCTGGACATGCTATGAGGAAGGGCGACATATGGTCCGGTTTTCGTTTTCAGAAATGCCAGAATTCTTTGACAAAATGCTCTCAGAAGGGAGAACTGGAACCAAATCAGGCATTCAACCAACATATTTAGAACCGCAGAAGAAACGTAGACAATCATTAATTGACGCCATGTTTCAAGTTCTGATTTGAAATCCACCTAAAATTCAATGCTTGGAAAAATAATTCGATCAACGAAGGATATTTACGCCAGGTGGTTGCAATGTATGAGCAAATGTTGGCAATTACATTATTGCAAATTCAAATTCAATGTCAACGGAGGGGACCGTACCGCCTAATTGAATGAATGATGCAGCCCTGACTTGCCTGATCGACGGCATCAGAGAAGCCGAATTTAAATATGGCGGCACGTATTCACATGGAAACCATGAGGCAAGTTCATTGACAGGCATTATAGGAGCTTTTGTCCGTCGCCGGATTGTTATTGACATCAACAAAGACGATACTGTTGTGAGCTATGAGTACGATGTTGCCGGGAGTTTGCCTGTGAAAGAAGCCGAGTGCATGGGTTTTGATTTCGAAAAATTCGAAGATGCTTTTGAAAATATAGGTTCGAATAATGTCTACTTTTCTTTTGACCTAGTCTTAGCGGCAGTGAGTCCAAAAGTGTATAATCTGAACACGACTACAAGGCAACTGACTCCTGACAAACCAGTTTTGATCGTGATATGGGCTTCGTGGTCCATGCAGAGTATTGATATAGTAAGGTTTTGGTACTCCTGGATCACTTCTAACTTTGAACCTGCAGTTGTCGATTTTCTCGCGGTGTCGATTGACGACGAATTGGAAACAGTGCAAAGTGCTGTGGGTCGTAGTATGTGTGGTAGCGTACCAGACGAGTGCATCGCATGGGCTGGATGTGGTTTGAATGGCAGATGGACGTGTAGCAGTATCGCAAAGGACTTGGTTGTTGGGGATTTTCCAGCGGTGTTATTGGTTGACGGAGAAGGCAATCTTATCGATACAACTTTATTCTTGGATGAAAATGAATATGCCAAGGACCCGAATAGGTTGATAGGTTTACTTGGTAAAGAAGGCGATCGATTGGAGCGGAAAGTGAGTACATTGTGTCTTTCTACTCCTCACATAAACGAAGTTCCTGCTTGCAAGACACCCTTGAACACATCGGAATGGATAGCAGAAACGGAAACACTTTTCAAATTATCAAGTGCGAATCGAATAAGTGTTACAATCGATGAGAAATGGTGGTCCGATGGGTTCGAATGCAACATGAGGTTTGTACAGCTGTTCCTGACGGACGAAATCCGATCGGCGAATGACAATAGATTAGCAGAATGGCTCAAAAAGGATGGATATTTGACTGTCCACATTATTTAGTTCATTTAAAAAGATACACATTTAATAATTAATTAAAAGTACGGTCTGTCGGATTCAAGACGCAGTTTCCCTTTGCGACTTGAAGGCGACTTTGGATTAAGAAATCGGTTGTCATAATCAGGCAACCGTTCTTCAAGCACAGTGTTTCTACTCTCCAGCTGTTCTAATGCAGCATCTCTTTCTCGCTTGATTTTGTTACATTGTAATTCAACCTGATCGATTCGCCGGCGTGTGACGGTGAGTTCCTTCACTTTATCTTCTTCGATGGCCAACAGTTCGGCAATTTGTGATTTCATGGCGGTGGCTTTTCGAGTACTCGTATTGAGATCAATATCCAGCTTTCGAATGGTCTCTTCTTGATGGACAATCAATCCCTTATTTTCTGAAAGTTCATGTTGAATGTAATGAAGTTGAGAGGCGAGTTCCTCCGTCCTTGCTCGAAGCCGACCGTTCTCCTCTTTGAGTTCCCCGACGAGTTTTTCAAAATGAGCGACGTTGCTCCCAATTTCCTCAGCATGATGAATTTTCAATCGTTCCATTTGCTGCTTCACAAGTTCCAACTCTTGACTAAGAACCTGACACTTGGAGTCTGCCTGACTAACTCGCAGTACCGCCTTTTGCTCTTCTATCGTACGACGCTCTTCGGTAGTCTCCAATCGCGCGTCTGTATTCAATCGAAGTGATGCCAATTCCTGCCGAGCCCTGATGGCATCTTTGTTCGACTCGTCGCATTCCTTTGTCATCCGCTTAAACTCCAAAGCCGATGACTCTGATTGGGCGACACTGGATTGCAGACTTGCTTGGAGTGATCTCATTTGTTCTTGTATTTCGATCCGCTCAGAGTTCATTTCGGCAATTCTAACCTGGGCCTCTTGTACGGTCCGTTGTGCTTGAGCCTCTCTATCTACACTGCGCTCCTCTGCGGCTTCCACCCTTTCAATAACTTGTTGAATAGTGATTTCTCCCTTCTTAAACTCCTGGACTGATTGATTGCGAAGCGACTCTAGGCGATTGACAGCTTCACGCTGCTCATGTTTGGATCGCTCAGCGTCCTTGGTGAGTCTGGCACACAATTGAGCATATCTCTCCAATTCAGAGTTTCGACTCGATAGTTGAGATACAAGTTTAGCCCTGACTTCGGCAACAGTTGATTGGGTCAATTGAGCGTGACCTTTGGCGTCAACTTCTCGAGCCTCCAACAAACGCGCAATTTCGCGACGACTCTGAGTCTCACATGCCATCGCCTGTTTGCATTCCAATTCAGCCTGATCTTTATTCGCTCGTTGCTCAGCCAAAGAACTCTTTGTTGAGTCTAATTTGATTGTAAGTTCCGCCACCTGTTTCTTCAGATTCGTCACAACTTTTAACATTTCTTCGCAATCTTGGTGGGTTGATTCCTTTTCTGCTTTTATTTGTCGAAGATTCTCTTTTAATGATGAATGTTCAGTTTGAAGCGAGTCGTACTCAATTTTAATTTCTCGAGTTCTTTTAGATAACACTTTGGATTTTTGTTCTTGTAGTTCATTATCCGCATTCGCTTTATGAACTAGCTCTTCCAGTTCAGATCGAAACTTGACGATGTGCCTATTGAGACTATCTATTTCACGCTGCTTTACCTCCACATCTCCTACAACGCTTTCATAACTCACACTGACAGCACTGACTTCGCTGGCAAGTTCGTTCACTCGTTTAAGTGCAGAGTCGCGTTCTTGACGAAGTATTTGAACATTCTGTTGCGAAGTTTTTAATGCAGCAGTGGCAGCTTGAAAGTTTTTGGAAATTCGCACTAAATTCTGATCTCGTTCTTGCCCCTGTTCCGATAACCTGGTTACGTCATTTTCAAGTATAGAAACTTGTTCCGTGATGACTGCATTTTCTTTCATTACCAAATCAAGCTGTTCATTTAACTCTTCGATTGTTTCATTCGCAACCGCACCCCATTGCTGACTCTTACTGGTGGTTTTAGAAATATTCTGTTCCAACGCTTTAACTCTTTCGTCGACGTGTTCCTTTAAACTGAAGTGCAATTGCGAGTTCTCTTCTGAGAGTTCATCAATAAGCTCACGCGATTGCTCGAGTTCGCTTCTTGCTAACTGGAGTGAATTTTGAAGCTCCGTCAGCCTCGCGTCATAAGCGCCTAATAAAGGGGAGAACATGTGAGGATTTGAAACCCATGGAGCTACTTCAGACTCCAATGAGGCTTCATCGGACAATGAGGGCGTCTTCATGAATTTCCTCGCCAGTTCCGCTTGCAATCTACTAGCGTAACTTTTCAAATGCTTGTTCTCGGCTTTCAAGCTTATCATCTGCTCCTCGAAAAAAAACACGTCCACATTTTGAGGCGGTAATTCAGGCCGCACGTTATCTTCCTCCACTCTTAATCCTAGTCCTATCAAGGAGTCCAACTCCGCGGCATTCACTTCGCTCTCGGAATCGTCTTCAAAAATCCATTGAGCTACTCGGGAAGCATGCGGTACGGATCCCATCAACCTAACGTTCAACGATGATATGGTCTACCTTGAATCATGAAAGTGATCACTTCAACAACGACCAAGTTCGTCCATGACGTTGTCGCAACCGGAATGGAATTAGCAATCAGTGCGATACTAGTTGACGAGGACTCTACGCTCGCAGATGAAGAAAACGATATTGCTTCTGAGGATGAAGAAATAAGCAACGATGTGGCAGAAGCTGCGCTCATAATGAGTTATATTACTCCTCCGTTTTCCCATGATGAAATAGCTACTGCAATTCAACATGCCCTTGTTCATTTAGGGGAGCCGTGTCACAATCGATTTGTAATTAAAAGACTTGTACGAAGATTGGATTTAGGGAGCGACGGGATTTTGCCTTTCTTGCAGCTCTTTGGGCCGTTAAGATATTGCATAGAAAGAGCGAACGGTCTACTATTTGATAAGTTTGGCAGATCAAAACCTGGTTTCTGGGGTGTTCTCGCCAAGTGCAATTCAGAAACCATTATTATGAGCCATTGTCAGCAAAACGTGTATTTAGTTCGAATATGTCCTAAGTTTTCGGATAAATTGGTTATAACGTACTCTCGTGGTGAGACTGTTAAACATTGTGGATTGACTAACAAAGGAGAATCCGGATACGCCGTTCGTCATGGCAGTGAGACCATTTACTATAGTAGTCCTGTGGCGTTTATTGCCCAGTGCATCCGAGGGGATGCTATTCAAACATCACAGGAAAGGCCTTTCATAGAACCACCAATAAACGTAGACGAGGAAGTAGATATGAATACGCCTTCATTGTATCGAGCTGAGGGTGACCATGAAGTCCACTTGCAAATATCCGACTTGTTGTTTGAAGGCGAGGACGGGAGTGTTGGTAATGGCGAGCTATTAGATCATTTGCTGAGGCAAGGAGCTGAGAATTTTCGGAATGGCCGGCGCGGCGAAGCGGCTCTGTTTTTTAGTAAGGTGATTCGATTGGCAGACAAGAATCTTCAGGTAGGCACCAATGACAATCACATTGCCAAGTCTGCATGGTGCAAGTGCCTATTATGTTCAAGTATCCGCGCGAAAGCAAGATCGCTTGGGAACTTAGGCCATGTGTATTCAGATCGTAAAGATACACTGAAGGCTGTTCGATTGTACCAAGAAAGTCTTCCTTTGTTGAGGGAGCTTGGGATGTGGAAGCAGGAACCGAATGTCCTGTCCAGTTTGACCACATGTGCTATCACATTACAAGACCCGGAGTTGGGGATAGAGTATGGACTTTCTTTTTTGGGCACTGTTGCGCAGCATAGTGAGCGACTGGCGCTTCTCCAACGACTAGAAGACCTGGAATGTTTTAAACCAGAGGAGCTGCCTTCACATTCACAAGTGTCTGATCTCATACTGGAAGGTGACCAACTTTACTCGATGGATTCATCACCGATTATGGCACTGCCTTTGTATGTGAAGGCCCTTCAGCAAGCCAGATGCATTCAAGACGATATCTTGGAAGTGAGCTCTTTGATTCGTCTGGGGGCATGTCTCTACATGATGCATAGATTAAGAGACGCGGTGGTTGTGTTCGAGCGGGCTGTGCTGCTGCTGCGAAATAATAATATACTCCTTGATAACAGAGAGTTGGGGAAAGCCCGAGTTGAGCTACATAACTTGGCGCTGGCCTTTGCCAAACAAGCCAGTAATGCAGCTGGGTGGACAGGTACAATTGCTTGACCTATTCAAGTATCATTTCAAAATAAATAGATTAGTCGTTTAAAATCTGTGAGATATCAGCAGCAATCCAAATCATGTTTTTTTCGATTTCTTGGTTCTCGATATTCATGAGGTTGTTGTTTGAAGGAATTGGATTAATATCCTGCATTTGAAATCCCGGAGGCAAGCGAGACAGGGTCTTGACAGACTTATATTTCAAGTTAGTCAATCCATTTTGAATTCGTTTGCGGGGTCCTGCAGGTATGTTTAGCTCATCAAAATCTCTATCTTCGAATCCACGAAGCATATCCAGATCTAATCGCACTGAGTTGAAATAGTCCAAATACTCCCCTAGATCCAATTGCCGCAGAAAAAACGACAGTTTATCATTTTGGAGAGAAAATCTTGGCTTCCACGCAGGCGTAGAAGAATCCAACATTTTCGATTTCATTGATGCATCCAGCATATCTGCTTTTATTGACGATTTCTGGATTTTTGGTTTAATTGGTGAATCCTGCATTTCTGTTTTCAATGATTCATCCAGCAACACTGCCTTTATTGGGTAGTTTAATGGGGGGGCTGATCTTTGTTCTAAAGGCGCTGAAGTTTCCAGCGTCATTTCAATAGCTACTCTGTGGTTTGGTGACGAGCTCACCAGAGGTTCATTTTTGATAGAGTCACTACAAGTCACGGAAATTTCTTCAACTCGGTTTTCTTCCTCCTCGGATTCATCCTTCTCTTCTTCGTCCACTTCCGGGCCGATTCTCTCTATACCTGTGTCTAGTGTATTCAATATACGTTCTGTATCGCCTGAATCAGTTATTTCCAGTTCAGGTTGGGCTATTTTCTTACTGCGCTTACTCCAAGATTTCTTTTTCTTATTTGCCATTTTGGGTTTGCGTTTGATTTTGACTGTGCTGAAGATTTCCTCAGGATCCCATACTTTATAGATAGTTGTAGGATTTAATTCCTCAGTTGTTTTGACCTCCTCTTGAAACCCCATAAGATCTAGGCACTCGGATATGTCCATGTTATGGTGCAACATGTATGCACCAAGGCAACATACTAGTCCAATGAAAGCGGCGACTGACAGCTCCATTAAGTGAAATATGTCATCGGTTGTTTGGGCTAGTAGTAATTCCCAAGTGGCTTCTTCAGAGGAAAGTGAGTGCATGGCAGGCAGGTCAACAATGATATATGAATGTTCTCAGGTAGCAGACTGCTATAATATTTACTAGAACGAGCCTCATCCAACGGCTCTCAGACGAATTTGGGTTGTACAAAATTCAATTGTACCACCAAATGGGTGTTAAAATTTATAAAGTATTTTTAAATTCTTTAGTGGCTACTTCATGGAATGCGTTTGCAGGCGACATAGTTGTCAAGTCGAGGGATGCAATTAAATCTTTAGTGGCTACTTCATGGAATGCGTTTGCAGGCAACATAGTTGTCAAGTCGAGGGATGCAATTAAATTGCATCAGGAGAAATATAATGTGAATTCCCTGATTCCACAGAATGTTCTTACTTCTGATTACCTCACGGATTGCCATCAGGCTCTTTTCTTTCGCACAAGATACTCTTGTTTATCAAGAAATATCATTTGATGTCTTTAAACCACTACTTGTAGTGCTTTAAAAAAATCGATTTTTGTTGTGTTTAAAACGAATGAATCAAAATTCAAAATACTCGGTTATTTTTTGAAATTGGCGAAAGACGATCTTGTGGAACCTCTCGAAAGTTTACTGAATTTGATGCTGGCTCTTTTGGACACAGCGACGCCTACTAATCCCGACGAGGTCTTTTGTCTCTCCAAAGGAGCTATCGAGTAATGCAAGGAGATATCCGCTTCAACATCGTATAGTTTTGCTTTAGGTAGTAGCAATGTTTGAAAAAGAAAATCGTGACAGAATTCCACTGCAAGGATGTGTTGCGTCCAGTCTATGGAATCCGGTTCACATTTTAATAATGCCGCATAACCTCTGTTTAGAACATCTTCATCGACATTATGTTTTTTTATGACAGTATCCACTTCTTTCAACGGAAGATACCCCTTTTGTATAGTAGCACTAGCCTTCTTCGACTTGGTATCTACAAGGTATTCCACGTCCTCAACGATAGCTTGATTCAGTTTCACAATGAGATCCAATTGTTGTATGGTTAGCAGATGCAGCACTCTTGATGACTTGACTTTAAAAAAGCTCAAGTAATCCAATTCCTCAGCTTGACCAAAATCCTCATCAATGGCCATGGACAGCCCTTTTGAACCTTCAGCATTTGTCATAAAACCATTGAGAGCTGTTTTTACGTCGCTTCTAGATACCACACCAGTTGCCATCGAACGCTTCATTGAAGGACTGCGCAACAATCTACTCGATCTCTGTAGTTGGTCTCGGAATGCTCGCTCACAGTCAACTCGCTCTAAAAAGAAGAAAAGGTCCTTCTCAATTGTGTGCCGAATTTCAAACGCATCTTCACAAATTTTTTCAGCAATGCACAAAAGTAAAATCTTTGCAACGGACCATTGATCTTGCATTCGTTGAAGACCATGCACGAGGTTGTAGCCCCATTCCGCTATCACTGATTGTATTGCGTATTTGCGCTGAAGATATTCAAACAGAAAATCGCACAAAAAACCCTCCTTGTGATTCAACCTCTCTTGGAGAAGAGCATTCACAAATATCTCTATATCGTCATTGCTTAGATCACGATGACGAACCCTACCACTATGTCTAAGAAATGCAGGAATATCATCAGTAACTCCCATGCAGTACAGAAACCGCACTGGTTTCGCTTTGTCTGAAATCATAGGCTGCATCTTGCTGGCTTTTCGAATCATGGTGAACTTTAGTTGCGTTTTGGCCCGCGACAAAGGCGATGTCGGAGAGGAAAGGTCAGAGGTGGATTTGGTTGGCAGTCCGAGGGTATCAGACTTCAATTGGCGAACTGCTTTGACCCTGGCTGCCATTTCATCGTAGGTGTCTTGACTTGGTTGTCTCGCTATAGATGCCAACTGTGTGTTCTGGGTCTCAGTCTCCTTTTTGAAATATGCAGAGTGAACATCGATCAAACTCTCCATCTGTTCTAGCCGGGTTTTATTTTGTTGTAATGTTTCGGAGACATTTGTAATTTGAAGCTGCAACGTCTCGTATACACTTTGCCTTTTCGATTTCTGGGCCAACGACTGGTCCTTTAAAACATCTGATATTTTCCGTACAACCCCTGTAGTAAAATTGTCTTCCATGACACTGTCTTGACGTCTTCGGCGTGATCCTGCTGGTTTCTGATTTTGAGCTTGATTTTCTGCCACAATCTGAATGGCCACATTGGATTTTCGACGTTGGGATTTCGAAACGACCTCACGATACCTAGGGTGCATGTGGACTTTAATCTCCACGCAAGGCATCAACTCAGAAAACAATTTGGACCAATCAGGTCTAGGGGTTAAAGGACGGTTCTCTTCCCGCTCTCTCAAAGGCGGCAATGATTCTTGTTTCTCCAAGACCTCGCTTATCACCTCAAGCTTCTCGGTCGCCTCTTTCAACTGCTCCGATTTCTGGAAAATACTGTTTGTCAACGATTGCTCCAGCAGTTCGAATTCTATGAGCTTGGCATCGCAACTCTCTAGCTCCTTTAACTTCTCGTTGTATAAAGTCAGCGACACCAGCTCATCGCGCTTCGAATATTCTCGTTCATTAGTCTCTTCCATTACCATATTGTATTCTGCTACCACTTGATTTAATTGACTAATCAACTTGGCACTTGCCTCCCGTTCGTTTATCTTGTCATCTTGAAAAAACAAGATCTTTCGATGATTACTTGCCAACTCATGTTTTAAATGGTCAACTTGTTTTTGGGTCCTGTTGCTTTCGAGTTCCAAATTTTGGATTTCATCTTTCATCTCCGTTGTTATGCTACATAAATCATTGTAGGTCGATGTCCATTTATTTTTTTCTGATTGGGCATCTTTATATATGGCTCTCAAGTTACCGACCTTTTCGTTGATCTCATTCGACCTACTTATCCACACTTCCCTCTCGTTCAAAAGCTCCCGCTCCTGCGTATTTAGTTCTTCGAAAGCGTTTGCATACGTACGACCCGATGATTCAATAATGCATCCTTCTGCTGCCCTATTCAATTCATCAATCAGAGCCTTCACCGAAGGAGCAAAGCAAGGCGCAATTCTTCTCAAAATACTGAAACACTTTTCAAAAACATGTGCATGCACCTGATTGATCGAAGTATTCGACAACGATTTCAGTATTTCCAAAACGTTTTTATTCTCACAAGTGATCACAGTCAAAAGCTTTTTTAATTTTTCTTCACCAGGAATGTATTCACTGCAAAGATTAATGAATGAATCTCCGCCAACATTTCGAAATTTAATATTTCGACACTTGCGCGACGCTTCTAAAGAATTATTATTGGAGGTCTTCCTATTGGCGATTTTCGAAGGCCTGCTGCACTGGAACTTTCCCTGCATTGACTACAATTAACGGACACCTCGATAGTACTTGTATTAATGGATTTTGTCCTAATGGAGAAATTTCCAGGATGCTATTCCAACAAACAGCCGATGATCTATCTGCAACACATGAGAAAGTTAGGCACACTACAAACTCTCGTTTAATGTCTGCAATTAGAGAAAGAGACCGCGAACTAGCCTCAAAGCTAGTTGCTAATGCTGATGTCAATTCACAGAACAGTCTTGGATACACTCCATTGATGCTGGCGGTAGACAACCAGGACGATTGTATATGCAGACTTCTTTGCGAGGAGAAGTATATCAATGTAAATCAAAAGTCTTTGCTTGGAGGGTCTACGGCCTTACTCAATGCCTGTGCACGAGGTCACTCTGGAATTGTTAAAATTCTCCTTTTGTGTCAAAGTATTGATGTCAACATACAAAATAACTTGGGATGGACTGGTAAGTTTTTAAACGACAATCTGCATTCCATGAATTAAAATGATCGTAGCCCTTATGTATGCAGCCTTTCAGAATCACGTGGATATCGTAGAACAATTACTCACGAGACCAGATTTGATCCTGGCGAAGAAAGATACGTCAGGCGCCACTGCCCTTCTTATGGCAATGATGAATGAAAATGTTGAGATTGTTCGACTGATATTATACGCAGATGCGCGACAACATATGTGTCCAGGCGGATTCCCTGCGAAGCGTCGTCGGATGAACGAGGAACTAATTATTCGCGATGTTTTATATCGAGTCAGTGTATACAAAGGGATATTCACAGTGTGGAATCGCGTGCTACCAGATTCAGTCATTGCGAGAATAGTAGCGATGGCCTTTGGAAATCAGGTTATTGTTATTGGTGGAAACAGGGGTTTACTGCCAGCAATTGAGACTCTACTTCTCCTACTAAGATAGCTTTCTCAGGTAGTTGTATTTAATTAATTAAATGAGAATCAGGAAATGCTCGATTTAACTAATAATGCGTTCGAATTTCCGAAGAAATTATTGAAGGCAGTTGATGCCTATAGAGTACAACATATATTTAACATCCGTCACAACGAAGCTCGTAAACCAAACTTAGTCGAGGTTTGGTTGAAGTTAGCACTTTATGAGATACCGCATTATATTTATCATTTGAAAGCTCCCTTAGCATATCGCACCCGAAAACAACAATTGCTGGGCTGCTTGTCGCAGGTTCCAATGAAATCCAACAATTACAGCTTTGGTCGAAAATCTCAAGACCTTCAACAGTAGAGAGTGGTTTTACAGTGAATAAACCTGGGTCAGTATGAGAACACATATTCTCTTTTCGTTCGCTTTCATTACCATACAAGAATACATCGAAAACTGATTGGTCACTACTGTGAAATGGCTCTCCAACCAGTGCAGGAATGACAACTTTTGTTACCGAAAGCGCTCTATAAGCAATACTCTCCAGGTTTTTCGCTAACATGATGAATGCATCTTTCATCGACTCGGAGGTCCACAATGCATTGGCGGTTTGACCACAAAGTAAATGATAGTGTTCACGTTCCAAAATGCCTCCCCATATCTTTCTCACGCAATAGCCTGAGAATTGGCTTGTATCTTTGTTAATGATAGTTTTAGTTTTGTCTGGATTCTGAAAATATTTCAACGCTTCTGTTTCTGCAACGCTGATGGATTCCAGAAGTTCCACAGGAAGTTCTGTGATAACTATATAACCATGCTGTAAAAGTAATTCTCTCACTGGTTCATCCTCTGACAAAAACGACGCGTAATATAGTGAGGTTGGCTCCATTGGCACAGCATCACTCATCTCGTCGTTCCAAAAAAAAAAGGGTGGGTGGTACGCGCATGGTGAATCGTGGTACACACTTTATTCAATAGGACATTGTTAGTCTTTTCTATACCACTTTCATTTCCAAGAATGAATGAAAGGTCCATCATTGTTGCAAAATAGTTGACTTGAGTCCATCAGTATACGCACACCGAAGAAGCACAAGTGAGAGAAGCAAAAATATTCACCACCAGCAAACCCGATAACATCTCTATTCTATGTTTAGAATATTATGGACAGTAGCCGCGCTGATTGTTTCTTGCGATTCTGCCATGGACATGACTAATATTACAACAGAAAAACGTCGACTTGTCAAAGACGAAGTCATTCAGATTCCATTTCAATTCATTCTCCATTCCACCAACCAAGTTTGCTGTTCTAAAGTCAAAGAAACGATTTCATCGCGTCCTTCTATCTCTCGTACTTCTCGAAAACCTGTGTCTCTTTCAATACGGTCTTGTTTCTTGCTCTTTAATGCTGGGTCTATTCAAGAAGCCCAATCTACTGTGAACGTTGCGTGCGATAGAATTCCAGGAACTCACTCATTAGAAGCAGACACATATGTGATCGCCGAAGGGGCTACGAAACTATGGGGTCTTGATAGATCAGACCAAGTGTCCTCCTCTCTTAATGGCGAGTATGATCCTCAGTACACTGGTTTTGGAGCCACTGTTTATGTGATTGATACCGGCATCAATGATCTTCATCAGGACTTCAATGGCCGAGCTTCTTTGGGTATTTCTTTCGTGGCATCTGAAAAGACGGCTGAAGACTACAATGGGCACGGAACACATTGTGCTGGGACTATTGGTGGCTCAACTTATGGTATGGCCAAGAATGCCCGAGTTATTGGAGTTAAAGTTTTAGATGGGGCTGGTGGAGGTTCAAATTCGAATGTCATCAAAGGAATTCAATGGGCAGTTAACCACATGGACATCAACAACAATTGGGGAGTTATTTCAATGTCTCTTGGAGGTGGTAGAAGTGCATCTCTTGATACCGCTGTCAAAGAAGCATCTGACGCTGGCGCCATTGTGGTCGTAGCAGCAGGAAACGACAACAAGGACGCGTGCTTGTATAGCCCAGCAGCAGCAGGTTTAAACAGCGATGTTGTCACAGTTGGCGCCATTCAGAAAGGAGACCAAAGATCCGAATTCTCTAATTTCGGGAAATGTGTTGACGTTTTTGCACCTGGTACTGGTATTCTTTCCACTTCAATAGGGAGCTTTGAAGCCACTCAAACGCTTAGTGGAACATCCATGGCCACTCCTCATGTTGCTGGTGCCATGGCTCTATTACTTGAGAAGCACCAAGGTAGAAAAGCCGATGCTCTATCTGAGTTTTTTAAACTTGCAACTCCGAATAAAGTTCTGGACCCTGGTACAGAAAGCCCCAATCTCCTCATGCGCACGGAATATATAACCTTTGCACAACCTAGTTACCCAACACTTCCTCCTACGAAGGCACCTGGCTTGTGCATATATGGCGGCAAATGCTTCTCGTTTGCTTCCTCCAAATTCGGTGCACCGTTTCCTCGCTCTGAAGCTGTGTTAGGACAAGCTGCCATTGCGAACACTCTGCTCTGCGACCCGTCTGATCAAGACTTCACCGGAAAGGTTGTTCTAGTAGCCCGAGGAACGTGTTCGTTCACAACCAAGGTAGAAAACGCTCAAGCCAATGGTGCACTTTTTGTCGTCATACATATTGTAAACAGTGACTCAATATTTGCACCAGGAGCAGATCCTATCTTCGATGATCAGTTATCCATCGCTTCCGCAATGATTTCGTTAGCTGATGCAAATTCAATCAAAGGGAGTGCTAATACGATAATAATCGTTGGCCCAAACATTCAGGATGTTAATACAAGTCCTCCTGCCACGAGATACCCCACCAAGAAACCTACTACTTCCAGGCCAACTTCGCCGACACTTGCTCCTACAATTGTTCATACGTTTGCTCCTACTCATGCTTCCGTCGTAGATATCACGCATTCTCCGAGTAAAAGTCCGACGGTTTCAGTAGAAGGAGATCTTGCAATTACAAGTGCCCCGACAAATACAGAAACGAAAACTGCACCAGGATCTAATAGCATAGACTCATCATCATCTACCATTTCAAAATCAATTATCATTATTGGAGCAGCTGCTGGAACTGCTACAATTGCTGCTTTGCTTGCTGCTGTTGTTATCGTGAAACTAAAAAAACATAAACGCGAATCCAACCGCGGTCCTCAGGATTCAGTGGCGTCGTTTACGTCGTTTCAAGTATAAGGCAAATTGAAATTTAAAAAACCAAAACGATTATAAACTAGTATTTGTCGTTTCAATACAAGACCCTTTTTAAAATGATTTCCTAAATACAATTAGCTCAGTGATTTAGCAACATTATCGTATATTTGACTCGCTTTACCATCAAGACCTTTATCATGTTGCATCACTCGTTTGGCAGAAAAGTCAATCACCAATTGTTCTCTATCGTCCTCTTTTGTCTTAGGTTGCGGTTGTACAGGCTCTCCGAGATTCGAGCTCCAGACTGTATCAAGATTAAAAACGAATTTCATGCTGCGAACAAAACTTACCACTAGAATCCAACTCATAATAGTCTTCATGGTCATCGTATACCTTAGTACGTTCAGCGCATGTAACGTCGTACTGAAGCAGCTTGTCCCTTAACTCCATCGCACGTAGATCCTCCAACTCAGAAACACTTTTATTCATGGCCCGTTTTTTCTGACTTTTACCCAACGGGTTCTCACAAAAGGAACAATGAGATAATTCATTGTAAGCTTTGAAATGATATATCATTCCACATTCTAAGCAATTTTTCAACTCAGATGTACTAATTCCTTCTTCGTTGCCAGTAATATAAGTGAGCTTGGGAGATGACTTCATATGGGGATCATCTAATGCACGAGCCTTACCAAACTTTAATACACTCTTACTTTCATTACAAGTCTTATTGACTGATGAACTGGCCGAAGGGGACTCCTTGGTAACTTTCTTCGTTTGTCCACGGTGGAAGTGATTGATAATGTCTTCTATAAACGGATGCCTGGTCTCAGGAAGAAGGGATGACAGATATGTTCGCTGCTCTGACGCACTAAGTGTTGCCAGATAGTCTACAATATTCTTCTCCTCGCCTCCCAGTCCTAAATCCTCAAGCCAATCCATTCTGTCATTTCAAAATGTAGGGTCTACTTTCAGCGCCCACAGTTGATTATTTAAAGAAACAGTGTATTTGCTTTGAACATGTCAATAAAATATCTCTAGGTTTTGTATATTTTATCCCAGTGCACACTCCCTGAAATCGGTTACCACATCGATTATACAAGACGATGTCGGAATGGTATTTTAGAGACAAGACCAATAAAGTTCAGGGACCCTTTGCAAGTGAGGAGATGCGTGCTTGGTACGAAGCAGGGTATCTACCGGCTGAACTCATGGTAGCTAAAGGGGATCCAAGGTCCAATCCCTTCAAGCCGATGGCCCAGCATTTTCCAAACGGATCGTCGGCGTTTCTGGAAGGCGTTTCGAGTCCAGCATCTGCAGGTCAATGGTATTTTTTAGACAAGAATCATGTTCAGCAAGGGCCTTTCAATGATTTCCAGATGAGACAGTGGCACATGGCTGGATATTTTGAAGGGACCTTGATGATTATCGACACGAACCAAGAAGGAGCTGCATGGGGACAGCTCCGAGAATATTTTCCTTATCTTGCTGAAGCATTTGCTGGGTCGGAATATAGTGCCCCTGCTCCCCGCAATGAAAACAAGAATGGGGGTAAAAAAGAAAACAGCACAACTGGGAACCAAAAGGAGGATCCCCGACTGAATTTTCCAGACTGGTTGCCCGTTCCCCCAAGATTTCGAGGCGTGAAAAAAGTGTATCCGAGCGAAAAGAATGGTAAACGAAAGATGTAGAGTTTTAATTATAATATTTCGTTCAATTCTTCACCCGCTTCTTCGATGTTGTGGCGTTTTGATCTTGCGGTCGTTTAGCTGGTACACATTTAACGGACGATGGTGCCTCAATTTGTCTTATCTCCAGAATCATATCCATGGTTGCTTTCTTGATATCTTCTGAAAGAACTCCAGCATCTTCCTGAAATGATAAAAACGCTTTCAATACATGGACTAAGAGAGTGACAGACTTTCCGGGTATTAATGATTGAATACTTCTGGCATTAGATTCATTATTCCTCATCAAACACCCAAGAAGTAAACATACATGGGAAGAGGTTGTAAGGAATTCTGCTGTCCATCCAAATTCGAGATTGCCCGTATTTTCTGAATTAAGTGTTGTCAAAGTATCCATGGGAATACACTTAATGAGTATGTTCATTATTGGATCAATACCAGATTCACCTAACTGGGCTCTGTTAGTCTCGTCGCGTTCTACTAAATTCGTGAGGATTGAAAGCAGCAGTAAAGTAAAATCGAATTCAATGGTGCGACCACAAGCTTTCGTTCCTGTCATAGACTTGGATAATTGCAATTTATCAACAGTGCAAAACATGTCGTAAAGTTTTTGAAGGGGATCCCCGTGTAGTGCTTTGCAAGCACTATCGTTATTGTGAGATATATTTGCAGCTATGGTGAGACACGATGAGAGCACGCTCTGTACCCAAACTTCCCCTTGTGCCAAGTGAGACAAACAGATTGAAGTTGTTTCAATAATTTCTATGAAAAATGAATCCGGGAAATATCCAACCCATTGATTCACCGAAGAATAATTTTCAAGAATTTGACTAAGAATCATGAGCTGCCACGCCCATTGGGTCTCGGTTTGAAAACAAATATCTTTCTCTTTTTCGGTCCTTAAATGTTTCACGAAAGAACAAAAAGTTTGACAAGAATTTGAAATACAATCCTCCACAAGATCTGATTCCAACTTGTCATCCATTTTGAACAAAATGGATTGGACTGAAGAGATATCAACCAACGCCAAAAGCGCACAATCGATCACCGATACACGGGAGCGCCATTTCAACTGGAAGCTACTGCGAGAAAAATCATATATGGATGTTATTTCACTGGATACACGTGGTTTCGATTCATTAGATGTGCTACTCTTGCAAAGTGCGCCTGAAACGAATCGGATGACTCGCGGAAATAAAGCACGCTTGAGGAGTTTCAAGATTGAAAAATCCATGTCGGTATGATTGTCGTACTTGAACAACGCTGATAAGACCAAGCAAAGCTCCGAAACGGCCTTGCCTGATACGATGAACTCATTCAGACTCTCTTCAAGTTCCTTCCGGAGCTGGTGGTTTTGAAGCATGTACAATCTGGTGTCGGTTGCCGAAACCCATGAGAGCACATTGGCCAATGCGTCAAGGGATACTTCCTCGTCTCCGAGCATCATGCCACTTATAACGTAGCTGGCCCGGTTAGCAAAGTCTTGCTTCTTGATATCGCCCATTCTTGGTCCCTCCACGTTTTTGAAAACAATTCAATTCTTCCCTTTTTATTTTTATCACGTACCTTATTGTCTACTACAATTGTGCATCTACTATTGATTAACTTCAGAAATTTCATAATAACGAAACCGAAATTAGTCAAAAATCCAGATTAGCATGCATCAATATGGGGAAGTTATGAGGTATTTTTTCTCTTTAATTATTAAACTATAATTTTGTTGCTTCACTTATCTGAACAATGTCAATCATCAGCCTTTTGCGCGTAAGCTCCTTCATCGTCATTGAAAGCGGATCGTTGTGCTCGAGCGACAGCAGCGGAACCCGCACGGTTTTGAATGTCCTTTTGTTCTGGAGTAGACAGGAAAATACTTTCAGTACTATCCTCCTCCTCTTGCTTTGGTTGGTCCATTTGTTCTGGAGTAGATAGAAAAGTACTTTCAGTGGTATCCTCCTCCGCCTGCTTTAATTGGTCCATTTTAGGAGCATGGTCACTTTCCATGATGTCTGCTGTACTATCTCTCTTTGTACTATGGGCTTTTCTAATACGCAAGG
>Ga0105055_10000753_pt1 | contig 52512 bp, 46 predicted proteins | sample BON03_FD_78090 | JGI IMG/M metagenome (GOLD analysis project Ga0105055, IMG submission 78090) | Freshwater microbial communities from Lake Bonney liftoff mats and glacier meltwater in Antarctica - BON-03 | ecosystem: Environmental > Aquatic > Freshwater > Ice > Glacier meltwater | place: Lake... | reverse complement strand
GGGGGGTGGTGGGGCCCACCCCCCTCTCCCCCCCCCACCCTAACCCCCCCGTGGGGGGTTTCTTCCCCCCCCCCCCCCCCCCCCCCCGACATGAAAAATCTCTCGTTTTGCTCTGTTCTTTTCACCGGTGTTGGTTTGCTGGTGGGGCAGACCGCCAGTGCGGTCCCCGGCCCTCCGGGAGGCGAGGGCGTCGTCATTTACAATCCGCTGGCGAAGATCATCCAAGGCGATCAGCCACTCTTCCAGAGCTCCACGCTGGGGATGACGAGTCCGGGAAACCTCCCCTCCGGTGCCACGCCAGTGTGACGGTCCTCTCGAAGCCGGCCGCCGTTTCTAATGCCGTGGCCTTGAGTTACCTCACGCTGGAATCAGACGGTCACTTTTCAAGGGCCCTACCGGAAATAAAATATCAAGGTGACCCTCGATGTTCCGTCGGGCGCTGGCGCGGGTGATTGTGCGTATTTGATCAAGCCGTTCGCTTGGCCACTCGGTCTCACGATTGAAGATGTCGGTGCGACCGTGAACGCCGTGGTGGGTCCCTCGCCCGTGGTCGACAACTCGGCCCCGGCAATTACTTGACCGATGCCAGCGAATGGCACGGTTTACACCTATTATCCAGCAACCGGCCACGGTGACAGAGGCGTTTGGCGCCTCGGTGAGCCCCAATGGTCAGCCCATCATTGCGCTGAACGCCTACCTTAACGATGCGGGCATTCCGGTGACGGCTTCCGGAGTGGGTTCACTCAACGCGAGCGGGCCCAGCAATCTTCAGCCCCCCCCGGGGGACCTATGCGATCCAGGTCACGGCGACCAATTTGAATGGCACGAGTTAAGAGGCTGCTGGACACGATCCGGGAGAACGAAACCATTCGCGATGAGTTGCTGGCGATTGTGATGGGCATTTGGGACCACCTCAAAAATGACGGTGATCACGGTGCCGATCACTGGGCGCTTGATTGGTTCGGTGCGGTGCCTGGAAAGCGGGAGAGTCGCCGTTTGATCGGGCACCATGTCCTAAATCAAAATGATCTGGTGGCGTCGACGAGGCACGCCGACGCGATTGCCTACGGAGGTTGGCCGATGGACTTGCACCCGCCGGAAGGGGTTGACCGCCCGGCCGAGTCGCCGTGTGGGCAACACAAGCTGACTTGGATTTACGATATTCCTCTCGGTTGCTGCATGGCTCGCGACATCGATAATCTGATGTTTGCAGGGCGAAATATCTCGGCGACCCACGTGGCCTTTGCCTCCACGCGCGTGATGGCGACCTGTGCAGCCGTGGGGGAGGGCGTGGGCGTCACGGCGGCCCTGGCGGCCCTGAGCGACACCACCCCAAATGAGATTCGGCAGGATGAGGCGGCGATGGCGCGAGTGCAGCAACAGTTGCTCCGCCAAGATGTGTTTTTGATCGGGCATCATTTGCGGGAGTTCGACGACCTTGCTCCGCAGGCGACGATTACCGCGTCAAGTGAGGGAAAGGATGGAGCGGCCTCCAACGTAGTCTCCGGGCAAAACCGAGCCATGCAGGATCCGCGCGGCGTGCCGCCTGATCGGGAAGTGCCGGGCACCCATCGTTGGATCAGTGATGGTGAGGTTCCACTGCCCGCGTGGATCGAGCTGCGGTGGCCCGAGGCGGTGGCGGTGAAGCGAATCGAGTTGGTCTTTGATTCAGCCTTGCACCGGTATCTCACCCTCACCCAATCGAACGCCTACCATCAGCAAATGTGCTGAGGTCAGAGACAGCCGGAGATGGTCAAGCACTACGAAGTGCAGTTGGAAATCGACGGCGCTTGGACGATCGTCGCGAGCCATGATCAACAGTCGCAACGTCGCGCGGCTCATGAACTGGCTCAGGTTGCTCACTGCACGGCGTTGCGGGTGAGGGTGCTGGCGACGTGGGGCCTGCCCGCAGCGCGCATCGTCCGAATCAGTGCCTATTCGTGAGCGAGCAGGTTCGCATGGCCGTCAAATCAGACTCCCCTTGAACGCAGCGACCTGGCGGAGGGGTCGTAGTTTATCTTTCCAAGCCTTTTGACGGGACTGGATTCGCCCGAGGCGGTCGCGGGTGTTCAGATTAGAGGGTCATCGCCTTCGCATAGGGCGCAGAAGTCAGGTCGATCACCCCACCGGTCTTGATCGATGCCACGGCGGCCAGCACGACTGCGGTGGTGCGGCGCGCTGATTGCACCGACACTGGCGTTGGGCCACCCTCGGTGATGGAAAGAATAAAAGGGAGATCAATCACGGCGGCTCCGTCTTCTGCCCAGACGGGATGCTCGGTGATGATCTGATCCGTGCGAGTCATGAGCGAATTGAGCCGATTGAACAGACTTAGGCTGCGCGAACCATCGCCCAATTGCAGGGCGAACTTCGAGGCGTGAGGCGGCGCCCCCACATCTCCCACCGCAATATTGGCCACAGCGCCGTCGGCAAAGGTCAACGTGATCGCCGCCGTATCGATGATCTCACGGGTGGGGTGATGCCGATTGCCCCCAGCAGCATAAACCCGCACGGGAGGGCTGGCGTGCAAATGCAGGACGGTGTCCACGATGTGGCAACCTTGTGACAGCACATTGCCGCCCCCTTGCACGGGGTCGTTGGCCCAGTATTCCGACGGCCAGTGATCGTCGATCACATGGGCTGTGGTCAGAGTGGGGCGCTGGAGGAATTTCTTCGCGGCGACCACGGCCGGGAAAAACCGCAGCTTGAATCCCGCGGCGGCAATCACGCCACTACGTTCCACGGCCGCGACGATCCGGTCGCAATCGGTCAACGTGATGGCTAAGGGTTTTTCGAGGAAGATGTGCTTTCCGGCTGCGGCCGCCGCTTCCGCTAGAGGGGCGTGAGTATGGTGCTGTGTGCAGATCCAGACTGCCTCGATTTCCGGGTCGGCCCAGAGGCGCCTCACATCGTCGGTCGCGTAGTCGGCCTGGTAGGTTTGCGCAAAGGCTTCGGCTCGCTCCACGGCAATATCGGCGGTGGCGCGAAGGTGCACCGCCGCGTAGGTTGAAAGATACTGCGCATGCAGGGCGCCGTAGCTACCACACCCGATGATGGCTACATTGAGGGTTCGGTGGGGAGGCATTGGCATAGTTGAATTATTAAGGTCGAGGTTCTGCCCGATCAAGACTCACCGAGGCAGCTCACTCTCTTGCTTGCTTGGTTAAGATGGATCCTTCGGCGCTAGATCCCTGATCCAAGACCACCAAAGCTTCATAGATTCTCGCCTCCGTGATGGTCTGGGTGCTCTCGCGAATTTCCCGCGAAGCCACGCGATGGGGGTCGGGCTTCTGCAATCGGTCTAAAGTGGCCAATGCCGTCAGGGCGGGCAGTTCGTGTCGAAGGCTGCGTTTCATGTGCCGCAATTCAATATTCAGATCTGCCTTCAAAGCAGCGGGAAACTCCGACTCAAAGGCCTGCAAGAATTCTTCCACACTTCCTTGAGGAGAGACGAGATGATGCAGCTGACGACCCCAGAGTTCGTTGGTCTCGCTGCCAAACTGGTTCTTGTAGCCGGTGCGCAGGGGCAGCCCTTCGAAACGTGGTAGGTATACCTTTGCGTTTTCGGGCACCTTGACATCGCGAATCGCTGGCAGCCAACCGCTCTTTTCAAAAAAAATCGTATTGCCTTCAATGCTGGTGATGAAGCGCATAAAATCGACCGCTTCCTTTTGATGGGGGCTTACTCGGTTCAGACAAAAAGGCATGGTGGTATTCCCGGGACCTTCGGAAACCGGGCCCCAGTAGAAGTGGCTGGCGTCTCCATCGGATCTGTCCGGCCACGGGAAATCAGCGACGGCGACTTCAAAGGGAGCCATCGAAATCAGACTCGTCGCATCCCACGTGCCCGTCACCATCATGACGGCCTGACTGTTCAAAAACTCCTGAATCGCGGCTTCACGTCCCAGTTGTTGAAAGCCCGGACGCATGTTCATGGCGGCCTGCTTCATTAGTTCGAAACCCTTGAGCAATTCCGGGTTGAAGTAGTCCCAGCTGCCGCGCAAGTATTCCACCGCCGTCCCTCGCGCTAGATGACCTTGCACGCGCATCCGGTCATTGTTGATGGTGAGACCGATGGCGGCTCGGCTGAGCAACTGGTTCAGTATGATGTAGGTGCCATTGAAGTCACTGCCGGCATAGAGAAAGATTTTCTCTCGTGAGTTGGCATTGCGCTGCAGCAGCTTTGCTCCGAGCGCTTGCATCTCGGGATAAGTCTGCGGTGCCAGGGCGCTGCCGCCGGGCGCGGTGTTCATCGGCTTCACGGGCACACCGCTGCTCAAGCAGGACAAGCAGACCAGCCTCGAAGTCTTCGGCCGCTACATCCACACCTACAAGTTCGGCGAAGGCGTCGTGGACGGCGTCGTGCTCGACCTCGTCTACGAGGCCCGCGACATCGAGCAGCAGCTGGGTTCACAACATAAAATCGACGCGTGGTTTGAAGCCAAGACCAAGGGCTTGAACGACTGGCAGAAAGCCGCCCTGCGCGAGCAGTGGGGCACGATGCAAATGGTCCTCAGCTCGCGCTCGCGCATGGAGTGCGTGTGGAGGACATCGTCTTTGACTTTGGCGTTAAGCCGCGGCTCAGCAGCGAGCGGGGCAACGCGCTGTTGGTGGCGTCGAGCATCTACGAAGCGGCGAAGTATTTTGAGCTCTTCGAGAAGACCGTCTGCAAAGGCAAGTGCGCGGTGGTCACCTCCTACAACCCGCAGGCGCAGGACGTGGCACTGGAGGAAACCGGCGCCAACACGGAGACCGAGAAGCAATTTCTCTACAACACCTACACCGCGCTGCTCAAGGACGTGGAGCCGAAGCCCGGCAAATCGAAAACAGAAACCTACGAGGACAACGCGAAGGAATTGTTCATCAGCCAGCCGGCGAACATGCGGCTGCTCATCGTGGTGGACAAGCTGCTCACCGGTTTCGACGCGCCAGCCTGCACCTATCTCTACATCGACAAGTCCATGCAGGACCACGGTCTGTTCCAGGCCATCTGCCGCACCAACCGCCTCGACGGCGAGGACAAGACCTTCGGCTACATCGTGGACTACAAGGACCTGTTCCAAAAGCTCGTGAATGAGAAGGGCACGGGCGCGCTCCAAGTCTACACGTCCGCGCTGGATGACAGCTTGGGCGGCGCGTCGCCGGAGGTGCTGATGCAGGACCGCTTGAAGAAGGGGCGGGAGCGGCTGGATCAAGCACTGGAAACCATTGAACTACTCTGCGAGCCAGTGCAGCCACCGAAGGGGGAGTTGGAGAACATCCACTATTTCTGCGGCAACACGGAGGTCGCCGACGACCTCAAGGCGCACGAGACGCAGCGCGTCGCGCTCTACAAGTCCGCCGCCGCGCTGATGCGGGCCTACGCGAACATGGCCGACGATCTGGTGAATGCCGGCTACAACGAGGGCGAAATCTCGCAGATCAAGCAGGACCTCGACCGCGCGCTCAAGCTGCGGGAAATCATCCGGCAGGCCAGCGGCGAGACGATTGACCTCAAGGCTTACGAGGCCGACATGCGGCACCTGATCGACACCTACATCGAGGCCGGGGCACCGAGGGTGATTTCAGATTTTGGCGAAATGGGTTTGCTCGACGTGATCGTGCGAAGCGGCATGGCCGAAGCGATCAACGGCCTGCCGGAGGGAATTAAGGGCAACCAGGAAGCGGTGGCGGAGACCATCGCGAACAACGTCCGCAGCAAGATCATCAAAGAGCACCTCAACGACCCGGTGTTCTACGACAAGATGTCGGCGTTGCTGACGGAGATTCTCGCGGCCCTCAAAGCGAAGCGGATCGATTACCAGGAGTTCTTGAAGCGAGTGGCCGAGCTGGTCATCAAGCCGGTGCAGGCGGGCAAGTCGGACGATACGCCTGCGCAACTCGACACGCCGGGAAAGAGGGCGCTCTTCAACAATCTACGGCCGCCGGGTGCCGCTCGGCCGGATCGGGCCGCAGAGGCAGCCGGAATATATTACCCTGAAGTTGATGCCACGCTGGCGATGGCCCTAGAGATCGATGCCACGGTGCGTCAAGTCCGCCCGGCCGACTGGCGCGGTCAACGCACGCGGGAGAACATCATCAAGGCCGCGCTGTTGCCGTTGCTCGGCAACGACCAAGTCGCCGTGGAGCGCATTTTCCTCATTCTCTTCAAGCAAACGGAATACTAATGCCCACTCAGGTTCAACTCGGTGACATGGCTGTGGACGTGGTCTTGAAGGACATCAAAAATGTCCACTTGAGCGTGCATCCGCCGACGGGGAGGGTGACCATTTCTGCGCCGTCGCGCATGACCCTCGACACGGTCCGCGTCTTCGCGATCTCGAAGCTGGGTTGGATCAGGCAGCAGCAGAGAAAACTTCAGGAACAAGAACGTGAGACGCCCCGCGAGTATCTGGACCGCGAAAGCCATTACGTTTGGGGAAAGCGTTATCTGCTCAAAGTGTCCGAGAGCGGACAGCCGCCAGCCGTGGAGTTGAAACACAACCGCATGCACCTCCGGGTGCGACTTGGCACGGATGAGACCAAGCGGCAGGTCGTCATAGAGGAATGGTATCGTGCACAGATCAAGCAGGCCGCGCCGCCTTTGATCGCGAAATGGGAGAAAGAGATAGGAGTGAAGTGCGCGCGCTTTTTCGTCCAGCGCATGAAAACCAAATGGGGCAGTTGTAATTCTCGCGTTCGCACCATCCGTCTTAACACCGACCTTGCGAAGAAACCTCGCGAGTGCCTGGACTACCTCGTCGTCCACGAGCTGGTTCATCTGGTGGAGCCGACCCACAACGCCCGATTTGTCGCACGGATGGACCGCTTCATGCCTAAGTGGCGATCCCACCGCCAGACGTTAAACCGCCTGCCGGTGCGGCATGAGAGGTGGGGTTACTGACTCACTTTCGACCGCGGCAGCAATTCATCCCTTTACTCCGACGAGCTGAACTGATTCGCCGCCCCGCTCATGACCTGAGTTCCTCCATGACAAGACGTAGGACTCGACGCGCGGGGTGGGGGCAGAAAGATGATTGAGGCAGGGCGGCTACTCGCGCTTCGACAGATCGACCAAGGGTGGTGAAAAATGACGCTGCTGTGGCACCTCGCCTCGCTAGTGGAGGTTTTCTCGTCGCTGGGGAGGGGTAGTTTGTCCCGTAGGCGTCCCGTAAAAACAGCTTACCTATAAGTGATTGCGACGTTTCGCTTGGTTTCGTTGGCCTCATTATTCGGTCCTCAAGCTTCTTCATTGGCTCTGCTGGTAAATCGTCGAAACCCGTTGGTGAGCGGTTGCGCTCTCGGGTTGCCTGATCCATTTTCGGATTGCTAATCAGCGGTGGGGGCATCCCCTAGGTTTCGAATTTGCGTATGATTCTCCGAAGAACCCCATGGGTCTTATTTCCAGTCCTCGCCTTGTTAGCATTCGCTTGGCCGAGGAACTTGGTGGCACAATCTTTACCGCCAGATCCCGTTCCCCTTGGAGATGGAGCTGGCGAGTTGATCGGACCAATTGACATCCCAGGTGATAATTTGGACCAGATTTTGGCGTTAATGGAACGTTGGACGGGCAAAGCACTCCTCCGTCCGCAGAATCTTCCCGCAGTGATGCTGTCCCTTCGACTTAGGCATCAGGTGACGAAGTCGGAGGCGATTCAGGCCGTGGAAACTCTGCTCAATCTAAACGGCATTGCGATCACGCCGCTCGGAACTCAATTTCTTAAAGTCACCCCATTGAGCGCAGCGAAGTCCGAAGCGCCCGAGCTGATTGAAGGATCAGTGCTCTCGCTGCCTCCGAGCGGCCGCACTGCGTCCAAACTGTTCCAACTCAACTTTCTCCGGGTAGGGGAGTTCATGCCGCAGATCAGCAGCTTACTTAATCCGGCTGCAGGCAGCCCGCCGGTTGTCTTCGATAAAGCCAACGCGGCGCTCGTTACCGATTCAATCAGCAATCTGCAACGGATTGAGACGTTAGTGGCGAAGCTTGATCATCCGATGATGGCCGGTCTGGAGACGAAGTTTTATTCGCTCAAATCCGCTAAGGCCAGCGACGTCGTAAACAAGATGCGCGCGATGTTGACTGGAGCGCTGCAAACCCAGCTCGGCTCCGCGACGACTTTCAATGCCGATGATCGCACTAACCAGATCGTGTTGATTGCCGACGCCCGCCAATATCCTTTTTTCGATTCCTTGATCGAACGATTTGATGTGCGCGCCGATCCCAATACCCGCAACGAGGTCATTTTCCTAAAGCACGCCAATGCGAAGGAAGTGTCGTCGATCCTGAGCGATCTCGTGAAAGGTCAAACTAATGCGAGCGAAAGCTCCGGTCAGACCTCTGTCCGGACCAATGGCTCGGGACCGCCTGCGGGCACTCCCGTCACCGCCATTGCTCCGCTGATTGGCTTCGAAGCCTCGAATCAATTCAGCAGTGTGCTGACCATTTTGCCGGAAGAACGGAGCAACTCGATCGTCGTCTCCGGGACGGTTGATGACCTGCGCCTGATCCGAGACCTCGTGAACAAGATCGATGTGCTCCTCGCCCAGGTGCGGATCGAAGTCGTCATCGCCGAGGTCTCGCTCGGTGACGAAGCGACTTCGGGAATCAGTGAACTCGGCCTGAAGATTGAGGGGGACCGCCTGGTTGGTTTCAGTGGCGCGGCCACCGGAATCTCGGTGTCCGAGGCGGTCTTTTCACGTCCGATGGCCGGGGCATTGGATCTTGCGGCGACGATTTCGCTCGGCACGACGCCGCGCAAGTCCAACACCAACATCCTCTCGGTGCCAAACATTGTCACCACGCATAACAGAGAGGGCAGCATCTTTGTGGGCGAACAGCGCCCCGTCATCAGCAGTTATCTGAGCGAGACGTCGAGCGGCGCCAACAATATCGGCTCCGGATATCGCTCGACCGTTAATTCCAAGGACATCGGGATCGAGCTCAAGGTAAAGCCGTTGATTGGCATCGATGGTTCAGTGCAGCTTGAGATTGAGCAGGAGGTCAACGATGTGCTCGGCGAGGTGATCATCGATGGTAACCCGCAACCGCGGATCGGTCGCCGCGCGACCAGCTCGTTTGTGAGTGTGCGCAGTGGAGACATCATCGTGCTCGGTGGCCTCCAACGGACGTCGCAATCGAAAAGCACGAGCCGGCTGGGACCGATTCCCTTCCTCGGAGACCTCTTCGGAAAGCGTTCTCGTTCGAGCACGCGCACGGATTTGATCTTCTTTTTGCGCCCGACGGTGCTGACCAACTCCTCCCGCGATAACGAAAAAGCGATGGATCAAGTCGAGGAGTTTCCGGATCTCCAGCGCGCGAAGATTAAAGGGATGCTCGAGAGTCCGACTGGGGATCCCCATCATGGTCAAGGCAACTAAATTGCTGCCGCCAGAACTGGCGGGGCGGTTGAACGAGGCGGCCCGCCGCGCGGTCGACGAAATGTCGATTGCCGACCGCCTGCCCAAGTTGGCGGAAGCCTTGGGGTGCTCGGAAGAGGAGTTGTTGGCTGAACTTTCTCTCGCGACGGGCCATCCGGTCGCCTCCAACCTGAAGATTGACGAAGCGGCGCGTCCCATCCTCCCGGCGCGCTTGGCGGCCGAGTTTCAGATTGTGCCGCTCAAGGTGGCCGACGCTCAGGAGCGGGAGTTGCACCTCGCCACCTCGTGGCTGCCGGACGATGAAGTGATCGATTGGGTGCGCACTTTCACCTCGCGCGAGATCCGCTGGCATTTGGCCCCGCCGGAAAAAGTGCAACAGCTGATCCGCGATAATTTTGGCGTTGGCGCCGGCAGTCTCGATAACGCCGACGAAGTCGAAATGGCGTTGGTCGATGCGGGCGTCGATTCCGACGCGGACGAGGATGCCGCCGTTGTCAGATTTGTGACGGAAGTGATTTCCCAAGCGATTGAAGACAGTGCGACGGACATTCACTTCGAGCCGCAGGAGGGCCAGTTGCGCATTCGTTACCGAGTCGACGGCCTGCTCGTGCAAGTGCCGCTGCCGGATAACCTCACCCGGTTTCAGGATGCGATTATCTCGCGTTTGAAGATTATGGCGCGGTTGAATATTTCGGAGAAACGTTTGCCGCAGGACGGGCGCATCAGCTTCCGTTCGGGCGGTAATTCCTTGGATATTCGTGTTTCGACGATCCCGACCATCTACGCGGAGAGCATCAGTCTCCGACTGCTCAACCTTCGCAAGGAAGCCTACACGATGGATCGCATCGGCCTCGATGCCGGAGAAAAGGAGCGCATCACTCGCGTCCTCGATTCGCCGCACGGCATCGTGTTGGTGACGGGACCGACGGGCTCGGGCAAATCAACTTCGTTGAACGCGTTTTTGCGTGAAATTAACTCCACCGACCTGCGCATTGTCACGGTCGAGGATCCGATTGAATACGAAGTGCCGGGGGCGAATCAGATTCAGGTGCGGCCCGAGATCGGCCTGTCGTTCGCGAGTGCTCTGCGTCACATTTTGCGGCAGGATCCCGATGTCATCATGGTTGGCGAGGTGCGCGACCGGGAGACGGCGGACATCGCGATTCGGGCGTCGCTCACCGGCCACTTGGTTTTCACTACGTTGCACACGAACGACGCGGCGGGAGCGATCACTCGTCTGATCGACATGGGCATTGAGCCGTTCTTGATCGCCTCGGCGGTTGAGCTGGTGATCGCCCAACGCCTCGTTCGGCGCCTCTGTCGGGCCTGCACGCGACCAGAGCCGATCAGTCCGACGAAATTGCAGGAATCACTGGCGGTGCTCGGGCTTGATCCGGTGATCGCCGAAGGAATCGACACGCTGCTCGCCCCGGTGGGCTGTGATCATTGCCGAGGAACCGGCTACCGCGGACGTCTCGGCCTGTTTGAGATTTTGCGTCCGAATGAGGAAATGCACGATTTGATCGTGAAGCGCGAATCGACCAAGGCGTTAGCCCGCAGTGCCGAACGTCATGGGATGCGCACCCTTGCGCAGTCTGGCTGGGAGCGAGTTCGCTCGGGAGCGACGACGCTCGATGAGGTCTTGCGCATCATCAGTGTAAACGATCGCTGACCATGCCGAGCTTTGCCTACACCGCCCGCGATACTGAGGGGAAGATGGTGAGTGACACGGTGTCGGCGGAGTCTCGAAAGGCGGCGTTGCGCATTCTCGCGGTGCGCAACTTGCAACCGGTGAAATTGACCGAACAGTCTGAGAGCCGTCGCGTGCAAGCGGTCGGGGTGCGCCGATCGCGCGACCGTCAGCAACCCGGGCCCCAGGACCTGTTGCCGTTTTTGAAAGCGCTGACGGAACTCACCGCCAGCGGGTTGTCGTCGGGCGAGTCACTGCGGATGCTGGCGACGCGGTTGAAGGACCCACGACTGCGCGCGTTGTGCGGGGTGTTGTGGGGTCGATTGAAGGAAGGGCAAACGCTTTCGTTGGCGATGGAGAATTCGCCGGTGGTGTTCGACCTCCAGGCGGTCAACCTGGTGCGCGCGGCCGAGGCGACGGGAAGTCTCAATGAGGTGCTGCAGCGTCTCATCCAACACCACACCGAACAGCGGGCCTTGAAGCAGAAGCTGGCCACGGCGATGACCTACCCGATCTTCGTGTGCGTGGTCGCCTTCGGGGTGATCTTGTTTTTTGTCTTTTTTCTCCTGCCTCGTCTCCAGGGTTTGCTGTCGTCGCTCGGAGGGAAATTGCCGTGGTCGACTCAATTGCTGGTGGGCAGCTCGGAGCTGCTGGTGCGTTACGGCGTGATCATCCTGCCAGGGATGGCGCTCGCCGCGCTCTTATTCTGGCGGTGGCGAAAGACCGAGCGCGGCCGGGTGATCGTCGACAGACAGTTGGTGAAAATACCGGTGATCAAGATTTGGGTGATCGACAGCGGTGTGTTGGCCTTTGTGCAAACCCTCGCGGTCTTGTTGGAGAATGGCATCAACACGGTTGAGGCTTTGCGCCTGACAGAGAAGACGGTGCCGAACCGCACGATGCGCGCGGCGCTGCGGGGCGCGACGGAGCGCGTGTTGGAAGGCGACAGCTTGTCGGCGGCGTTGATGCGCACGGGCTTCTTTCCCGATCTGGTGTTGGATCGGTTGGCCGTGGGCGAGAGCACGGGCAATCTCGCGCCTTGCTTGCGGGACATCGCGCGGTATTACGCGATTCAGCACACGCAGCGGCTGGAGCATTTCGTGGGGGTGACGGCGAACGCGGTCCTGTTGGGAGCCTTCGCGTTTGTGGGTTTCCTCGCCTACGCCATCGTGTCGGCGGTCCTGCGAGTGAGCTCAAGCTTCCATTTTTAAGGAGTCACTTCGCGGCGGTGATCACCTCGATGGAGTAGATCCGAAGACTGGCGTTGAGCAGGCCAGAGTTGCTGCGATCGGTCGTGAGCACGCATTGGTCGATGCCAAGGTAGGGTGAGCGAGCGGAGAGTTTCCGGTAGAAATTGAGGATGGCGGGAAGCCCAGCTTGCCGGATGTTGACCTGCACGCTGTGGAGCGCGAACTGCTCAGTCTTCTCCGTGCGCTGCGATCCGAGTTCGGCGTTAAGGCCCTGCAGCATGGTGTTCAATTCGGCGAAACTTTGCGCCGAGTCGAGGGCCTTGGTGGGATCAAGGGCTTGGCCGGCGGTGGCAACTCGCTTCATGATTGCGGCCCGATTTTCCAGCCAGAGTGCCTGCGTTTGCTGCTCGGCCCGGCTCGCCCCCCAAGCCTGGAGGTGGGCGCTGCTGTGACCGACGGTGGAGATGCCCCACCAGGTCAGCGCCATGCCGGAAAAGATCAGGATGAGCCATTGCTCGCGAACGGAACGCTGGAGGAAGAACTTCTTCATGAGCCCTCTCCTTGCGTTGCCCAGTTTGGCTGGAAGTTGACTTCGAGGGCAAAGGTGGTGCGTCCAGATCGCATGCGGGGGTCGCGCAACTCGACCCGCTCGATCCCCGAGAGGGCGCGCAGCGCGCTTTCATAGATGCGGAGGTCGCCGGCGTTGGCCGTCTGGGCCTCGATATCGAGACGCAGCGGTCCGGCGGTGGTGACGCGCAGAAACTCAATCGAGGCCGGGCGAGGTTGGTTGATGACCGCCAGCATCTCGAACGGCTGGAGCTGCTGCGCAGCCATCTTCTCCAGCTTTGAGGCGAGATACTGGGCCGATTCGATCTTCTGAATTTCGGGAGCAAGGGCGGCGATCTCGCCATTCTTTCGAGCCAACAGTGCGCGACCGCCGAGCACGGTCAATTCAAGGACGAGGCAGGCCGCTAATCCGGCGACGATGGCGGAAAAGACTCCCCCCACGAGGGTGGCACGCCGTCGGTCGCGGCGGTGGGCCGTAAGGACGGCCTTGTCGCGCACATCGGCGGTGATCAGGCGTGCGTGGGTGAGGGTGCCGGTAAAGGCGGAGGTGCAGGAAAACTGGACCTCGTCATCGCGGGGGGCGGAGAGAATCTCAGCGTCGATCCTGCGGACGTCGTCGGCGGTCACGCCGGTGCGGCGGGAGAGTTCGGCGAGGAGTAGCTCGAGGTCTTTCTTTCGCGATCCGCCATCGCCAGAGCGAATGAGCAAGTGTGAAGGGAGCTCTGAGGCATCGTCCCAAGCGACGGCTTCGAGGGTTTGGCCCTGTTCGCGAACGAGCGCCGAGACGCCGGCTTTGGCGCGCCCCGCCACGGTCCAAAGCAGAAAGGCCGGCACCGCATGGACCGAGTCGTTCCAGGCTGCTTGTTCTTGGGCCGAGAATCCTCGTCGATAGGCGGCGAAAATCAAGGCGTAGCGGTGGGCTGAATCGACGACGTAGCCGTAGAAGAGTTGCTCCAAGGCAAACGGAGAACGGGCTTCGAGTGCTAGCTCGACCTGAGACTCGATGGCGGAGTCGCTCACCAGAGGGATCCGCCGCACGAAAAAACGTTCCGCGGGAAGCAGGATTACGCGGGGAGTGACCGGAAGGTCGGGGGCGGCGTTAGGCGTTGAATCAGACATGCCGGATTAGAAACCGTTGTTTTCACGAATTTCCAGAATCCGGAAAGGAGAGTCGATGCTATTGCGTGTCCAAGGTCGAGGTTCCGAAGTAACCTCCTCGTCGGAGGAGGGGGCCGGAGCACGGCCGCCCAGTCGGACGATCGCCTCTAATTGGAATTTTCGGCCACCTTGGTTGGCGATGATCATGACCCGGAACCCCGTGGCGGAGACACCGAGCGACGCCGAGTCAGGAAGATTGCCGAGGGCCGTGGCCGCGTCGTCGCGGGTGTAAAAGATCGCTGATCTCCGATCGGCGGGCGAATCGGACCGGGCGCTGCGGCGGGCCAGCACGTTGTCGTCGAGACCGAGCGAACGCAGGACCTCCTCACTCGCGGTGTTGAGATTGACCTGATCGAAGGCGAAGAGGCTGACGTTCTGGAGAAACCTCTGCCCTGTTTCGTTCCAGTGGCCGGCTTCGTCGCAAAGAAATTGTCGAATGGCGGGCATCAATCGGAGCTCCTCAAGTGTGCGCAACGGTTTCTGCGGTAGGGTCAGCGGCGGATCCATTCGAGAGTAGGTGGCTTCGTCCGCTTCGTTGAATTTCGCGGCGTGATCGGGCAGGGTCCATGTGAACATCGTATCGATGACTCGCTCAGCATCGAGCGGCAGAAGACCCAGTGACTCAAAGAGACCTCGCAGGGCTTCTTCCTTGGGTTGGGCGAGGGAGAATTTGCCGGATTCGTCGGTGATTTGCACGGTCACCTCCAGGCCTTCGGGCGGCACATAGTCGGCGTAAGCGATGGGGTCGCCCCAGCCTTGATCGGGTGAATGGAGTCCGCCGTCGACTGAGGCGATGTCGGCGAGGACGGCCAGCGAGACTTGCAGGGCTGAGTAAGCTTCGTCGCGCAGTGGAGCTTCGAGACTCTTCCGCGCTTCGGTGAGAAGCTCGGTGTGGGCGCGGTTGATGAAACGAGTAAGCAGGAAGGAGGTCAGCAGGATCATCCCGAGCACGAACAGGATGACCGAGCCACGTTGGCGCGAGCGGGACAGGTGAATGAGAGGATCGAGCGGCGGCGGTCTCATCAGAAAATGGGCTGACCGCCGGGGGCCAGCGGGAGGGTGATGGTGCGATCAGCTTTGAGGCCGCTGTGCTCATAATGGAGCACGATCTGTTCGGGCACGCGCCAGAGGTTCTCGCTATTTTTCTGTGCGCGCGGTTCCGAACGCCAAGACTTTGAGTCGGAATCGTAGTAGTTAAACGTGAGCGACGTCACCAACGGCGTGACGAGTTTTTCCCGGCGGTCATCCTTGTGCTCCTCGAGCAGTGATCGCCAGAACAGGACTAGGCCCTGCCCAGAGACGACGTCGAGCGTGCACTCGGCCAACGGGGCCGGATGGTCGGCCCACTTGAGCAGGCGATCGCCGTCGACGAGCGTAAAGGTGAGACCGGTGAAAGGGCCACTGGTCTGGCTGCGAATCTCTTTGAAGGAAAACGGCTCGTCATTCGCGGGACCCGCGGTGGGAAGGGCCGCATGACGAAACATCGCCTCGAGGTGTTGGGTGACAGCGTTGACGTGTTGATCGAACAGGCGCTTCTCGCCGCTGCCGCCCCAAATCTCGGACATGGAAAAGACAAAGCTGAGCAATGCCGTGAGCATCATCGCCATCAAGGCGATCGATACGAGCAGTTCGATGAGAGTGAAGCCGGCGGATTTCCTCATGGCGCATTGAGGGCGGTGAGCCGTTGCTTGCTTTCTTCGCGCAATCGTTCGCGGTCGGTGGGATCGGACCACTCGGGGCGCAGGAGCATCAGTCGCGCCGATTTGGTCCAACGTTGGTCGCCGGTGGTTTCGGCGGTGAGCTCGACAGCGAACAGATCGGCGATTGTCGTGGGCTCGATGACCACCGACCAATTGACCGTGCTGCGATCGGCGAGGTTGATGGAGCCACCTTGCTCCCAACCCTCCCGGTCGGGGATCGCGAGCACACTGATGCGCACGAGCGTCCATCCTTCGGAGATTTCGCGATTTCGATCTTGGGCCTGATAGCCGCTGATCACATTGAGGTAGGCCGCTGAGAGGATCACGGCGGCGAGCGCGAAGATCGTGAGGCTCACGAGCACTTCGATCAGCGTAAACGCACGACGGTAGTGGGGCGGCATCGGTATCACGAGACCGGGAGCAGGATTGGGGCGCAGGTCCATGGGTCGATGGTCAGGATCATCTGCTTGCGATTGGTGGCGGTGAGCTCGACACGAAATGCATCGCAGGTGCCGTCGGGATAGAACTGAACGCGCGTGAGCTCGTCGGTTTCCATGAGCACGCCGCCGAGGAGTTTCGTGTTGCCTCTTTCGGTGGGAAGAAACCGGGCGGACTCCACGTCGAGATCGACAGACGAGCCGCCGGCGGCGCCCGCCCAAATGAGCTGCTTCGCCTTGGCGTCGAAGTGCAGGGTGACGGGCGCTTCGCTCTCGAGGGCCATTTGGCGGGCAGAGGTGACCGCACTCCAGAAGCGGTCGTCGGCGCGGTCGTCACGCACGTTAAAGAAGCTGGCGACGCCCGAGATGAGCACCATCGAGACCAACGCCAAGAGCGCGAGGGAGAGGAGGACTTCAATGAGGGTGAACGCTGACCGAGGGTGCACGGCGGTTCCTTTCGGCGGGGCTGACACCTACCAGTTTCCGATATCGTCTTCGGTGCCTTCGGTGCGATCCGACCCCTTTGAGAAAAGGTCGTAGATGCCTTTGTTCGTGGTGCCGGGGTAGCGATATTGGTAACTTTCGCCCCACGGATCGAGCGGCAGTTTGTTGCCGGTCAATTCGACGTAAGGGCCACGCCAGCGGTCGCCGCCACTGCTTGGAGCGGTGATGAGGGCCTGGAGGCCTTCGCTGGTGGTCGGGTAAGAGCCAACGTCGATCTTGTAGCGCACGAGCGACGTCTTGAGCGAGTCGCGCACAAACACTTGCGCGACGACCTCCTGACTTTGCCCAAAGATCTTATCGGTGTTGCTGATGAAGAGCCCGGCCAGCAGACCGATGATCGCCACGACGACCAGAATTTCAATCAAAGTGAAACCCGCACGAAGTGACGAGCAGGAGGGAGGGAACGTCTGGGGCTTTGTGGTCATCATGGAGAAATTCAATTTGGGGGACGGGCGAGATAAGGAGCCGAGGCGAGCTGAAGGTGGTGGCGGCCCCACTCAGTTAGCGTTCGGTTGCTGAGTTTGGTTGATGGCCTGCTGGCGGAGGGCGCGGCGGCGCCTGATTTCGTCGGCGACTTTGCGGAGGCGCTCGGCTTCGGGGGTGGTGTGGGGAGGCCGGTCGCTGTTGCTGAGCGAAGGGCCGTTTGCGGCCGGGATGGTCGCCGCGGGTGGGGAGGAGGCCTGCGGGTTGGAGTTGGCCACGAGGGCGAGAACCAACTCAGCGCTTTGATACTGCACGGTGAGTTGGCGGTTGGCGGCATCGTAGCTTTTGGCGAGGTAGTCGTGCGGCGACTCCTCGTTGATGCGCACCCACGAGGATAGCGCTGACGCCGGATCGAAGATGCTGAAATAGTAAACGCCACCTTCGACCATGACGCCGCGGAATTCCAGCGAGGTGGACTTATTCGGCCCGGCCTGACCGGCGGTCCGGCCGAAGGGAGAGTTGCGCAGCAGATCGTTCAAGCTGGCGTTGCTCGCGACCGCAATCGACACGCCGGAGAGTCCGAGCAGGAGGGCTAGAAAAGGACTGCGAAAAGCGCCAATCATGAAGCATTTTTTTTACGAGACGGGGATGCAAACGCAATGCTTAAGCCGGAAGGCGATGGGACAGAGGAAGTCGGAAGCGGCGCGATGATCGATGAATGCAGCGAGCGCCTTGAGAAATGGCCTTGCCGGTGAAGCGACGTCAGACCACGTTGCGCGACAGTGAAAATTGGACTTCTAGGTGGGAGCTTTGATCCCGTGCACTTTGGACACTTGATGGCGGCCCAGGATGCTTACGAGCAATATGGGCTCGACAAAGTTATTTTCGTGCCCGCCGCGCAGGCACCCCTCAAGGCCCACGAGGTGCAGTCCTTGCCGGATGATCGCTTGGCGATGATACGGGCGGCGACGGTGTGGGACCATCGTTTTGAGATCTCGGACTTCGAGGTGAAGAGCGGCGGAGTGAATTACACCATCAAGTCGGTGCGGCATTTCCTAGAAAAGTATCCGGATGACCAATTATATTGGATCATCGGCGGAGACCAGTTGCCCAAGCTGCATCTTTGGAGCGACATTGAGGAGTTGGCGAAATTGATCGACTTTATCTTCCTCGAGCGCCCGGGCCATCCGGTGCGGGCACGTCCGGAGATCCCCAACCTGCGCCTGCATCGATGCGACGGGCATTTGCTCGCGATTAGCTCCACTGAGTTGAGAGACCGAGTGCGGCGGAGTCTATCGTTGGATTATTTTGTCCCGCACAAGGCCATTGTGTATATCAGGGAACACTGTCTCTATCGCGACAGTAACGCATGAAAGCCAAACAAACCGCCACCCTCGAGTTAGTCCGAAAATGCTGCCAAGCCCTTGATGCAAAGAAGGCAGGAGACCTCCGGGTGCTCGATGTGCATGAGCAGTCCTCAATCACCGACTTCATGGTCGTGACGACGGCGACTTCCGAACCTCACCTCCGGGCGCTGCGTATCGAAGTCGAGAAGGTCCTTGATGCAGAGAAGGCTCACATCGTCGGCATGGACGCCATTCAGAACAGCGGATGGATGGTCATCGACGCGTTTGATTTGATGATCCACCTGTTTCTCGCCGAGCACCGGGAGAATTACGGACTGGAGACTCTTTGGAAGGACGCGAAGGAGATCTCGGTGCCGACCCTGTTGGCCCCGCCGAAGAAACCCGCACCCAAAAAGGAGGTTGCGGCCAAGAAAGTAGCTGTAGCCAAAAAACCGGCGCCAAAGGAGGAACCGGCGGCAAAGAAGAAATCGGTCGTCAAAAAGAAGACGACTGCGCCCAAGAAGAAATCCATTCCTCGCGCCGTTAAATCGGCCAAGGAGTAAACGCGGGCGGTTCCCGAGAAGTTGGAAATGCTCGGAGGTAGCGGGTCAGAATGCGTAGCCGACCGAGCTGGTGATGCGCTGATCCGTCCGTCCGTTCTTGTCGAGGATGGCGTTGTCGTATTCGTATTCGTAACGGAAATTCAATGAGATCCACTCGCTCATTTTACCTTGTAAGCTGCTGTTGAAGAGGACTTTGTATGTTTCATCGCTGGTGTTGACCGCCGTGCCGGTCGAAATCAACGATTTAATTGTCCGCCCTCGCCCGTCGGGCGAGTAGAGGGCGTTGATCGCTTGGGAGAGCGTCAGGCGGCCGTTGATCTTGTAAGTGTATTCTTGAAAAATTTCTCCGAGATAGGAGAGGCGAGACTCGAGCCCTTCGGCATCACGGTATTGCAGAGTAGCCCCGCCGCCGCCCGAGGCCTTGTGGCGCTCGCTGCGGAGGAACTGGTAACCCATACTGCCGTTCTGCTCGAGATTGTGGTTGATCCTACTGACCTGATCCCGCGAGTAGCTCGACTGGCTCTGGGCGAAGATTCGGGCCGAGATGTTGTGCCGCCAACGGAAACTGGCGTCTTGGCGATTGCTGGCGACGACGTTGTTGGTCTCCCCGTAAAGATAGCGCCCGGTCACGCGGAAGTTGTCGGGACCCTTCTTGAGCTCGGCTTCGGTGCGGACAGAGAGATTGGAAGAATCCCGCCGACCGGACTGATTGGTAAAGCCTAACTCCATTTTGCCCTTCCACTTAGGGAGGGACGCGGCTTTGCGGGCGTCGGGATCGGCTCCCTCCACGAGGCGGGGGGCTTTGATCGCCTTAGTTTTGTCTTTGGGCGGGAGACCGGTGAGGCTCTCAACGGGGGTTTCTGGGGTGTCGACCACCACTGCATCTACTTCGGCGACGACGATTTCACCAAAAACGGGTGATTGGAAATAGATATTACCGTTCTCGCGGCGAACTACTTCGCCGGTGATTCGGTCGCCGTTGTCGAGGTGAAGTTCAGCGGCGAAGCCCCCGGCGATCGCTCCCCAGGAGAGGGCGATGACACCTGCCCAACGCACTAACAGTGCGGGGAAACAAGGGGGGCTGATGAATGAAACTCTGATTAATCGGCGCATGGAACGGAAACTGAAGTGGAGAACCAAGTAGCTGGGGGATGCGAGTGCAAACTGCAGATCGAATAAAAAACGTGAAATATGCCCCCAGTCAGGGCGTCCAGTGGGCCTTCCCCATGGGGTTTCACCGATTTTTGACCTTGTCTTAAACCTCTTAATGCCATGGGCTGACGCTGCTGCTCGCTCCTGAGCAAGGTTTATCATCATACATTATATTCAATGAAGAAGCTTACTTCCAATAAAGGTTTTACCCTCGTCGAAATCATGATCGTTGTGGTCATCATCGGTCTCTTGGCCGCGATGGCTATCCCCGCCTTTCAAAAAGTTCGTGCTAGTTCGCAGGACAAGGCCGTCTCAAACAATCTTCGTCAGCTGAGTGCTGCCGGAGACCAATACTTCCTCGAGAACGGGGTGAGCGCTGTCACGTCCGCCCTCCTCGTGGGCACGAACAGCAGCCAATACATCAAGCAAGTGGTGACGGTGGCTGGTGAAACCTACAGCGACCTCTCCCAGGGCCAGGCCGTGACGGCAACGGCAGTCTCCGGTGCTCGCACGATCACCTACAACAACTAAGCCTGATTTCGCTTACATTTGTTTCGAAAGCCGTCCATGTGAATGGGCGGCTTTTTTTATAACCATGTTGCTGAGTTTTTTTAAAACGAAACGTCTGTGGTTGTTCGGTTTGGTCGGAGCGTTGGCATTTATTGCCGCGCGCTGGGCGATTCCGGAATCCGTTGCGTTCGAATTGGTCGCCAAGTGCGGCTATTGGGTGGTGTTGGTGTGCTTCCTACTGTTCATGCGGGCGGTGTGGAAGGTTGGCCGGGAGGCGTGGGGTCATTGGTATCCCGGGCGATCGGAGTTCTGGGGCCTGATTCTCGTGGTGGCGGTCGGACTGCTTTGGCAGGTGCACGAGCCGCGTGGGTTTAAAATCTTGGCCGACGAAGTGCTCCTTTTGGGGACTTCGATGGATATGCACTACGAGCGCGAGGCGACCTACCCAATCCGGGCGACCGACGTGCAGGGGCCGTTTCAAGTCTTGCAAGGGGTCCTGGACAAGCGACCGCTCTTTTTCCCGTTCGTTGTTTCTCTCGTTCATGACCTGACCGGCTACCGGGCGACGAATCCCTTTTATGTGAATGCGGTGCTCGGGTTCGTCTTTCTGGCTTTGGCCTATTTTGTGGCCGTCAAGGCGGCGGGGACGCGTTGGGCAGGGGTGTTGGCCGTCCTCTTATTTGCCGGGCTTCCGCTGATGGCGCAGCAAGTTGGCGGGGCAGGCTTCGAACTGTTAAACATGGTGATGCTGGCGGCGGTGATGTGGTTGGCCTGTCGCTACGTTGAGCGGCCTGACGAATCATCGGGCGAGGCCCTCTGCCTCGGCGCAGTGCTGCTGGCGCAGACGCGCTATGAGTCGGCGTTGTTCATCCTGCCAACGGCGGCACTGTTCGTGTGGGGGTGGGTGCGAGCCGGGAAGATTATCCTCCCGGGGACGATCTGGTTAACCCCGGTGTTCCTGATGCCCTACGTGTTGCAGAACCGGCAATTTGAGGGAAACGCCAGCCTATGGGAACTCGCGGGACAGGGGAGCGGAGCGACGGTGCCATTTTCCTTAAACTACCTTCCGGAGAATCTCGGGCATGCGCTCGCGTTCTTTTTCGACACCTCGGGATATCAACCCAACTCGATCTTTTTTGCGGCGCTCGGTCTGATCGCGCTGCCGTTCTTCGCGATTTGGATTTCGCGGGTATTTCGCGAAACGAAGGTGCGAACCTCGGGCGATATTGCCATCGCGACGTATGGCTTGGGCCTGTTTGCCGTCACGGGGCTGCTGTTGATCTATTTCTGGGGGCAGTTCGATCATCCGGTCATCCGTCGACTCAGCCTGCCATTGCATTTTTGCATGATGTTGGGGATCTGCGTGGTGATGGCCCGGTGGTTGCGCGTCCGCCGCAAGTGGCAGCTGGCGTGCAGCGCCGCCGTCGTTGCGCTCCTGCTGCAAGGTCTTCCCTCGATGGCCAAACGGGCCTACGAGGCCGAGTATCTGCCAGGCGTCGAGATGGCGTGGCGGCAAGATTTTATCGAGAAGTTCCCTGCTCGGGATTACCTGTTTATCGATCAGGACTCGGTTTTTTGGATCACCCACCTTATCGCCGCCACTCCGATCAAGCAGGCGCAACGGCGCTTGGAGGGGCTTGCCTACCACCTGCGCAACCACAGCTTCTCGGCGATGTATGTGTTTCAGCGCCTCATCGTTGACGATCAAACGGGAGATCTCCGCGTGGATCCGGACGACGATCTCGGGCCAAGTTTCACGCTCGAACCGGTCTGGGAGAAGCGCCTCGCGACCCTCCGACTCGGCCGAATCAGCAAGGTCACCGCGATCGATGACGACGGGAAGATTTCACAGGCGACCGATTTTGCGGTGCCCGCCGATGGGCCGAAGCGCACCTCGGAGCAGTTGGAGAAGGCCAAGGTCATCTACTTGGAAAATTGGATCAAGCAGCTGCCGTGATCATGCGTGATCGCTCGATCTCTCGACTGTCTCCCGCATCGGCCGACGATCAATCGGGCCGATGGCCGGTCAGATTGATTTTGTTTGGAATCGTGGCGGTGGTGGCGGTGGCCTTTGGGTTTCTCGCCTTCAGCGTAAACCAGTCCCGCATTCTGGTGCAGCGCTACGGCTACTACACGATGGCGATCACGTTTGCGTGGGCCGTGGTGGCCGTGGTGCGAATCGGCCCCGCGTGGGTGCGGAGTTGGCCGCGGGTCACGCGCAAGGAATGCTGGGCGGTGACGGCGACGATTGTCGGCTTGACCGCGATCGCGGTGATCACGGTGCCGTATACTTATAAGGTTTTATACGACGAGTTCGTCTTGCAGGCGACGGCGTGGTGCCTGCACGAAGCTCGGGAGGTCGGAGCGATCGTGCGCGGCTACGAGATCGACGGAGTCTTTACGACGCTGCAAAACTACCTCGATAAGCGGCCGTTCTTTTTTACGTTCCTCGTGTCGTTGATGCACGACGTCACGGGGTATCGCGAAGCCAACGCCTTTGCGCTCAACACGGTGTTGATGCCGGCGATTCTGGGCTTGGTCTACTTGCTGGCGCGTCGGCTCGCGGCGCATGGGGCCGCGTTGGCGGCCGTGTGCGCGTTGGGCGCGCTTTCGCTGTTGGCGCAGAATGCGACCGGCGCCGGGATGGAGATGCTCAACCTCGCGATGCTCCTGCTCGTGATGCATCTGGCGCTCGTTTATCTGGATGCGCCGGATGAATTACGACTGTCAGCCTTTGTGCTCTGCACGGTCCTGTTGGCGCAGGCCCGCTACGAATCAAGTCTGTATGTGGCCCCGGCCGCACTCGTGATTATCGAAGGATGGCGACGCCAAGGGGGATTGATTCTTTCGGCCGCGGCGGTGCTCTCCCCCGCGTTGCTGATTCCCTACGCGCTGCATAACACCTACCTCTCGGGCACGCCTTTATTGTGGGAGCTTCGCGCCGGCGAGGATACCCGGTTCGGGCTGGACTATTTGCCCGATAATCTCCTCCACGCGTTCCAGTTTTTTTTCAGCTTCTCGGGGCGGCTGACGAACTCGTGGTGGCTCGGGGTGGCCGGTTTGCCGGCGGCGATCTGGGCGCTGACGGTGGCGATCCGGCACGGTCGACGCTGGCGATATGCGAAACCGGCGGCGGTGGTGCTGGTGATCTTTGGCGGAGCGATCGTGGCAAATCTCGGGTTGCTGATGTTCTACTACTGGGGCCAGCTCGATGACGCGATCGTCTCCCGATTGAGTCTGCCTTGCTCTGTCCTCCTGGCGTTGTGCCTAGCCTGGGTGATTCAACAGCTTCCCGTGCGACTGCGAGCGAAAGGCGCCCGCTTGGCGGTCGCGGGGGCTTTGTTTTCCTACCTCGGCTCTGGGATGGTCGGCAACGCCACCCACTGGTCGCTCAACCAGATGGCTCGGGAGATCGCTTGGGAAGTGGAGACCGTGCAAGAGCGGAAACTGTCAACGCCACTGGTTTTGACCAACAAGTCGGCTTTGATCTGGCTGACGAATAAACTCCCGGCGGTGCAAATTGTGCGGGCGCTCGATCGCATCGACGAAATCGCCTTCCACCTCGAGCATCACACGTTCAGTGAGGTGCTCGTGACGCAAACCTACCGCCCGGTGGGGATCCGCGGCGGATTTCAATTGGAACCATTCGACCGGTTACCCGATTCGTTCGTGTTGGAGCCGATCATCGAACGACGTTTCGGGATTAATATTTCGCGAATCAGCCGAGTGGTGGAAATCATTCCAACTGCAGAGTCGGTCAACCAAGACGCGCGAACCGGCGCCGCCGACGTTGAGATCCTTCCCGAAGCGATGAGCGGCGAACGGTTATGACCCACGATTCGAAAACCCATCAGCTTCGCTGGACGCTGCTCTTGTTTGCGTTCGGGTTGGCGGTGATTTCGACCGGACTCATCCATCCGATCTCAATGCGATCCGTCGGTGTCTATACGATGGATCCGCCGTTTCTGGATACCGTGGCGATTTTGGCGGCGGGCGAAGCTCACCATGCGGGGTTGGATGCTTACAAAAATAATGTGCTGGACCCGATGAATCGTCCGCATGTTTACGGTCCTTGGTGGCTGGGGGTGGGGAGTCTCGGTCTCGTCCGGGCGGATGCGGGGTGGCTCGGCATTCTCTTGCTGCTGGCGTTTCTCGGGGTGGGCGCAACCGTGCTTGCTCCGCGCACGCTCAGGTCGGCTGGGCTGGCGACTCTCTTGCTGGCCTCTCCGCCGGCGCTGTTGGCGATGGAGCGGGGGAACAACGATCTGATTGTTTTCCTTTTGCTCGCGGGAGCGGCTTGGCTGGTGACTCGACCCTCGTGGTTGGCGACGATCCCGGCGGTTGGGTTGATCGTGACCGCGGCGGTGTTGAAATTATATCCGGTCGCGGCGATCCCCGCGCTGGCGGCGCGGTGTGGCGCGACGCGCAAGGCGGGCTGGCTGCTGGCGGGCGCGACGGGAGCCATTGCCGCGATCGTGCTGTCCTCGTGGGACGTTTACTATCGGGTGACGCAAGTCGCCCCAGAGCCGATCACAATTTTTTCCTACGGCTGGAAGCTGGCCGTGACTCTCTTCTTGGTGGTTCCGCAGGAGCGGCTGTGGCTGGTGATCGGAGCGACGATCGTTGGCGGGTTGTCGGGTTGGATATTTTGGCGTCACCGGCGGGATTTTTGGACGATGTTACCGGCGACCGGATTTACGACGAGTTGCTACGTGGCGGGGGCCCTGTGCTGGGGTCTTTGTTATGTGAGCACGATCAGTTTTCCCTATCGTTTGGTCCTGTTCATCTTGCCGGCCCGGTATTTGCTCGAACGGGAGTCGGTGGGGGCGGCCACGGTGGCCCATCGATTTCAACTGGTCGCGATGTTGTTGTTGCTCTGGACCCCGTGGTTTAAGCAGCACCTTTTGATCCTGCGTGCTGACGAGCGAGTCTATGGCGGCCCCGCCTATGTGTGGATGGCGCTCGGCGCCGAGCAAGGGTTGGCGTTCGTGATCAGTGCAGCGTTTGGGCTGGGCTTGTTAGGTTGGGCGACCCGTCGGTTGGCGGCGGATTCTCATGAGTGCTGATTCTTGGGTGCTCCTGCCGCTCGGCGGATTCGCAGGACTAGTGGCCTTGGAGCTGTCCGCTCGATCGTCGTTGGCGGAGGCGTTCTTGAGGGCCGTCGTCTGGTGGGTGGCGACGGTGTGGATCATGGCGAACGCCCTTGGGGCGTTTTCGGCTCTTCATGGCGAAGGATTGCGGGTGGCTTGGATGCTGCTGGGAGTGGGGCTCCTCGGTTTCGGAACGTGGCGCTTCGCGGCGACTCGCCGTGTGATGACGGTGAACTGGCCGCAGTTGCGGGGCGGGGAATGGGCCTTTGTGTTTGCCGGGTCGGGATTGATGGGACTGGCGTTGATCACCGCGATCTTTTCACCGCCGGTCACCGTGGATGTGCTCAACTATCATCTGCCACGGCAACTGATGTGGCTGCAGCAGGGAAGCCTCGAACATTTTGTGACGATCAACGACCGGGCGTTGATGATGCCGCCGTTGGCGGAGGTGATCGGTCTGCAATTTCTTGGGCTGACGGGCGCTGACCACGGGGCGAATCTCCCGCAATGGATCGCCTACGCGGCGCTGCCCATCGCGGTCGGCAAGATGGCGCGCTCGCTCGGGGCCTCGAGGGGAGCTGCGCTCTTGGCCGGTTGGCTGGTGCTGTGTTTGCCGATGGCTTATCACGAAGCTTCGAATGGAAAAAACGATCTGCAAGGCGCGTTCTGGATCACTTTGCTGGCGTGGCGAGCGGTGGCGGCGCGCCAACAGCCCTCGTCGGGCCGTTCCGATGCGGTCTTCGCGGGGGTGATTTTGGCCCTCGCGTTGCTCACCAAGAGCACCGCGTTTATCTTTGCTCCGCCGCTGCTGTGGATTGGTTGGCTCGGCTGGAAACGGCACCAAAGTGCGCACTATGCGACCACGCAGAGTCTCACGGTCGCCTTGGTCTGCCTGATGTTGGTCACACCTTTTTTCGTCCGCAATGTGGCGTGGTATGGCCACCCGCTGGGCGTCCATCGGGCGGAAGATGGCGGGGAACAAGTGAACACGCTACTGAGCCCGGCGGCCGTAGCGTCCAACGCGATTCGCAACGGATCGAGCCATCTGGCCGGACCTTGGCCGACGTGGAACGAAGCGGTCTATCGAACGGTGGTTGCAGCGCACCGAGGGCTCGGGCTGTCGGTGAACGACCCGCGCACCACGCTGTGGTCGTTAGAATATTCCGTGGAATACGGACCCGGCGATGAAACCAAGACCGGAGCACCGTTTAGCCTCTTCGCCCTGATGGTCGCGGCGCTCGCGACTCTCTTGGTAAAACGAGCGCGGTCCTGGCGCTGGCTGGCCCTGACCATCTTGAGCATGGGACTGCTTTATTGCGTCGTGTTGAAATGGCAGCCGTGGGGCGCGCGGTTGCAGTTGCCAATTTTCGTCCTCGGGTCGGTGCTGGTGGCGGGGGTGGTGGGGACCCTGATGGGCCGACGACAGTCCTGCGTGCTCGGCGGCGTCGCTCTGATCGGAGCGCTCGCGTGGTGGCCGACGCGAGAAGACCTTGCTCGTCCGCTCTGGACTTCTCCGACGATCTTTTCGGTGCCTCGAGAGTTGAACCAGTATCGCTACCTGCCGTTTTTGCGGGAGCGCGATCATCAGTTTACGGAGCTTCTCCGGGCATCCGGAGCGACCAACATCGCCATCGTCTCTATCCATGACATTACTTATCCCTTGATGCGTAATCTTGCCCGCGAGATCGACGGGCTGCATTTTTATGGAGCGCCGGTCGGCGATGGCGAACACGTCGCAGAAGCCTACGTTCAGCTCGGACTGGTCAAACCTTTGCCGCTCTATTTCTCCATTCCGGGAGCCGAACGTTTTCGTTTGGTCGGGGCCGGTCTGGGCGATGGCATTTACCTGCCAGAATCCAAGGTCGACGAATTGGGGTGGTCGCACCTCTTGCCGGATTTCGCGGGCTGGCGGCAGTCGCACGGGATTCGAGTCGGGGCGGATACACGGCTGTTTGATGGGCAATTGCACCATGTGCGCTACCTGCCTTCCGGCGGGGGCTCGGTTGATTTTGAGGGGAGCGACGTCCCCATCTATTTGACCGCGGTCGTGGTTAATCCTGACCGGACTAGCGGCGTCGTTGAAATTGTTCTCAATGGCACCTTGGTCTCGCGGGAGGAAATCCCTCCGCACCCAGGGTTCTACAAGTTGCAGGTGGTTCTGCGAGGAGCGCCGGGAGTTAACCGCGTCGAATTTCTGCGGGCGGACGGCACCGCGCGGGAATTGATTTTTACCCAACTAATCTTGAATGACGTGCCGCCAATCGCCCTGCCCTGAATCTCAGGGCACCCAGACCGGTCCGTGCAGAGCGTGGTCCAAGTCGGCATCGCTCAGTCGATAGACGTGGATCGAATTGGCGACGATCGCATCGGGTTCGCGTCGCTCGAGGTAGTGGCAGAGTCGGCCGAAACGGAGTTGCTCCAACTGAATCAACAGCGTTTCGCGGGTCGTGGCATCCCTCGTCAGATCGAGCGCGTTGATCTCCGCCGGCAGATTTTGGTAAGCGCGTTCGTAGGACGCGGACCAAGGCCCGCGCACCTGCGTGTAAACTCGATGGAGCATGGTGGCGCTGAAGCAGTAAACCCCCGGAGCCAAGGGCGGAAAGAGTCGCCGGTTCGAAAAGTCGAAATAGAAATCTCCGATCCGGGTCGCCTGAAAGTTGAAGCGGGCGGGCTCGTCGGATCCGAAATAAGAAAGATACACGGGGTCGGTCGTGGGATGGCTCGCGAGCCAACTCTCCAAGTCGGGCAACCCTTGCCCCCAGTCCAACGAGCTATCAACGAAGTAGCGATGGCCTCCGGTGGGGCCTCCGGCGAGTTCATTGAAGTAAGTGAGGTAGTGTGGCCGCACGCACACCGATTCGACGACATGCCAAACTAGGAGCAGGCTGGCCACGATCATCCACCCGCGGTGGCGAAGTGTGATAATGCGGCTGCCCAAGACGCCCGCCATGATCAGCAGGGCGGGATAGATGGGCAGCAAATGCCGGTGTCCGATGTTGAGGTGACTGGTGATCGCAAACGCCCAGTAAATGCCAACGAAGATCAGCAGGGGGCTCAATCGGTAGATCCATCGGGCGCGCCTGGCGGGTTGCGCCAGCGCGAAAGCGAGGAGAGCGAGCGCGAACAGGAGAAGCGAAGGGAGCGTCGTCTTGAGGACAAACGCGACCGGGAAGAATTCCCACCATCCGGTTTCGCGATAGTCCCCGGCGAAGTAGGCGAGCCGTCCCCGCGCGTGGAGGTCGGTAAACGCGAGGCCATAGAGATAGGCCTCGGGAAGAAGCTGAAACGCCCGCGCCGTTTGCACGAAGGCTTGGACGATGCCCGGCCGGAGTTCCACCGGATCCGCAGGCGTTTGTTCGGCGACCATCGTGGAACCGCCGACCTTTGGTTCCTCGATCAACACTTCGGCCCACGGTTTCGAAAAACGGTGTTCGGGATCCCCCGAGGCGGCGTAGCGGAATCCGTAGGCACCCCAGATGACGATGACCGCGACGCCCGCGGCGATTCCGCCCGCGCTCAAGAGGCCGGCGAACTTCTTGGCACCGATGAGGCGTTCCTGGAAGCCGACGAACTGACAGGGAAGGGGCGTGCGCCGAAACAACCTGACTAAGGCGAGGGCAATTGCGATCGGGGCGAAGAGCGCGGCCGAGTATTTGGCGAGCGCCAAGAACCCCATCGCTGCACCCGCAGCGAGGACACGCCCGACGGTGATGCGATGGCAGAGCCGCCACCAAGCCGCGAGGGCGATCATGAACCCGAGCGTCGCGGCGATATCCGAGGTGATCAATGCGCTGTGGGCGAGCAGGTGGGGGCAGAACACGAGGAACCCCAGCGTGAGGAGTCCTCCCGTGCGACCAAACAACTGGCGTGACCAGAGGGAGGCGAAGCCGACTAGGGCAACGCCCAGCACGACCATCATGGCTCGCCCCGCCCAAAGCATGGCGGCGGGGTCGTTGTGGGACTGAAAAAAGAATTGGCGGCCCAAGTTCCAAACGTCGGAATTCTGCCAAGCGATATCGGGTAGCGCCGGAAAATAGTAGTGTTCACTGAGCAGCGGGAGCGCGGCCCAACGCTGCGGGAAGTTGCCGTTCTCTGGTTGGAGCCGGTAGTCATGAGTCGTCCAATAAGTGTAGCCCGCGGTCAAATGCGCGGTCTCGTCCGCCGTCACGCCGATTCGCGAAGAGGCGCTCAAGGCCATCCATCCGAAAAGAATGAGCAGGAGTCCGGGGACGATGCGCGCGAGGGGTAACATTGACGTGGACACAGCATCCCGCCGCCACAATTTTCGTCAACACGCAGAACGCATGGATGCCGCCGAATACACCAATCTAAAACGGGTCGAGGAAACCCACTGGTATTATGCCGGGAAACGGGAATTGGTGCGGCGCTGGTTGATCAAGGTGGGTCCACCGAAACCGGGCAATGTGTTGCTCGACTGTGGTGCCGGCACGGGGCGGTTCGCGGCGGATATGGCAGCACTCTGTCGTGTGCTTGTGCTCGATGATCACGAAGAGTCATTGCAGATTTTGCGCGAGCGTTTTCAAGCGGATCAGGTGATCGCACTGACCGGCGGCGAAGTGCCGTTGCCGGATGCGTCGGTGAACATGATTACGGCGCTTGATGTGCTTGAACATGTCGAGCACGCCGCGGCGGTCGTGCGGGGATTTCACCGGTTGCTCAAACCAGACGGTATCGCCCTGGTGACGGTGCCGGCGAGCATGGCGCTCTGGAGCGACTGGGATGTGTCTTTGCACCACTTCCGGCGTTATTCGCGTCCTGAGCTCAAGGGGATTTTCCCGGATGATCAGTGGGAGATTCTTTATCTCAATTACACCAATATTCTCGCCTTCCCTGTGGCGTGGTTGCTCCGGAAATTGCGGAAACAGAAACCGGCGGGCGATACGCAGAACCGGATGGAAGACCGGATCCCGGCTCCTTGGTTGAACGCTTTGCTGCGCAAGGTTTTTGTAGGCATGGCCTTTTGGCGCATCCCGTTTCCTTTTGGTCTCAGTCTGATCCTCGTGGCGCGGAAACGCGGGTGAGATTGAGGCTCTCTAGTGGGTGAACCTGAGAGAATCGAGAATAGCTCCCGAGTCGTTTTTGATGACGACTTCCAGAATATCAAGTGGGGGTAGCTTCTGACCGGTCGGGATGGAAATCTCCAATCGCGTGATACCGTCCAGTGATATCGGCTGCGTTGTTGATTGGGTTTTACCAGCGAGAGAATTGTCGCGGTGGAGAGGAGTGATTCTCCAAAGGGAACCAGTTCCCGGCATGAGCGTCATGACCCGATTGCGAGGATGAAAAAGGCCTCTAATTTCCACAGTGGCGGCCAATCCGTGGGCGGTGGTTACGAGCTGAAGAATGGAATCGCCGTGGCTTGCATTGATGTAGAGACCGGCGGTCGAGAGGGGGGCAATCGAGCGGCCCTTTTTTACCCAGAATTGAAACATATCAATGCTGAATACAGGCTGGAAATTCCTGATGATGTAGCGCTGCAAATTGCTGCGCGGGGGGTATCCCTTGTAAACTAAGTAATTGATCAGGTAGCTCTGCACCACCAGCACGGGCTGGTCGTCCGCTTCTAGTTTGTCGATGATCGCTTGCTGCGCCGGTTCGCTCAGGAGTGAAAACCAATGGGTGACATTGTCTGTGGTGGGTGTGGGCCGTTCTGTCCAGATGTTCAAGCTGAACATCCCCGGGTAGCTGAAGAGCATGTCACCATGCTGGCGGATGTTTTTGTCCAAGATGCGATAGACGGACTTGATGTCATCCGACAGGCGTAATCGAGAGGCTCCGTGGAGACCCAGCGGTTCCCCAAGATTATAGCGCGCGTGACTGATGGAGCCAAAACTGCCGAGGATAACGATGATGGTCGCGAACAAAACGATTCCGCCCAATGGTTTGAGAATACGCCGACCGAAACGGACGCGATCACACCAAAAAATCAGAGCTTCGTGAGATCCGCCGACGGCCAGCGGCATCCACAGAAAGGAACCCCAGCCCATCTGACTGCCGGCGACGGGGTAAGCGTGCAGGGTCTGCCACACAAAAACCCAAGCGACCCAGAGACGTGCGAGTTTCAACGAAGAGTTCGTTGGCTCTGAAAGCGGCACGATCATCAGCCACGCAAAAGGCAGGCCGTAATAAAATCCGAAGAAGGTTAATGAGTTGTCGATGCCATGGAGAGTTTGGCCGAGCAGGCAAACCATGACGGTTAATCGAAGAGTGGCGATCAGGTAGGGTTGCCAGAACCAAGTTCGAAGCTGGGAAAACATGCTCAGTAGGAGCATCCCGGTGGCCAGCCATGGCATCAGGGCAGGCCAGTCTGCCGCGTGGGCGTAGGCGACCGGTTGATTCATGGGCGCGACGACGATGCCTTGCCAAAGCATGGGAAAACTCGTGCCACGCGTCCAAGTAAGCCCCAGGATCACTCCTGCAGCGATGATGCCGCCGCTTGCAAATCGGAGCCATGCGGGCCATCCGAAATCGGGTTTTCGCTGTGTTTGCAGGAGCAAAAGAGTCCCCAAGGCCGCGCAGGAAAAGGCCAACACGAAGAGGGCGACCCAAGGCGTGGGCCACAGCTTTTTTACCAACCAAAGAGGAACCAACAGGCTACCAATGGCACTCAGCCACAAACTCGTTCGCGACAGCTTTTCCGAGACCAGATTGATGGCCATCCAACTACCGGCCGCGATGAGGAAAAAGGCCCCGACGTTGATCTTAGTCAGGATCATGGCCGCGCTGATCACGCCGACAAGGAGGGCGAAGCAGCGATGGTGGCCGCGTTCGATGGCCCAAGCCCCACCGACGGCTCCGACCGCTCCTAGCAATGCGAGAATCCCACCCGGATGAATGGGCTCGCTGATCATAATGAGCAGACTTGCGAAGGTCAGAACGGAAGCCCCGGCAAAGCAAAGGGCACTTCGGGTTTGTCGCCATGTAAAGTAACCGGCGAGTCCTGATGCGCCAATCCAGTAGCCGAGTGTCAGGCCGCGTCCAGTCTCGTTGTCGAAGGCGATCCCGAAAAGCCGATGCAGTCCATCGTAGAGAACGTAAATGAAAGGTCCGTATTGACTATAAATCTTGGTGTAAAGGCCACCTACTTGAAAATAGTTGTGAAGCGACCAAAGGACGTAGCCCTCATCGTCGTAAACCATGAATTGGGTGAATAGCAGCCAGTAGCCGCAGACCGTCATTGCGATCAGGACCGCGACAATAAGTAGGAATTGGCCGGATGATTTATTCAAAGCCCACGCGGTTTCTAACGATGTAGTTGGGGCGGCGTTTGACCTCGTCGTAGACCCGGCCGAGGTATTCACCCAACACACCGATACCGATCAATTGCACCCCTCCGATAAATAGGCCGAGTGTGACCAAGGTGGTGAAACCCATCTGCGCGATTTCGATGCCCATCAACCGCCGCACGACAAAAAACACCCCGATGGCGAAACCCATGCCGGCAGTAAACAGTCCGCAGATCGTCAGCAGTCTCAGGGGCAGTCGCGAAAAACTAAAAATACCGTCAAAAGCATAACGGATGAGGCGACGCAAATTTTGCGCGGGTTCTCCCGCGGCGCGTTCTTGCCGGTCATAGAAAACATCACGACGGGCAAATCCCAGCCATGAGCGGAGTCCGGGAAAAAAGCGATGCGCTTCGGGGAGCTGAGCGAAGGCGGTGACGGCGGCTTGGTTGAGCAATCCGAAAGTGCCGGTATTGCGTTCGATCGGTATGTCCACGAGTTTGCCAAACAGCGCGTGGAACAGATCAAACCCGATGCGTCGCCATCCCTTGTCCTGGCGTGACCGGCGCACGGCGAGCACGACTTCGGCCCCGTCCTGCCAAGCCTTCACCAAATCGGGGATTACTTCCGGCGGATCCTGCAAATCGGCATCCATCGTGATGACGGCGTCGAACTCAGTGCAGTGATCGAGCCCGGCCATGAGGGCGGCCTGAAACCCGAAATTGCGCGAAAGCTCCAGCATGCGGAACCGGCCGTCCCACTCGCATTGAGCCCTGATCATGGGGGCAGTGCTATCGTGGCTGCCGTCATCAATGAGGATGGCAGCCCAGGCCGTTCCGGGATTGCTATCAAAAACCGCAGTGAGCCGACGAAACAGCTCCGGGAGCACCGGCGTTTCGTTATAGGCAGGAATAACAATCGCTATCTGGGGATGGTTCACAGGTTGATAATAATGGGGATGGTGGCTGTAACGAGAAGCCGTTATCTCAATGTGATTGGAAGAAAGGTAAGAAGACGCTACCTGAACAGATTGTATTTGAGGATCGCGTAGAGGGCGCGGAAGCCGTCGCGCCAGCCGATCTTTTTACCCTCTTCGTAGGTGCGGCCGTAATAACTGATGCCGACCTCATAGATGGGCACGCGGAGGCGCGCGACCTTCGCGGTGATCTCGGGTTCAAATCCAAACCGATCTTCCTCGATGGTGATCCGTTGAAGCACCTCTCGGCGAAACAGTTTATAGCAGGTCTCCATGTCCGTAAGGTTGAGGTTGGTGAGCATGTTTGAGCTCAGCGTGAGAAACTTGTTGCCGACCATGTGCCAGAAATAGACCACGCGGTGGGCATCGCCGCCGGTGAAACGGGAGCCGAAGACCACATCCGCTTTGCCTTCGAGCAAGGGCTTGAGCAGGCGGGGATACTCCGCCGGATCGTATTCCAAGTCGGCGTCCTGCACGATGACTGCGTCGCCGGTAGCGGCGGCAAACCCGGTGCGGAGTGCGGCTCCTTTGCCCTGATTGGTTTCGTGATAGAAAATTTTGTCGACGAGCGGCGCGATCTGCGTGCGCAGGACATCGCGGGTGCCGTCGCGGGAGCAGTCGTCGACGATGATGATTTCTTTATTCTTCACCGGGGCGGCGAGCACTCGATCGACGATCAATCGAATGGTCTGGGCCTCGTTGTAACAGGGGATCACAATGGATAGCTTCATGCGCGAATGGGGTTACGGTAAGTGTCGCCCGAATGAACGGAAGTCTTTTCCGGCGCGGCGTGTTTCCCCCGGTCATTGCGAGGAACAAAGCGCCGCGGCAATCCACGAAGAGCGTTTTGGCCACGTCTGGGGGTTTTGTGGATTGCCGCAGTCGGGCTGCGCCTCCTGCGCAATGACAAGCTGAAATGGGACGAGCCATCGCGCACAGGGGGGTTGACGCGGGGGAATCTGTTTGGGCATCGTGGCCCGATGAGCAACCCCACGTCTCGGGATAAAAAGCGCTTGCTGGTCAAACTGGCCGCGATCGGCGTCTGCTTGCTGATCGGAGCCGTCTTGGTCCTGCGGGGTGCAGATCTGCGCGCGCTGATCGAGGAGGGTCTGGACCTGTTGCGCGAGGCGGGACCATGGACGTTCTTCATCGCCATGGCATTCTTGCCGGCGGCGGGCGTGCCGATGTTGGCCTTCACCTTAACGGCGGGGCCAGCCTTTGCGGAAGAGCTCGGGATGGGCGTCGTGTTGGGGGCGGGGTTGCTGGCGATCGCGGTAAACATTGCCGTGACTTACTGGCTTTCGGCCAAGGCGCTGCGGCCTCTTCTCGCCAAGTTGCTCACGCGGCTAGGCTACAAGTTGCCGGTCGTCGCGGAGGAAGACATGACCGACTTGATTGTCATTTTGCGGGTCACGCCGGGGCCGCCTTTTTTTGTGCAAAGTTATTTGCTGGGGCTGGCGGGCGTGCCGTTCGGGAAATACATGGCTATCTCGTGTCTCATCAGTTGTTCGATGAATGTGGCGTTCATTATGTTTGGTGATGCCCTGTTGCAGGGAAAAGGGAAAGTGCTGCTGCTCGTCTTCAGCGCGATCATTGCCTTGGTGGCGTTCACCCATTTGCTGCGGCGTCACTACGGAAACAAGCGGGCGAAGTCATGAGAAACAAGCGCGAGATTGAGTTGGCGAGCGACGGTGGGAAGGTGGCCACCGTCGGTGAGTTTACCCGACGCGTAAAAACTCTCCTTGAAACAGGTATCGCCCCGGGGTGGGTGCGAGGCGAGGTCTCCAATCTGCGCGAACAGGCAAGCGGCCACGTCTATTTTTTGCTCAAGGATAGTGAGGCGCAGTTGTCGGCGGTGATGTTTCGCGGCGACGCGCGGCGGCAGAGCCTGCGGTTGCGCGCGGGGCAACAGGTGCTCGTTTACGGTGCGATCAGCGTCTACGAAGTGCGGGGTCAGTATCAATTAATCGTGCGCGTGGTCGTGGAGGACGGCGTCGGGAAGCTGCAGCAAGAATTTGAGGCGCTCAAGCAACGTCTCGCGGAAGAGGGACTGTTCGCGGCGGACCGCAAGCAACCGCTCCCGACGATGCCGAGCACCGTGGGCTTCATCACGTCGCCAACCGGGGCAGCGGTGCAGGATTTTCTGCGCATTCTGATTCGTCGGGGCTGGCGTGGGCGCGTCGTCGTGATTCCGGCGAAAGTGCAAGGGGAAGGCGCGGCCGAGGAGATCGTCGAGATGCTCGACACGGCTGAGCGTGAAGGAATTTTTGACCTGATCGTGATTGGGCGCGGCGGCGGGAGCATCGAGGACCTGTGGGCGTTTAACGAAGAGCTGCTGGTGCGCGCGATCGCGGCCTGCCGCGTGCCGATCATTTCTGCGGTGGGCCACGAAATCGACTTTACGCTGGCCGACTTTGCCGCGGATGTGCGGGCGGAAACTCCGAGTGCCGCAGCTGAGTTGATCTCGAGTCATTTTGTCGAAGCGCTCGAGCGAGTGGAGCAGGCAGGGCAGGGACTCCGCGACCACCTGATCGACGCGGTTGTCGGGGCTCGCTCGCAGCTCGAACACGCGAAGAGTCGACTGCGGCTCTTGAGTCCCAGCGGCCAGATCGAACAAGGGCACCTGCGCCTTGATGATCTCGCGAATCGTCTCGCTTCCGCGCTGAAGGCCGGGGTGAGGGAGGGGCGGCATCGCCTCGCAGCGACTAACGCCCGCATGGTGAGCCTGTCGCCGGAGTATCGAATCAGGCAGGAGTCGCAGCGGCTACTGTCGCTGTGGAAGCGGCTACAGTCGGTGAGTCCGGGGTCGGTCTTGCAGCGTGGATTCGTGATTATAAAAGGTCCGTCTGGAATCCCGATCACCCGGTCCAAGGCGGTCGCCGCGGGGGCCCATTTAGAGGCTGAGTTTCACGACGGAAGCCGCCGAGTCCGGGCAGAATGAATCTTCATGATTTCAGAAAAGGAGCTTAATTTGGAAAGTAATTAAGAGTTATCAATTGGTTGTCGGCCCTTGCTCCGACCCTAGTCCCTCCCCCTACCTCTACCTCTGCACCCCCCGTGTTTGCGATCGCGCGATTGGTTCATGCTTTCTCGCCTCGTTTCAACTTCAGTTGCGACCCTGCTCGCGCCCGTCGCTTTTGCTTAGACCGACCCCGACTCCACTGCAAAGCCGCTTCGGAAGACTTGATCACGCTCGACGTCGAAAGCTTCCGTAAGCATCAGGAGCCATTGATCAACATGTTGCCCAATATGGCGGTAAGCGTGTCGACGAAGTTCTGAGCTTTTGGTCGGTGGGGTGAAAAGGCCCGCTTCGGCGGGCTCTTTTTTTGCGTGTCGACGAAAGTCCCCGAGGATTGGAATAATCCGGAAACTCGTTTACTCTTAGCTTCCGCATGAAAACCCGCCTCTCCGTTCTTTCGCTCGCGTTGACGATTATCGTCGGGTCTCTCCTCGCTGCTGACATGAAACCAATCCAGAAACCTACCGCCAAAGACGCCTTGGAATGTAAAATCGGGGAGATCTCCGCCTGCGGGCTTCCCTCCAATGTCGTGATCGACATGGGAAAAACCAAGGTGCAGCGCACCGAGGCCGAATGGCAAACGCGCCTCACGCCGCAGCAATACCGAGTCGCCCGTCAGCAGGGCACCGAGCCGGCCTTTCGGAATGAATACTGGGACCACCATGACGACGGCGTCTATTTTTGCGTGGGTTGCGACACCCCGCTCTTCGACAGCACGACCAAGTTTGAGAGCGGCACCGGCTGGCCGAGCTTCTACCGTCCACTCGAAAAATCCTTCGTCGGTGTGACCCGCGACGTGAGCTACGGCATGGTGCGCGATGAGACCCACTGCAACGTCTGCGGCAGCCACCTCGGCCATGTCTTCAACGACGTGCCCCGCGCCAAAGGCCTGCGCTACTGCATCAACTCCGCCTCCCTCCGCTTCATGCCGCGCGCGGAGTATGAGGAATGGGTCGCCCAGGGCGGCCCGACAAATCCAAGCCAGTAAACCAGTCGGTTCGGCTCTACCCTCATCAAGAGTCAAGACCGGACGCCTTCCGCTCGTCCTCCCAATTTGTCGAATGATAAATTAGCAACCTGCCCCCCCTCGGTTTGCGTCCGGAATTTTTTACCACGGATTTCACAGCTGAATCCAGGATGGAATACCTCAGACCTCTGCCTCGATCCGGATCGTATCTGTGTAATCTGTGGTTAAAATTCTGCTCAGTTCGCCCCACCGCCCTCTACAAACGACCAAGCCTGATCCCCCTTGATCGCCTTGATCGCTCGACTATCTGTTACCTATGTTCCCGGTTCATACCGATGGCTGCCGTTTGGTTATTTGAGCGTAAGTTGCACTTTAATGCAGAGCGTTCCCCGGCAACCGCGCTGGCGAATCGTGAGGCGTGGTTGAGTGTCGGCGTGATTGATTCCGAATCGAATGTGTTCGCGACGGAGTTGGTCGATGGCACGACGCTCAGCATTCATCAAGGGGAGTTCTTCCAAATGAGCTTCGGTATCCGCTGGGATCGTAATTTTAGCTAGCCCGCGGCGACCTTCGATGATGATTAGATCGCCCTCTCTGCGCATGGGAAGCGGGCTCGTCCAGTGAAAGACCACGCCTTCCCCTTTTTCTACCTCCCAATCGTCCGTGATGATCAGCGTATCTGGCGTGGGTGAATCCCAAGTGCGTTGCCATTGTTTGAACCAACCCTCCCATCCCGCGGTGGCGTCCATGGTGGCGTGGAAGGTGGTTTCGTCTCCCTTGGCGATTGCGCAAATATCGGTGTTGATCGGTTTGGCGGGTTTGGGGCGCTCAGCTTCCGACCAGGGCGTGAGCATGTTGTGGCGCTGAGCGGTCTTAAGTTCTTCCACCAACGGGTTGCTGTAATCGACCACGCCGAAATCCATCGCAAAACTGTCACCGGCAAATTCGAGAATGAAACCGCCTTTGTCTTCGTGAGAGTGGCCTGCGTCGGCTTTGTTGCCCATGAGGAAGAGTTTCACGATCTCCTCGCCGAGGCGCCGCACAGAAGCGGTCATGCCGGTCGCGGGCATCTCCACAAAGGGGCGTAGAGGCGGGCCTTCCTCGGGGATCTTGTCGGATACCGCCAAAGCCAATAGAGAAGGCGCGGCTCCGGCGCGGCGGAGTTGCTTTCGATAAACCGTTACCCAGTGACTGTCGGGCATAAATGCGGCGAGGTGGGCGAGCGCTTCGGGAAACGCAAATAGCGCATCGCAGATCGGGAGCAAATCGAGATCATCGGCCGTAGAGTAGAGCACTTCAGCCATTAGCACCGTGGCCTTCATCGCCTCAGGCATGAGCTCCTGCAGCGATTTTTTGCGTGCACGCGCGTAGAGGTGGAGCGAGACGAATGCCTGGCGCGCGACCCAAGTGAAATAGGTAGGGCCTTCGACATAGCCGCCATCGGCCTGGAGACAGTTGTTCAGATTTTCGATCAGATCTTGGATCGAGAGATCGGTGTAAGCGGCGACGCGCGATGGGGTCTTGACCGGATACCCTTCGTGGCGAATCGGCATCGTGCGTTCGAGCAGGAGGGAGCCGAGGATTTTGCCGGGCGCGAACCACGCGAGCTGGTTGCAATGAAACAGATACTCCCACCACCACGCGTTGAAATTCATCTCGCCGATGCCATCCTCGGCGATTCGGCGGAGGATTAGCTCGCGTCCGAGTGGGGTGAACCATTCGCCGCAGAGATCGAGAATCAGCGAGCACTCGAAGACGCAGATCGAAGGGACGAAACTGCGCTGCTCCCACGTGCTGCCGGGCATGAAGCAAACGAAGCTGTCATCCCAGCGTTCGCAGTGCGCGATGCTGATCGCGAAACGAGCGGCGAGCCGACAGAGTTTCTTGTCCTTGAACAGCAGACCAGCCTGCGCGGCATTGGCCCCGTGGATCGTGATGACTTTGCCGTGATCGCGTTCGCGACGCAGTTGGTTGGAGTTCCAGAAATTGACGTATTGGCCGATCAGTTTTTCAGGCACCACCTTGCGGGCGTCCTCCGCGGCTTCGCGCAGGCTGTCCGCCATGGGCGAATCGGCAAATTGCTGACGAACGGTTTTAAGTTCGTCGTTACTGAGTAGGAGTTCGTGGCTTGATTCAAAGCTGGGTTCGAATTCCGGGGGCTGCAGATATTTCGCCCAGCGTTCGTCGTAGCCGGACCATTGGGCGAGATGGGCTGGTAGTCGTGCCGTGCTTTGCAGGGCCATCCAATAAATCCAGGCATTGCCCGATCCGCGGGTGGGCGTGTGCGCTTCGATGGTGAGCCGCGTGATGCGCTGGGCTCCGTTTAGCGGGAGCCATTCCTCGCGTTTCGTAGCTCCGTAAGGCTCGCCTCGCCGGGTGCGCGGCCCAACATCGGTTTCCACAGTGAGGGTGTAAGTGCCGCCCTCGGCGATGGAGGCGTTGACGATGATTCGATCATAGGCGGAGCAATCGAGATCCAGCTCGCGCGTAAAATTAACCACCCGCCCATCCGGTGGAGGCGATTGCCACTCCCATTGGACCCAGAGCCAGTTTTGCCAGATTTTAAACCCGGTGACGCCGTCGCTGGTGACGGTCCAGTGTTTGAATTCACTGAGCTGTGGATCGTGAAAGGCTTCAAAGACAGCTTCCGCGCTGTTAACAGGGGTGAGGCGCATAAATGAAATGAATAAAGGTTAAGGATAAATTTGAGTTATGGTTATCTAAAAGGCGTTGCCGGAAGCACTGAGCGGGAGATTTCCAACTGAGGATCTTGGGGGGACGTTCGTTGAGCATTTTCCGATAAGCACTGAGTTGCTGGTCGGAGAGTTTGGCCAAGTCGTGCCTTTGGGTAAGGAGTGCCGGATGCGTCCATTTTGGCTTTCGTAGGGGCCGTGTTCTCAGCGACTGTGAGGATGGCAAAAGAAGACCTTCAGGTTAAGATTGGCAGCGAGGAATTTGTGCGGGGTCATTTCCTTGCCTTGATCGTAGGTGAGGGTTTTGCATCGCGTGGCGGCCGCACTCAAGCAAATCACGTCGGTTCCAACCGCTGGCGCGCGGATCGCTTGCCAAGGGGGCAGCCAGCTTCGGCCAGCCAGTTCGTGCGTCGCGGGCAGATGACGGAGGAGGGGCGGCCGAAAACCAAGGCGCTCGTGTCAGGAGTCGAGACCTTACTGACGTCTTTAGTTCCTCGTCTTTAGTTCCTCTTTACGGTTTGGCCCTACTGAATCAGTATGTGATGGGAGGGATTCTTAGAAGAAAAGAGCCGATCCAGAGCACTACAGACAACTCCGGGGCTTCGCCCCTTCGTGTCTGACTGCAGACGTTAGGCCACTCGCCGCTTGCACTACGGGACGCACCTGACATCTTTTCCCCATGAACAGACCAACCAAAGTCGAAGCACTGTCAGATTTTCGGATTCGCGTTGTGTATCCCGATGGCACCGAGGGCGTGATTGACCTCTCCGACGACGTTGGCCGCGGAGTATTCACGCCCCTTGCGGACGAGGCGTTTTTTCGGACAGTTCACGTCGGGCAGTTCGGGCAGATTTCTTGGTCCGAGGACATCGAGATTTGCTCGGACGCTGCCTACTACGACATCACACGCAACCCGGCAACCGAACCACTCCATGCCTGAGGTCAGCCGTTTCTACGGCATCATCGTTCGGTTTTACTACCGCGACCACCCGCCAACTCACTTTCACGCAATCTATGGACAGCACGAAGCCCTGATTGAGGTCGAGACCGGAACCATCCACCAAGGCCACCTTCCAAAGACCGCTTATGACCTCGTCAACAGATGGCGTACGATTCACCTCCAAGAACTCCGCGACGACTGGAATCGTGCGCGGAACCAACTTCCTCTTTTGCCGATTGCTCCACTCGAATGAACCGTGGCCTCACCCTGAGAGTTAGGATGTCGCGGAGCGTGGGGGCTTTATGGTATTTCCGTCCTATCTCCTCATTCCGCTGGCGTGTGGGTTGTTGTATGTGCTAGGGATGTTGTCGCTGAAGAGGGCGTCGGAGTTGGGGGTGGAGTTTGATTCCGTAGGGCATGGCTGGGATCAGGGGTTGGCCTTGGGGAAGTAGCGGACGTGCGGGAGGTTTTTGAAATCGTCATCCTGCGTCCAGAGGGTGGCCTTTTGGGTGAGAGCGGTGGCGTAGATGAGGGAGTCGGCGAAGGGGAGCTTGTGCTGGATGAACAGGTCGGCGGCTAGGATCGCGATTTCAGCGTCGATGGGCACAATAATGCCGGTGCGCATCGAACGGGTGATGGCTTCAGCGGCTTCTTGGCTGCGTTGCTTGAGGGCGACTTTGCGAACCTCAGTTAACACGATGCTGGGAATGAGGAGGTTCGGTAACTTTCGGAGGATGGGCGCGAAATGGGGTGAATTGGGCCCGGCGTCCAAGCATTCGAGCCAGGCTGATGAGTCGAGGATATGGAGTGGCATTTGTTTCCTCTTTAGAATTTACGATCGGGCTCGCGTTCAAGCTTCAGGGGCTTGGAACCCTTGAGGAAGCCGATGAGTTGGTCGGGGCTGAGAACCGGGCGGACTTCGATGCACTGATCCTTCTCGGTGAACTGAAGGCGTTGGCCCGGCTGGAGGTTCAGTTTTCGCCGGATCTCTTTAGGTATGACGATTTGGTATTTAGGTGACAGAAGTGAAGTATTCATACGTTTCTAGTTTCGTCGTATTTTCCTAAAAGGCGAGTGGGGAATCTCACAGGCAGAAGGCGGAGGGATCATCGGGGGCCTCGGGGCGTTTGAAACCGGGATCGGACTGGTCGCTGTTTTCGGAATGTTCGAGGATCGCGAAGGCTCCGTCGCAATGGAGACTTACTTGGGATTTCAGGCGCTGCCAATCGTGGTCGTAAACTTGGACGGTGAATTGCTGAGCGCGGCGATAGTGGCTGCGGTTGGGGTTGGGGGCGCGGTTTTGGATTTTGAGACGGCGGATTTCTTCGCAGAGTTTTTTGCCTTTGATGCCCCAAGGAATGATGACGGGATGAGTGGCGCTGTCGATGAGGCGGACTTTTGAGGCGGCGGTTTGCGAACATAGGTGCGCGACTTTGTTGAGGTGACCGTGTTTGGCGGCGAGGGTTTCGCAGTGGGGGCAGGGGTTGCCCTGAGACAGTCGTGCAATCTGGGGTGAAGAGAACTTCCCAGTATTCAGATGGCAGAGGTTGCCCGTCGGCTGCCGAAAGTGTGTGAGCAAAATACCTCATTTCTGTAAGTATTCTATCAGGAGGGGTGGGACATTGGCGGTCCCAGGCGGTGGGAATCACGGGGAAGGTGTGATTTTGTTCTGGGTTGGGTCTCCTCGGGTTTTTGGGGCATGGCAAAGCAGTCTTTCGATCTGCCTGCGGCCGGTGGGTTGCCTCAGACGAGTGCATTGAGAAGACGGATGAGGCCGGGAGGCGAGGACAATGTGGCAGGCTTCCTGATATTGTCTTTCGAGGGGTTATATTATTGAGCACGGACGGAAAATGGGGAGCGTGGGGGCTCCATGGCGTTTCCGTCCTATCTCCTCATTCCGCTGGCGTGTGGGTTGTTGTATGTGTTGGGGATGTTGTCGCTGAAGCGGGCGTCGGAGTTGGGGGTGGGGGTGTGGCGCACGACGTTCTTTGCGAACTGGGCCTGTGCGTTAATTTTTCTGCCGCTGTGGATCATCCGCGGGTGGGCGCCGGTGCCGTGGACGGATTATTGGCAACCCGCGGTGGGGGCGCTGGTGTTTCTCGGCGGGCAGGTCCTGATGTTTCTCGCGATCACGCGGGGCGATGTGTCGGTGGCGGGTCCGGTGATGGGGGTGAAGGTGATCCTTGTGGCGTTCTTCAGTAGTTTGCTCTTGGCGGGCGAGGTGCCGCTTAAGTGGTGGATCGGCGCGGCCTTGAGTGCCGTGGCGGTGGGCTTTCTCAATCTGGGTGGATCGACCGAGCATCGCAAAGTCGGCCAGACCATTCTGATCACGATGGCCAGCGCGGTGATGTTTGCGCTGAGCGATGTGTTGGTCCAACGCTGGGCGCCGGGGTGGGGGCCGGGGAATTATTTTCCGCCGCTGTTTACGGCGGTGGGAGTATATTCATTTGGGTTGCTCGCGTTCGCCAACGGGGGGTTGCGCGGCATCACGCCGCAGGCGTGGCGCTGGATCGTGCCGGGAGCGGGTTTCAATGCGCTCACGAACGCCGGCATCGCGATCACGCTCGGCCTTTGGGGCAACGCGACGGCGGTGAATATTGTGTATAGCTCGCGGGGACTTTTCAGCGTGCTGACCGTCTGGCTGGTGGGGCATTGGTTTGCGAACAGCGAGCAGAAGGCGGGCCGCGGCGTGCTGGTGTCGCGATTGGTCGGGGCGGCCGCGATGCTCGCGGCGATCGGCCTCGTGATGTTGTGAACACGGCCAGAGGGGGGGGGCGATGGTAACCCTGAACACGGGCCCCCATTGACTGTGACCGGTTCGAAAACCGGCGTCATCCGAGACCCCCGATGAGGGTGCGCTCAAACAACGGGGGGCCGGGCAGTGGGCGCGCCAAGTGCGGGACGATTAATCGGGGTTGAACGGCGCGAGCTGAGCGAGCTCGGTGGCGATGCGTCGATCGTTGAGGCAGTGCGGAATCTTGCTGTGCCGGCTCCACGTGCGGTTGTGCTCCATCCAGTGGGCAAAGACGCCGGGAATCACGAGCCACCCCGTGGGCGCGGTCATGATCTCCGCCGCGCGCTGTCGGGCGTAGGTCTCGTTGATGCGCTGCAGCTCAACATCGAGCGCGGCGGCGAGAATCGGCCCGGTGGGCGTCTTGACGGTGCCGGGCTTAAGTTCGATCCACCATTCGTGGCGACCGCGAGGGCGGCCACCCGCGCTCTCGTCGATCAGGGGCGCGACGTGAAAGTTTTTCACCATCCATTGATTCTGCCGACACACTTTATCCAAGGTGCTCGCCAGATCGCGCTCCATCACACTTTCCCCGAACGTGTGCAGCCATTGGGAGGTCCGGCCGACATACACGAGGCGACACTTTCCAGGATCGAGAAAGCGGACGACATCGCCGAGCACGTAGCGGCAGAGCCCGGCGGGGGTGGTCATGACGAGGACGTAATTTACGTGGGCTTGGACCGCAGACAGCGGGACGGTCTTCGTGCCCAAGGTATCGAGTTGGTCGGCGCGAAAATTTTCGAGCGGGAGAAACTCAAAAAAGATCCCGTGGTGGGTGAGGAGGCGGAGTCCGAGGGCGTGATCGGCGTCTTGGACCGCGATAAACCCCTCGGCGCTCAGGTAGACCTCGTGGAGCTGGGCGCCGCGTCCGCATAGGCGTTTGAGTTCATCGCCATCACTGCCGAGGAACACCCCGCCGTGGATGACGCATTCGAGGTTGGGCCAGACGACTTGGAGATCGGCGGGGGGGCGTGCCGCGAGTGGCCGCGCGGTGGAGCACGGTTTCACACAGGTGCAGGAGGGTCTTGGGGGTCCCGGCGACCAACGAGATATCTTGCTGAAGCGTTCGATTGACCGTGTTGCGCAAGCGGGCGGCGGGTTCGGTCGATTGCGAGATCTTGGCGGGGGGTTCGAGCAGGTGCCGCGCGGCCCACGGCGGAACGAGCGCGGCGAGCATGGCCGTGACGTTGCCACGGTAGATGAAGCGGCCGGTCGGGGCCTGCTGGGTCGTCATCGCGGTGGAGCCGGCGTAGAGGAGATGCCGTCCGCGAAAAATCTCCGCGTGTTTAGCTCGGCGGGCGAAAAAGAGCAGCGTGTCGGCGGTGGCTTGCCGCAGATGGGTCGACATCGCGTCCGAGGAGGGGAGGTCTTTGGGCGTTCCGGTGGTGGCGCCGGCGCTCCTGACGAACAATTGGCACGTGCCCGGCCAGAGCACATCGGTTTCCCCGTTCTTGATGCGGTCGATCTGAGGGGCGATCGTTTCGTAACTTTGCAACGCCACGCGCGTGTGAAACGTGCGGTAATCCATCTCAGCCTCGAGACCGAGGTCGCGGCCCTGTTGGGTGACGGCCAGCTGTCGAAGCAGCTGTCGGAAGGTCTCGTTCTGGGCCGCCACGGCGGCTTTTCTCTGGCCCAATCGACCCGCCACGCGGACGGTCGCGAAACTCGCACCGAGGCGGTAGAAAAATTTCGGGAGGATCGGCATGGGGTGGCGACGATAAACCTTCTCAAGCAGGGCGCGCCGAAGAGTGGCCGCAAGCGTATTCACTCACAAGGCAGAAGCTTACGGGTTTTTACCAAAGTGATCACCGGACTCCTCGGGCGAGGAATTGGTCTGACGCGGAGATCTCGGGCAAACATCGGCGTGACAAGTCCGGTGCTTTGCCGTCCTCATGGGTGCGCATGTTGCTCCCCCTGATTATATTTGAAGACGAGTCGCTCGTAGTCTTCGACAAGCCGAGCGGTCTGCTCGGCTCGCCGGAGAGCACCGGAAAGCGCCGAGAGAATCTCCAGGAGGCAGTGCGCGAACTTTATGGGAAGACGGCGGCGTGCGCCCATCGGCTGGATCGGGAAACGAGCGGGTTGTCGGTGTGGGCGAAGACGAAGCCCGCCCTCGACTTCGTGAGCGGACAATTTCAGGGCAAGACGGCCGACCATCGCTACCGTGCGTTGGTGGCGGTCCTGTCGCCGGAGCAAGCAGTCACCGAGTTGCCGCATGTGCGCGACGCTGCTGGTGGCTTGCCCGACACGTTTGCGGTGGATCACTGGATCGGACGAGACAGCGCGAAGCCGGGACGTATGCGGGCGTTTGCCCGGAATGGAGGCGATCCCGCGTATTCGGAATTTTCCGTGAGTGAACGCTTCGGTCCCTTCGCGTGGGTCGAGTGCCGCCCGCAGAGCAGCCGGTTGCACCAATTGCGCGTCCACCTCGCTTCGGTGGGAGCGCCGGTGTTGGGCGACGAGATTTATGGGCAACCCGCGGTCGTGCTGCGGCTGTCCGATTTGAAGCGGACGTTTAAAGGGCGGGGCGAGGAGAAGCCGATGATCAACCGGCTCGCGCTGCACGCGAGTGAGCTGACGATCAACCACCCGGAGACGAAGCAACCGATGACATTAACGGCGCCGCTGCCGCTCGAGTTTGAGATCGCGTTAAAGAATCTGCGCAAATTTCGGCCGCGCGCGTGGCGATGAAAAATCGTGGGCGTCGGCGCACCGGTTCTTATAATCGGGAATCCGCGGCCTCGGCGGTTTACTCATGGGAGCGCGGCGGTATGGTCAGGAAATAAATAACCCCAACCCTGCATGATTCCCCCGGTCACCCACTCAATCGATGGCGATGGTCTTGGTTGGATTGTCTTCGACGATCCGACGAGCCGTGCCAACATCTTTAATCCGTCGGGGTTTGCCGCGCTCGACGCCGCTATCGCGGCGCTGGAAAACGCCGGCGCGAAGGCGATGGTGTTGATCAGCGGGAAGGAGCGGATCTTTGTCGCCGGGGCTGATTTGAAATGGCTCTCCCAATTGCCGGACGTCGCGGGGGCCACGGAAGTCGCGCGGGCGGGGCAACGCGTTTTTCAACGGTTGGCGGAAAGCAAGGTGCCGGTCGTGTGCGCGATCCAAGGGGCCGCGGCGGGTGGGGGCCTCGAAGTCGCGCTGGCCTGCCATTGGCGAATTGCGACCGACGATCGGTCGACGCAGATCGGACTGCCGGAGACGACGCTCGGAACGATTCCGGGGTGGGGCGGCTGCGTGCGCTTGAGCCGTTTGATCGGCGCGGAAGCGGCGCTTGGGCATATCCTGGCCGGGCGGTTGATCTCCGCGCAGGATGCGTTGCAGGCGGGGATCGTCGACGAAGTCGTCGCATCGGAAGACTTGAAGGATCGCGCCTCGGCCGTGGCGGAAAAATTGAGTCGCGACGGGCCACCCGAAAGGGCCACGTGGGAGATTCCTCCTGAAGCTTGGTTTGCCGAGTTGACGCGAACCACGATCGCGAAAGCGCGCGGGGCATCCGAAGCGCTGGAGCAGGCGATCAGGGTGGTGGCTCGCAGCGCCGCGTTGCCGCTGGACGCTGCGCTGGCGATCGAAGCCGAGGCGTTTGGCCAAGTGACGGCGGGGGAAACCTGCAAGCATCTCATCTACGCGTTTTTTCTGCGCGAGGCGGCGCGTAAACGCACGCTGCAAGGCTGGGACCTGCCGAGAGGTTCGACCGACGCGCCGCCGCCCATCCGTAAGGTCGGCGTGGTCGGCGCCGGAGTGATGGGCTCGGGCATCGCGCAATGGTGCGCCACCCGCGGACACGAAGTCGTGTTGCGCGATGTGAAACCGGAATTTGTCGAGCGAGGGATGGATGTGATTCGCGGGCTCTTTGCCGACAGCGTGAAGCGCGGCAAACTCTCGACCGACGCCGCGCAAACCGCGCTCGGCCGCATCGCGACGACGACCGCGTGGGCGGGATTTGACGACTGCGATCTAGTGATCGAAGCGATCGTGGAAGACGTGGCGATCAAGCAGAAGCTGTTTGCCGAATTGGCGAAGGTGACGAAGCCGGGGGCCGTGCTCGCGTCGAACACCTCGGCGCTGCCGATCGCCGAGATCGCCGGGCACGTGGCGCGACCGGGGCGGACGGTGGGGATCCATTTCTTCAACCCCGTGAGCCGCATGCCGCTCGTGGAACTGATCCTCGGTCCGGATACGACCGCCGACGTGGCGCAGCCGATCTTGGATTTTGTGAAGGGCCTCGGCAAGAGTCCGGTGATCTGCGGTTCGTCGCCGGGATTCCTCGTCACGCGGGTGTTGTTCTTTTATCTAAACGAGGCCTGTCGTCGGTGGGAACAAGGCGTGCCCACCGTCACGATCGACGCGGCAATGAGTGGGTGGGGCTGGCCGATGGGGCCGATGCGCCTGATCGACGAAGTGGGCGTAGACGTCACCGATTTTATCTTTGGAGAAATGGCTCACTATTTCCCGGAGCGATTTACGCGGAGCACCATTTGCTCGAAGTTGGTCGGCGCGGGACTCAAGGGCCGCAAGAACGGCGCGAGCTCCGGTTTCTATGCTTACGAAGGGCGCAGCACCTCGCTGAACCCGGTGGTCGACGGGCTCATGGCGCGCGATCCGGCCGCGACGAAGGCGACGACCGTCGAATCGATCCAGGATCAACTGATGGGTGTGATGGTCGCCGAAGCCCAACGCTGCCTCGACGAGGGGATCATCAAGACCCGCGAGGACGTCGATTTTGCGCTGCTCAGTGGCGCGGGATTCCCCGCGTTTCGCGGCGGCTTGATGCGCTGGGCGAGTCGCTCTAGGTAGCCGTCGTTGCCCCTAGGCCTACTCCGTTTAGCCTAAAAAGCGCGAGTTGGGTTGGGGGAGAGGGGAAACGCGTTGCCAGGGGTGGCGGGGGACGGGTGTTATGACACTTACGAAAACCTCAACTCCCAAGCCCCCTTTTGGAGTCGCCATGCCTTCTGTTGCCAGCCTTTCCCCGAAACTGAAACGCCAGCTTTTGCTGATCTTGCTCGAGAGTCGTCACGGCGACTTACGCGAGGAGAACCTGAACCGCCAAGGTAAGGGGCATTTTCACGTGTCCGGCCGTGGGCACGAAGCGCTGGCGGCGTTGAGTTTGCAATTGGAGCCGGGCGATTATCTCGCGCCGTATTACCGCGACCGCGGATTGGTTTTGGGCCGGGGCGTGAAGACCAGTCAGCTCGCGCTCGACTACATGGCGAAGAAGGATTCCTCGTCGGCCGGGCGCCAGATGCCGTCGCACTACAGTTTCCGCGATCTCAACATCTGGAGTGTGCCCACCCCGACGGCGGCGCAGTTGCTGCCGGCCTGCGGGATGGCTTGGGGCATGCAGCTCGACGGGCATAAGAATCTCGTCGTCACGACGGTCGGCGACGCGGCGACGCGGCAGGGTGATTTTTACGAGGCGATGTGTTTCGCGCAGGAGCGCAACTTGCCGCTGTTGCTCGTGGTTGAGGACAACGGGTTTGGGATCAGCACGCCGACGAGTCGGATGAATCCGCGGGCGTTGAAGATCTTTAACGAAGAGCAATGGCAGGAGATCGACGGCTGGGATGTGGAGCAGGTCTACGAGGCTGGGCGCGAGGCGATGGCCGATATCCGCGACGGTCGCGGGCCGGTGATGATCTGGGCGAAGATGGAGCGGCTCTCGAGCCACACGAGCTCCGACGATCAAGCGATCTATCGCAGCAAGAAAGACCTTGCCCAACTCGATGTGCGCGATCCGCTGAAAGTGCTGAAGCTCCAGATGATCGCCGACGGCGAGATGACCGAGGAGGAATTTGATGAGATCGAAGTCGGCATCAAAGAGCAGGTGCGGCAGGACTATCTGACGGCGGAGAAGGCGGAGAATCCTCTGGCCAACGAAACCGAGATCAACGTGTCTTCGCTCCCACCGGAGCTAGACGAGCAAGTGATCAAACCGGGCAAGTATCGCATGGGCGATGTGCTCAACCTAACGCTGCGCGCCGGATTGGACGCCGACCCGGGCCGCATCGTGTTCGGCGAGGACGTGGAGGACCCGAAGGGCGGCGTCTTCCGATTGACGCAAAAGCTGTCGACGGATTTTCCCGAACAGGTGTTCAACTCGCCGTTGGCGGAATCGACGATTCTCGGCGTGGCCTGCGGATTGGCGAGCTACGGCAAACGTCCGGTGTTTGAGCTGCAGTTTATCGACTTTGTGTATCCGGGCTGGAACCAGTTGGTCACCAATCTAGCGACGTTGCGCTGGCGGACGTTTGGGAAGTGGACCTGCCCGGTGGTGATCTATGCGCCCTACGGCGCTTACTTGCCCGGCGGATCGCTCTGGCACTCGCAGGCCAACGAATCGGCGATCGCGCATTTCCCGGGCTTGAGCGTCGTCGTGCCGAGCACGCCGGAAGACACGGCCGGGTTGCTCTGGACGGCGATGCATTCGGAGGATCCCGTGATCTTCCTCGTGCCGAAACATTTGTTGTGGGCCGAGCGCGAGGTCACCGAGCCGGTCATGTCGGTGCCGATCGGTCATGCGCGAGTGCACACGGACGGACGCGACGTGACCTTGGTGGCGTGGGGCAACACGATGGAGAAAGCCCTCGAAGCCGTCGCGCAGATCGGCGATGCCGTGAGCGTCGAGCTGATCGATTTGCGGTCGATCGTGCCGTGGGATCACGAGACGATTGAAGAATCGGTGCGGAAGACCGGCCGCCTCGTCGTCGTGCAGGAAGACACGGAGAATTGCTCGGTCGGGCAGATGATTATTTCGCACATCACGGGTCGCCCGGACGTGTGGAACCGCATGGTGAGCCCACCGGTGCTAGTATCAAAGGGCAACGTGATGATCGGCTACAATCCGATTTATGAATACACGGCATTGCCGGACACGAAGCGCATCGTCGAGTCGCTCCATCGCGTGATGGCGGCGACGTTGGAGCGGAGCGGGCCGGTGTCGTCCGCCTCCGCGGCACAACCGGCGAAAGCGCTGTCGGTGCCGACAATTTCGGCTTCCGCCCGCCCGGCCGCACCGGTAAAAAAGGTGGTGGCTGGCCAGAGTGATATTCCCGTCAAGGTGCCGATCATGGGCGAGGGCCTACGATCAGCTCGAGTGGTGTCACTGCACAAGCAACCCGGCGACCCGGTGGCCCACGACGAGGTGCTCTGCGAAGTGGAGACCGACAAAGCGGTTTATCCCATCGAGGCAGCGTTCAGCGGCACGTTTAAGGAGTGGCGAGCGAAGGTCGACGACACGGTCGAGATCGGGCAAGTCATCGCCTTGGTCACGGGCGACGCCGAGAGTTTAGCCGCCCTGGTGGTGGAGGAGCCGGAGGCAGGCGAGGCTTCGCCCGTGCCGCCGGCTCACCAGAGTCTCCAGCAATTGCAAACGATCGCGCTCACCCCCATGTCGGCCCCGGCTTTGACGCTGGACGGGGAGGTGCGGCCTCCGGCGCTGTCGCCGGCGATCACGCGCCGTCTCTCGACGGTGGTGCCGGCCAACATGCAGCTCGATGTGGCGTGGCGGGCGATCCGCGCGGCGCGAGCAGCGGCGAAGGCGGCGAAGCTCGATTACTCGCCTTCGTTGATGTTGGCGTGGTGCATCGGCAAGGCGATGGAGAAGCACGAAGGCTTCCGCTGTGTGGTGGGCAAGGACGGCCGGATCTTGCCGCAAAAGATCTTCGATCTCGGTTTTGCGGTGGCGCTCGACAGCGACCGTTTGGCGACGGCGGTGATCCCGCGTTGCAACGAGCTCGCGTTTCCGGCGTTTGCACAGGCTTATGCTCAATCGTTGGCCGATACGCGGGCCGGCAAGATGATCGACGTGCAATCGCCGATCAACCTCACGAGTCTCGGCGCGTTTGGCATCGAGCAGGCGACCCCGATCGTCGTGCCGCCTGCGATGGGCACGTTGTTCATCGGCATGGCCCACGAACGGATGATCAACGAGGGCGGACAGATCTTCCCAGCCGAAGTGGCAACGCTCTCACTGACCTTTGATCACCGCGTGGTGAACGGATCGGGTGCGGCCGCGTTCCTGCACGACGCCAAGGAACTGATCGAAGGTTTTACCCTCCCGACCTAGTAGGCAGTAACGTGGAGTCCTTCGGATTGAGGTAGGGCGGGACCGCTGGGACCGCCGCGACTAAGGACAGTTGGCTTTCATTCGTGGATCCAACCGGACGGCCCGGCGGTCCGTCCCT
>Ga0105055_10000751_pt1 | contig 52523 bp, 39 predicted proteins | sample BON03_FD_78090 | JGI IMG/M metagenome (GOLD analysis project Ga0105055, IMG submission 78090) | Freshwater microbial communities from Lake Bonney liftoff mats and glacier meltwater in Antarctica - BON-03 | ecosystem: Environmental > Aquatic > Freshwater > Ice > Glacier meltwater | place: Lake... | reverse complement strand
TAAAATAATTCTTATTGATCTTGTAGGTTCTGGAAAATCAGATGAGAATGCTTATGACTTTGATAAATATAGTTCACTTGAAGGTTATGCTGACGATATTGTCGAAATTTGTGATGCCTTACACTTGAAGGATTTTTGTTTAGTGGGGCATTCTGTGAGTGCTATAATAGGTGCACTTGTTGCCTTAAAAAGGCCTGCTCTTTTAACAAAATTAGTAATGATCTGTCCTTCTCCAAGGTATATAAATGATGGTAATTATTTTGGTGGTTTTTCTCAAAACGATATAGACGAGCTTATGGAAACGTTAGATTCTAACTACCTAGGTTGGTCTAGCACCATTGCCCCCATTATTATGGGGAATCCTGACAGACCAGAATTAGCAGCAGAGTTAGTGCATAGTTTTTGTCAAAATAATCCTGAAATAGCAAAGCACTTTGCAAAAGTTACCTTTTTAGGAGATAATAGAAAGGATCTTCAAAAGCTTACAACTGAAACTCTTATAATTCAATCTAAAACGGATATGATTGCATCAAATGAAGTAGGGAAATATGTACACGATAATATTACTAATAGCGAACTTGTTACTTTAGATACAAATGGTCATTGTCCACATCTTAGTGCACCTGACGAAACAATTGAAGCTATGAAAGAATATTTAGTTTAGTTATATCATATGGCTAGAAAAACCTCAATGGGAGATAATATAGATTATCAGGAACGTTATAATAATTCTCCTACGGGTTCTTTCTGCTCATTACCCGATGGGACTATTATTGACTTGAATAAAAGATTTTCAGCCTTAGCAGGCTATGAAACAGAAGAAATAATAGGAATAAAAAAGTTTACAGATTTCCTTTCAGTTGGAGGTAAAATATATTACGAGACTGTCTATTTGCAAGCATTAAAGTTAAATGGAACTCTAGAAGAGATAAATTTTGATTTCATAAAAAAAGACGGCACTAAACTCCCTATACTCATTAATTCGGTAGAAATAAAAGATAAAAAAGGGTTTCATTTATTTACTCAATCTGTCATATTCGATATTTCTCAAAGAAAAAAATACGAAAAAGAACTTTTAATAGCCAAAAGAAAATCAAATGAACTTTCAGATGAATTGGTGAGCTCAAATAAAGAATTAAAAAGCAGCTCTGAATTAAATTTACGGCAAAAAACACAATTAGAAGAATTCAACAAACGTTTACAAAATAAAAATAGACAACTATCTAGTTTTGCTCATATAGCATCTCATAATTTAAGAGCACCTGTTAGCAATCTTATTCTACTCCAGGAAGTCTATAAAGAAAGTACCGACTTAGAATATAAAACTATGCTTTTTACTAAAATGGAAGTAGTAATAGGCCTTCTTAACGACACTCTGAATGATTTAGTTGAAATTGTAAAAATACAAGGGAATAAAGATATCACACATGATAGAATTAGTTTTATTTACATTTTCAATAAAATATTAGCGATGTTAGGTAACCAAATATTAGAGTCAAACGCAATAATCACATCAGATTTTTCTAAAGTACCTGATATTAAATATCCTAAACTTTACCTGGAAAGCATTTTGTTAAACTTATTGTCTAATTCCATTCGGTATCGATCACCTAATCGAATACCGGAAATTCACTTCTGGACAGAAATGCATACTAATGGAATAAAACTTATGGCTAGGGATAATGGATTAGGTATAGATTTGAAAAAGAACGGACATCGACTTTTCGGTTTGGGTAACACATTTCATCGGCATCCAGATTCCAAGGGGGTTGGTTTATTTATGACTAAAACTCAAATAGAAGCTGTAGGTGGCTCTATAACCGTGGAAAGTGTTGTAGATAGAGGATCTACTTTTATAATAACTTTAAGTAACAATACATAAAGGTTAGCAAAATTCTAATGTCAGGTATTGTAGATGATGATTTATTTTATCAATTTATATTATACTGAATTATTATGTGTAACAACCTAGCAGAAAAGATTGTTGATTTTTCGGATGGAGAAAAAGCCATTCAGTATCTTACTGACGACAAAAGGATCAATAAAAACATACCAGATGAGATTTTTCTTGATATCAATAAGCTAATCTAGGATGGATGGCAGTTTGCAGATAAGTATGCAAAAATTAAAAAAAAGTGTTCATCTATATGTTCAGTTTTTCTAATAAATCTACTGAATTGCATAGTGCAAGTAAAATTAGTGATCTTAACTGTTATATAATTAAACCGAGTCAATTAGAAGAACTGAAAATAATTCTTCATAAGTGGGAAACTTTTTTGAAAGGTCTAAATTTAGCAGACTTAAATCTTTCAAAATGCTATCTCATTAGTGAGGTACAACTGAGCTGTCACAAGTAAAAGGAGTATACCTATTGACTTTTAATAGGAATTTTTTAAATAAATGACGATTTTTAGATGTTTTGCCAGCATTTATCTTCCTGAAGAAATGACTAAAATTGAAACAGTAAATGACACGATGACACTTCATCAGTTGTTTCCAGTAACAAAAACCTAGATCCCTATTTGGTTGATATCGCTTCTAGAACTCCAGTAAAAATGGGCCTTACAGCATTAGAGAAGAGTCAATTAAAAGCATTTTTAGAAACATTAACGGATTATACTCTGCTCTCTGATGAAAAATTTAGTAACCCTTTCAAGTAAATTAGGAGTAAATCAGTAGTTCTATTTTTCTGTTGTCTGAGCAGAAAATGACACAATGTTAATTTGAGCTATTTCTCGTTATTTTTATTCATCCTCTATTTTAGGAGTACTATCGGGTTCTTCTAATTGCTCTATTTCTTTTAGTTTAGTACTACAAGTATTGAGTAGCCCATCCTCTTTATTCTCATAGTTATCCAGAATACTTTGTAGCGTCGCTTTAGCTTGAAAGTAGTCTTTTTCTTTCAAATAGATATCACTTAGGAGTATAAATCCTTGTACTACCCAGTATTCATAAGCAGAGAAGTCACTATTCAGCTTATAGATATCATTTCTAGCATTTTCCAGTTCGTTTTGAGAATAAAGTATACCAGCCCGATAATAAATAGCTTGTGCTGTTTGTTCATTCCTACTCTCTGTTATCACGTAGTCGAAATGTGACTTTGCAGTGCGTAAATTGTCATCCTTAAGCTGTATTCTACCTAGTATCATGTTAGCTTCTACTAGGTCTTCCTTGGGTACGTTTTCTATAGGCAATAGTTGTATTGCTTTCTGTTTTGCTTCATCATAGTTATTAAGCAGGTAGTAGCTTCTAATCTGTCCCATTATACTGCTTGTAAATGTACTTTTAGAAGAGGATATAGGTTCAAGCTGTGTATAGTATTCTAGTGCTTTATTATAGTTTTTTCTATAGAAGTAGGTCGATGAAAGTTTGATTAAAGATTTTTCGGTAAACTCATTTCTTCCTTGCTTTACAACATAAGCATAGTGGAAGAGGGCTTGATTTTCTTTATCAGTGTAGAAATCGCACTCCGCCTTGTAGAAGTTAGCAGATATAATAAAGTATCCGTCATCGCTAAAACGCTTGATATAGTTTTCTAATTCATTAGATGCTCCATCAAAGTTGTCTGATCTATAGATACGCATAGCATTTTCATATATTGAACTGTCTTGGGCCGTCATACTGACGGAAGCGCCCTGATTTTCTGCATATTTAAAGTACTGTTGAGGAGTACCTAAGTTATTATATATTATCTCTATGAAGGATAAAGCCTCTTGGCTAGATGTAGTTTTAGGGAAACGTTCCACCACGGTCTTGTAGTACCTCAGTGCTGCATTGTCATTTTTCTGATTATAGTTTATTAATCCGAGCTTGAGGTAGCTGTCAGGTAAGTACGGGCTGTAATCATGCTGAGATATAATTACATTAAAGATACTCTCAGCAGTACTATAGTTTTTTAGCGACATATACTCTCTAGCTGTTTGATAGAGAGCCTCATCTATATACATACTTTGAGGAAAGTCGTTTTGTATGTTTTTGAGAGTTTCTATTTTCTCAGAGTGCCTCTCCTGCAGTCCATAAAGCATACCTTGCTGAAAAAGTGCATAGTCAGATGAGCGATAATCATTTTTGATTATGAAGCCATACGCCTTTATAGCCTCATTATATTGCCTATTTAAGAAGTAGCAATCTGCGAGTCGCTGTGTATTATCGAGGTAGATCTCCTTATTGGTTTCAGTATAGGTTTCGTACTGTCTGAACTTTGCGAAATAATTTTGAGCCTTAGGGTAATCTTTTTTCTTAAAGTAATTATATCCCATACTGTAATAGCCGTAGTTCTTGTTTTTACTCTTTTGTGATCCACTGCTACTCATAAATCGATTCATAAGGTTAATACTCTCTTCGTAGTCATCTACCTTAAAAGCAATTTGAGACCGCCAGAAATAGGAGAGAGCTTCCAGGCTCTTATCTTCTGGGTACGTTAGTGATTTTTTAAAAAACACATCAGCAGTTTGGTATTCTTTGTTCAGAAACAGCTCTTCGCCTCTGTGGAATGTCAGTTCTTGATAAGCCTTTTTGCTAGACTCATTTAGACTACCTATGTCTTCCAGCACTTCTATAGCAGCTTTATAGTTTTTAGTGCTTAAGAATATGTCTGCCATCATGTTCTTAGCGTCATTCCTATATGTACTGTATGGGTAATCATCTAAGAATTCCTTTATAGCCCCTATAGCAGTGCTATTCTTTTGCAATTCGGCAGCTAGTTTAGCATAGTTATAAGCTGATGTTTCTGTTATTTCCTTATTGAAATCTTTACGTTTAGCTTCTGCAAAAGCATTTAAAGCCCTTTCTTTTTGGCCACTTTTCACGTCAGATATACCTAACTGATAGTTAGCAGTTTGACCTATTTCAGAATCTTCATTTGATATGAGGATGAAGTATTGTGTAGATTTTTTGAATTCATTTTCCTCAAAATTTGAGTTTGCAAACTGATATAATTCATCAGAGCTTAGTGCTTTGATATCTCCTTTGTACTTATCAAAGAAGCTTCGAGCGATACTCTTATTTCCCAATTGGTACTGTATTTTTCCTTTAAGAAGGTATATTTCATCTTCTTGGCTCTTAATTGAAAGATCTTTTACGGTTTCATATGCGGTATAATATTCTTCCTGCTCATAGTAGATTTGAGCAAGATAAAGTTGCATAGTTTTAGGACCTTTATCTCCTATTTTAGTGAAAGTAGCAATGGCACAGGCGTAGTCTTTTAGTATATAGCACTGGTACCCATAGTAGTAGTTAGCTTCTATAGCATAATCTCCAACTCCATTCATTACTTTTTTAAACTGCTGCTTAGCCTTTTGGTATTCTTTATTTTTAAAGTAACTATACCCTTGCTTGAATGCAAGTTCATCTCTTTGTGCTTTTGAGACATCTGTTTCGTTTATTTTAACGAGATACTTTATAGCACTATTGTATTTACCTTCAGCAAAATAGTACAGCCCTAACTCGAACATTATTTCTGTATTTAATTTGTGTTGAGGCTCAGTTCTTAAAAATCTTGCTAAATCTCTACTGGCATTTTGCTTATTGAGTTTTAGCCGTGATAAGCATATATATGCCTTGGCTTCATAAGAAAAGTTAGGACCTGGATTGTATTCTAAGAAATCTTTAAAAGCACGAATAGCAGGTACATGCTGTTTTTTAATATAAAGCATTTTAGCTTGTTCAAAAATGCTAATTTCATCAGTATATACCTTAGTTTTCTGTGCATTTAATGCCAGAGAACCTAATAGGAGAAATGTGATAATGAAGATACTTTTAAGTCGTTTGTGCATGGTTGTATAACTACGTTTCAAAATAACTACGAAATACAGTCTTATAGTATTCTAATTGCCCACAATCTATTAAGGAAAATCATGAAATCATAAAATTGAAATTTTAATTATTTTTTGTTTCAAGTTGTTCTGCTAATTATATATTTGCAGCCGCTTGAAAGGATAGGAGATTATTTCCGATGAATTACTTGCTAAATGGTGGTTGTAGCTCAGTTGGTTAGAGCACCGGTTTGTGGTACCGGGGGTCGCCGGTTCGAGCCCGGTCTTCCACCCAAAGATAAAAGGTTCGTCAGTCCGACGGACCTTTTTTTATGTCATAAATTGAAGATAAAACAAAAAATTAACTTGTGCATATTGAAGCCAAATTGAGCTTTGTTTTACATTAAAAATACATTTCAATGTTGTTATCATAGCCATAGTACGTTTAGTGAAACGGGATGTTGGTGTCTGAAATACAACTAGGACTCGAAATAAGGGTTATACACGTTTTTGTAAATGTATTGCAATGCTTTTTTCTGTAATTTTAGTTATTATGAGGTTATTTTTAATAGCAGGACACAGTGAGAATCGTCCATAGATACTCTTTCAATTTTCGTTACTTTTGTAAAATGAAAAAGACATTAATAATTTTCGCGGCTATAGCACTAATATCATGTAAGCCTTCTGCTACTGAATCAAAAGAAAGTACTGCCTCTGAAAACATAGATATTGCTGATGCTGCAGAGGAAAGTGCCACTACTGGAGTTTCATTTGCTAATATATCTGACGGTGCTACGCTCACTTCGCCATTTGTAATGGAAATGAGAATCAAAGGTATGGAGGTAGAACCTAAAGGAACTCCAAGAGAGGGTTGGGGACATCATCATTTACTTATTAATGATGATTTTATCGCCGAAGGTCTAGTAATAGTTGCCGATGATACACATATACACTATGGCGGAGGCCAAACTTCTGATTCACTAGTTTTAACACCGGGGGACTATAAGCTTACTTTACAGTTTGCAGATGGTATGCACGTATCTTATGGGCAGGCGTTAGCTAAAACCATAAATGTAACTGTACAATAGATAAAATGACTGTTTAAAAACCTTTCACAGCAACTGTGGAAAGTTTTTAATTATCCCTTACTTTTTTTTTGTTGCCTTAACCCAAAGTATTAACAAAATATACGTGTTCGAACTCCAAAAACGGTGTACTCTATTTTCTTTAATTTTTTGCGTGGTCATAACTGCCGTAGCTCAAGATCATACTAGAAAACATAGTATAGGGATCTACCAGCAATTTTTGGATTACAACGTTAATTTTAGTGAAAATAAAATTTTCACATTTGATAGTGCCCTTTCCCAATCAGTGAGAGTGGCATATCAAAGAAGGCTCTCGCGCACTTGGATGCTGAATACTGGTATCACGAATGGTTTCATTTTAAATCAAAGGTTAAAGGATAATTTTACATCAAAGGCGTATGCTGTAGGTGCAGATGTTTCTGTAGTTTTTAAGCTTAATAATGGCCGAATATTAAAAGAGAATCCAATAGTTGCTCCATTTTTGAGTTTTGGTTATCGTGCTGATTATGTATGCAAGCTTAGCAGTTTTGGTGAATCACCCTGGCTCTTTCATAATCAATATGGTGTAGGATTTAATATAAGACTTATCGAGCAGACACACATAAATGTTCAACTTGCACTAGACCAGAAGCTATTGGGCGACTTTAATTCGCACTTGCAATATCGCTTGGGATTAACCCAAAGTATAGATAAGTGGGATGGAAGAGCCCCAAATCTTAACCCAGATTTAGATAGTGATGGTGACGGCATAGTTGATATCATTGATAAGTGTCCAGATAAGTTTGGAATAGCTAGTACAAACGGATGTCCAGTTGCCAACTCTTATCTGAAAAATAATACAGCAGTAGATAGCTTAAGCTATCTACTGCAAGAGCAAAAGGAGGTGATAAGAAAGTTAGAGTTAGAAATAGCGACCGTAAGAAATCAAGATTTATTAAATGATACTGTATTAATAACGCGAGATTTAAATAAGCTAGAACTAACTCATAACGCTGAAGTTAATAACAGTAAAGGTATTACTCGCTTGGACACACTGTATAAAGGTGTTGTAACGTATAAAGATGCCAAGCCAGAAAAGTCAAATATATCTCGAACAGAAAAAGAATTTGATGCAAAAGAATCTGGCGGTATAGCAGAGAATAAAAACTATTACGTAATTATGTTCAGCAGTACTGGAGTAAGAAGTGCAAAAGCTTATCAAGCTAAAGTTAAAGTAGATTTCCCCGAGACGATAATTTTAGTGCAACCTAACGGTTTTCATCGAGTGGGTATTTTTGCAGCTAAGGATAGAGTTTTAGCCTTTCTTATGTTAGAAAAAGTTGAGAAATTAGGATACTCAGGATGGATTTCAGTAGAATAGTATATCGGTTGATGTTTACAGATGGACAAAAGAGTCTATTTTGTATGGCACTTTGTTCAGTTGTTATTTCAGCATCTGCTCAACAGCAAAAAGGTGATTGGAGCTTTTTTCTATACGGTAAGACCCATTCATTCTATAATCAGGGTGTTTACGAGCTTGGTAAGACTAATAATGCAAAGGCAAATGGATTGGGAATAAGTTTTTCCAAGCCGATTGCTAAGCGCCTCAGTTTCTTCGGTGGGTATGATTTCGCATTAGCAGACGGGTTGCCTTATCCTCTAGGAAGCACTACCAAAGCTAACTACCATCAATTGGATGCTAATGTAGCTCTAGATGCTTTTCGTTTGTGGAGGATACAGTCTTACGTTTTTACAGGATATGGTTGGAATAGTATCCCAGATTTAGCTCAGCTAGATCAGAACAAAAGTGGTATGAATATCAATTTTGGGACTGGAGCTAAGCTTAAACTTACGGAAGCTATTTCACTTGGCTATCAGATGAACTATAGGTTTAGTATCTCAGATAATATTCCATTTAACTTTCGATATCAGTTCGGGGTGCATCTTACACCTAAGCAGTTTCATTTTTGTAATAAATCAAATTTAAAATCTCATCTGGAAGCTGATTTATTTACTTTTCGATTGGATAGTTTTAATAGCGTAAATGATTCGCTGTTAAACGTTATAATACTCGCTAATACAACAAAAGTTGAATACATGCGAACTCAGGAAATTAAAGCTTTAGAAGAGCATATTTATTTTCTGGAAGAAGATAATCAAAGACTGCTCGAAGAGGTTCAGAGTAAAATAAACTTTCAAGATTCTGATTTTTCAACTTTTTCTTTCATAGATAGCACAGGAAAGATCCTTAGTCTCGTATATGGCAAGCTAACTTCGGGTTATTATCTGTATGTTCCGAATATATCTAATTTAGCACTAGCTCTAAAATATAAAAAAGTACTCGATAAATCTACTGACAAAACCTACATACTTTTTAAGAATGGTTCTTTTGGTATACTCGCTTATGTAGGAGAAATATGCACTGTAGCAGACGAAGTTTACCAAGACAACAGAATTTTGGGCGTCAAATTGTTGTTTGTAAAACTATAGCATTATAACCTTCTTCAAGGTTGTTTTATCGATTACAGCGTAAGAATATGTCTAAAATTTGTTTTTTTGTGGCTAATAATCTTAGAACACATGAAAAAAACATTCTTTTTATTTAACATACTCATCGTGGGTATGCTGGCTAGCGCTCAATCTTCCTTTGAATTAGTAGAGAAGATAGAACCAGAAGAAGGTAAGGTGCTTATTCCTTATGAGAAGTATACGTTACCTATTAATGATCTTACGCTTATTATTCATGAAGATCATTCTGATCCTATCGTGCATGTACAGGTGGCATATCATGTGGGTAGTGCTAGAGAAAGTGTAAGAAACAGTGGTTTTGCCCACTTCTTTGAGCACATGATGTTTGAAGGATCTCAAAATGTAAAAGAAGGAGAACACTTCAAAATAATAGGAGAGTCTGGAGGAACAAATAATGCCTATACTTCATTTGACAAAACAGTATACCACCAAACTGCACCTAAGAATATGACAGAGACTCTTCTGTGGCTTGAAGCTGATAGAATGGGTACACATATTGAAAGTTTTACTCAGAAGCAGTTTGAAAATCAAAGATCAACTGTAAAAAACGAAAAAAGACAGCGGTACGATAATCAACCCTATGGAATGGTTAGTGAAATTCTATTCAAATCCATGTTTTCAAACCATCCGTATGAGTGGACACCTATAGGTTATGTGGATGATTTAGATATAGCAAGCTACGAAGATTTAAAAAACTTCTTTCTACGCTGGTATGGTCCTAATAATGCCACACTAGTAGTATCAGGAGATGTGAATCCAGAGGACGTGAAAGTTTGGGCTGAAAAGTACTTTGGGTCAATAAAAAAATGCCCAGAAGTGAAAAGTATGTATCCAAAAAAACCTGTGTTATCTATGGACTATTATGTCAACACAGTGGATGAGATCTATGCTCCGCTTACTTCTTTTACATTCCCTACAGTACCTGAATTTCATAAGGATGAAGCTGCTCTAGACATACTTGGTGAGATTCTAGGTGGGGGTAACAGCTCGATACTTTACCAAAACCTAGTGAAGACTGAAGAAGCTTTCCAAGCAAGTGCTGGTCACTCTACATTAGAATTAGCAGGTATGATGTCTATTCAGGTGTTAACACCTCCAATTATGGCTGGTGGTATGAGTTTTAAAGAACTAGAAGATAAAGTTAGGGCTTCTATTGCTGAGTTTGAGACTAGAGGGGTGAAAGACGTAGATTTAGAAATAACGAAGTCACAGGTTTTAGCATCTACTTACTCTGCTCTAAATAGTATAGAAGGTAAATCAGGTATGCTAGGCCATTATGCCATGATGAAAGGCAATGGATATAATCTTCAAGATGATATTGATAGATATAACGCAGTAACTAAAGAAGATGTATTAAGCGTATATAGAAAATATATTAAGGGTCGAAAAGCAGTAATCTTAAGAGTAGAAAAAGACCCTACTGAGAAAGATGAAGATGACGAGACTCCTAAAAGTGTTAATCCTCATGCCAATGAAGATAAGAAAACAGAGGATCAATATCAAGGATTAGTGTATACTTCTCCAAAGGATGATTTTGACAGAAGTGTAAGACCGAATAGACCTAGTGCAACTGCGCTAGTAGTTCCTTCGTACTACTCAGAGGAGTTTTCAAACGGTCTGAAGATTATAGGTAATCAATCTAAAGAGTCTCCTCTAGTTTATTTTTATATTGACATGGAAGGTGGACAACTATTGGAAGCCAACAAAAAAGTGAGTACTGGTACAGCTATGATGACTGCAGCAATGTTAGGAGAGGGTACTGAAAAACTTACGACCGAGGAATTTTCTATGGAACTAGATAAGTTAGGAAGTAGGATTAGCTTTAACTCAGGAACTATGGGTTCTACTGTTTTTGTAAGTAGTCTTGCAAAAAATGTAGATGAGACATTGGCGTTATTAAAAGACGCCTTATTTGCTCCTAGATTTGACCCATCAGATTTCAAAAGGATTAAGAAGCAAGTATTAGAAGGATTAAAGTCTCAGAAGAATAATCCTGGTGTTATGGCATCTAAAGCTTGGAATAAAATAGTCTTTGAAGGCACTATTTTAGAGGAGTATTATTATGGAGATTATAAGTCACTTAGTAAGCTGGACTTAGAGGATGTAAAATCATTTTATACTAGCTATTACTCCCCAAATATAAGTACGCTAATAGTATCTGGTGATATTACTCAAGCAGATGCTATGAGTAAACTTGCTTTCTTAAAGGAATGGGAAAATAAGCAAGTTATTATACCTGCAGTTCCTGAGCTTAAAATGCCAAGTGAGACTACAGTTTATTTGGTAGACAAGCCTTATGCGTCTCAGTCTACTATACTAGCAGGTCATCCTTCATCTAAGTATGATTACAAAGGAGACAACTTTAAGTCCAAAGTAATGAATTACTCTTTGGGTGGTGCGTTTAATAGTAGAATTAATTTGAACTTAAGAGAAGATAAAGGTTGGACATACGGAGCAAGAACTGGATTTTCAGGAAACAAGCATTATGGGGTTTTTAGATTCTCTGGAGAAATTAAGAAAGAAGCTACTGATAGTGCTATACGAGAAGTAATGAGTGAAATCAATGGATTTGTAAAAGATGGTGTTACAGAAGAAGAGTTGAAATTCACTAAAAGTTCGATGACCTTAAGTGAAGCACTAGACTACGAAACTCCATTTGACAAACTAAATTTTTTAAGTAACATTATAGGGTATAATCTCCCTAGTGATTACACTTCCGAGCAAGCTGCTATGATCAATGGTATGAGTGTTGCAGATATTAACGAAGTAGCGAAATCTCAGCTTAAGCCAGAAAATATGATTATTATAGTAGTAGGACATGCCTATAAAGTTCGTGACGGATTGAATGATTTAGGCTATGGTAAGATAGTAGAGATGGAAGTAGACTAATTCGGATATTTCTTGATTTGAAAAAAGGAGCTAACCCACGGTTAGCTCCTTTTTTATTTTAGAAACAGTTCTTTTATTTAGGGTCTTCTGAGAACATATTTTGCCGAAAAGGCAAAATGACAAATGCACGCATTTTTACAGTTTACAGCATATTTCATTGCATTTTATACTAATAACAACACTGTTTTTAAAACTTAATATGTTGAAGGTAAGCAATATAAGATGCTATTTTATCTTTTTTCAGTAGACTCTATTTAAGACTTTTATAAAATGCTATCTGTTTCAGTGCTAGAGCACCAGTAGAGTAGTTTTCTTCTACTAGTTTACGAGCATTTTTAACGATAGTAGCAGTGTCTATCTCTCCATTCATCAATCTTTTGTAGATAGCCAAGTATTCGTCTGGCCTATCTGCAATCAGTAGATTAATTCCATCTGTGTAGTCTATACCTTGGGCACCTACGGTGGTAGACACTACGAGCTTACCAGCGGCCATAGCTTCTAGTATTTTTAGTCGTATACCGCTGCCACTTTTCAGAGGCACCACACAGATATCACATTCCTTTACAAATTCAAAAGCTGAAGGAACATTATCATTTACTTCCAGTGAACGAATAGCTCCAAATGAATGAGACCCAATTCCCTTGCCAGCTAGAGATAGTTTGTATTTTTTGTCTATTTTGTGTAACAACGGATGTATAGCGTCTAAATACCATTGAACGGCTTCAGCATTTGCGTGCCATTCCATACTTCCAATATGATACCACGTGGTGTAGTTTCTACTGGGGCTATATTTCCAAGTATCCAGATCTATACCTGCAGGGATGGTGAGATAGTTACCAGTAGGGTGGAGGGTTTTAAATTTCAGAGCATCATCATCAGTTACGGTGACTATGGTATCTACTTTTGGTAATAACTTAGCTTCGTACGTCTTTAGTTGTTTGGCTAGAATACGCAAGTACATTTTTTTGAACGGATTTCTCTCATTTGCTGATAGTCGTTCCCATATCTCATACTCCACATTGTGCATTCGTAGAGCGATTGCTCCTGTATGGTTAGCTTTTATAGTATCTATATATGGTCCAGTAAAAGTCCCTTCTAGTTGTATAATGTCAAAGGTTTCTTTTTTGAGAAGGTCCCTTAGCTCACTATCAAATACAGCATTGTAAAATCTGCTCACGTTATATGATTCATTTCGGAGTAGGTGTCTTATTGCTTCTTCACTGTTAATGTCTGTGTCTATGGGATGAATGAGGATCTTCGCGTATTTACTCAGTTCTGTGGTGGCTTCATCTCGAGGAGTATTGTGTTTTATTCCGTCTAGGCAATAAAGAGTGACGTCTAAGCCTAACTCATGAAATGCTCTGGTATAGTTATATATACCAATAGTACCACCTTCATTTAGTGGCCAAGGAACTCTATTAGATACTTGGAGTATTTTCATTTTTTATTCAAATACTCTTTAGCCCAATATGGAGTTAATAAACGAATTATCTTTTTGTAAGCGTCGGCATTAAAAAGTTGAGAGTCTCTACTCGCCTTATATGTGAGGAATATGGCTAGAGGGAAGAATAGCATGAGTGCGAGCCACATACCAAGGACTGGAGGTAATACTCCCTGTTTTGCTAGTTTTTCGCCAAAAATAGTAACTACGTAATATAGAATAAAGAGTAATAGCGATATCACCAGTGGGAGTCCAAATCCACCTTTTTTAATAATAGCTCCGAGCGGTGCTCCTATGAAAAATAGCAAAATGCAAGATACTGCTAGTGTAAATTTTCTGTGCCACTCCACTAGATATCTTGCTCTTAGCTCTCTTTGGGATGAACTGTCGTCTATATTATTGGTGCTAATGCGGTTTATATTGTTGGTAGTTTGAAGAGCACGCTCTATGATTTGTTCTCGTTTGTTATATTTTGCTTGTATACTTCTCGTTTTTTTAGGATTCTTTTTTTCTCTATCCGCTATCCTTAATGGAGCTGGGAATTTTGATTTTAATGTGTCAAAAGAGTTGAACTCATCCACAGTTGATGCAAGTAGGTTGTTTTCATTTTTAAGAGTATTCATTAAGTACTCAAAACGAGTAAATACACTAGTATCTTTTAGTTCAATGGTATCACTGGCAGCTATAAAATAGGGGTCCATATATCTATAAAGAGATTCTCTTTTTTTGTGAATATATCGAGTGAGGGAATCTATTCGTATTCCAAGCTGTTCTACATTCATCATACGTTGATCTTCTGAAAATCGCTCTTTATCCGTACGGTTAAAAGCAAGGTCACTTAGATCAAGAGTAAGATTATAGCTTTCAAAAGCCATGGTATTATGGGGCATAGTGCTTCGATAATTAGCATCGTCTACTAGTTCTTGATATCGTTTACCATTGATAAGGTTTAGGGTCATATACTGTTTATCCCTGCTGATGCTCATTTTACCTTTTTCAGCTATGAGTATATTGTTATTTCCTCCATTTGTTCTGTCGCCGATATAGATAAGTATGTCTTCTATGGTTTGACCATCATCGTGTTTTTTACCTACTCGTATTTGGTATCCAGGAATATCTTTAAAAAAGACATTATCTACGATGTTCATAGCAGGTTTTTTTTGTGTGACGTCATAGAGTAGTGCACCCCAACTTAGATTAGCTTTAGGAATCAAATAGTTAGCTGTAAAAAATGCAGCTATAGCTAGCGTGAAACTAATTAAGAACATAGGTCGCATTGCTTTGAGTAAGGATACTCCGGCACTTTTTATAGCTACTAGCTCATATTTTTCAGCTAAACTTCCGAAAACCATGATAGACGATAAGAGTATGGCTAGGGGCAGTGCCATTGGAATAAGGTGAATGGCAAAGTAAAATATGAACTCAAAGATTACAGCTAGTTCAAGTCCTTTTCCTACTAAGTCCTCTAAATATTTCCAGATAGTTTGCATTAGAAATAAAAATAATGCTACGAAAAAGGTGCCAATGAATGGGCCTATAAATGATTTTATAAGCAGCTTGTATAGTCTCACTCTCATTAGCCAAGTAATAGCGAATGCTAGTAAAATGATCATCCCAAATAGGAGCTTAGCGTCTGATGTCCAAAATGGATTCATTATAGTAGTTCAAATATAATGTAGTGACAGTAGACTAAGGATGTCATTCTGCGTAAACTTGATTATTCTAGAGCAATATACAGGCTGTATTATGAAAGTAAGAAGTGGCTGAGGAGTTGAGTATTTATTGTACTTTCGAATCTATTATAGTTAAAATAAATGTTGAAAAATAACATAAAAGTCCTAGTGGTGACCATTTTAATCCTGACAGGTTATGGTGTATCAGCTCAGCTAGACGATCAAAGTAGCAAGAGTCTAAAAAAAATAGAGCGATACTATAAAAGAGAGAAGTATGAGAAGGCAGGCAATCTTATGCAGGAGCTGCTAAATAAATATCCACTCAATGAGAACCTATGGGAGTATTACCAAGGAGTCATGTACAACAACTATGTTAAGAACTATATCCCTGTGGATGATATGTATATAGAGGTGAAAAGTAAGGAAGATGGCGTGGATACAAAAGAATTTACTCGGCAGTTTAACTACCTGCTAAAGAAGCCACTTTATGATTACAATAATGCTGTCTTCTATGCTGCGACTAGCACTCCTTATAATGCACAGAGTAGTATTTTGCTCCGAAAAAAGTATATAGATCCACTGTACTATGATGAGTCATTAATAAATATTAGGTCTAAGGCCTATTATCAAAGAGCAGAGGCTGAATTCAATGCCAAAAACTATGAGAAAGCAATATCGCTATACCAGCAGTCTTATGATGAGGATACTACTAACTATAAGGCACTGCTGTATCTAGGAGACACTTATTTGTCCATGGGTTACTATGGTAAAGCAGCAAAATATTTTAGAAAGGCTAGAAAAAAACAGCCTATGCTTACAGAGCCTATTAAATTTTTAGCAGACGCTCTAGCTAAAAAAGGGGATGAGAAAGCTGCACTGGAATTGGTAAAACAGAGTTTGCTTATTTATCCAGAGGAGTCTATGTACATACTTTTATACAAACTTACTTCAGAGATGGGTACTAAAATGGATAGAAACTGGGTACTTAGATTAGCACCTACCGCTAATATTATAGACTATTATCATAGAAACCAATTTTATACCGATGAACTACATTTCTCCCACTATAGAGATGCTTTGGCAGAAGTGAAAGATCTTTATGATGTTAATGGACTACTTAGAGGAGATAAACTACTTCAGGCCTCCGAACGGCAGGTTAGGGATAAATATCTAGAAGTATACTGCTGGCGAAAAATGCTGAAAGCAACCGTATATGAAGGTATTCCAGCTTTGGATTATGCTAGATATATGGAAAGCGAGGGAATGTTAGAGCCTTATCTTCTTATAGGCCTATTTAATGTAGATCTCTATGCTCAGTACAGAGACCTTGTAAAAACAAATGAGGTAGTTATTGATAAATATATCAATAACTACCTCATTATAGAAACACTTTGATATTTACTTAAGTTGCCCTTCTAAGCTGGATATCTTACTCAGCGTATCGGCTTTTTTCTGCTCTTCCTTAGCTATCACGTCTGGTTTAGCATTAACTATGAATTTCTCATTGCCAAGTTTCTTGTCTATTCCTATGAGAAATCCTTTTAATCGTTTGATCTCTGATTCTATAGCAGCGGTATCTACTTTTTTCACAAAGTCTTTAAATCCAATAGTAATTTCATCTGTACCTACGAGTACTTTAAACCCGTCAGACGCATCTCCACTAAATGCCTCTACGTTAGCCAGTTTAGCTATTATCCCTTCTGCATTGGTATAGATACTGCTATCCTTAGCATTTAAAGTAAGTGCAGCAGGTACCTTTGGTGATATACCATTTTCATTACGTTTTGCTCGTATCTCAGAGATGAGTTCAAATGCATCAGGATGTATCGTTGTTTTCTGAATCATTCGGTTAGGCCAAGATTCATTATTTATGAATGAATCACTTCGGTCACCTAGCCCGTGCCAAAGTTCTTCAGTGATGAACGGCATAAATGGATGTAGTAATTTTAATATTTCATCAAAAAGTGAAGTAGCTCTGTCTAGATCAGTTTCTGGAATAGCTTCGCCATAAACAGGTTTGATCATTTCTAGATACCATCCACTAAAATCATCTCTAGTAAGTTTATAGAGTTCCATTAGAGCATCTGAGATTCTGAAATTATCAAAATGGATATTTATAGACTGAATAGTATCAGCTATTTTAGATTCCATCCAAGTGTGTATTTGCTCACCATACGCAGTATAGTAGTCATTTCTGTCAGTGGTAGTTTCTAAACCTTTGAGCAGTCTGAAGGAGTTCCAAATTTTATTGCAGAAGTTTCTACCTTGCTCACACGTAGACTCTTCAAACATGATGTCGTTTCCAGCAGGGGCACACAGCATAAGGCCCATACGTACTCCGTCTGTTCCATATTGTGCCATTAAGTCTATGGGGTCTGGACTATTGCCCAGCTGTTTAGACATTTTTCTGCGTTCTTTATCCCTTACTATACCTGTGAAGTATACATTTTTAAAAGGAGATTTCCCTTTAAATGCATGTCCTGCCATCATCATACGTGCTACCCAGAAAAATATAATATCTGGTGCAGTCACTAGATCTGCAGTAGGGTAGTAGTAGTCTAGTTCTTTTTGTCCCTCTTCTTCAAAACCATCAAATACGCTGATGGGCCATAACCAAGAGCTAAACCAAGTATCTAGTACATCTTCATCTTGGCGAAGATCAGAAATCTTAAGAGATGAATCGTTACTTTTAGCAAGAGCTTCTTCAGCGGTCTTAGCTATTATAGTCTTGCCATCTGGTGTGTACCAAGCAGGTATTCGATGCCCCCACCACAGTTGGCGAGAGATACACCAGTCCTTTATATTGGTAAGCCAGTGATTGTATGTATTTTTAAATTTAGCAGGATGAAATTGTACTTCATCGTCCATCACAGCAGATAGAGCTTCAGGGTAGTCAGCCATAAATTTCCTCATGTCTACAAACCACTGGGCAGATAAGCGAGGCTCTATGATGGCCTTGCTACGTTCACTTTTACCTACTTTGTTAACTATATCTTCGGTTTTAGTAAGTATTCCTAGCTCCTCTAGCATGATAGCTGCCAGTTTTCTAGCCTTAAATCTGTCTTCTCCTACGAATACACCTGCAGCTTCACTGATAGTAGCATCATCATTAAATACATCTATTATGGCTAGATTATGTCTTTTGCCTATTTCATAGTCATTGATGTCATGAGCAGGAGTCACTTTTAGGCACCCTGTACCAAACTCCATATCAATATAATCGTCACCTATTATCGGTACAGCTCTATCTACTAGAGGCACTATACAGTTTTTCCCTATTAGGTGCTTATATCTGTCATCATCAGGATGCACGCACACAGCAGTATCACCCATTATGGTTTCTGGACGAGTAGTAGCTATTTCTATAGACTCATTACTGTCCTGTATTTGATACTTTACATAGTATAACTTGGCGTTTTGTTCTTCGTGATTAACCTCTTCATCACTTAAAGCTGTCTTTCCTAGAGGATCCCAGTTTATCATGCGTGTCCCGTGGTAGATATATCCACGGTCGTGCAAGTCAATAAATGAATCTATTACTGCGTCACTTAGCGAGGGCTCCATTGTAAATCGAGTTCGCTCCCAGTCACAACTACAGCCCAGCTTTTTGAGTTGCTCTAATATTATGCCTCCATATTTATCCTTCCACTCAAAGGCGTGACCAAGAAATTCGTCTCTTGTGATGTCTTTTTTTTCTATTCCTTGCTCTTTTAGAAGGTTAACTACTTTTGTTTCGGTAGCAATAGAAGCGTGATCCGTACCTGGCACCCAACATGCATTATACCCCATCATTCTAGCCCTTCGTACGAGTATATCCTGAATAGTATTGTTGAGCATGTGCCCCATGTGTAGGATGCCCGTCACGTTTGGAGGGGGGATAACTACCGTGTAGCTAGGTCTTTGGTCAGGTACAGAGGAGAAGAGTTTATGCTCCATCCATTTATCGTACCACTGCTGCTCTAGTCCAGCTGGATTATATTTAGCTGCTATGTCCATTTTATCTATTGGAATATAATGTTTTGTATATAGAAATTTTGATATTCTGTGCAAATAAAAAAGCCCATCATGGTAATACCAAGACGGGCTCTGTGTAATATTATGAGAGGACTTATCTTTTTTCTTTGATTCGTGCTCTTTTTCCAGAACGTTGTCTTAGATAGAAGATACGAGCTCTTCTTACTTTACCACGTCTGTTGACTTCTATTTTGTCAATACTTGGAGAATTAGTAGGAAAAATTCTTTCTACTCCTATACCACTACTGATTTTTCTAACGGTGAAAGTAGCATCTAAGCCTGTGTTTCGTCTTTGTAACACAGTACCCTGAAATACCTGAATTCTCTCTTTTTCGCCTTCCTTTATCTTGTAGTGCACAGATACATTGTCACCGGCTCCAAAAACTGGTGTGTCTGTTCTGATTTGGCTTGATTCTATATGCTTAACTAAGTCCATTATTTTAAAAGTGGCTGCAAAAGTAACATAATCCCCGAAGGGATATCAACTAAAAATAAAAATATGTTAAGAATAAATTGCAAAAATAAGATGAAGGTATATTGCAGTCTGCAAATTAGGTTTACTTTTGCACTCTTAAAAATACGATGTACGCGATAGTAGATATAGCAGGAAAACAATTCAAGGTAGAGAAAGACCAGAAATTGTACGTTCATAGACTAGCAGAAGATGAAGGCAAGTCAGTGAGCTTTGATAACGTGATGTTAGTAGATGATTCAGGAAAAGTAAACGTAGGGACTCCGAGTATAAAAGGAGCCAGCGTTAATGCTAAAGTACTGCAGCATCTTAAAGGCGATAAAGTCATTGTTTTCAAAAAGAAAAGAAGAAAAGGTTACAAAGTAAGAAATGGTCACAGACAATATCTTACTCAAATACAAATAGAAAGTATTAAAGGATAAAAACACAATGGCACACAAAAAAGGAGCAGGTAGTAGTAAAAACGGAAGAGAGTCTCAAAGTAAGAGACTTGGCGTTAAAATATTCGGTGGTCAGGTTTGTATCTCTGGTAATATACTAGTAAGACAACGAGGAACTGTACATCATCCAGGGAAAAATGTAGGAATAGGTAAGGATCACACCTTATTTGCGCTTACTGACGGAACTGTAGAATTTCAAAAGAAAGCTAATAAGCGATCTTTTGTAAACGTAGTGAATTAAGAAAAAGTGGGCGCTTTCGCCCGATAGTAGGTTAACAGAGCTTTCGTAAAGAGGTTCTCTATTATGAAAGTGAGAGTTAAGTAATTCTCACAAATGAATAAAATTACTTATTGCTGTATACAAAAATTAGGGTATATTTGTTCTAAGTTTAAGAGAAAATCATAAACAGTTTACATAAAGTAAACAATATATAGATTAAAGAGCTTGGGCGTTCTAGCCCAAGATTTAGAGTTTTCATAGTCAATTGAGAGGGCTTCCGCAAGGAGGCCTTCTCTTATTATGGCCTTTTCGCAACAGGTTGGTTTAAAAAAGTACTAGTGGACACTAGTCAAATATTTTGCTCCCCACACGCACTAATGTACTTCCACTAGAGACTGCCTGTATGTAATCTCCACTCATTCCCATACTCAGAATGTCCCAGTCTTGTAACGCCTTGTATTCTTCAAATTGACTATTCAACGAATTGAATTCTTGTGTTACTTGGTTATTATCCTCCGTATTGGTAGCCATTCCCATTAGTCCTTGACACTTTACGTTTGTCATAGCTTGATATTCTGGTGAATCTAAAATAATTAATAATGTATCTTTACTTAAACCGAACTTTGTTTTCTCATCGGCAATATGCATTTGAAAAAGGAATGGGATAATTCTATCACACTTTTTAGCCTGCTTATTAACTTCTTTTAGTAATTTCAAACTATCAATACTCTGTATAAGATGCACAAAATTAGCTATGTATTTTACCTTATTAGTTTGTAAGTGGCCTATAATATGCCAATTTATATCTTTAGGCAGCTGCTCATGCTTTTCTACAAGCTCTTGTACTCTGTTTTCTCCAAAATCTCTATGACCACTGGAGTAGACCTCTTTTAGTTCTTCTAGACTTCTGTATTTAGATACTACAACTAATTGAGTATTTCCTATCTCTTGCTCTATTTGTGTGATATTTTTGCGGATATTATTATGCATAATTTCGTAACAAAAGTAACGCTTGTTTGGTTTATATTATTCTGCCTCTCGTGTAGTCAAGATGATAATAAAAAGCTACCTGACGGAGTATTAAATAGGAATCGTATGGTTCTAGTAATTAGTGATTTACAGCTATTAGATGCAGCACAGAAATCATTAACCAGAAATTTAGAAACACAAGAAAGAATGAGAGATACCTCATATACAATAGTATTTAATAAATACAATACTACAGCAGCTCAATTTGATAGTAGTTTGAGGACTTATTCACGCAATCCGCTATTACTTTCAGAGATAATGGAAGATGTAGCAAAGAATATCAATAGTTTTAAGTAATGCTTTATCCCAAAAATATAGCAGAAAAGCTGGGTTTTGATCAGGTAGTAGATGCTACTCTTGCTTGTTGTGAATCTGAGTTAGGTAAACAGCATTTCACAAGATTAAAATTTAGTAATAAGCCAGAACTGGTAAATCTGTGGCTAGAGCAGACTAATGAAGCTCAAAAAATACTTAGTAAGGGAGAGCTTTCTTTTTCAGTATCATTGGATTTTGATCTTCAAGCTAGAGCAGCCCGTATAAATGGTTTTTTTTATGAAATAGAAATAATACAATACATACAAGATGTCTTACGAGTATTAGAAAAGGTAGACAAATACTTCAAAGATCAAGGTGTCCTATATCCTCAGCTGTTGGATCTGTTTTCATCCATAGATATCGATTATGAATTAATCAATAATATAGATCAAGTAATAGGTACTGACGGTGAAGTAAAGCCTTCTGCTTCTCCGGCTTTGAGTAAAATAATCAGTAATATTACTAAATCAGAAAGATCTATTATAAAAAGTTCTAATTCTCTGTTTAATGAAGCTAAGGAGAAAGGATTTTTAGCAGATACGGAGTTAGGTATCAAAAATGGAAGAGTGGTATTGCCAGTGCTATCTGAATATAAGCGTAAAGTGAATGGAGTCCTGATAGATCAGTCTGGGACAGGAAAGGTATCTTACATAGAACCATTAGAATTGGTAACTTTAAATAATGAATTAGCAGAGCTACATATAAAAAAGAGACAAGAAATAGTAGCTGTATTAAAACAACTCACTACTAAGTTGGTAATTTATCTAGATGATATAAAACGCGGTGTTCAGAAGCTAGGAGTATACGATTTTATAAGAGCAAAGGCACGTATAGCTTTGGAGTGGAAATGTACGATGCCGATACTAGGTGATTATACAGCTGTAAGGCTAGCCTTTCATCCATTGCTAGCGGAGAGACTAAGGTTAGAGAGTAAGAAAGCTGTACCCTTAGACTATGCGTTTAATACGGAACAAAAGCTAATAGTAATATCAGGACCTAATGCAGGAGGTAAATCTGTAGCACTAAAGACAGTGGGCTTAATTCACTTTATGTTACAAAATGGATTTTTAGTGCCGTGTGCCACAGATAGTAAGTTTCAATTATTTGAAAAAATATTTGTAGATATAGGTGATAATCAGAGTATAGAATCAGATCTAAGTACTTATTCTTCCCATCTGAAAGCAGCGAAGCATATTATCAATTTCAGTGATGACGGTACACTGGTGCTTATGGATGAGATAGGTACGGGTACAGATCCTATGTTTGGTGGACCCATGGCAGAGGCAGTATTGGAGCAGATCCAAAAGAATAAAGCGTATGGTATTATCACTACACACTTTAGTAATATAAAAAATCGGGCAGATATGCTACAGGGAGTAGTAAATGCAGCAATGTTGTTTGATATAGAAAAGTTACTACCTCTTTATAAATTACAAATAGGTCAGCCAGGCAGTTCTTTTGTATATGAAGTTGCAGCTAATATTGGCCTAAATAAAACATTAATAAAGCGAGCGAAGGAGCTTACTGACACTAAGCAGTATGATTTAGACGCACTGTTATCAGAAGTGCAAGGACAGCAAGAAAAGATAAGAATAGAGCAGTACGAACTAACTAACAAGTTAGCTCATGCTGAGCATATAGGAGAAGAATACCGAAAACTAAAAGAACTACTGGATACTCAAAAGAAGGAAATAATCTCTCAAGCTAAAAAACAAGCAGATGTGCTAATCAAAAGTGCAAATAAAGAGATTGAGAAAACTATACGGGCCATAAAGGAGAGCAAGGCAGATAAAGTTATAACCCAGAAAGTAAGAGAAGAATTAAATGCTAAAACTACTGACCCTGAGCCGGAAGTATCTTCGAAAGAGTATGATTTTAAAATAGGAGATAATGTACAACTGCTAGATAGTAACACTGTAGGTGAAGTCTTGGAGATAAAACGCAACAAAGTGACACTTCAAGTAGGAGGTATTACAACAAAGACCAGTGTGGATAAGCTCGTTAAAGTTGGTCAACAAACCGCAAAAAAAGTTAAGCGTTATATCAGTGAATCGTCGTATAATGATAAGCAGGCGAGTTTCAGAAAGGAGCTAGACGTAAGAGGACTGAGAACGTATGAGGCTCTTAGTGAGATTGATACTATGTTAGATAATGCTATAATGCTGAGTGTAGGTAGCTTACGAATACTTCACGGTAAAGGCAACGGTATACTACGCACAGAAATCAGAAGACACCTAAAAACACATCCAGCTGTAAGGCAGATAAGTTATGAAAGAGTAGATTTAGGAGGAGAGGGTATAAGTATTATAGAGCTAACTTAGGGATGAACATCGCTAGACTATTTATACTAGGAATATTGAGTCCGTTTCTTATTTATCTATTGCTAGTATTCCAGCGATATGTAATAGTTAACTTTAAAAATACTCCCAATGTCGTGAAACTACCGAAGTATAAATTACTAGTGTGGAATATTCATCGGTTAATGTCTGCATTAAATCCTTACTATTCAGATCTTACTAAAGAAGGAAAGTCAAAATTCTTAAGAAGAGTAATCGTGCTACTTCAGCAGAAGCGGTTTAGAGCTAAAGAAGGTGAAGTAGATACTATAGAAAAAAGAATTGTAATTTTAGGAGCTCTAACACAGTTGACCTTTGGTCTTAAAAAATTTAATTTACCATCTTTTGATCTGATAAGACTCTATCCTAGGGCTTTTTATAGTGCTTATTTACAGACTCATGTCAAAGGATTGACGAACAGAAAAGGTACAATATCCTTAAGCTGGTTAGACACTATGAGAGGAGTGCATGATACAAGTGACAATATACATTTAGCTTTACACGAGTGGTCACACGCCCTTTTGATAGATCATCAAGACGACTATACACAGTTTTTATATAGTTCTATGAATAAGTATATAGCGAAAGCAGAGGGGTTTTTTGAGCATATAAAAAAGCAGCAAATAAAGGATCATTATCTAAGAGCTTATGCATTTACTAACGAACATGAGTTTTTTGCAGTATCTGTTGAGCATTTCTTTGAGACTCCTGCTACCTTTGCCTCAGAGTTACCAGAGCTTTATACTATAATGTGTGCTCTACTTAATCAAAATCCACTGAACCGTGAAGGAGACTATAGTTACATAACTCAAAAATCAAAATAAAATGAAACAACTTTTTAGATACGGAGATACCAAGGAATTTTACAGAACGGTAGGGAAGAAAGATGCCGCTAGTTTTAATGGCTTGCAAGTACATCCTTACTATAGCACGTATGCTTTAGCTCGCGATGCGGAATGGACAAGTAGACTTTTTGTACTAGATATGAAGGAGGCAGAGGAAGAGGGTGTAGGGACATTTGTAGATATTAAGCATAAGAGTCCTGCACCTATCGGGTCAGAAGTTAGATTTATAGCTACACTAAAAAGTGTGATACACGGTGAAGTGGTGTGTACCGTAACGGCAAAAGTTGGTATGAGACTCATAGCTACTATAGAGACAGGTCAAAAAATCCTAACTGAAGATGAATTAGAAAGTCTTAAAAGAGTAGCATACAGTGGCTAAAAAGAAACAACGAGAGCATAGCATAGCTAAAAATAAGCGTGCATATTTTGAATATGCCATAGAAGATACTTATGAGGCTGGAATAGCCTTGACTGGGGCAGAGATAAAATCTGTGAGAGATAAAAAAGTAAGTATAGGGGAGGCCTATTGTTTTTTTAGCATAGAAGGTGTTTTTAAAATAAAGGGTATGCGAATATCTGAGTTTAAAAATGCTGGGTACGTAGGGCAAAACCCAGACAGGGAAAAGCTACTACTTCTTACTAAAAATGAGTTAAGAAAAATAAAAAACAAACTAATAGATCAGGGCATGACAGTAGTCCCTATCGAAGTATTCATTTCGAAAAAGGGTTTTGCAAAACTAGAGGTTGGTGTAGGGAAAGGCAAAAAATATCATGATAAGAGAGAGTCTCTGAAGGATAAAGACGTGAAGCGAGAAATTGATAAATATATTTAATTTAAAAAGTTTAAAACAGAGGACGGTACCTTTAAATAGCTGTCTATATTTGCACATCTTATTATAAACACATCATGCTCACGTGGTGAAATTGGTAGACACGCCAGCTTGAGGGGCTGGTGTCCGCTTTAGGACGTGCTGGTTCGAATCCAGTCGTGAGCACTTATTGACTATTCCGATAAAAAATCTTAATATTTAGTGTAGGCTGTAAATAAGTGATTCTAAGTATAATCTCAGCTCATTCTGCAGTATTTAATTAAATATACCCTTAAATTCGGACTTAATTTTAAAGCTATCATGAAATTCGGAACCAAAGCTATACACGGCGTAGTAGAGCCAGGTCCTACTACAGGAGCTATATAAAATGGTAAGCATGGAGCTTGCTTTTCGAGTGGTGTTGCTACAGAATCTATACCTTTAGAAGATATAAGAAACCTCTAGACGATGCAGATACTTTAAAATGAAGCAATTAGAAGGGCTGAATGCTGGTGACATAAAAGGGTTTGTTCAAGAAAATTTAGATAAGAGTTCAGTATTATTAAGCGATAGGAGCACAAGCTACACCCAGTTTTCAAAGTATGTAGACTCTCATATTACGGTGAAGTCATCTAAAGTAAGTACTCGTAAAACACTACAGTGGGTACATATAGCCATCGCTAATCTCAAACGTACTTTCTCAGGCGTATATCACAGAATAAATCAAGAGTATCTTCAATTATATCTGGATGAGTTTTGCTATAAACTAAACCATAGATACTTCAAAGACAAGCTCTTTGATAGATTAGTTATTGCTGTAGTTAGAAATTATACCAATTTAGTTTTTAAGTGTCGTATAAATAAATTAAGTTTATCGAAGGTTTGTAAAGGCGAAAAATCATTGCATAGCCTGAGCTATGGCATCATTTTTTAACGAATAGAAATCTAGTAAAAAACGATTTATATGCGGCAATTGAAAGCTATTTTGGTATTAGGGGTACGTTTGATGGGGCGCATACTAAATTTAAAAAATTCGCAATTGACTTTTATCCGAAAAAACATTAATTACTTTATTACATGAAAAAATCCCGCTCTCATTTCTGAGGCGGGATTTTTGATTATTCGTCAAGTTTATCTAGTCGATTATCAACTTAATACGCTTTTTACCTGAGTCCTCATTTTCTACTTCTAAGATATAAAGACCTGCTTTGAATGCAGATACATTTATAACTTTAGATTTTTCAAGAGAACTTAGTTTATCCGTGTAGAGCAGTTTGCCGTCTACTGTAATTAATCTTATCTGGCAATCGCCATATATACCGTCTGTAGAAATAGTGATGGCTTCAGAAGCTGGATTAGGATAGACATTGATGTCTTGGCTCATATCCATATTAGGCAAAGATACCTTATCACACTTAGGAAGCTCGACACATACATCTGCATAACATTTGCTTCCATTCGCTGGATTGGTTATCAATATTCTAAAGCAAATTGTATTTCCTGCATCAGATACTGCATTATCAGTAAATACTGCGGACATACTATTCCAATTTACTGGTACAGGATTAGGAGTGATGCTAGAGAATGTCCCTTCTGCTATAGGTAATATCTGCACATTAGCAGCTGCTCCTGTAGAATTTAATAAATCAAAGTTGAGTAGGTAGTTCCAAGTGCCATCAGCTAGTTGTTTATTGCATTGTGCTCTTAGTTTCTCTACTGTAAGTTCACACAACTCTCCGCAATCATCGGTTTTAATAACGAACTCTTTCTTACACGTTTCCTTAGTTACTTGATCATAGATATAAGCAACTATAGTTATCCCTCCAGGACTATAGCTTGGCAGGTCAGTATAGGTGAAACATACCGTATTAGTTCCGTTATTAATAAGCATTGGACTAGGAGAGAAAGTAGAAGAAGGAGATACTAGTGTAACTTCTGATCCACTATTTCCGCTCCAAAGAATATCCATACATCCATAATACATTGGATTCCCACTGCTATCTAATCCCGCACAGGTGAATACTTGTGGTTCTTTGATGGTTACTTCACATTCATCTTTAGGACAATCAGGAAGGGTTAGGCAAAGTATAGTATCGCACTTAGTCATTTGGTCGTATATAGTAATAGTGAAACAAACTGTACCTGTAGTAGGTGGTATATCTGTAAATACTGCATTTACAGTATTGAGTCCTAATACTAGTGTAGCAGGTGTAATAGCAGTGACAGTACCATCAGGAGATGTGATGCTTAAACTAGCACCAGAGCTCACAGTATTGTTTAGGATAAAAGCCATATTGTATTGTTGGTTTCCGGCAGCGTCCATTTTACCACATTCTAGCATTACACAAGCGTGTATATTACAATTATCGTAACTACAGTCTACAAATTCTATTGCTATATCCTCAGATTCTATACCGCAACCAGCTGTGTTTTTAATAACCACGGTGTATATACCACTTTGGTGCAGAGGCACGTCAAGTACAGAAGTGATAGCTCCAAGTATTGGGTTACCGTTAAAATACCATTGGTAAGATGCGTATCCTATTGGTGCATACCATTTCAGAGAAGTTACAGTATCACATATATCATAACATCCAGTCATCATTCCACATAAGTCTGGAAGACGGTGTATGATAACTTTTTTGCTATTTTCACATCCATTACTATCCACTGCCGTAGCTTGGTATATATTAGGAATAGGAGTAACTAAGCTATCATTTACTAATCCAGTACTCCAGTAATAGAAGTCAAGAATAGGAGAGGTGCTGTTAGCCACAAGTATGTTATTATCCCCTTGACAAAGTGTGCCTGTAGTTGCAATAGTAAGTGGTGGTAAGCCATTTACTAAATAGTTAAACGTGTCTCTAGCTGTACATCCAAATGTATTAGTTACCTCTACTATTGCAGAATGACTACCTACAGTGTTAGTTGGGTAAAACGAGTTACTTCCTAAGAAATAAGAACCACCATCAAAAGACCAAGAGAAGGTATGTCCCATCGCTGGTGAAGCTACAAATACATATTCCCCATTATTGAAACAGAACTCACTTTCGCCGAGTATAGTAGCATTAGGTATTGGATTTACTAGAATAGTCGTATCTGCTACTTTTAAGAAGCATCCTTTGGAATCATATATGTCTACGCCATAGTTACCTGTTTGTTTAGCTTTAACGGTTTGTGTGCTCTCTATGGTAGTCCATAGGTAATCATACGGAGCATAACCCCCAGTTATGTTAGCTGTGATATTTACACTATCTCCAAAACAAAACTCATCTGGACCTGATAATACGAGTGTTCCAGATAATGTATTTGGTAATACAGTGATACTTTGTTGAGCACTATCCTTGCAACCATATTGATTAGTAATAGTAAGTGTAGTTGTGTATATACCTGCAGTACTGTAAGCTCTCACAGGGTCAGTTAAGAGTGAAGATGCACCATCCCCAAATTGCCAATCTAGACCTAATATAGGAGCAGAAGTATTGGTAAATTGTACGGGAACTCCTACACATACAGAATCTATAGCTGAGAAAGAAGCCGCTGTAGGAGCTACTATGGTAATACTCTGAGTAAACTCACATACGCCTACTACTTTCAGAGTAATGTTATACGTACCAGGAGATAAACTTGTAGTGAAATCTGTAGATGTGGATGCGGTTATACCTCCATTTATATGCCAAGTATAAGTTGGGCTAGGAGCAAGAGCAAATATCTTGGTAGTGTTGTCAAACGTTACCGCATAGCTAGATGTGTAGTCCATACAATTGATAATCGGATAAAAATCAGGAACATAATTGATGGTATCAGATACTTCTACGCACACGAGACAAGAGTCAGTACTTCCAGCTACTGCTTCTGGAACTTTACCACAAAGTTCAGATTTATAGATGCCAGGCTCTGTATAGGTGTGCAGTACATTGTTGCCCGTTGCAGAGTTACTTCCTGGGTTGAAATCGTCATCAAAATTCCAAGTTAAGTCAAAAACATTACTAGCGGAATACGTAAAACTATCTGTGTTGCAACCAAGCCTATCTATAGTAAAACTAAGTGAATGTGATTCAGGTCTACACGTACTGCAGTTGATGTAAATAATGTTTAGTGTATTACTGGTAGAAGAACAACTGTCTGCATTGATAGCAACAGCATAGTAAGAACCTACTGTTGTTGCGGTATAGCTAGTTCCAGTACCTACCAAAATGCTTGGGGATTTATACCATTCGATGCCGACAGTACCTACAGAAGCTGCTGCGTACATTGTAGTGCTTATAGGTGTAGCTGGAGTAGTGATACAGTATTTTATAGGATCGCCTGTTGTTATATTTATTTCTGGTGCGGGTATTACCACTACATTATGCGTTTCAGAAACTGAAATAGGGCAAGCTCCACCGTAGTTTACAGTTAAAGTGATCACGTATGCTCCGGGATCATCATATGTATTAGAGACTGAAGTTCCACTTCCTGTATTTCCGTCACCAAAATTCCAAGTGTAGCTCACTGCACTTGTAGAAGTCGTTGCGGTTAGTAAGTCATTGGCACAGATAGTATCTGGAGCAATAATATTGGGACTTGGGACTGGACGTACGTATACTAGTACAGAATCTTTTATAGTCAGATTGCAAAGAGTTCTTTCTAATACTATCCAAGCATTACCTGTATAGTTATTTGTTTGAATTTCTATTGCATTGCTGTACTGACCCACATTTACACTGCCTGCGATATTTGGGTTTATAGACCATTCATAATTGGTACCATAAGTAGACGTGCTGTAATTTGCAAAACCATTAGAACATACAGTATCTGGACCATTTATCACAGAAGCTGTAAGCGGTAGGTAGCTTGTCACATTAAGCGTATCATTTGCAGATATACATCCTGTTTTAAGATCTTGAGCATTGGCTATGACCATATAAGGACCAGTAGCGGCCCATGTTACATTGTTGGTAGAACCAATACCAGAAGTAGGAGTACCGTTAGTCACAGTCCAGTTTACAGTATGCAATGCATCTGCAACTATACCTGTATACATATGGCTAGAGTTAGGACAAACCGTATCTTGACCCACTATAGATGGAGCCAATGGGCTTTCATTTACTAGGACTACCATAGTTTCTGTTTTGTTGCAGTGCTTGTCATCTGCATCCGTTTTAGAAACAGTGAATACACCAGAACCGTAGGACCAGGTTCCCGTAAATGGACTTACAGATAGAGCAGTGGTAGAGGTCATCAAAGTACCCGAAATATCAAATATTTCCCAAAGTACATTAGTAGGTGCAGTGGTATATGAGTTAAAATTAAAGTTTTGATTTTCACAGAACTCAGTAGCTCCGTAAATATAAAACTGTGGTTTTACGTTTATGGGTATGTATAGATCCCCGCCACATTCTAGATCAGTAATACTTCCATTTGTAGTATGAAAATACTCTACCCAAATAGTGCCAGAACCTATAGTTCCGTTTGAGCAGATTTCTATGGTATGAGTATTTATAGTGTCTGGATTATAAGCGAACATTCCAGGGGGTAAGTGCCAAATGATACTGTCAATAGGAATAGCACAATCAATTTGGATGGTTTGACATCCATATTGACACATTAGGGTGTCAGCATCGTAAGTAGGTTCAGTAGGAATAACGGGTATAACTAAAGAAGTAGGAGTGGAGCAATAACCCGCACATCCTGGAGTAGCTAGTGTAAGTACCGCTGGAGAGACCCCAGACCACTGTACTGTCACTTCTGAAGTGCCTGTACCACTAAGTATAGTGCCATTGGTAATAGACCAATTATAGGTGAGGCATACAGCATTTGTAGAATAAGTAATCGGAGAACCGGGACAAACAGTGCTTACACACTGTATATCTGGCCCCGGAGTGCTACTTACATTCACTGTTACACTCGCAGTATCTCTGCATCCACAGTCGTTTGTAATGATTAGCATAGCAGTATGTGTGCCAGCTATTAAGTAAGGATGAGAAATGTTTCCACTGGTAGGTGCAAACAACACATCCCCCTCACCATCACCAAAAATCCACTCATAAGTGAATAAATCAGAACCTCCATTAGTGACAGAAGCATTCTCAAAAAACACAGATTGTCCAAGACAAATATCTACTACACCAGCTACGGCATCCGTTATAGTACTAAAAATAGCAGATGGTCTAGGAATCACGTCTATACAGATAGAGTGTGTAGCTACACATCCTGCTGCGGTAGTCTCGGTTACTTCTAGAAATCCAAGTCCAATGTTTTCCCAGTATACGGTTATCGTATTGCCTGTAATATTATAGTTCGTAGTTCCGGTAACTACCCAAGTGTATGTACTACCCGCATTGTTTGTGGTAGAATAGCTGATCCAGGTAGAGTCGCAAGCAGAAACACAAAGATCATCTATTCGACCTTCTGAGCCTTGCTTAGATGTATCTAGATTGCAAATCGGCGAGATACTCGGAATAATCTCTGGTGTTGGCAATGGGTTCACCGTTACGTTCATTATCTTAGTACAAAGAATAGTGTTTGCCGAGTCTTTTATAACTACGGTGACTTGTCCTGAACCTACAAAACCCCAGTTTATATTTACAGAGGGAGAAGTATTAGTGCCTGCTATGGTTCCACCAAAGGCACCCCAAGAGTACTGATAGCCAACACTATACCCTGAGATATAGGATTGAGCTTCGTTTTCGCAGACTGAAGAATCCCCAAATATGGAGCAGTCTGTAGTTTGTGCTTTCGCCTGTGTACCCAATAGGGCCAGCAAAAAGCAAAAGATAAAGGCTAGTTTTACGTTCATAAATAATTGATTTATTGGTTAGTACTATATCAAAATAAAACCTAACATCGAAAAATAAATTTCTTATGGTTATCTTTCTGCCTTAATAAAATATACACGAAGGGGATTACCGTAAAAAACTATTAATTCCAATCAATTTCATTGATTTAGATGGTACCAATGTAGTCAATCCAAATTTAAAGAGTAAAATAGGTGGAGCAACCCATCCTCTCTCTCTTGTATTTTACATTTAGTGTATACGAAAAATAGCGAAGTTCAAAAAGGTAATGACTCCAAGGACAATTTCAGGCCATTTTGAAGTATTGAATTATAAATAAGCTTAATTTTGGACTCAAACTTATCATGAAATTCGGAACAAAAGCTATACACGGAGGATTAGAGCCAGATCCAACTACTGGAGCTATAATGACACCTATATACCAGACCAGTACGTATGTGCAGGAGGGACTAGGAGTGCATAAAGGATATGCATACAGTAGATCCGCTAATCCTACCAGAAGTGCGTTAGAAAGCAATATAGCTGCAATAGAAAGCGGAAAGTATGGAGCTTGCTTTGCGAGTGGAATAGCAGCTATAGACTGTGTGATCAAAATGCTAAACCCAGGTGATGAAGTAATATCTACTGATGACTTATATGGAGGTACGTATCGCATATTTAAGACCATCTTTGAAAAGTATGGTATCGTATTTCACTTTGTGGATATGCGTGATATGCAAAATATTAAGCGCACTATAAACGCTAATACAAAGTTAATTTGGGTGGAGACACCTACCAATCCTATGATGAACATCATAGACGTAGAAGCTACAGCCCAAATAGCTAAAGAAGCAGGAGTGATGCTTGCAGTAGACAACACCTTTGCTACTCCGTACTTGCAAAATCCACTAGACCAAGGTGCGGACATAGTAATGCACTCGGCTACTAAGTACCTTGGCGGGCATTCAGATGTGGTAATGGGAGCATTAGTGTGCAATGATGAGGCTATAGCCAAAGAGATGTACCGTATACAAAATAGCAGTGGAGCTGTAACCGGACCTATGGACTCATTCCTAGTCCTCAGAGGTATCAAAACACTACACGTTCGAATGCAGCGACATTGTGAAAACGGTGAGAAAGTAGCTCGCTGGCTAAAAACACATCCAAAGGTAGATAAGGTCTACTGGCCTGGCTTCGAAGACCATCCTAATCACTCCGTAGCCAAAAGACAAATGCGAGGATACGGTGGAATGATATCCTTCTCACTTAAAGGCAACAGACTAGAAGATGCCAAGAAACTGGCGGTAGGAACTAAATTATTTGCCTTAGCAGAAAGTTTAGGTGGAGTAGAGAGTCTGATAGGTCATCCTGCTACTATGACTCACGCCAGTATTCCCAAAGAAGAACGCGAAAAAACTGGAATAGTAGATTCGCTTATTAGACTAAGCGTAGGTATAGAAGATGTGGATGATTTGATATCGGATTTAGAAGGGGCGATGGAATAGTGTGATTCTTAGCTGATGATTTATAGAAATTAAAAATATTATTTTTATATGAAATGAACCTCACCAAAGCAAAATACCACCTTGACTCCATCCTCCAAAACCTCAACCCTAAAGACTTTATTGATAATGATCCTATATCTATTCCGCATCGTTTTAAGACTAAGGAAGACATAGAAATCTCAGCATTCTTTGCGGCTATACTCGCATGGGGACAGCGGAAGACCATCATCAATAATGCGAATAAACTAATGCACTGGATGGGAGAGGAGCCACACCGATTTATCCTAGAGCATTCTGATAATGAGTTAAAGCAGTTTGAAAAGTTTGTGCATCGCACATTCAGTTCTACTGACGTATTGTATTTTATAGAAGTGCTGAAGCATTGGTATAGAGACGGTTATTCGTTAGAAGATTATTTCGTAGGAGATACGATGAAGGATAAGCTTTCCAACTTTCATATCTCATTTTTTGATAACGATTTTGTTTCTGAAAGAACCCGAAAACATATCGCCAATCCTGCCAAAAACTCATCTGCTAAGCGGCTAAATATGTATCTGCGGTGGATGGTAAGAAACGATGGGTTAGACTTCGGTATTTGGCATTCCATAAAATCATCAGAACTCAAATGTCCACTAGATGTACACGTGCAACGAGCCGCTTTCCACTTTGGACTCCTTACTCGCAAGCAGCAAGACTGGAAAGCGGTGGAAGAGCTAAGTGATAACTTACTAGTACTAGATTCTGTGGACCCCATTAAGTACGACTTAGCCCTCTTCAAATGGAGTGAGGCTAAAATGGATTAGCTGCTGAAACGGTTTTTAAACCACTATCTTAATATCGTACTTCACCAATAAGCCAAGTACTTCATCTTTTGAAAACAGTGCTCCTTTAAGCTTATTTATATTGGGATCCATACTATAGTTTTTTGCACTACGAAAGTCACATTGGGTTAAGTCTGTGCGATCGAAGGTAGCTGCATATAAGTTACTACCCGTAAAACTAGCTTTGTGTAATTTAGCTTCTACAAAATCGGCCTCCTTTAGCGAGCAATTCTCAATTTTCGCCTTACTAAGGTTTAATTGGTAGAAGGAAGAGTAATCAAGTTGGCACTTATTGAAGTTCATTTCAAGTAAGAATGGGTTGCAATTGGAAAATTGGAATCCGAGCATTTTACATTCTTCAAACTGTACATTTTTAAAAGCTGTATTTTTAATTTTTACATCTGTAAAATTACAATTGTTAAAACTGCATTCTTCGAAATTGACGTCACGTAAATCTATGCCAGTAAAATCACAATTTGTGAATGTACAAGACTCGTATTCAAGAGATAAAGTAGACTGATACAGAACTATTTCTTTATAAGTTTGGTTGTATGTATCCATTATTCTGCCCCAACCTTATGCTCCATTAGTCCATCAATACTTTGTACTCTGGTTTTCATAGTAGGTGTCATAGGTATTTTAATTAGGTTATTTATGTTGGTAATAAGCAGAAAGGATTTACCATAAGGTAGCACCCATTATTTAATTAGCACTCCGTGATCCCATTTTTCGGTTTTCCATTTCTTACCATTGTGCTTCCAGTATTTCCAAGTACCATGTTTCATGTTATCTATAAATTCACCTGTACACTTACCGAATATATTAGTAGCTCCAAGTTTCCAAGGGCCATTTTTCTTTCCTTTTATGTAGGATCCTTCATCAGCTCCGCCTTCTGCAAATAAGTGCTCTACCCAGCTACCTGTCTTGAGCCCATCCTTATATGGACCATACGTATGCTTTCCTTGCTCTTTATATAATGTATAATCACCATTCAAGAGCCCGTTTTGGTAGGATTTTATCTCCAGTGGAAAACCACTCATAGTATAGGTAGTCGATATACCATCTAGCTTCCCATTGGTATAGTTTTCTACTAAAAGCAATTTGCCTTCTAGTGTAAATATTTTTTTCTCACCTTCAGCATATCCGTTCTTGTAATTAGCGGTCTCAGCTATTTCTGCGCTTATATGATATGAAATAGATTGCCCATCCCTAAGACCGTTTTTATAATTGATTTCTTTTCGCTTATTGCCATCACGATCATAAGAAACTACCATTCCATTTGGTTTACCGTCCTTATAATCACCTTTTTGCTCTACAGCACCGTTAGTATGGTATAGTTTAAATGAGCCTTGCTCTAGTCCATTCACGAAAGTGACTTGTTTCTGTCGAGTTCCAGATCGCTCATAGGACATATATGCTCCGTCTAGTATGCCTTTCTTGTACTTACAATGTACTTCAGGAGCTCCATTAGTGTAGAATGTTTTAAATTCCCCGTTACGCAGACCTTCTTTATATCCTACTATCTGATCTTGTTTACCATCTTCATACCAACTCTCAAATGTGCCATTTATTCTACCACCTTTCCACTCTACCCGCTGCATAGGCTTATTATTACTTGGCCATAGGATTAGAGATTCACCAGTATAGGGATTCTCATTTAGGGTATAGATGCCAGCGGTATCTTTTACCAGTTTGGTGAAAGCTATTTTATTCTGAGCCGAAAGATTAAATGCTGTTAGTATACTGAAGATGACTATATATTTTCTCATGCGTATTGGTTTACCTTATATAATTAGAATGCAAAGGTATTTATTGTAGAGTCTATGAAGATCAGCAGTTTTTAACGATTTGTTCTGCATTTTGCAAATTCATACACTGAAAGTGTCCTTTTGGGCAATAATCACTACCCAGCTTACTGCATGGGTTGCAGCTTAATGGCACTTGATGATTATAAATATTCTTGTCAGCGGGTCTATATGCATACATCCCAAAGTCAGGATGAGTATTACCCCACAGCGTATGTATGGGAACTGAGAATGCAGAGGCTATATGCATTAGTCCTGTATCTCCGGTGAATAGTCCTTTGGAGTTCTGTATAGCTATGGCAGACTCTTCTAGAGTTAGTTTATTTACTTTATTTATGAGGCGATTTGAGCCACTATCAGACAGCAGTTTTAGTGCCTTATCTTCATCAGATGCACCTCCGCCTAGGAGCACAATACGCTTGTTTAAGCGTTTAAAAATCGATAGAATTAGTGTTCGTGTGATTTGCTTGGTTAAATATGTGCCACCCACTGCTAGTGTATAATACTCAGAAGGTAAGTCAGCAAGTGCCTCAGATTTTTTAGCAGAGGTAGACGTGAAGAAGTCTAGGCCATTGTTGTCATTTTTCACATTTAAAGACGAAATACCATCAAAATACCTATCTACAATGTGCTTCTTAGGAAGTAGGTTAATCTTGAAATTAACGAACAGCCACTTTTTTATATTTAGTTTTTGAAATGTATAGTGAGGTAAACTCAACTGTGAAATGATACGTTTGGTTCTTGTGTTTTTATGCAAGTCTATTATCACATCCAGAGATAGTACTTTCAGTTTTTCTAAAGCTAAGGACTCCTCTCCATCAGCAAAATAGTGAAGATGGTCTATATATGGATTATGCATAAGGAGTGATGTATATTTATCTTTAGTCAAGTAATGTACTTCTGCCTCTGGTATTTGAAGTTTAAGGCACCTTATGATAGGAGTAGTGAGCACTATGTCACCGATACTACTAAACCTTAGTATTAGTATCTTCATAGTTTAGGAGCATAGGTGACCTCACCTAGACTGAATGATTCTTCCATTATGTAGGCTATCGAAACGCCTTTTGCTATTACTGCTATCACTACCATTTTTTCTGTATCGTTTACTTCAGATATCATTATATGATTAATTATACCGTATTTTCCTTTCAGCTCACACGGCATACGTGTTACATCAAAATCTCCTGTTTCAAAAAAAGCTTTATAAAATTCCCATCCAGATATAGTATCCGTATCTAAAGTATCTTTCTCGAAACGAGTCTTTTTATAGTAGTCTATATATGTATAGGAATCTCCTTCACACGCATCGAAGTAAAGAGTATCGCCTATTTGTATTTCTACATTTTCGGATTGGGCATTAGCTAAGGGGCCGCAGCAGGATAGTATCAGAAGGGCTATAATTTTTATTTTCATCAAATACTTTTTACAACTAGATAATGATTTTCTATGGCAATTATTTCTAAGTCACAGCCCTGATCTATAAATTGACCGAAGGTTTTTGCCTTATATGTTTTTCCTTCTATATAGATATTACCCATAGGTCTGAATGCGGTACTAGCTGTTCCATTTTTACCTATAAAACTGTCATCTATTTCTGCCTCTGTTTGTATCTTCACCTGTCCGGTGATAGTATCTTGGAGCACCAACCTTTGGAAAGCTTTAGACTTCAGAACGTTACTACCAAAGAAGTAAAACAAGGCTGCCAGTCCCAATAAAGCAAAAAAGACGCTTGCTAGTGCATTATTCCAATCTTGTGATTTAGTTTGAGAAAAATCTAAATCAATATTATTGATCATACTAAGTACTAATCCTGTGATAGTGAGTAATATGCCGCTCACTCCAGCTATGCCAAAACCAGGAATCACGAAAACCTCGGCGGCTATCAGTGCTACTCCAATGATGAAAAGAAGGATTTCCCAATTAGCTGCTAAACCGTCTAAATACAGCGGAGCGAAATATGCTATAGCCGCTATAAAGGCTGCTGTTATAGGAAATCCTAATCCAGGAGTCTGTAGTTCGAAGTATATACCGCCTATCATTAGTAGAATGAATATGGACCGTAGAGCAGGATTAGCTAAGAATGAGATTAAATTATCAAGCACAGAGGATTCTACTTTTATTATTTCTGCATCTTCTAGATTATTCAATTGTAGTATCTCCTCAATACTATTGGTCACGCCTTCGCAGTAGCCCCATTCTATGGCTTCTTCGGTAGTGAGGGTAATTACCTTTAGACTGTCATCTAGTCCAGGTACTATTATACTTTCATCCACCATTCCTTCAGCTATGTCTGGATTTCGTCTGTATGTATAGGTGGTATCTGTACCTGTTATGAGGGTGTCGTATCCTTGACTTTCGGCCGTACTTCTCATTTGCTTCCGCATATAGCTTTGATACTTATCTGGGGCTTTTGCTCCATCTTCAGTGACTACGGTAGTCGCTCCTATACTAGCCCCCTTTCGCATATAGATCTTGTCACAGGCCAGAGATATAAGTGCTCCCGCACTTGCTGCATTATTGTCTATAAATACGTATACCGGTATTTCGGAGTTTAGTAATGTGGTCCGTATACTGTCAGCATCTGTGACATATCCTCCGTAGGTGTTCATATGCACCAGTATGAGAGATGCTTTTTCCTCATTGGCCCGTCTCACGGCTTTTTGAGTGATACGAGTAGCAGCAGGGTTTATTTCTTTTTTGAGATCAAAAACCACTATCTTGTGTTGTGTTAGCTGACCAAATGATACCGCGGGCATAAGGATTAATAGACACTTAACGAGTAATTGTTTCATTTTAACCACAATACTACAACACATAGTAATAAAGTGAATAACTAATTGTTAAATCGAAATATATCATAGATAAGTTTGCAGTATAATGAATAAATTACTCACCACAATATTATTACTCGTGACAGTGGTAGCCTCTGCTCACAAAACTGATTCTGTGGGTACTAAAGTGAAAAATGGTACTTGTTATATCCTCCATAAGGTAGAAAAAGGTGACGGGCTATATAGCATAAGTAAAAAATATGGGGTAAGCTTAGCAGCTATAATTATTGAAAATCCAGGTTCTGATAAGGTCGTGAAACTAGATCAACTTATATGGATTCCTACCAAGAGGAAGCCAGTGGTAAATGATAAAGTGGTGCTAGATTATTTTAAAGGAAATACTGGAGGAATGGAATCCGATAATGTGAAACTGAAAGATGCCGTAAACAGTAAATCAGAGGTGACTACGTTTGCTAAATACCATAAGGTAGAATTGGGTGAAACATTATATGCTATCAGTAATAAGTATAATACTACTGTAGAAATGATCAAAACATTAAATGGTTTGGAGTCTAATGAGTTATCTGAAGGTCAGCGTATACTAGTGCAGGACGGTTTGGCTAAGACCATCGAGGTAGATAAAGAACAGATAGTAGAAACCGACTACAAACGAATGAAAGAGGAGATGAAAAAGAGTGAGTATGAAGACAAGGGTTTCGATACTGAAGTACAGACGAGTACCGCTGAAAGTTCCTCTGGGTATAGCATTAAAGTAGATAAACTGGTAGAGTACAATATAGAGAAGGTGGAAGAAAAAGGAATAACAGTAATTGGTGGGTCCGGTATCCCAGTTGATAAGAACTTCGCACTCCATTTTAATGCTCCTATTGGTACAGTAATAATGGTGACTAACCCCAAAAATAAAAGTACGGTATTTGTAAAAGTGACTGGCAATTTTAATCGCCAAGATGAAAGTGCTGTAATAATTAAGATATCAGAGGCCTCTGCATCTTTAATAGGTGTAAAATCTAAAGAGAAAATATTACTCAGCTATGCTAGGTGATAAGCGAAATATAATTGCTTTAGATCTGATGTTTTATGCAGTTACTCTTCTAGGGTTTTCTGCATTGTGGTATTCGCCAGCCATAGTAAGTGTAGTCTCAGTGACCTGCCTGTTGCTCAGCGTATATAATTGGAAGTCTTTTACGAGTAAGAGCTTTAGACACGTTGGTATTTCATTGAGTGGCATATTAGTGCTAGGTTTATTAGATATGATATTTAGTGGATTTGAAAGCCATACATCTGCTAAGTTTATGCTCATATTAGGTTTTGTTGGAGTATTCGGTGCTTCATATGTTTACTATGAAAAGTTAAATTTCAAGCTTATTCTCAAGTATTTACTCGTTATTTCTTGTGTAGTAGCATTGGTGAATAGTATTTCTATTGTCAATTACTTCTTGAATAAAGATCTCCTTGATACTTTGTTATTGCAGAGTAAACACATTCCTGTGGGTATTCATCATATCCATTTTGGAGTGCTTAATGGGTTGGTAATTATATTGTTAATAGGTGTTTTTTTTGTAAATAATTCGCTTAGTAAGTCGTTAAATACATTAATAATAATACTATTACTTATTATCTTTACATCATTTCATATCTTAAGTTCACGTACAGGATTACTATCATTTTATGGAGCTAGTTTAGTTATGCTTGTAGTCTATGCGATACAGAAGAGACAGGTTAAGGTAGTACTCCTTGGTCTGCTTACGATGTGTGTCTCGTTAGTGGCGTCCTACAGTTTTAGTAGCTCATTTCAAAATAAAGTAGCAAATAGTTTGGAGGATATGAGTAGCTGGGGAAAAGGTGAAGAAATTAACTTTAAATCAATGGGGATGCGTATGGAGGCAGCACGAATGTGTGTTGATATTATTAGTCATAATCCACTAGGAGTAGGGGCAGCTTATCAAGACAGTGTTATGGCTACTACTTATGATAATCTTAACAGTGTACTCTTAGATGAAAATAGAGTAGGTCCTCATAATCAGTTTTTGGAATTCGGAGTAAAGTATGGTTGGGTAGGGATTATCTTGCTTGTTTATTTCTTCTGTAGCCTTTTTCTATGGGCTAATGATTCCTGTTTTAGTATGTGGGGTATAGTAGTATTCATTCTTATCGCGGTACTTTTAGAGTCCTTATTTGAAAGACAAGCTAGTTTATACTTTTTAGCGCTATTAGTACCATTTTCATATCATTTTTTTACTAATAGAGATGTTAATACGGTAAAGGAAGATGTGAATTAGTGTTTTTGGCGTTATTTTTGATATTACATTAGCATGAAACAAATACTTCTAATCTTCGCTATAGCTTTTAGCCTCATAAGCTACTCTCAGGACGTGGTCTATGGTGAGGAGGTGAAGGAAGAAGTTACAGAGCAAGAGTCGATAGGGCTGCTAGATTATCAAAATAGACTGTTTCTGGGTATATCTAGTACTTTTTTTATTGATTTCATCACTGGCCCATTAACAGAAGGGGAGATAATCACTAAAAAAGTAATTAATAATATACCTACAGATGTAAGTGAACCAACAGCAGAGCAGACCGCTTATCAGTCCTTTTATTCTATAGGTATAACACCTAGATATAATCTTAAGGAGCTTAGTGACAAAGCAGCTATTGCTTTGTCTGCTCCATTATCCATTGGTTTCGGTAATTCTGGAGCTGCTAACAATGATGTAAACGGTGCCCAGGGTTTTGGAAACTTCCAATTACCTCTTCTGCTTAACTTATACTATGGAGCAGAGGCTACTAATAGATCAGTTGAAGACTTCGGTCTGAACATAGGTGCTGGGTTGGAACTCAATAAAATTGGAATTTTTAATTTTGGAACGATGGGAGCAGAAGAACCTAATAATAAGGCTTGGATAATGCCTTCAATTCAAGCTGGAGCACAGTTTTACAGAGGGTATAGTCCAGTAGAAGTCAATCTGAAATATGGATTTGGTCAATTACAGGAACAATTTATAGATCAATTTGGTAATAGACTGTTGGATGGTAAAAAAGTTACCCGTGCCTCTAGTTTAAAACTAAGCATTACTTATTTGCTATAATCTAAACTTTCATACTTTATCTTCGCCTACACATGTTGAATAGAGATATAAGCTGGCTATCTTTTAATGAACGCGTCCTACAAGAAGCACAAGATAGTAATGTGCCACTGATAGAACGAATGCGTTTTTTAGGTATTTATTCCAATAATCTAGATGAATTTTTTAGAGTACGTGTAGCTACCTCTTTGAGACTAAAAAAGGCACTAATAAATGCTGATCCTGAAAAGGCTCAAGAGACCGCAGAGGTTATAGCACAAATTCAGAAAAAAGTAATTGCCTTGCAGCAAGTGTTTTATAGCACGTATGAACAAATATTAGATGAATTAGAGGGGCATCACATTTATATCAAAGATGAGTCTGGTCTCAATGAAGAGCAGCAGCACTTTGTCAGAACTTTTTTTCTTAAAGAAGTAGAATCTCTCATAACTCCGATAATACTTAGTAACATAAAAAAGTTTCCTTATCTCAAGGATAAGGCTGTATACTTATTCATTTCATTACAGAAGAAAAATGAAAAAAACATTAACGCTCTTATAGAGTTGCCTACTGATGATATCTCACGTTTTGTAGTTCTTCCTAGTCCAGAGGGTGAGCAGCATATTATCTATTTAGATGATATTATCCGTTTTAATACGCCGTATATATTATCTATTTTTTCTCCTCAGGAGATAGAGTCATATATTATTAAAGTAACTCGAGACGCGGAGTTAGATTTAGACGATGACTTTAGCGAAAGTTACTATGAGCGTATTACTAAGAGTTTAGCGAATAGAAAAAGAGGGAGGGTAGTAAGACTAGTCTATGATAAGGAGATGCCTCAGCATCATATTGAGTTTATACTGTCTAATATCAAAATGTCCAATGAGGACAACCTAATACCAGGGGGGAGGTATCACAACTTCAGAGATTTTATGGGTTTTCCTAGTTTAGGAAACAATCAACTCACCTTCGATCATATAGAATCTTTAGACCATAAATTTATAGATGGGAGTAAGCCGCTACTAAAACAAGTAAGCGATAGAGACTTCCTATTTCATTTTCCATATCATTCATTCGATTATATCATAGATCTTATCAGAGAGGCGGCCATAGACCCTAAGGTGACTTCTATCAAAATGAGTCTGTATAGAGTAGCTCCTAAAAGTAAAATAATAAAAGCACTCAAAAATGCTGCACGAAATGGTAAGATGGTCTATGTAGTCATAGAACTTAGAGCACGTTTTGATGAGGAAGCTAATCTAGAGTGGTCTAAGCAGTTACAGGAGGAGAATATACATATAGACTTTGGTCTAAAAGGTCTTAAAGTACACAGTAAGTTATTGCTCATACAACGCAAGACAAGGGGAGAATTGAAAAACTATACTCTCATAAGTACAGGTAATTTTCATGAGAAGACTTCTGAGATTTATAGCGATACAGCTCTACTAACCTCAGATGCTCGTATTACGGCTGATGTAGCTAAGGTCTTTGAAATATTTGATAAGCCGTATCTGCCTTTTACTTTTGACCATTTACTGGTAGCGCCTATCAATCTAAGAAAAGGTCTAGAAGATGCCATATATACTGAAATAAATAAAGTAAAAGATGGTAATATGGGTAGTATCTTTTTGAAAATAAACAACCTAGTAGATGAAGGAATTATTACCGCATTATACCAAGCTGCAGATGAAGGTGTACAGATAAGACTGATAGTACGCGGTGTATGCAGTCTAGTTCCTAGGACCAATATATTAGTACGCAGCATTGTAGGAAGATTCCTAGAGCATTCGCGTATTTTCTGGTTTGGTAACGTTGATACTGGTAGTATATATTTGGGATCCGCAGACTTGATGACGCGTAATCTGGATGTGCGAGTAGAAGTGGTGACTCCTGTGTACGATGTACACTTAAAACAAGAGCTAATGAGCTACCTAAGCCTGCAATGGAAAGACAATAAAAGTGCAAGGGTAATAGATGATAAATCTAATAATCAGATGTATACCAATAGTGATGAACCTATAGACTCACAGATAGATTGGTATAATCATCTATAAGTTTTAATTCAATAAATTTTTACCATCCATAGAGACCTCGTCTATACCCAATATATGTAGTAGAGTAGGAGCTATGTCTACAGTGTAAACAGTTTCATCCGCTTTCATAGCTGATACTTGTGCTCCGTAGATAATAAATGGTACGTGAGTGTCGTAGCTATGCGGTGTGCCGTGTGTGGTGCCGCATGATCTCATATCTACTAAATATCCTTCTTGTGGTATAGTATGTATAAAATAACCGTACCTAGCATCATAGCTGTTTTTTAGGTGTTGTAGCGGGAATGATCCATCATTGATCATATAGTCAGATGGCCTATATGCCCCAGCTATATAATGAAGTGCTTGTAGTTTTTCTTGCAGTAATTCTACATATACAGAAGTGTCAATGTCATTACTTATTAAGTACTGAAAATCAGGTTCTACTCCACTGTAGGAAGATTCAAGTATAGTTTCTTTGGAAAGCTCAAAAAACACCTGAAGTTCTTTATCTATTCGTTCTAAATCATCATCAAACTGGGTATGCTCTATTCGCTCTGAATTAGGTATAGCAGGAAACTCAGGCATAGGTGCCACACCATGATCTGCGGTGAGAGCTAATGTATAATTACCCTCACCTACTGTAGCATCTAGGTATGCTATAAACTCCTCTATATAAGAGTCTAAGCGGTAGTAGTAATCTGCTACCTCTCTACTATTAGGCCCAAACTGGTGCCCTATGATGTCAGCAGCAGAAAGACCTATCGTGAGTACATCACATTGCTCATCCTGACCGAGCTCTTCCTTGGCTATAAGCTGCTTCGCAAATTCTAAGACATAATGATCTCCGAAGGGAGTATTCCAAAGAAAGTTTCCTACTCTATCGTGTGATACATAAAGTGTATCTAGACTCGCTAAAGTATGTGGAAACCAAGGTAAAAATTTACCACATTCGTAGGATGCACTATCTCCATCTAACTTAGTCACATCATAGGTTGTATTGTATACCCAGCCATTAGCTATTGACTCACGTTCTATGGAGTCTCCTGAAAAGCTCAGAGCCCAGTCTGGAAAGCTTTCTTTGTAATAATCTGAACTTACCATTCGTATGCTCTCTGCATCAAACCAAAATGCTCTGTTGGCATCTTTACCACCCATTAGGATAGAGCTTCTATCCTTCAAGGCGACACTATAAGACTTGCTTTCAGTATTTTTACTCTTTACTATATCACCTAGGGTAGGTCTTTGCAGTCTTGCTGCACTTACCTTTTGTAAGTTACAATTTTCTACTCCAACAAACCGTATACTAGTATCTATTATGGAATACTCTGTAATCCCTGTAGCTCTCACATATACATTATTATCTACGATACCATGCGTACTTGGGTAACATCCAGTAGCTAACGTAGCATGGCCTGCAGCAGTAGTAGTGCGAGCGTGATAGTGATGCATTTGGGTAAATACTGCACTATTGCTGAGCAGAGATCCGTGCGTAAGGGGCATGTATAGAGAGTCGTCCAAGTAAGACGCACTCATTTGATCTACACTTATAAGCACAAGAAGCTTTGGCGTTGCTATTTTATTTGACCTGCCACATGATATGAATGCTGTAACAATTAGGATATGTATGATTTTTTTCACAATGCGAAATAAGCACTCCAATGGTGTCTTATAACCTGAATTCTATTTTATTTTTATTTTAGAACTCTTAATTAGTGATTTTGACTCAGATAGGCGTTGTATAAAAAAGGTATTAAAATAGACCCGTTGGCATATTGTACCTTGCTTATAATAAGAAACATAAGCATATTTGCCAATGCGTTATTTTGCAATATTTTTATTTGTTTTTTCAGTAGCTCACAGCGTGAGTGCTCAGCGTGTCACTCGGGGCATAGTGTTGGATCAAAATGAGAATCCATTGCATAATGTTAAGATTCAAGAGCCTAGTACTCAAAATATCGCCTACACAGACAACAATGGTGAGTTTATACTTACTTATTTTGAACAAGAAAGTAAGATAATATTTACATACCCGCAGTCGGATACTGTTAGACTAGCACTAAAGTACGACACCAATACCAAAGTATTTATGAAGCCTAAGAAGGGCTCTAATGAGTATCACTTGGGATATCACGCTGGTTTTTTAGATTTCGGAAATAAAAACAAAAACAAAAACTTAGAAAATATGCCCTATTTTTTAGGAGAGTCAGATGTTAACAGGCAGCTTCAGATGCTTCCAGGTGTAGAGCAAGGAAATGAGGGCTACAGTAACTTGTACGTCAGAGGTGGGAATGTAGATCAGAACCTTATGCTCTATAATGGCACACCTATTTATAATTTTAATCATATTTTTGGTATATCTTCTACGTTTCACCATAAGAGCATCAAGAATACCAGGATATACAGAGGAATAGCACCTGCTAAGTTTGGCGGACGTTCATCTGCTATCATTAACCTAGAGAGTGAAAAAGACAAAGATTTTAGTGGTTTGGAGGGCGAGTTTGAGATGACACCTCTTAATGCTGGACTTTATCTAGGAAAGATCAAAAAAGGAGTCTCGTATTTTACCATAGCTGCAAGGAGGTCTTGGATAGACTTACTTATTCCTCAGGAAACTCGCCAAAACTCACAGACTGCTAATATCTATGATTTGCAAGTAAATTATGGTCGGACATTAAAAAATAAGGACAAGCTAGATTTTAGCTTGATGAGTACGAGGGATTTATATTTCCTAGCTGCCAGTGACGATGGAGATACGTCAGGCTCGGTAGTGACACGTTTTGGTATCACTCAGAAGTGGTCTAATTTACTAGCTTCGGTAAAATATACGAACTACGTATCTAAACGCTTTAGTGGTGACCAGTCCCTATACTACTCTAGTTATAAAACTTCGCTAAAGTTAGAGCAAGAAATATATGACCCGAGCATAAACTCCATTCCTAGTACGCAGCGACTTCAGGAACGGGGAATTCGTGATATAGGTATACAGAGTAACTGGGTATATCATTGGAAAAATAACCACAATGTAAGTTTTGGGCTTCAAAATAGCACGAAACTTTTTCTAGTAGGTAGACGTACGAATGAGGTCGCTGGATACCCCTCCGTATTAGACTCTAAAGAAGTATCAGGAGATGAAAAATATAAACCGTCTAATGAGTTAGTATTGCATGCTGAAGATGCCTTTAGACTAAATCCCGATACTAAGTTGGATTACGGTTTTAGATCGGTTTTATACCAATATAATGGTAGGAGTAGGGTTGTCTTAGAGCCAAGGATACACGGTACCTTCTTTTTAGATAATAGAGACGTACTGAAGCTAGGATATAATAGACATAATCAGTTTATAAGTCAGCTAAGTCTGGGAAATGCAGGAAGTCCACAGAACCTATGGGTACCAGCTACAGAGGAGGTATTGCCACTTAAAGTAGATGTATTGGAGGCTGCTTATGAGCGTAAGCTTGGTAATGACTATTCAGCTAGTATAAATGTGTATTTCAAGCGTATGCAGAATATTACCTTGGTTTCTAATTTGGAGGACGCTGGTAATGCGGACCTAGACTGGCAAGCCAGTGTAGTACAAGGTACTGGTAGAGCGTACGGAGCAGAGTTATTCCTTCAGAGAAGCAAAGGCTTCTTTACTGGCTGGATAAGTTATGCATATAGCAGAAGTACGCGAAACTTCCCAGAACTGTTTGATGAAGATTTTGATTTTAGTTTTGATAGGCCGCATATGCTAAAGATATACGGTAACTATACAAATAAAAGTTCTCAGTTTAACTTTGGTTTCAATTACATGATTGGAAGTGGACAGCTATTTACACTTCCTATAGGTAAGTTTAGAGATCAATCTGGAAACTTGCAACTGGAGTACAACACACTTAATAACTATAGATCTAACGTGTATCAACGTTTTGATATTAGTGTAATGAAAGCTAAATATACAGGAGGATTAGACCAAGAGTGGAGATTTTATATTTACAACATGCTAGGTTCTCGTAATCCGTTAAATATCTCTCCAGATTTTGAAAATGCTGGATTGTCTAATCTGGTAGTAAATAGAGTTTACCTAGCCTTCGTACCCGGAATAGCCTACATAGTTAAGTTTTAATCCAAATTTTTAAAAAGAAATAAAATGAAGAAAATAGCCTTATATATATTGGGTGCGGCACTTTTTAGTAGTTGCTTTCAAGACACCTTAATACCAGATATTCTCAAGGATTACACACCTAAACTGGTAGTGAATTCCCTAATAGTAGCAGATGAGCCTATCAGCATAGAGATCACTACTAGTGTGGCGGCTATAGATAATACTTTTCCTACTCTAGTAGAAAATGCAAAAATCACTATAACAGACGGGTCGCTTGACCAAAACGGAGACTTGATAGAGATAAGACCAGTCTATAGTGACGTAACTGAGACCTACTCCAGTCTACAGACCTTTCCAACGGGCACTAGTTTAGAAGTCCGTATAACACACTTAGACTATCCCAATGTTATTTCTACTGTGTTTATACCCATTGATGTGAATCCCGCAGGTAAGTTGACCGTAAATGGAGGCATAGATACAGGAGGTCTAGTAGGGGATCTTATTCAAGTAAGCTTCGCAGATCCTGGTAATCAAGATAACTATTATAGACTGAAGGTTAGTTACTTTAGTGAAACGGTGGGAGTTTGGGTCCCATTTATATTTCCTAAGTCTGATCCTTCGTTGGCTGGATATAATTCTTTTGCACTAGATGACCTAAGTATATTATTTAATGATGAGTTATTTAATGGGCAAAACAAAACCTTTAGTACAGTGGCTCCTAGTGGGATTGTGAGTAGAAATATAGGTGATAAATTTCGAGTAGAGTTTACTAGTATATCTAAAGACTATTTTGAATACTACCGCTCGCTCCAGCGTGCTACTGACGCTAGGGATCTTACTTTCCAAGGATCTTATAATAATGCGGTAGTAATCCATACGAATGTAATAAATGGGTTAGGTATCTTAGGCACAGAAAGTGGCAAAGCGATAATCCTCAAGTAATATGACATATACGTTAAATCACAGTGCCGCAGTTGGTTCAATAAATAGTAGATTGCACCTGTTTAAAGTATAGATGATTAAAAGGTTAGGATTTTTAGTGCTATTAGTGGCACTAGCCTTGAGCATATATGCTCAGAGTGGCACTTTGAGAGGATTTGTATATAATGCTGAGAATGGGACTCCTTTGCTATCAGCACTAGTCACTTTTGAGGAAATAAAACAAGGTACGTATACGGATGAGCGTGGATTTTACTCCATTTCCAATATTCCTTTTGGAAAATATAAGGTCTTGGTAAACCTAGTTGGTTTTAGTTCTGACTCAGCCACTTTAGAGTTCAGTAACGAAGGAGTAATGGCACAAAACTTTTACTTAAATGATAGAGGAAATGAGCTAGCTACCGTGCGTGTATCTGCGGAAAAAGTGCGTAAGACTAAAGAAGTAAGTATCGGTAAGACCACTATAAAACCAATCCAACTTACTCGAATACCAAGTGTAGGAGGAGAGCCAGACTTAGTGCAGTATCTTCAAGTACTTCCAGGAGTAGTATTTTCCGGAGATCAGGGAGGACAGCTTTACATCAGAGGAGGATCTCCAGTAATGAATAGGGTAATGCTTGATGGACTTACTATATATAATCCGTTTCATAGTATTGGACTATTCTCAGTGTTTGATGCAGATATTTTGAAATCTGTAGATGTGTATTCTGCCGGGTTTAGTGCAGAATACGGCGGGAGAATAAGTGCCATTGTAGATGTGAAGACTAGAGATGGTAATAAGACCAATTTAGCTGGGAAGATAAATGCAAGTCCATTTAGTTCTAAGTTTTTACTGGAAGGACCATTGAAAAAGTATGAGCAGGGGAAAGGCAATAGCAGTTTTATAATTTCATATAAAAACTCGTATTTAAAAAACTCTGCACCCGTTATTTATCCATTTGTGAATGACGGTATGCTTCCGTATACCTTCAGTGACTTATATGGTAAATTCACCGTAAACTCTGCAAAGGGTAGTAATATAAGCGTATTTGGATTTGACTATAAGGATAATGTAGACTTTGAAAATTCTGCAGCGTATGCTTGGACATCTAGAGGATTAGGTACTAAGTTCCTACTGGTACCTTCAGGCAGTGAGACCATAGTAGATGGGGGTATTACATTTAGTAACTATGAGATTACGCAGACAGAGTTAGATAATAAGCCTAGAAGATCAGCAATAAATGGATTTAACGTGAATTTGAGTTTCTCTAAGTTTCTCAATGAGCTGGATAAGGTAAAGTATGGTATAGAAATGAATGGTTTTCGTACAGATTTTGAGATTTTTAATAGCTTGAACAGAAAGATATCTCAAGAAGAAAATACGAGTGAAATCAGTGGATATATAAACTATCTCAAAAATATTCAGAAAAGGGTACTCATAGAAGCAGGCATGAGACTGCAATACTACGCTAGCCTTCAGGAGACCTCTCCAGAGCCACGTATACGCCTGAAATATAATATTAATTCTAAGGTACGATTCAAAGCAAGTGCGGGCTTATACTCTCAGAATCTAATGAGTGCGGCGAGTGATAGAGACGTAGTTAATCTATTTTATGGGTTTCTAAGTGGGCCTACAGATCTTCCTTCAGAGTTTCAAGGTGAGCCAGTGACTTCTAAGCTCCAAAAAGCGAGACACGCAGTAGCAGGTTTTGAGTTTGATATCAATGCTATCTCCGAGGTGAATGTAGAAGGATATATCAAAGAGTTCACTCAGATAACAAATGTGAATAGAGATAAGATCTTTGATAATAATAGAGAAAATCAAGATAGGCCTTACTACCTCAGAGAGAGTTTTATAGTAGAAGAAGGAGAGGCCTATGGGTTTGATATTACCTATAAATTGGAGAATAAGCAGTGGTATGTATGGACAGTATACTCCTACAATGTAGTGAATAGAAATGACGGCTTGCGGGAGTATCAGCCACATTTTGATAGAAGACATAATGTGAATATTGTGAACTCCTATGATTTTGGTGAAGATCTGAAGTGGAACGCAAATATCCGATGGAACTTTGGTTCAGGTTTTCCATTCACACTTACACAAGGGTTTTATGAGCAGCTAGACTTTAATGGTGGAGCGAGTTCTGAGTTTGTGTCAGAAAATGGTGAACTAGGGATATACTATGATGAAATAAATAGGGGAAGATTACCGTATTACCATAGATTAGACGCATCACTAAAACGAAGATTCAAGCTGAAAAAGGAAAATAGAAAAGCAGAGGCGATATTTTCTGTCACTAATGTGTACAACAGAGAGAACATATTTTATTTTGATAGGGTAAATTATAAGCGAGAGAATCAGCTTCCGCTACTTCCTAGTCTGAGTTTTAGTTATAGTTTTTAGTCAGTAAACACTGTCTTCTTCTGTCACAGAGGACATTCTAGTAACCTAAAAACCTATTTCTATACTATCTAGTAGGCCACCTATATACGTGCAAGGATAAGACCCAGTAATGCACTTTCAGATGCGGCATAAAATCACTACTTTGCGAGTAATAACAAGGAATATAGACACAACCGTCAATCAACTACATCTGTTTTCCTCACTTGTGTGCTACCACGTGTAGTCATATAGATAGTTAGAATTCCTCTCCGCAGCAGGCAGGGACGCATGTTTTGGGAGTGAGTTGCGTTTGTAGTTATGTTAGCGAGAATGAAAAAAATACCATCATAAATCATCGCAAATATTCGGATTGTGCCTCCTTCTTTAAACAGAATTGTAATCGGAAAAATAACATCTTCGGATGAAAACGTATAAAAATAAATTCAATAAAACTACACGACATGAATATTAAAAGAATTACGACACTACTGCTATTTGCAATCATTCCATTATTGTCAATGTGTAGGCTT
>Ga0105055_10000741_pt1 | contig 52731 bp, 64 predicted proteins | sample BON03_FD_78090 | JGI IMG/M metagenome (GOLD analysis project Ga0105055, IMG submission 78090) | Freshwater microbial communities from Lake Bonney liftoff mats and glacier meltwater in Antarctica - BON-03 | ecosystem: Environmental > Aquatic > Freshwater > Ice > Glacier meltwater | place: Lake... | reverse complement strand
TTTCTGAGTTGCTTAAAGAAGAGAAGATTTCAATTATCGGCGCTTACTATGAAGTTGAAACGGGTGAAGTTTTCTTTTTTGAATAAAAAAAGGTGTCTATTGAAAAACATAAGACACCTTTTTTTAATCTTCCAAAACAGTTATAAGAAAGTCAATCTACGGGACATTTTAAAAAAAAATAGACCTAAAACAAATGTAGTTTATTGGACTAATTAATTTAAGTATTTAGTATTTACTCACAGAATCATCCACTTTAAAAATTCCGTCAATTATCTCATCATCAACCAGTTCTGGGATAGTTACTTTTAACAATGGTTCAGCTTCCATAGCTCTTTTAATAGCAAACATTGCCCCTTCATTTCTAGCCCAATTTCTTCTAGAAATTCCGTTGTTTACATCCCAATGCAACATCATTTTCAGACGTCTATCGGCTTCTTTAGAACCATCTAATAACATTCCAAATCCTCCATTGATAACTTCTCCCCAACCAACTCCACCACCATTGTGAATAGACACCCAAGTAGCACCCCTAAAGCTATCACCTATTACATTTTGAATAGCCATATCAGCAGTAAATCTTGAACCGTCATAAATATTTGAAGTTTCTCTATAAGGAGAATCAGTTCCTGAAACATCGTGATGATCTCTACCTAAAACCACCAATCCTATCTCACCTCGTTCAATTGCATTATTAAAAGCTTCTGCAATTTTCATTCTTCCTTCAGCATCAGCATATAAAATACGAGCTTGAGAACCGACTACCAATTTATTTTGTTGAGCTCCTTTAATCCAACGAATATTATCAGCCATTTGTTGTTGAATCTCAGAAGGACTGTTTTTCATCATTTCTTCTAAAACCTCGCAAGCAATTTCATCAGTACGTTTTAAATCTTCAGGTTTTCCCGAGGCGCAAACCCAACGAAAAGGTCCAAAACCAAAATCAAAACACATTGGCCCTAAGATATCCTGAATATAAGAAGGGTATTTAAAATCAACACCATTTTCAGCCATAATATCCGCCCCTGCTCTAGAAGCTTCTAACAAAAATGCATTCCCGTAATCAAAAAAATAAGTCCCTTTAACGCTATGCTTATTTACAGCAGCAGCATGTCTCACTAATGTTTCCTGTACTTTTTGTTTGAAAAAATCCGGATTTTCAGCCATCAACAAATTCGATTCTTCGAAACTTAATCCTACAGGATAATATCCTCCAGCCCAAGGGTTGTGTAAAGAAGTTTGATCTGAACCTAATTCAACAAAAATATTTTCTTGATCGAAACGCTCCCAAACATCAACAATGTTTCCAATAAAAGCAATTGAAACAACCTCTTTACCTTCTTTGGCTTTTTTAACTCTAAGGCAAAGAGCATCCAAATTGTCAAAAATTTCATCTACCCAACCTTGAGAATGACGAACATTTGCTGCTTTCGGATTAACTTCTGCTGTAACAGATACACAACCTGCTATATTCCCAGCTTTTGGCTGAGCACCAGACATACCACCTAAACCAGCAGTAATAAATAATTTACCTTCCAACCCTTCTCCATTTTTAGAGATTTTTCTTCCAGCGTTTAAAATTGTAATAGTAGTTCCGTGAACAATTCCTTGCGGACCAATATACATATAAGACCCTGCTGTCATCTGGCCGTATTGAGTAACACCTAAAGCATTAAACTTTTCCCAATCATCTGGTTTAGAATAATTTGGAATCATCATTCCATTAGTAACAACAACCCTTGGCGCTTCTTTATGAGAAGGAAATAATCCCATAGGATGACCCGAATACATAACAAGAGTTTGCTCATCGGTCATTTCAGCAAGATACTTCATCGTTAAGCGATACTGAATCCAATTTTGAAAAACAGCACCATTACCACCATAAGTTATCAATTCATGTGGATGTTGAGCTACAGCATAATCCAAATTATTTTGAATCATTAATTGTATAGCTTTCGCTTGATCACATTTTCCAGGATATTCAGAAATAGGACGAGCATACATTGAATAATCAGGACGGTAACGCAACATATAGATTCTTCCATACATTTCCAATTCCTCTATAAAATCGGATGCTAATTCTTCATGTTGAGATTTAGGGAAATAGCGTAAAGCATTACGAAGTGCTAATTTCTTTTCATCAAACGAAAGAATATCCTTTCGTTTAGGTGCATGATTAATTGATCTGTCGTATTCTTTAGTAGCAGGAATTTCAGTTGGGATACCTGACAATATATCATTTTGAAATTGTTCCAAATTCATAGTCTTCAATTTTAAACAAAAATAAGAGTAAAACTAAGATATAACAAAATTAAACCAAATACATTTAAAAAAAGAACCAAATAAACGAACAGATTTAATATTTAGACAACGAATAAAATTTGATGAGTAGTAATAGCTACAAAACAAGCTTTTAAAGAAGTACTTGCAGGATTAACACACATAAGTGGTTGGTATTATACAAAATAAAGACATAAAAAAAGGCCATCAATAAGATGACCTTTAAAATTTTAAAATTAAAATTTACAAATATTTAAAATCATTTCCAGGATAAACTGCATTTTCGCCCAATTCTTCCTCAATTCTTAATAATTGATTGTATTTAGCCATTCTATCACTTCTAGATGCTGAACCAGTTTTAATCTGACCCGTATTCAAAGCGACAGCTAAATCAGCAATAGTATTATCTTCAGTCTCGCCGCTTCTATGACTCATAACTGAAGTATAAGCACTTTTTGTTGCCATTTGAACAGCTTCAATCGTTTCAGTTAAAGAACCAATTTGATTAACTTTTACTAAAATAGAATTAGCAATACCTTCATTAATACCTCTAGATAAACGTTTAGTGTTTGTAACAAATAAATCATCACCAACTAGCTGAACCTTGTCTCCTAGCTCTTCAGTTGCTAATTTCCAACCTGCCCAATCATCTTCAGCTAAACCATCTTCAATGGAAGCAATAGGATATTTAGAAGTCCAATCTTTCCAGAAACTTACCATTTCAGAAGAATTCATTCTATCACCAGTTGATTCAAAAATATACAACCCTTTTTCAGCATCGTAAAATTCAGATGAAGCTGCATCTAAAGCAATGTGCATATCAACACCAGGTTTAAACCCTGCTTTTTCAATAGCCTCCAAAACAACCTGAATCGCTTCCTCATTAGAACCTAAACTTGGTGCAAAACCACCTTCATCACCAACATTAGTTGACATTCCTTTAGATTTCAAAACACCTTTTAAAGTATGAAAAACTTCAGTCCCCCATCTCAATCCTTCAGAAAAAGAAGATGCTCCAAAAGGCATAACCATAAACTCTTGAATATCAATTAAATTGTCAGCATGAGAGCCGCCATTTAAAATATTCATCATTGGAACAGGCATGGTTACAGCACCAACCCCTCCAATATATTTATACAAACTTAAACCAGACTCTTGTGCAGCAGCTCTTGCAGCAGCTAAAGAAACACCTAAAATTGCATTAGCCCCTAAATTTGATTTGTTCTCAGTACCATCTAAGGAAATCATTAATCTGTCAATACCTTTTTGATCAAAAATATCAAAACCATGTAATGCTTCATTTAAAGAAGTATTCACATTATGAACAGCTTTTAAAACACCTTTACCAAGATATAAAGATGCATCATTGTCTCTTAATTCAACAGCTTCATGAATTCCAGTTGAAGCTCCACTTGGTACAGCGGCTCTCCCAATAATTCCATTTGCAGTAATAACATCTACTTCAACTGTAGGATTACCACGTGAATCTAAAATTTGTCTACCTATTATTTTAGAAATATAACTCATTATATAAAATTAAATGTAAAATAATTAATTGTTATTCATATTGGTAATAAACTGATCAAAAAGATATCTAGAATCGTGAGGACCAGCAGAAGCTTCAGGATGATATTGGACAGAAAAAACAGGTTTGTTTTTTAATTGAATTCCGGCAATAGTATCATCATTTAAATGTTTGTGAGTAACTTCAATATCAGAATTATTCGTTACACTTTCTTTGGAAACAACAAAACCATGATTCTGAGAAGTAATTTCACCTTTACCAGTTTTAAGATTTAAAATAGGATGGTTAATACCTCTATGTCCATTAAACATCTTTTCAGTATTAAGACCTTGACTTAAAGCGAATATTTGATGACCTAAACAAATACCAAAAACAGGTTTACCACTATTTACGATTTCTTTAACAAGATTAACTGTTGAATGCATTGCAGATGGATCACCAGGACCATTAGACAACATAAAGCCATCTGGTTGAAACTCATTCATATCAGCCAAAGTAGAGTCCATAGGAAATACCTTAACATGGCAACCTCTTTCAACAAGACATCTTATGATATTCTTTTTAACACCCAAATCTAAAAGAGCAACTTTTAAAGTAGAATTCTCATTTTTTGACTCATAAGCAACCTTCGTAGCAACTTTAGAAGACAATTCAAGACCATCCATTGAAGGCACAAGAGCTAATCTAGCTTTTAAAATATCAATATTTAATTCATCAGAAGAAATAATAGCATTCATAGCGCCTTTACTTCTAATGTGTCTAACTAAGGAACGAGTATCAACATCAGTAATACCAACTGTTTCATTAGAAATCATAAAATCCTCTAAAGAACCGTTAGATGAAGTTCTTGAAGCAATATCTGAAAACTTTTTAGTTACTAATCCAGAAATATTAATTCTATTAGATTCATTTTCATCATCATGGACACCATAATTTCCAATATGTGGAGATGTCATAACTAAAATCTGACCAAAATAAGAAGGATCTGTAAAAACTTCTTGATAACCTGTCATACCTGTATTAAAAGCAATTTCACCAGTAGTAGAACCGATTTTACCAATTGCACATCCTTTAAAAACAGTACCGTCGGCTAAAACGATAACTGCTGGTTTTCTCTCTTCCATCATAAAACTTTTTTGCAAAGTTAGGATTTCAATTTAATATAAATGCAACATTTATATATAAAAAAAAAGGGTAATGTTACCATTACCCTTTTAAACTGTATAAAAAAACAAATTAGTCTTCTTTAGTTTCAGTAGAATCATCAACCAAACCTTCTTCAGAAGATGGAGTCTCAGAAGATTCGTCAGTTACATCAGTAGTAGAATCTGCAGCAACATTGTCACTAGCACCTTTTCCACCACGACGAGAACGACGTGTTACTTTTTTAGTAGATTCATTAGAATAAACTTCATTATAATCAACTAATTCAATTAAACACATTTCTGCGTTATCACCTAAACGGTATCCAGTACGAATGATACGAGTGTATCCTCCGTTACGAGTTGCAACTTTAGGAGCGATATCTCTGAACAACTCAGAAACAACCTCTTTACTTTGCAATTCACTAAATACATTTCTTCTAGAGTGAGTAGAATCTGTTTTAGATTTTGTTATTAAAGGCTCAACATAAACTCTTAATGCTTTAGCTTTAGCAACTGTAGTGTTGATACGCTTATGCAATAAAAGAGAACAAGCCATATTAGATAGCATAGCTTTTCTGTGAGCTGTCTTTCTACCTAAATGATTAAATTTTTTACCGTGTCTCATTTCAATTTTTTATTGTCTACTCGAATAAATTCAAGAGAGGTTTCTAGTCCTTGTCCAATTTATATTTGGCAACATTCATTCCAAAGTTAAGACTTTTATTATCAACTAAGTCTTCTAATTCAGTAAGAGATTTCTTACCAAAATTACGGAATTTCAATAAATCATTTTTATTGTATGATACCAAATCACCTAATGTTTCAACATCAGCTGCTTTCAAACAGTTCAATGCACGAACAGACAAATCCATATCAACTAATTTAGTTTTCAATAATTGTCTCATATGTAAAGATGTTTCGTCAAACTCTTCAGAATCTGCTTTCACTTCACTATCCAATGTAATACGCTCATCTGAGAATAACATGAAATGGTGAATTAAAATCTTAGCTGATTCTTTTAAAGCTTCTTTTGGATGGATTGAACCATCAGTAACGATGTCAAAAATTAGCTTTTCATAATCAGTTTTTTGCTCAACACGAAAGTTTTCAACTGAAAACTTTACGTTTTTGATTGGAGTAAAAATAGAATCAACGAAAATTGTACCGAAAGGAACATTACCTAATTTATTCTCTTCAGCAGGAATATAACCACGACCTTTAATAATCGTAAGTTCCAAGTCCAATTTAACTGAAGACTCCATATTACAGATAACTAAATCTGAGTTTAAAACTTGAAAACCAGAAGTAAATTTACCTAAATCTCCAGCTGTCAATTTATTTTGACCACTAATAGAAATAACAACAGTTTCGCTATCAGTACCTTCAATTTGTTGTTTAAAACGAACTTGTTTTAAATTTAAAATAATTTCAGTAATATCTTCTACAACACCTTTAATAGTGGTGAATTCATGGTCTGCACCTTCAAATTTAACCGACGAAATTGCAAATCCTTCTAAAGAAGAAAGCAAAATTCGGCGCAATGCGTTACCAACTGTTATTCCGTATCCTGGTTCAAGCGGACGAAATTCAAACTGCCCTTGATGCTCATCGGACTGAATCATAATAACCTTGTCAGGCTTTTGGAAGTCTAGAATTGCCATGTAAATGCTTTATTTATTATTTAGAATACAATTCGACGATTAACTGTTCTTTGATGTTTTCAGGAATCATCTCACGTGCCGGAACACTTAAAAATCTACCTGTCATATCAGAAGAATTCCAATCTAACCAGTCGTATTTCTTATTATTTGAAGCTAAAGAATTAGAAACAATCTCTAAAGATTTTGATTTCTCACGAATACCAACAACATCACCAACTTTAACACTGTAAGAAGGAATGTTAACAACATCACCATTAACAGTAATGTGTCTATGAGAAACTAATTGACGAGCACCACTTCTAGTAGGAGAAACTCCTAATCTAAAAATCGTGTTATCCAAACGAGTTTCACATAATTGCAACAAATTCTCACCAGTAATACCTTTCATTCTTGATGCTTTTTCAAACATGTTTGAAAATTGCTTTTCAAGAATACCATACGTATACTTAGCTTTTTGCTTTTCTTTTAACTGAATACCATATTCAGATAATTTACCACCACGTCTCTTATTTGGACCGTGTTGACCTGGACCGTATGCTCTACGATCTAATGCTTTGTCTGGACCGAAAATCGGATCTAAAAAACGACGCGCGATTTTTGATTTTGGACCTGTGTATCTTGCCATTTAATTTGTTTTATAAAAGAGAGATTATGAATTAAGGCTTTCCTTCGATAATTTCCTAACAAAATAGGAGCCTCTCTTTTTTTATTAATATACTAAACTCTACGTCTTTTAGGAGGACGACATCCGTTATGAGGCAATGGAGTAACATCAATAATTTCTGTTACTTCAATACCATTGTTGTGCAATGAACGCATAGCAGACTCACGACCACCACCTGGACCTTTTACATATACTTTTACTTTACGTAATCCGAAGTCATGTGCTTCTTTAGCGCAATCCTCAGCAGCAACTTGTGCAGCATAAGGAGTGTTCTTTTTAGAACCTCTAAAACCCATTTTTCCAGCGGAAGACCAAGAAATAACTTGTCCTGCGTTGTTAGTCAAAGAAATAATGATGTTATTGAAGGTAGCATGGATATGCGCTTCGCCAACTGCATCTACTTTGACAATCTTCTTCTTTTTTTGATTAGACTTTGCCATCTTATTTACTTAATTATTTAGTCGCTTTTTTCTTGTTAGCAACTGTTTTTCTCTTACCCTTTCTCGTACGAGAGTTGTTTTTCGTATGTTGACCTCTCAACGGAAGACCAGTACGGTGACGGATCCCTCTGTAACAACCGATATCCATTAAACGTTTGATGTGTAACTGAACTTCCGAACGAAGTTGACCTTCCACTTTAATTTCGTTTAAAGAATTACGAATAGCTCCTAGCTGATCGTCATTCCAGTCTTGGACTTTGATGTTTTCATCAATACTATTAGACTTCAAAATTTTTGTTGAAGTACTACGTCCAATTCCGTAGATGTAAGTCAAACCGATCACACCTCTCTTATTTTTTGGTAAATCTATACCTGCAATACGTGCCATAATTTAAAATATTACCCTTGTCTTTGTTTAAGTTTAGGATTCTTTTTATTAATCACATAAACCACACCGTTTCTCTTAACAATCTTGCAATCAACAGATCGTTTTTTTACTGAAGCTCTTACTTTCATTTTATTTTTCTTATTAAAGAATAATTTTATTTATACCTAAAAGAAATTCTACCTTTTGATAAATCATAAGGAGACATTTCTACTTTAACTCGGTCACCAGGAAGAATTTTAATGTAAAACATTCTCATTTTCCCTGAAATATGAGCAGTCAAAACATGACCATTTTCTAATTCAACACGAAACATCGCGTTTGAAAGAGCTTCTGTAATCACTCCATCTTGTTCAATTGATGCTTGTTTAGCCATTTTTATAATACTGATAATTCGTTATCTGTTCTTCTTCCTCTCACTCTTGTACCTTCCATTAAACCATCCATATGACGATTCAACAAATAAGATTCAATTTGTTGAAGTGTATCTAAAACAACTCCAACCATAATCAAAACTGATGTACCACCAAAAAACATTGCAAAAGCATCATTAACACCAACAATGTGTGCGATAGCGGGAAGTATTGCTACAATAGCTAAAGATAAAGAACCTGGAAATGTAATTCTAGAAACCAAAGTATCAATATAATCAGCAGTTTCTTCACCTGGACGAACACCAGGAATAAAACTACCACTACGTTTTAAATCTTCAGCAATTTTTCTAGGATTGATCATAATAGCCGTATAAAAATATGTAAAAACAATAATTAAAACAGCTAATAAAGTATTATATCCAACACCATAAACATCACTTAAAGCGCGTTGTAAAAAAGTGGTCCCAGTACCATTACCAGAAAAAATCATAATAGGAATAGTCATTATAGCTTGAGCAAAAATGATTGGCATAACACCACTTGCATTAACCTTTATAGGTAAATAACTTCTAGCAGCTTGAGCGTCAACAGCTCTTGCACCTACAACTCTTTTAGCAGTATTCAATGGAATTTTTCTGACTCCTTGAACAATTAAGATTGTACCTAAAATAACCAACATAAAAACAACTATTTCAAGAACTATTTTGATTAAATTACCCGAACTAATACCAACTTCAGCAATAAATGCCTCGGGTAACCTTGCAAGAATACCAACAGTAATCAATAATGAAATACCATTTCCAATTCCTTTATCAGTAATTCTCTCACCTAACCAAACTGCAAACATAGAACCTGCAATTAAAACTAAAATCGTTTGAGTCCACCAAAATGAAGAAGCATCAACTGGCATTGCACCTTTTTGAGCTACATACAAAGATAAATAACTTGGAGCTTGAAGAGCACAAATAACTATCGTTAAAATACGAGTGAAATTATTAATTCTTTTTCTTCCAGATTCACCTTCATTTTGCATTTTTTGAACAGCAGGAACTGCCATACCTAATAATTGCATAATGATAGACGCACTAATGTAAGGCATGATCCCAAGAGCCATTACAGATGCATTAGAAAACCCACCTCCTGAAAAAAGAGAAAGTAACGTTTCAAGTGTATTTTGTCCTCCTTCAGCTTGCGCTTTTTCAAGAGCTGAATAATCAACACCAGGCAAAATTATAAATGAGCCTACTCTGTAAATAAGAATTAGAGAAAGAGTCAAAATAATCCTCTTTCTCAATTCTTCAACTTTCCAAATGTTTTTTATATTCTGTATAAACCGTTTCATTCTTTAAAATGTTGACTAAGTTAATTAGATTTCTGAACAAATACCACCTTTTTCTTCAATAACTGTTTTTGCAGCTGAAGAAAATTTATGTGCAGTAATGTTTACCTTAGATGTCAACTCACCTCTACTTAGAATTTTAACTAATTCATTTCTTGAAACAAGTCCATTATCACGTAATACTTCAGGAGTAATATCAGTAATGTTTTTGCGTTCAACCAATGATTGTATAATGTCTAAATTAATAGCTTTGTATTCAACGCGGTTTATATTTTTGAAACCAAATTTTGGTACACGTCTTTGAAGAGGCATTTGCCCACCTTCAAATCCAATTTTAGTTTTGTAACCAGATCTTGATTTTGCACCTTTGTGACCTCTTGTCGAGGTACCACCACGACCAGAACCTTGTCCACGTGCAATTCTCTTACGGTTTTTCGTAGAGCCTTCTGCTGGAGTTAAATTTTCTAAATTCATCGTAAATTTGTTTTATAAGTTTTACTCAACAACTTTCAAAAGATGTAGTACTTTCTTTACCATACCAAGGATTTGTGGATTCTCTTCTTTTTCAAGAGTTTGATTCAACTTTGTAAATCCTAACGCAACAAGCGTAGCTTTTTGATCAGCTGGACGATTAATAGCACTTCTTACGTACTTAATTTTAATTGTAGCCATAATAATATCTATTAACCGTGAAATACTTTATCAATTGAAATACCACGTTGTTTAGCAACTGCAACAGCGTCCCTCATACGAGAAAGAGCATCGATCGTAGCTTTAACAACATTGTGAGGATTTGAAGATCCTTGAGATTTTGCTAATACGTTGTGTATACCAACGCTTTCCAATACAGCACGCATTGCACCACCTGCAATAACACCTGTACCTTCTGAAGCTGGTTTAAGTAAAACTTCTGCACCACCAAATTTACCTTTTTGTGTGTGAGGAACTGTACCTTTCAAGATTGGAACTTTAATCAAGTTCTTTTTAGCATCTTCTATACCCTTAGTGATAGCTTCTGTAATCTCTTTCGCTTTCCCTAAACCATGACCTACGATTCCGTGCTCATCTCCAACAACTATAATAGCTGAAAAAGTAAAGTTACGTCCTCCTTTGGTTACTTTCGTAACACGGTTTACAGCAACAAGCTTGTCTTTAAGCTCTATATCTGAAGGTTTTACCCTGTTTAATACCTGTGCCATATTTTAAAATTTAAGTCCAGCTTCTCTAGCTGAGTTAGCTAATGATTTTACCCTACCGTGATATAGATATCCGTTTCTATCAAAAACAACATTTTCTATTCCAGCTTTAATTGCACGTTCAGCAACTTCTTTTCCAATAACACCAGCTTGATCAGATTTACTCTTATTCTCTACCGATTTATTTTTGAAAGAAGATGCAGACGCTAAAGTTTTTCCTGCAACATCATCAATCAACTGAGCATAAATTTGCTTGTTGCTTCTGAATACAGTTAAACGTGGCGTCTTAGAAGTACCAGTAACTCTTTTTCTGATTCTTCTTTTGATTTTTGCTCTTCTATTTATCTTACTAAATGCCATAACAATTAACTAATTATTTTTTACCTGCAGCTTTACCCGCTTTTCTTCTTACATCTTCACCTAAGTAACGAACACCTTTTCCTTTGTAAGGTTCTGGCTTGCGAAGGGAGCGAATTTTGGCAGCAACTTGACCCAAAAGTTGCTTATCAATCGACTGTAAAGTTACGATTGGAGCTTTTCCTTTTTGAGTATCTGCAGATACCATAATTTCTTTAGGAAGTTCGAAAACAATTGGATGAGAGTATCCTAGTGCTAACTCCAACATTTGACCTGTTGCAGTAGCACGGAAACCAACTCCTATTACTTCTAACTCCTTTTTATACCCTTCCGATACGCCAATCACCATATTGTTTATCAAAGAACGGTATAAACCGTGCTTTGCTCTATGTGCTGGACTTTCTGATTCGCGGCTTAAAGTTACGATATTGTCCTCAATAGCAACAGTAACACAAGAATCAATTTCTTGTGTTAATTCACCTTTCGAACCCTTTACAGTAACAACGTTACCGTCTAACTTTACGTTTACTCCACTCGGGATGTTAACTGGGGATTTACCTATCCTTGACATTTTACACTTATTAAAGATTAATAAACATAACAAAGGACTTCTCCTCCGACGTTATGCGTTTTTGCTTCTTTGTTTGTGATTATACCTTTAGATGTAGAAACAATCGCTATACCTAATCCATTCAATACACGTGGCAAATTATCTGCACCACTATATTTTCTTAGACCTGGTCTAGAAGCTCTCTCCAATTTTATAATTGCAGGAAGTTTTGTAGATTGGTTATACTTTAAAGCGATTTTAATCACTCCTTGTTTATCATCCTCTTCAAATTTGAAATTTGTGATGTAACCTTGATCATATAAGATCTGAGTCATCGCTTTTTTCACATTTGAACCAGGAATTTCGACCATTTTCAAACGAGCAGAACTTGCGTTACGAATTCTCGTTAAAAAATCTGCGATAGGATCTGTATTCATAATTTTCCTATTATACTTAATTTACCAACTTGCTTTCTTTACACCTGGAATTTTACCAGACAATGCCATTTCACGGAAAGTTACCCTTGAAATACCGAACTGTCTCATATAACCTCTAGGTCTTCCTGTTAAACCACAACGATTGTGAAGACGAACTTTAGATCCGTTAACAGGCATTTTTTGAATTGCCATCATAGCATCCCATTTTGCAGCTTGAATATCCTCAGAGGTGCTAGTTGATTTCAAAATCTTAGTCAACTCTTCACGTTTCTTTGCATATCTTACTACACACTTTTCTCTTTTGCGCTCACGCGCTTTCATTGATTCTTTAGCCATTTCTCCTTATTTTTTAATGAATGGGAAACCAAATGCATCTAATAATGCTTTACCTTCTTCATCACTCTCAGCAGATGTAACAAAAGTAATATCCATTCCTAGAATTTTATTTACTTTATCAATATCAATCTCTGGAAAGATGATGTGCTCTTTAACTCCTAAGTTGAAGTTACCTCTTCCATCAAATCCTTTAGAGTTGATACCTTTAAAATCTCTAGTTCTTGGCAAAGCTACAGAAATAAAACGATCTAAAAAATCGTACATTCTATCACCACGCAAAGTAACCTTCGTTCCAATTGGCATTCCTTTTCTTAATTTGAAATTAGAGATATCTTTTTTAGATAAAGTTTGAATTGCTTTTTGACCAGCAATTCTTGTTAAATCTAAAACAGCATTATCAATCAATTTCTTATCAGCAACCGCATCACCCATTCCTTGGCTTAATACGATTTTTTGAAGTCTAGGTACTTTCATTACTGTTTTGTACCCAAATTTCTCAGTTAATCCAGAAATAATCTCCGCAGAGTATTTTTCTTTAAGTCTTGGTGTGTAAGTCATTACTTGATCTCCTCCCCTGATTTTTTAGAATAACGAACTAATTTACCTTTATCGTTCATTTTACGGCCAATGCGAGTAGCAACACCATTATGAACTACCATAAGGTTTGAAATATGAATTGCAGCTTCACGCTCAACAATTCCACCTTGAGGATCCTTTGCACTTGGTTTAGTGTGACGTTTAATCATGTTCACACCTTCAACAACTGCACGCAATTTTTTCTTGTCAATAACAAGGATTTTGCCTTCTTGACCTAATGATTCTCCGCTCAATACTTTAACGGTATCACCAACTTTAATATGTAACTTCTGTTGCATAATTTACTTTTGTTTTAAAGTACTTCGGGAGCCAAAGATACAATTTTCATATAATTGTTCTCTCTTAACTCACGAGCTACAGGTCCAAAAATACGAGTACCTTTGATCTCACCAGCTTGATTTAAGATAACGCAAGCGTTATCATCAAAGCGAATATAAGATCCATCAGCACGACGAATTTCTTTTCTTGTTCTTACGATTACCGCCTTAGCTACCTGTCCTTTTTTAACGGCACCAGAGGGCGTTGCACTTTTGATAGCTACGACAATTTTGTCTCCTACAGAAGCATAACGACGTTTTGTTCCACCTAATACGCGGATACACAAAACTTCTTTTGCTCCTGAATTATCAGCTACTGCTAGTCTTGATTCTTGTTGTATCATTACTACAAATTATTTTGCTCGTTCAATAACTTCTACTAGTCTCCAATTTTTGGATTTAGACAAAGGTCTAGTCTCCATAATTCGAACTGTATCTCCTTCATGACAATCATTATTCTCGTCATGAGCTACAAATTTAGTAGTTTTTTTGACAAACTTACCATACTTAGGGTGTTTTACTTTTCTTTCTACAGAAACTACGATAGATTTATTCATCTTATCACTAGCAACTATCCCTATACGTTCTTTTCTTAAATTACGCTTTTCCATATCAAGCTTATACTAAATTAACAGGCAATTAAGCCTGTGCTTCACGTTTAGATACCTCAGTACTAAGTCTTGCGACTATTTTACGTACCTTTTGAATCTGAATTGGATTTTCCAATGGAGCAACACTATGAGTTAATTTTAACTTAGTTAATTGCTCTCTAAAATAAACAACACGACCCTTCAAATCTTCAACTGAAAGTTTTGTGATTTCTTGCATTTTCATAATTATACTATTTTTCAGGCATAACATAATCGTTGCGGACAACGAATTTACATTTCACTGGCATTTTTTGAGCTGCCAAACGAAGAGCTTCTTTAGCTGTTTCGTAGGATACCCCGTCTGCTTCAAAAATGATGCGACCTGGTTTAACAACTGCTACCCAGTGACTTGGAGCACCTTTACCTTTACCCATACGTACCTCAGCTGGTTTTGACGTAACTGGTTTGTCTGGGAAGATTCTGATCCACACTTTTCCTTCACGCTTCATGTATCTAGTAACGGCGATACGAGAAGCTTCAATTTGACGTGAAGTAATCCATGCTGGCTCCAAAGTTTTAAGTCCAAAAGAACCGAAGGCTACAGTACTACCTCTTTGAGCTAGTCCTCTATTTCTTCCTTTTTGTACTCTTCTAAATTTACTTCTTTTTGGCTGTAACATCTTTCGAAAGTTTTACTGTCCTAATAAATTATTTTTTCTTTCTTTTATTCCCCATAGGTTTACGTCCTGATCCTGCACCTGGTTTACCACCTTGAGTAGATGCTGACATTCCTATATTTGGAGAAAGGTCACGTTTTCCATACACTTCGCCTTTACATATCCACACTTTGATACCTAAACGACCGTATTGTGTATGAGCTTCTGCAAGCGCATAATCAATGTCAGCTCTGAACGTATGTAACGGAGTACGTCCATCCTTGTACATCTCTGAACGAGCCATTTCTGCACCATTTACACGTCCGGAAATCTTACATTTGATCCCTTCAGCGCCCATACGCATTGTACTCGCAATAGACATTTTAATTGCTCTTCTAAAAGAAATACGAGCTTCGATTTGACGAGCGATACCATCAGCAACTAAACGAGCATCCAATTCTGGACGTTTAACCTCGAAAATGTTGATTTGAATATCTTTTTTCGTAATTTTTTTTAACTCTTCCTTCAGTTTATCAACCTCTTGTCCACCTTTACCGATGATAACACCTGGTCTTGCTGTATTAATTGTAACAGTAACCAATTTTAATGTTCTCTCGATGATGATTTTTGCAATATTAGCTCTAGATAGACGAGCACTTAAATATTTACGGATTTGATCGTCTTCCACAAGTTTATCCTTGTAATCATTTCCTCCATACCAGTTAGACTCCCATCCATGAATGAATCCCAGTCTGTTTCCTATTGGATTTGCTTTTTGTCCCATCTTATGCTAACTTAATTCCACCATCAATCGTAATGGTAACGTGATTTGATCTTTTTCTTACTCTGTGAGCTCTTCCTTGAGGAGCTGGTTGAATCCTTTTCAACATCGCGCCACCACCAACTTCAATTGATTTAACAATTAAAGTTTCTTCTTCAATGCTTTTATCTTCATTTTTTTGTTCCCAATTAGCAATTGCTGAACGCAATAACTTACCTAAACTAACTGAAGCATTTTTAGAATTGTGGTGTAAAATGTTCAAAGCTTTATTTACTTCAACACCTCTTACAAGATCCGCAACTAACCTCATTTTTCTTGGAGCAATTGGAGAATCATTTAAACGAGCGAAAGCCAATGTAGTTTTCTCTAATTTAATACTCTCTGCTCTCAATCTTTTTCTAGCACCCATAATATTTGCTATTTATAGTTCTATCTTTTCTTATCTTTCTTATTATTACCATGACCACGGAAGTTACGCGTTGGAGAGAATTCTCCCAATTTGTGTCCAACCATATTCTCAGTAGCAAAAACTGGAATAAATTTATTCCCATTATGTACTGCGAATGTCAACCCAACGAAGTCAGGTGTAATAGTAGAAGCACGAGACCATGTTTTGATCACTGCTTTGCTTTCTGATGCTTTTGCATTGTCCACACGAATCATTAATTTATAATGAACGAATGGCGGTTTTTTCAACGAACGGCTCATATCCTAATTATTTTTTTCTTCTTGATACGATGAAATTATCTGAATATTTTTTCTTGTCACGAGTTCTGAATCCTTTAGAAGGAATAGAATTACGTGATCTTGGATGACCTCCAGAACTTTTTCCTTCACCACCACCCATTGGGTGATCAACTGGATTCATCACAACACCACGAACACGTGGTCGACGACCCAACCATCTTGATCTACCCGCTTTACCAGATATAACTAGGTTGTGTTCAGAATTAGAAACTGAACCGATAGTAGCTTTACATGTTGTTAAGATCAATCTGACTTCACCAGAAGGCATTTTAACAATAGCATACTTTCCGTCACGAGCGTTCAATTGTGCATAAGTTCCAGCACCACGAGCAACTGCTCCACCTTTTCCAGGTTTTAATTCAATATTATGAATTACTGTACCTAGAGGAATATCACTTAAATAAAGTGTATTACCAACATTAGGAGCTGCAGTTTTACCAGAAACAACTTTGTCACCAACTTTTAATCCGTCTGGGGCAACAATGTAACGTTTCTCACCATCTGCATAGAATAATAAGGCAATACGAGCCGTTCTGTTTGGATCGTATTCGATAGAGTTTACCGTAGCAGGTACTTCTTCCTTATCACGTTTAAAATCAATAATACGGTATCTTTGTTTGTGACCACCTCCAATATAACGCATGGTCATTCTACCGTCATTATTTCGACCACCATTCTTACTGATACCAACTACTAAACTCTTTTCTGGAGTACTAGTAGTGATTTCTTTGTAATCACTGTTGATCTTGTGTCTTTGCCCTGGAGTGGTAGGCTTGAATTTCTTAAGACTCATTTTTTTGAACTACTTAAAAATTAGTAAACAAATCAATCGTTTCTCCATCTGCAATCGAAACAACTGCCTTTTTCCAAGGGTTGCTAGGTTGCTCAACGATACCTCTATTAGTGTACTTCACTGAGGATTTTCCACCGCCATATGTCATTGTACGTACCTTAGTTACATGCACAGAATACAGTTTCTCGACAGCATTTTTTATTTCAATCTTATTTGCCTTTTTATCAACTGAAAAAGTGAAACGGTTGAATTTTTCTCCCGCTGCAGTAGCTTTTTCTGAAATGATAGGCTTTTTGATTATTACTTTCATCACCAAACTAGTTTAAAATCTTTTCGATAACTTCTATTGAACTTTCTGCCATAACAATTTTCTTAGCATTTAATACATCATATGTATTAACTGTATCAGCAGTTACAACTTTAATTCTACCTAGGTTACGAGATGACCAATAAACATTGTCATTTTGTGAACCTAAAATCAACAAAACTTTTTCGTTCTCTAGTTGTAAACCAGCTAACAAAGCTTTGAATTCTTGAGTCTTTGGAGACTCCATTTGCAAATCTTCTAAAACCAAAATTGCTTCTGATTTCATTTTATATGTAAATGCAGATTTTCTAGCTAAACGTTTTAATTTAACGTTCAATTTGAAATGGTAGTTTCTTGGACGTGGTCCAAAAATACGACCTCCACCGACTCTAGTTCCAGATTTGATATTACCAACTCGGGCACCACCGGTACCTTTTTGTTTTTTAATCTTTCTGCTAGATCCAGCTATTTCAGCTCTTTCTTTAGCTTTATGCGTGCCTTGACGACGATTCGCTAAATGTTGCTTAACATCTAAATAGATTGCATGATCATTTGGTTCAATACCAAAGATTGCATCTGAAAGCGTTACTTTTTTAGAAGTAGCTTTTCCTTTTGAGTCAAATACTGTTACTTCCATTAGTTTTGTATTATTACGGTTGAACCTTTAGCTCCAGGAATACATCCTTTTACTACTATCAAATTCTTATCAGCTAATACTTTAAGAATTTGAAGATTCTCAATCATTACTCTCACATTTCCCATTTGTCCTGCCATACGCATTCCTTTGAATACACGGGCTGGATAAGAAGCTGCTCCGATTGATCCTGGTGCACGAAGACGATTGTGTTGACCGTGTGTAGCTTGACCTACCCCACCGAAACCATGACGTTTCACTACCCCTTGGAAACCCTTTCCTTTTGAAGTACCAACTACTGCAACAAATGCACCTTCCTTGAAGATATTTACATCTACTACATCTCCAAGATTCAAATTATTAAAACCCTTAAATTCAGCTAACTTTGACTTTGGAGTCGTAGTTGCTTTTTTAAAGTGACCTTTCAATGCATTTGGAGTGTTTTTTTCTTTACGTTCTCCAAATCCCAATTGAATGGCTTCATAACCATCTCGATCTTGCGTTTTAACCTGAGTTACAACACAAGGACCAGCCTCTATCACTGTGCATGGTGTAGCCTTACCCTCGGCACTGTAGATGCTAGTCATTCCGACTTTCCTACCAATTATTCCCGGCATACTTTATTTATTAATTAAACTTTAATTTCTACGTCAACTCCACTAGGAAGTTCTAATCTCATCAATGCATCAACTGTTTTAGATGATGAACTGTAAATGTCTAAAAGACGTTTGTAAGAGCATAATTGAAATTGCTCACGTGCTTTCTTCATTACGTGTGGAGATCTTAATACTGTGTAAATTCTCTTGTGTGTTGGCAATGGAATTGGCCCACTAACAACTGCACCTGTAGCTTTTACTGTTTTTACAATCTTCTCAGCAGACTTATCTACCAAATTGTGATCGTAAGATTTTAATTTAATTCTAATTCTTTGGCTCATACTAATACTATTAAGCGTTGACTTTTCCTTGAATTTTTGAGATCACTGCTTCAGCAACATTTCTTGGTGCTTCATTATAATGCGAGAACTCCATACTTGAAGTTGCACGGCCAGAAGTGATTGTTCTCAATTGAGTTACATATCCGAACATTTCTGAAAGTGGAACATCTGCTTTAACAACTTTTGCTCCAGCTCTATCATCCATCCCCTTCATTATTCCTCTACGACGATTCAAATCTCCTACAACGTCACCCATGTTAATTTCAGGGGTAACAACTTCCAATTTCATTATCGGCTCAAGTAAAACTGGACCACATTTTTTCATTGACTCACGGTATGCCATTCTAGCACAAATCTCAAATGATAATGCATCTGAATCGACATCATGGTAAGAACCATCCAATAACTCTACTTTAATAGCGTCAATTGGATACCCAGCTAAAACACCATTTTTCATAGAATCTTTGAAACCTTTTTCAACAGAAGGAATAAATTCACGTGGAATATTTCCACCTTTAACCAAATTAATGAACTCTAAACCATGTTTTTCAGGATCAGTTTGAGGAGATATTCTAAATGAAATATCAGCAAATTTACCACGACCACCAGATTGTTTTTTGTATGCTTCACGGTGATCAACAGTTGTTGTAATTGCTTCACGGTAAGAAACTTGAGGCGCACCTTGATTCACTTCAACTTTAAATTCTCTTTTTAAACGATCAATAATGATTTCAAGGTGTAGCTCACCCATACCACTAATAATAGTTTGACCAGTCTCTTCATCAGTGTTAACGCGGAAAGTAGGATCTTCTTCAGATAATTTATTTAATCCAATAGATAATCTATCAGTATCAGCTTGAGTTTTAGGTTCAATTGCTAAACCGATAACTGGTTCAGGGAAATTCATAGACTCAAGAACAATTAAATGTTTTTCATCACACAAAGTATCACCTGTACGAATATCCTTAAATCCAACAACTGCACCGATATCACCTGCTCCTAACTCATCAATTTGATTTTGTTTGTTAGCATGCATTTGGAAGATACGTGAAATACGTTCTTTATTGTCAGATCTTGTATTATATACATAAGAACCAGCTTGTAAATTACCTGAATAAGCACGTATAAAACACAGACGACCTACGAAAGGATCAGTTGCAATTTTAAATGCTAATGCAGCAAATGGCTCATTGTAATCCGGTTGACGAGTTGTCTCTTCACCAGTTTTAGGATTGATACCAGTGATTCCATCTACGTCCATGGGTGAAGGTAAAATTTCCATTACCATATCCAACATAGCTTGAACACCTTTGTTTTTGAAAGCAGACCCACACATCATTGGAACAACTTTTCCAGCAATTGTAGCAGATCTCAAAGCATTAAGAATTTCTCTTTCCGTTAAAGAATTAGAATCCTCAAAGTATTTGTCCATTAATGTTTCATCAAATTCAGCAACTGCTTCCAATAACTCTTCACGTAATTGACGTGCTTCATCAATAATATCTTCTGGGATTGGAATTTCTTTAAAAGTCATTCCCATGTCGTGCTCATTCCAAACAATTCCTTTGAAATTGATCAAATCAACAACACCTTGAAAATCATCTTCAGCACCAATATTCAGTTGAAGTGGTAAAGCGTGACTTCCAAGCATTTCTTTAACTTGTTTACAAACAGCTAAAAAATCTGCACCAGAACGATCCATCTTGTTAACAAAACCGATACGAGGCACATTATAATTGTTTGCTAATCTCCAGTTTGTTTCTGATTGAGGCTCAACACCGTCAACTGCAGAAAATAAGAAAACTAAACCGTCAAGAACACGTAAAGAACGATTAACCTCAACAGTGAAATCAACGTGACCTGGAGTATCAATGATATTCATGTGATACTCTTGGTTACGGTATTGCCATTTCAAGGTAGTTGCAGCAGAAGTAATAGTAATACCTCTTTCTTGCTCTTGTTCCATCCAATCCATAGTAGCTCCACCATCATGAACTTCTCCAATTTTATGGTTTACTCCACCATAATAAAGAATACGTTCAGTTGTAGTAGTTTTACCTGCATCAATGTGAGCAGCAATACCAATGTTTCTAGTAAATTTAAGATCTCTAGCCATTTCTATTAAAATCTAAAATGTGAGAATGCTTTGTTTGCCTCAGCCATTCTTAAAGTATCTTCTTTTTTCTTGTAGGCAGCACCTTCTTCTTTTGAAGCAGCTATAAACTCAGCAGCTAACCTATTAGCCATTGTTTTCTCATTACGCTTACGAGAATATCCAATCATCCATTTCATAGCTAAAGATTGTTTTCTTTCTTCACGAACTGGAGTTGGGATTTGAAAAGTTGCACCACCAACACGACGGCTTCTAACCTCTACGCTTGGAGTTACATTCTCTAAACCTTTCTTAAATATGTCTAAACCTACCGCGTCTTCTATTTTTGATTCGATAATATCGATTGCATCATAGAAAATTTTAAATGCTAAGGTTTTCTTCCCATCGTACATTAAGTTATTTACAAACTTTGTAACTAGAACCTCGTTAAAACGTGGATCTGGAAGGATGGTAATCTTTTTGGCTTTTCTTCTTCTCATCTTGTGAAAGCTTTAAAATTATTTCTGTTTAGGTCTCTTAGTTCCATACTTCGAGCGACGCTGTGTTCTTCCTTCAACACCTGCCGTATCTTCAGCTCCTCGTACGATGTGGTATCTTACCCCTGGAAGATCTTTAACTCTTCCACCACGCACGAGCACCAAAGAGTGCTCTTGTAAATTATGACCCTCACCACCGATGTATGCGTTCACCTCTTTACCATTGGTGAGACGTACTCTTGCAACTTTTCTCATTGCAGAGTTCGGTTTCTTAGGAGTAGTGGTGTAAACCCTTACACATACCCCTTTACGCTGTGGACAAGAATCAAGTGCTGCTGACTTGCTCTTTTTAACCACTGCTGTTCTGCCTTTGCGTACTAACTGTTGAATAGTTGGCATATAAACCTATTAACTTTTGTGAATAAATATAATACCCCAAAACACTTTTTGGGACCACGAAGATACAAGTTTTATTTTATAAACCTATGATTATCAAAAAAAAAACAACTTTTTTCACATTTTGATGTGTGTATCTTTTTGTAAGCTACAAATAATTTTAGAATAATGAAAGCTTTTCTTTAACCATTTTTTTTAATAATGGATTTGGACGATAACGATCTTCACCATATTCCGAAAATAAGCTCTCCAATTTCGTCAACACAACATCTAATCCAATTTCATCAGCCCATAAAAGCAAGCCTTTTGGATAATTAACCCCTTTAGTCATCGCTAAATCGATATCTTCTTTTGTTGCTACGTTTAAGAATAATGCATCGAAAGCTTCGTTTATCAGCATGGTAATTATTCTATCGAAAATTTGTTTACCTAACACAGGGTCTTCAATTGCATTCGGCAACACAACACCTTCGGTATAATCATAATAACCTCTTCCGGATTTACGCCCAAAAAAACCTGCTTCAGTATGTCTTTTTTGAGTAAACGACGGCTTGAATCTCGGGTCATAATAAAAAGAAGTAAACACAGATTCTGTAACTGCATAATTTATATCGTTTCCAATATAGTCCATCAAGGTAAAAGGCCCCATTTTGAAACCTCCAATTGAAGTCATTGCCCAATCTATTGTAGCGAAATCGGCAATACCTTCTTCATAAATCCTTAAAGCTTCACCATAAAATGGACGAGCTACTCTATTCACAATAAAGCCTGGGGTATCTTTAGTTAAAACAGTTATTTTTCCCCAGCTATCAATCAACGCTTTAGAAAAATTTAATGTTTCTTGAGAGGTTTGAACAGAAGGAATTATTTCGACCAAAGGCATTAATGGAGCAGGGTTGAAAAAATGAATTCCAATTACTCTTTTTGAATGCTTCAAAACTGAACCAATGGAAGCTATTGAAAGTGAAGAGGTATTACTCGCTAGTACACACTCTTCAGAAACTACCGCTTCTAATTCTGAAAATACGCTATGCTTTATGGCAATACTCTCTACAATTGCCTCTATAACAATTCCACAGTTTGAAAACGCTTCAAAATTTGACGCGTAACTAATTCTATTACTTGTTTCAATTAATTGCTGATTAGTCATTCTGCCTTTCTCTACCATTCGAGAAAAAATAGTCTGAAAACTATTTTTTGCGGTTTCAAGAGCAACTTCATTTAGGTCTACTAAAACAACACGATGTCCAGCTTGAGCTGCAACTTGAGCAATACCCGATCCCATTGTACCTGCTCCGAGTATGCCAATTTTTGCTTTGTTCATTAAAATAGTATAAAAATTTATATTGAAATCTGTTAATTACCTTTAAATTCAGGTTTTCTTTTTTCTAAAAAAGCAGCAACGCCTTCTTTAAAATCATTCGTTTTTCCTGCCTCAGTTTGCAACAACTCTTCAACTGCTAATTGCTCAGTAAGATTGTTCGAGAAACTTTGATTAATCGCTTTTTTGGTCAAGCCTAAGCCTCTTGTTGGCATCTTTGCTAAATTTTCAGAAAACGTCTTTACTTCATCTAAAAAAAACTCATCATCCACAGCCTTGTAAATCATATTCATTTTATCAGCTTCTTCCGCCGAAACCTTATCACCTGTCATCATTAAAGCAAGTGCTTTTTGAGAACCAATAATACGAGGCAAGAAAAAAGTTCCACCAGAATCAGGAATCAAACCAATCTTCGAAAAGGCCTGTATAAAGCTAGCGCTTTTTTTTGCAATTGTAATATCGCAAGCTAAAGCAATATTCGCGCCAGCACCAGCAGCAACACCGTTCACTGCAGCTATTACAGGTTTTTCAATGTTTCTTATCTTTTCGATAATAGGATTGTAATGATCCTTAACTATTACTTGTAATGCTGGACCGTTTGGGTCAGTTGCTTCAGACAAATCTTGCCCAGCACAAAACGCTTTCCCTTCTCCTGTAATAACAACCACTCTTATTAAAGGGTTTATCTTACATTCATCTAAAGCTTTTTGAACCTCAAAAGCCATTGATTGATTAAAAGAATTAAATACTTCTGGACGATTTAAGCGAATTTCGCACACCCCAGAATTAATTGAAAAAATAATACTCATAAAAAAAATGTTAAAACAAAAAAAATCCCGTTAAAACGAGATTTAAAATATCAATTAAAAAAAATTATCTTTTTGGAGTCTTGACAATAGCTGCGCCTACTCTATCTTTTGGATCTGTTATTGTGACTCCATCGATAACTGTTGTTACTTTTCTACCTTTACCACATCTATCACTAGGGTCTGTAATATGAAAACCATCTTCATCATCAATTACATGAATATCCCCGTTAATAGTACGAATAATTCTTAGAGGACTACCTGATGGGTTTGTTGAAGAAAACGGTACAATCGTTTCTTTATCACATGACATAAAAGTCATTAGAATTAAAAAAATCGATATGTATTTAGTCACTTTCATTACAAATAATATTAATACTTAACAAATATATGAAACTAAATTCATTCATCCAAATTTTCAAAAGGAATTTTTATCAAGACTCTTGTCCCGCAAACTTGACACTCATCATCTTCAATTTGAAATGGACCAATTATCTCAAAACCCTGATGCAAGATTTTTTTTATCAATTCAATTCTTTTACTAGTAATTTCCATTCCTTGTGACCTATGATCACCTTTATCTAAACTTTTAATTGATAAACTAGATTTAATACCTATTCCGTTATCATGTATCTCAATATTCAAAACATTTTCAAAAACTCTCATTTTTATTAAAATCAACCCTTTCTTATTTTCATTAGGTAAAACACCATGAATTATACTGTTTTCAACAAAGGGTTGCAGCAACATTGCTGGTAAATAAATAGACTCCGAATCAACCCCTTCAATATCAAAAACATACGAAAACTTGTCTTTAAATCTCATAGATTCCAGTGAAAGATATAGTTCTAAACCTTCAATTTCTTGACATAAGGAAATCATGTTACCATCTTCATTCGTAGAATCTAGATTTTTACGAATTAGTTTTGCGAAATTTGTTAGATAACGATTCGCTGAGAGTCTATCTTGAGAGTTGATAAAATACTGTATCGAATTCAATGAATTAAAAATAAAATGCCTGTTCATACTAGCATTTAAAGACTTTTGCTCTAATGTAATTAACTTCGATTTAAAGTCCATCATTTCATTTTCTTTTTTTTCTAATTCTCTTTTGATTTTAAATTTAAACACTTTATAAACAATCATCGCCAAAAAAAGTAAAACCAGAACTACAAACCACCAAGTTTTATAAAAAGGAGATTTTATTTTAAAAGAAATTGATTTATCGGTTGAAACAAAACCTTCGTTAGTAACTGCTCTGACATGTAAAATATAAGCACCCGGATTTAAGCCCGTAAAAGAGATTACAGTATTTTTACTTTTTGGAGACCAACTTTCGTCTAAACCTTCTAACCAGAATTGATAGGATAAATGGGAATAATTCCTTAACGAAATCCCTTCTATTTCAAAAATTATATTATTTTTAAAATACGGAAAGTTCAATTTTGAGGGAACACCATTTTTATTATTTAAAACACTATATTTTGAATAATCAAAAGGTGCATAATTTAACAAAATAGACTTGAAATTTACAATAGGCTTTAATCTAGAGACACTATATTCATTATCAACATATTTAACCAAACCTGAAGAAGTTCCGAACCACAAAGACCCTTTATTATCAAAAAAACTAGAATTTATGTTTGTTTCTAAATCAACCAAACCTTCCTCTTTTCCAAAATGAGAAATTGATTTTTTATCACTCCCTAAAATATTTTTGATTACAAATAAACCTTCATTTGTACCTACATACATCTTTCCATAATGATAATTTAAGAAATTAATCAAATTTGAAGAGGGGGTTTCTGAAATTGAAATTCGTTTTATTATTTCTTTATCATACACGAATAACCCTTCCTCTGTGCCGATCCAAATATCATTATTTTCATCCTTCTCAATACAGAAAATTTCTTTATTTATACCTCTAATTTTTTTAAGCACCTTATCCTTATAAACAAATAAACCATTTGAGGTAGCGCAATACAATTTGTCCTTGTATAAAACAAAATCTCTAACTGTGCCAATATTATATTTGTGAATATTCCTAATTGGATTTATAGCTCCATTTTTATAAACTGAAATCCCGGCTGTTCCACCGATATACATTTCAGAAGAACTCACCTTTAATATAGACGTGATAGTATAGCCTAGTTGATCATTTCCAACTTTTAAGACCTTAATTTGATTCAAACTATCAATTTGAATCAAACCGTCCTCTGTACCGAACCAATCATAATTATTTACACTAGATGCTGATGTCCAAACTCTATTATTTGGGAATTCCAAGAAAGAGAAAACCCCTGTTTTAGACATTTTCACTACACCTTTATCAAAGGTGCTAAACCACAAACATCCATTCGAAGTTTGGTTAACATTTAAAATTAAATCAGATGAAAGTCCTGAAGAACGGTCATAATAAACAAATTGATCTTCAGGGAATCTCAACAACCCTTTCCCCAATGTGCCTATCCATATACCACCTCTATCATCTTCATATATTGAACCTACCGCGCCTAAAGGAAGTCCTTTTGATTCATCAATAAATTCAATTTTATTTTTAAAATTAATTTTAAAAAAACCATTTTCAGTGTTGACCCAACAATTGTTTTTGGTGTCGACGAAAACATTTTTTATAATTAAATTATTATTTTTTAGTTGAACCTTTTTTATCTTTTTCGTTATTGGATTCACCACAAACAGACCTCCTTCGAAAGTCGAAATAACTAATTTATTTTTCCATAAATCTACTCCTGAAAGATTATAGCCTTCAAGACTGTCAATTTTAGATATCTTTTTAAAATCTTTTGTATAAATTAAGCCGTTAGGTGTCGCAAAATAGAACTCATCCTTCAATAAATAAACATCTCGAACAGTACTCAAGTCAAAATGAGATACAGGTATTTTGAGAAACTTTTCTTTCTTAATTTCAAATAAACCAGCTCCATTGGTAGCGACGCATATCTTTGATTTAAATTTGAAGATACTTTTGACATTAACCGATCGAGCATCACCATTTAAAGCCCACGTTTTATATATATTTTTATCAATAGAAGTTACACCGCCCTGATGCCCTACCCAAATCACACCATCAATAAATGTTAAAAATGAAATTCGATTATTATAAAGTCCAGATTCTGAGGAATAAGTAATAAAATCTTTCCCATTAAATTTAGCCAACCCTCCTAACGTACCAATCCAAAGATACCCATCTGCATCTTGAACAATTGAAGTTACTTGAGACTGAGGAAGTCCTTCAGATGTACTGTAAGAAACAAAAGAGTAATTTTGTCCGATAACAGAATTAAAACAACAAAAAAGGAATAAAACAAAAAAAGTAAATTTCATTTAATAGGCATCTTTTAACATTTTAACAAATTCAGCAACTCGATTTCTTGCAACTGGAACATGTCCAACACCTTTTAAAATTGCAAAATGACCATCCTCATGAACATAACCTGTTAAAAAGCTTAGATTAATAATGTGAGATTTATGAATCCTACAAAACTTCGATGGGTCTAAAATGTTTTCATACACTTTTAGAGTTCTGGTATCTAAGTATCTTGTCCCATCTTCAAAATAAATAGTTGTACAGTTTCCACTTGCTTCCAAATGCAGAATAGTATGATCTTCAATTATTTTTAATCCTTTGGTGTGACTGATAGCGATTCTACTATTTGGTTTATTCCTTACCAAACTGTCAGATAAATTTCTCAATGAACTAAAATAAGAGGAGAAATTTTGAGGATTATTCGTATATATCTTTTTAGTTTCTACTAACTTAACTACAGATGCTAATAGCTCATCAATATCGATAGGTTTCAATAAATAATAAGCTGCATTTGCATTAAAAGCTTTAATTGCAAAATCCTTAAATGCTGTAACAAAAACAACTAAAAAATCTTTCTCTTCAATTTCATCTAGCAAATCAAATCCTTCTGACCCTGAAGGCATTCTAATATCTAAAAAAACAACATCAGGTTTGGAAGATTCTATAATTGCTTTTGCCTGATCTTTTCGAGAAGCCTCACCAATCACCTCTATTTCAGGACAAAATTCTTCCAATAAAAGTATTAAATTCTTTCTAGCAAATTCTTCATCATCTACAACTAGCGCTCTTAATTTCATAGTCTTACAATTTTATTAGACATCATTTTTTTTGACAAATCTGAAAATACAAATTTAAATTTCGGTATTTATCAAAAACAAAACATTTCAATCAAAATTAAACACACTTAAAACATTATGCACATACTTTGAATCAATAGATTCATCTGATTAAAAAGTATTAATTAGCTAAAAATAATAATAATAACTTCGTTAACTCAAGAGGTGATTCAATATGCATCATGTGACCAACATTTTCCTTTTTAGCATATAAAACTCCTGTGCCAGCTAACTCTTTCTCCATCAGTTGAAAAGGAACAATTGAATCTAACTCACCTTGTATAACAAAAAAATCCTCAGGAAACTGAGCCAACAATTCCTTAAAACTCACTCTATTTCGCATTGCCAATGAAGCGTAAGAAATTGAATGACTGTCCATTTTTAAAGAGTCTTCAATTAACTTTTCAATTTCAGTTGCAAACAAATCAGGCTTACTAAACAAATTTGGAATAACTGTATGAATTAATAACTCTTTATTTTTAAATACCAACTTAGCTATTTTCAATCTGTCATTTTTTTTAACTTCAGAATCTTCCCAAAAATTAGAATTCAAGAGAATAACTTTATTACAAAAAAGAGTATTAATTTCTCTATCTAAAGAGAATCTATGTTTGAGACTTAACGCTACATACCCACCCATTGAATGACCAACAATTGAAAATGAAGAAATAGCTAATTCTAAAATTAACTCTTCAACCTTATTAGCCATAAATTCCATCGTAGGCTCGTTGTCATCTTCGTTTAGGGAATCCCCATGACCAGGAAGATCAATTAGAATCACTTGAATTCCTAATGTTTCTAATTGTAAATTTTCCCACATAAATAAAGACTCTAAAAAACCGTGTAAAAACACTACGGGGTATCCTTCTCCTATAATTTTGTAATTTAATTTATTATTATTATTCATCTTACTCATTCATCAATGTTTCTATCTCATCTAATTCTAATGGAATATCTTTCATCAAATTAAAAGGAGATCCTGTATCTCTTACAACTAAATCATCTTCCAACCTAATACCAATTCCTTCTTCGGGGATATAAATACCTGGCTCACATGTAAATACCATACCTGCTTCCATTGGCTTATTCCAAGGCCCAACATCATGTGTGTCTAATCCAATATAATGAGATGTTCCGTGCATAAAATATTTCTTATATGCTGGCCATTCAGGGTCTTGATTCTTAATATCTGTTTTATCAATCAATCCGAGTCTCACTAATTGACCTTCCATAATTCCGCCAACTTCTTTATGATAATCAGTGATAAAAGTCCCAGGTACAAGTAACTTTTCAGCTTCATTTTTAACATGTAAAACAGAATTGTAAATTGCCTTTTGACGATCTGTGAACCTTCCGTTTACAGGAATACACCTTGTTAAATCAGAAGCATAATTTGCATATTCAGCAGCCACGTCTAATAATATCACGTCTCCACTTTTACATTGTTGATTGTTTTCTATATAATGGAGAACACACGCATTTTTACCTGAGGCAATTATAGGCGTATAAGCAAAACCTTTGGAGCGATTCATTAGAAATTCATGAGCCAATTCAGCTTCCAATTCATACTCCCAAACACCCGGTTTCGTAAACTTCAACAACCTTCTAAATCCCGCTTCAGTAATTTTACACGCTTTTTGCATTAAATCAATTTCGATCAGCTCTTTAACAGAACGAAGTGAATGCATGATTGGTGCACTTTTCCTTACAGAATGTGAAGGATAGCTTTCTTTTACAGATTTAATAAATCGATCTTCACGAGTTTGAACTTCTGTATTCGCTCTTAAATGTTCGTTTGTATTTATATAGATCATATCAGCCTCCACCATCATTTGCTTGAATATTGCCTGAAACTGATCTAACCAATAAACTGTTTTAATTCCAGAAGTTTCAAGAGCTGTTTCTTTTGTTAATTTTTCACCCTCCCAAATTGCGATATGCTCATCTGTTTCTTTAAGGAATAAAACTTCTCTATGTTTCTCGTTGGAACAATTTGGATATATGACTAAAATACTTTCTTCTTGATCTACTCCAGATAAATATAAGATATCCCTATGTTGTTGAAAAGGCATCGTACTATCAGCACTAATGGGAAAAATATCATTCGAATTAAAAACGGCTAATGAATTCCCTTCTATTCTTGATGAAAACTTTAATCTATTTTCAATATACAGCTTATTATCAATTCTTTCGTATTTCATATTCACAAAATTATATTTCAAAAGTATGAAGGTACTAAAAAACAAATTGTTTCATTTTTAAATTTAAAAAAAAAATTAAAACGTAAATAGTTTACGTTTACTCAAGCGAACTTTGTACTATAAATTAAAAGTTAATACTATGAAAACAATATTCGAAAGTCTAAAAATCAATAAAATAATATTTGAAACAGGGGATTCAGACGTAATAGTAAATACAAATATTCAACAAGGTGGAATGTCTTATGAATCAGACATAGTGATCAATCATTCCGACTTAAATGCATTAATAAATCGTATGCAACAAAAAGTAAATGAAAATATAGATATATCTTCCTTATTTGAATCAGAAAAAATGTACAATGGAAATCTATTATATACACTTGATGTAGAAAAGGTGATCAATGAGCATATTTTAATTGATTCTATGTCATTTAACAATCATATCAAACAAATTAGAGCATAATAAATTATGTTTAATGAATAAAAAAAAACAATAAAAATGGAATATTAGTTAAAAAAGTGATTTATAAAGAATTTATCGTAAATTGGTCTACTATTTTACTCTACAGAAGAACAATTTTAATAAAAAACTATGAAATTTACATTCTTTTTAACGATTCTACTAATCTCAATTTTATCATGTGTAAAACATGAAGTAATCCCAGCTCCTATACCTACTGTAATTTTATCAGCAAAATTTACAGCAACTATAAACGGCATCTCTACTGTCTTCGAAGATGGAGTATTAGGGTATAGTTGTAATCCAACACAAGAAAAAAATCTAGTTACTTCCCCTCTACTTTCAACAGCAATCGTTTATTCAAAAATAGGATCCACTCAAGCAACTGAAAGTATACAAATAGCACTTGGAAAAATTAATTGGGACGCAGCGAAATCAACAGAATTAACTTTACCATCATTTAATAGCTTTTTCAAAGACCCTTTAAATGTTTTACCTAAATACAAAGATGACCACTCTTCTGGATTCAGTGCGAAATACATTGACAAAAATGGAACTATTTATACATCAAGAGATACTAGCTCTCGATACAAAAGTGTCAAATTTTCAAATATTACCCAAGAATCTGATGCAACAGGAGATTACTCTAAATTTGTTTGTACTTTTAACTGCTATGTATATTATTTATCTGGACCAAATCCAGCGAACAATTTGGATTCGATACAAATTCAAAATGCACAATTTAAAGGTTGGTTCAAAAAATAATTATTTATAGAAAAGAAAAACATTACTAGAGATTAGAACATGGGTGTCAATTTAAAAATAGCAATTATTGGCGATTATAATTTCACTTATAATTCTCATCAAGCAACCAATTTAGCTCTTGATCATTCTGCAGATTTTCTAGATATTGAAATCAGTTATTACTGGATCAAAATAGACGAAGCAGCAAAAAATAAAAATCATTTACTTGATCAATTTGACGGAATATGGATTGCTCCTGGACCATATAAGAACTCGTTTTTCCTAACTGGTATTATTGATACAATCATAAAATTAGATATTCCAGTTTTATTAACTGGAGAAAGTTTTAAAAACCTGATTGAAGTTTTAGTGAACAAAAATCAATTGAACCCAAATGGAGAAAAGTTGATTTCAGACAATTTAATTGATAGTCAACAATTTGAAAAATTAACTATAATACCTCATTCAAAAGAATTTACACAAATATACCAGCACCATAACAACATAGAGCTAACTTCTTCTAGGTATAGCTTATACCCTCAGCTCATACATCAATTGATTGATGAAATAATCGATATAGAGGCATATAATGAATTTGAAGAGCCAGAAGTAATTAGTTTGAAAAATCACAAATTCTTTTTAGCTTGTGGATGTTGCCCTCAAATATCTTCAATTAGAGAAATAGCTCACCCATTGATCTACACCTTTGTGAAAGCATGTATGGTGTTTACTCAAAAAGAAAATGAAGAACTAAACTGATTAAAAAATAGTTTAGTTTTCTCGTTCCCTTTCAAATATTTCGTCAATTTTAAGATTTTTCCCTTCAGCAGCTGCACAAGCTAAAACATCACATCTTTCATTTTCAAAATGTCCGGCATGGCCTTTAACCCAATGTAAAACTAAATCAAATTTAGAATGCACTTCTAAGTATCGAAGCCATAAATCCTTGTTTTTCTTTCCTTTGAATCCAGTTTTCACCCAATTAAAAACCCAACGCTTTGATATGCTATCAATTACATATTTTGAATCTGAATAAATATGAACTGGATATTGATTTGTTTTTAAAGATTCCAAAGCAACAATAACAGCTAATAATTCCATTCGGTTATTAGTAGTCATTCTAAATCCTTCAGAAAGTTCTTTTATAACATCATTAAAGCGTAGTAAAGCACCATAACCACCTCTTCCAGGATTGCCTTTTGCAGAACCGTCAGTAAATATTTCAATTTTCATTTTTTAGATATTAAAATATCTAGACTTACGATTCAAATCGTCTCGTGGTCTAGAATAAAACACTTGATAACCAACGTTCCATTTCTTCAGTAGGTAAAGCTTTTCTTTTTGCTATATCTTCTACTTGATCTAAACTAATTTTGCCTAACCCAAAATACTTCGCTTTTGGGTGGGAAAAATACCAACCACTAACTGATGAAGCTGGTAACATTGCTAAACTTTCAGTCAATGAAACACCCGTGATTTCAGTTGCATTTAATAAAGTGAATAAACCTGTTTTTTCAGTGTGATCTGGACAAGCAGGATAACCTGGAGCTGGACGAATACCTTGATAACCTTCTTTAATTAGCTCTGAATTTTCTAAATTTTCAGAAACTGCATATCCCCAAAATTCTTTACGAACTCTTTCGTGCATTCTCTCAGCAAATGCTTCTGCCAAACGATCAGCTAATGCTTTTAATAAGATTGAGTTATAATCATCGTGATCAGCTTCAAAACGAAGAATATGCTCATCCATTCCAATACCAGTCGTAACAACAAAACCGCCGACATAATCTTTAATACCTGAACCTTTAGGTGCAATGAAATCCGCAAGAGCATAATTTGGTTGTCCGGCTACTTTTTGAAGCTGTTGACGTAAACTATGTTGTACATGAATGACTTTATCACGATTTTCATCTGCGTATATTTCTATATCATCCCCAATAGAATTTGCTGGAAATAAGCCAATTATAGCATTTGCCGTTAACCAATTTTCTTTCACAATTTTCGACAACATCACTTTCGCATCTTCAAATAATGATGAAGCTTCAACCCCAACGACAGCATCAGTTAGAATAGCGGGAAATTTTCCATGTAATTCCCAAGTCTGAAAGAAAGGAGTCCAATCTATATAATCAACTAATTCTTCTAGAGAATAAGAAAGGAATTGTTGGATTCCATTGTTATTTGGTTGCGTAATATCACTCTGATTCCACTCAATTTTAAATTTATTTTCTCTAGCTTTTGCTATGGTTAATAGCTTCTTAGCATTTTTGTGCTTTTCGTAATGTTCACGAAGCTTTTCGTACTCAGCTTTTACATTTAAAATGAAATCTGTTTTTTTAACTCCTAATAAGCTCTCAACAACTGTTACAGCTCTTGAAGCATCTAACACATGAATAGCCTGATCTTTAGTGAAATTATGATCTATTTTTACTGCTGTATGCACTTTTGATGTAGTAGCTCCACCAATCATCAATGGAATTTTTAAATTAGCTCTTTCCATTTCTTTAGCAACCGTAACCATTTCATCCAAAGAAGGAGTAATTAGACCACTTAAACCAATAATATCAACATTTTCATCAATTGCTCTTTGTATAATTTTATCAGCAGGAACCATCACGCCCATATCAATAACTTCATAATTATTACAAGCTAAAACAACACCTACTATATTTTTTCCAATATCATGTACATCTCCTTTAACAGTCGCCATTAATATTTTACCGGAAAATGATTGAACACCATCTTTTTCAGCTTCAATAAACGGCAATAAATAGGCAACAGCTTTTTTCATTACTCTAGCAGACTTAACTACCTGAGGAAGAAACATTTTACCACTCCCAAATAAATCTCCAACGATGTTCATTCCATCCATCAAAGGACCTTCAATTACTTCTATTGGTCGTGCAAATTGATGGCGACATTCTTCAACATCTTCATCAATAAACTCAACTAACCCTTTAACCAATGCATAAGACAACCTTTCATTTACTGGAACATCCCTCCACGAAAGATCTATTTCTCGTTTTTTACCTTCCCCTGAAACAGTAGCTGCATACTCTAACAAACGCTCAGTTGCATCCGATCTTTTATTAAACAAAACATCTTCAACAAATTGCATTAACTCTTTATCTACATTGTCATATACTTCAAGCATTGCAGGGTTAACAATCCCCATGTCCATTCCATTTTGAATTGCATGGTATAAAAATGCAGAATGCATAGCCTCTCTCACTTTATCATTTCCTCTAAAAGAAAATGAAACATTCGAAACACCACCACTTATGTGAGCACCAGGTAAATTTTCACGAATCCATTTAGTAGCTCTAAAAAAATCAAGGGCATTGTTATTATGCTCTTCCATTCCAGTCGCTACAGGAAAAATATTAGGGTCGAAAATAATATCATCTTGCGGAAACTTGACAACATCAACAAGAATATCGTAAGCGCGTTTACAAATCTCTATTCGTCTATCATAATTATCCGCCTGACCATCTTCATCAAAAGCCATCACAATTACAGCAGCACCATATCGTTTGATTAATTTCGCTTGATTAATGAAATTTTCCTCACCCTCTTTCAAAGAAATTGAATTTACAACTCCTTTACCTTGAATACATTTTAAACCAGCTTCAATAATTTCCCATTTGGAACTATCAATCATTACAGGAATTCTAGAAATATCAGGTTCAGCTGCAATAAGATTCAAAAAACGAACCATTGCCTCTTTCCCGTCAATCATTCCTTCATCCATGTTGATATCAATGATTTGAGCTCCGCCTTCTACTTGATCTCTTGCTACAGCAATAGCTGCTTCAAAATCTCCTTCTTTGATCATTCGAAGAAAAGCTCTTGAACCAGTCACATTTGTTCTTTCACCAATATTGATGAAATTACTTTCAGAAGACACAATAAGTGGTTCAAGACCAGATAGTTTTAAAGTTCCTTTATAATTAGACATTCGTGTAAAATCTATGTATGTTTTTTATTCAGCTATTAATTCTCTCGGACTGTACGTTTCTGCCAATTTTGCAATTGCAGCAATATGATCGGGAGTTGTTCCGCAACATCCTCCAATTATATTGATTAAACCTTCGTCTAAAAATTCTTTGATTTGATCCGCCATTAATTCTGGAGTTTCATCATATTTACCAAAAGCATTCGGTAAACCAGCATTCGGATGTGCACTCACATTAAACGAACACGTTTGATTTAAAATTTGCAAATAAGGTCTCATCATTGAAGCTCCTAATGCACAATTTAAACCAACACTCAATAAAGACATGTGTGAAATTGAAATTAAAAAAGCTTCCGTTGTTTGCCCCGTTAATGTTCTTCCAGATTGATCTGTAATTGTACCAGAAACCATAATTGGTAATTCTTCTCCTCGCTTTTCAAAAACTTGATCGATAGCAAAAAGTGCTGCTTTCGCATTCAATGTATCGAAAACTGTTTCAACAAGAAGTATATCAACTCCACCGTCCATTAAAGCATTTGTTTGTTCTGTATATGCATCAACCAATTGATCAAAACTTATCCCTCTAAATCCTGGGTCATTTACATCTGGAGAAATAGAAGCCGTCCGATTTGTTGGTCCGATTGAACCTGCAACAAATCTTGGTTTTTCAGGGTTTTTAGTTGTGAATTCAACAGCAACTTTTTTAGCTATTTTTGCGCTGTGAAAATTAATATCATATACGTATTTCTCTAAAGCATAATCTGCTTGAGCAATCCATGTACCCGAAAATGTATTTGTTTCAGCAATATCAGCACCTGCTTCAAAATATTGACGGTGAATATCTTCTATGATTTCAGGACGGGTTAAGGATAATAAATCATTATTCCCTTTTAAAGAATGATCATGGTTTTCAAACCAACCCTTTCTAAAATCTTCCTCTTCTAATTTATGGCGTTGGATCATTGTTCCCATTGCGCCATCTAAAATTAAAATACGTTTTTTTAATATATCTTGAATTTTCTCCATTTTAATAAGTGCCTTATATTTAAACAAATATGAAACAAACAAAAACAAACAAAGTAGGAAGGAAAGTCATTAAAAACTATTCAACTTATCTTTTCAGTCAAGAGACTGATTGGATTTGGCACCTGTTCCGATACGGAGGTTGCCAAGGTTTCAAAGGGCCTAATCCCTCCACCTTTCTTCATAAGTTTATTTGAATGAACGAGGTACAAAGGTACTATGAATAAAAGTAATTTACAAAACTTTTTTCTGACAACATGTCAGAAAAAAATTCAAGGCATAGCATTTGACTTTGATCAATTATGAAAAAAAGATATTCGCATCCTTTTGGTTCTACTGTTGAGACAATTATGTATCCTTCGTTAATATTAATAATTATGTGGTTGTTTTTTTGGGCTGAACATTTATTTCCCACTTATCAATTTTATAAACTTGGGATTTTACCACGAACAACAGAAGGCTTAAAAGGAATTTTGCTTATGCCATTGATTCATTCAAAAAATGATAGTTCACATATTGTAAATAATTCTATTCCGACTGCTTTTTTATTAGGTGCTTTAATTTTTTTCTACAAAGAAATTGCTTTAAAAGTGTTTTTAATATGTTGGTTTTTAACGGGCATATTAGTATGGCTTTATGCACAAAATAAAGGGGCATATCATATTGGTATGAGTGGGATTGTTTATGCTCTTGCAGGTTTTTTATTTACAAGTGGGGTAATTCGGAAATTCTTACCTCTTCAAGCAATTTCGATGTTTGTCGCTTTTATGTATGGTGGGATGATATGGGGAGTGTTGCCAATGGAAGAAAAGATTTCTTGGGAAGGACACCTTATGGGATTAATTACAGGTATTGTTCTTGCGTTTATTTACAAAGAAAAGGGGCCACTACGACCAAAATTTCAATATGAAATTGAAAAAGAAATGGGAATAGAACCTCCTGATTTAGAAGGCATTTGGAACGAAAACATTCGATTAGCACAAGAATTTGAAAATCAACAAAAACAACTTCAAGAGCAAAAACCAACTGTTATTTACCACTACACGCCCAAATCTATTACAACTAAACCTCAGGATGGTAGCTACTTATAATTTTACCTGACCCTTTAGAAGTTTCTTTCCAAGAATCAGAATGAAATTCAATTTCTAAAAAATCGCATGTTTTCAAATCTACAAAATCGTCAATTAAATAAGCTGCAAAATCAGATAACCCGTTATTATGTCCAATAATAAAAGTAGTACCTCCTCCTTCTTGACTCCATAAAAATTTAAGCAAATGGTCTTTTTCAGCTAAATAAAGTGAATCAATATAATTGATGTTGCATTCCAATGCATGCTGTTTTTGAATGTTAGCTAATGTTTCTCTTGTTCTCGTAGCTGATGAGCAATAAATTCTAGTTGGGTTGAAATTCATTTTAAAAAAATATTCACCCATTTCTTTTGATTGAGCAAGACCTTTCTTTAATAATTTTCGATCAAAATCTTTCCCTGATATAGAGTTTTGATCTGTTTTAGCATGTCTTAAAATATATAGTTTCATGAAGTTGCGTTTAAATTTAGTTTGAAGATAAGGATTAGAATACTTACTTTTACACAGAGGCAAATCAGTCTATCGCTTTTTATTTATAAAAAGAGGAAAGTCTGGGCAGTTTAGAGCACCGTACTTCTTAACGGGAAGGGCTATTGAAAAGTAGTACAGAAAGTGCCACAGAAAGGAAAACTACTTCTGATTTATTAGAAGAAAAGGTGAAAAGGTGGAGTAAGAGCCCACCGCTCAGATGGCGACATAGGAGGCAAGGTAAACCTTACGGACTGAAAGACCATGTAAACCAAGGCTAGAGGGCTGCTCGCCTGATCTTGGAGGGTAGGTCGATGGACTCTAAGAGTGATTTTAGAGCTAGATAAATGATAGACATTCACTATTTATAGTGATTACAGGACCCGGCTTATGATTTGTTTTTTTCTTTTACATTAAAAAAACCCTTATGAAATTATTTCATAAGGGTTTTTTTAATGTAAATTTAATTCTTTATCATCTTCCAAGCATTAAACCTAAAATAATTTCATGTCCCCCTGAGCTGTAATTTCTGAATTGATTAATTGAAAAATCATAGGAATAAGCAAACTTAAAACGATTACTAATATTCATACCTACCATTGCTATAACTGCATCTTTGTGTCTGTAAGAAGTTGTGAACCACAACCATTCCTTGTATTCAAATTGAAGAGACCCTTCAACTGATGGTTTTGAAGGGTTCATGTACTTTATCAAAAATGCTGGTGTAATCGTAACGCTTTCAACCAATGGTAATTTAATCCCTCAGGTGATATTAAAATGGATTTTAGGTTCAAAATTAGCTGTTCCTGATCCAAATTTCACCAAATTTTTTGTTAACTGATCTGCTGCGACACCTAAAAACAATTTTTCAGAATAGAAATAAAATCCTGCTCCTAAATTCATCACATTTACATTCCCTTGGTTACTTATAAAACTAGCATACGTATCATCAATAACGGTTGTCGAATTTGCTACTTGTGCTCTATCTTGTAAAAAAGCATTATTTTAAATACTACACAAATAATAGAAGTATTTGTTAATATATAAACAAAGTAATGGCAAGCGAAATTAAATTTTATAAAATACTTGAAATTCTATTTGCATCAATACCACAAATTAGGTATTTTTGCATTTAAATTATCTTCTATTTGTATTTAATCTAAATAAAGATAACTGAATTTAAAACAAAATAAATATGATTACAGTTAGTGATTCAGCAAGAGAACAAGCGCTTCATTTAATGAATGAAGATGGTAAACCCAATTTATTTATTCGTGTAGGTGTTGAGGGCGGAGGATGCTCAGGCCTATCCTATCAATTAAAATTTGACAACGAAGAAAAGGAGGGTGATAAAAGTTTTGAAGACAACGGCGTAAAAGTAGTTGTAGATAAAAAAAGTTATTTATACTTGATTGGTACATCACTCGATTTTTCTGGAGGACTAAACGGAAAAGGGTTTGTCTTCAATAATCCTAATGCCGGAAGAACGTGTGGTTGTGGTGAATCATTCTCTATTTAATTAAAACTCTTTAAAAAAAAACATGAGTTATACTGAAAATGAATTAGCAAAAGATCTCGAAAACCAAGAATACAAATATGGTTTCGTTACGAATATTGCAGCAGATCAAGTCCCCAAAGGACTTTCAGAGGAAACTATTCGTCTAATATCTTCTAAAAAAGAAGAACCTGAATGGTTACTTGATTATAGATTAAAAGCTTATAAAATTTGGTTAGAAATGGAAGAGCCAAATTGGGCACATGTTCATTATAAAAAACCTGATTTTCAAGACATTATATACTATTCGGCTGTCAAACAAAAAAAGTATGAAAGCTGGGATGATGTTGACCCTGAAATGAAAGCGACAATGGAAAAACTAGGGATTTCCATGGATGAACAAAAAGTTTTAACAGGTACAAACGTTGCAGTAGACTTTGTAATGGACTCTGTATCAGTAGCCACATCATTCAAGTCAAAATTATCAGAATTGGGAATAATTTTTAGTTCTTTTTCAGAAGCTGTAAAAGAACATCCTGAATTGGTAAAGAAATATTTAGGATCTGTTGTTCCTACTACTGATAATTTCTACGCAGCGTTGAATTCTGCTGTATTTACAGACGGGTCATTCTGCTACATTCCAAAAGGAGTTAGATGCCCGATGGAATTATCAACTTATTTTAGAATCAACGAACAAGGAACTGGACAATTTGAAAGAACATTAGTTGTTGCTGACAAAGGATCTTACGTTTCTTATTTAGAAGGTTGTACAGCGCCAATGAGAGATGAAAATCAATTGCATGCCGCTGTTGTTGAATTAGTTGCATTAGACGATGCAGAAATAAAATATTCGACTGTACAAAACTGGTATCCAGGAGATAAAGATGGAAAAGGTGGGATCTTCAATTTTGTAACCAAAAGAGGTATTTGTGAGAAAAATGCGAAAATTTCATGGACACAGGTTGAAACAGGTTCAGCAGTTACTTGGAAATATCCATCTTGCATTTTGAAAGGAGATAATTCGGTAGGCGAATTTTACTCAGTTGCGGTAACGAATCATCACCAACAAGCAGACACAGGAACCAAAATGATTCACTTGGGGAAAAACACGAAAAGCACAATTATTTCTAAAGGTGTTTCTGCTGGTAAATCAAACAATTCGTATAGAGGTTTGGTTCAAATACATAAAAATGCAACGAATGCACGAAATTTTTCTCAGTGTGATTCACTATTGATGACTGATGAGTGCGGAGCACATACGTTTCCTTACATTGAATGCAAAAACAGCACTGCTAAAATTGAACACGAAGCAACTACATCTAAAATTGGTGAAGATCAAATTTTCTATTGCCAACAAAGAGGGATTAGCAATGAAAAAGCGATTAGTTTGATTGTAAATGGATATTGTAAAGAAGTTTTGAATCAATTACCAATGGAATTTGCTGTTGAAGCTCAGAAATTATTAGCTATAAGTTTGGAGGGATCAGTAGGTTAGTATTTAATTCGAAACATTAATGAATTTCAGTTGTACTAAAAACAAAAATTAGTTATACAAGAATCACAACTCTTCCCTTTTGGAAGGGGAAACAAAATAAAAAAATGATTAAAATAGAAAATTTACACGCGTCAATTGACGGAAAAGAAATATTAAAAGGGTTGAATCTTGAAGTTAAGGCAGGTGAGATTCATGCTATTATGGGGCCAAATGGAGCTGGTAAAAGTACATTAGCTTCTATTCTTGCTGGAAGAGATATCTATAACATTACGGAAGGATCAGTTGATTTTGACGGAAAAGATTTACTAGATCTATCGATTGAAGACAGAGCACGTGAAGGATTGTTTTTAGCATTTCAATATCCGATTGAAATTCCAGGGGTTTCAAACATTAATTTTTTGAGAGCTTCATTAAATGAAATCCGTGATTACAAAGGAGAAGAACAAATTTCAGCAAAAGATTTCATGACATTAGTTCGTGAAAAATCTGCTATTGTAGAATTGGATCCAAAATTAGCTTCCCGCTCAGTGAACGAAGGGTTTTCAGGGGGTGAAAAGAAAAGAAATGAAATATTTCAAATGGCAATGCTGAATCCTAAACTAGCTATTTTAGATGAAACTGATTCAGGATTAGATATTGATGCATTGCGTATTGTTGCAAATGGAGTGAATAAATTAAAATCTAAAGACAATGCAACTATTGTAATTACACATTACCAAAGATTATTAGACTATATCGTCCCTGACTTTGTTCATGTACTTTATGATGGTAAAATTGTTAAAACTGGAACAAAAGAGTTAGCCTTAGAATTGGAAGAAAAAGGGTATGACTGGATCAAAGAAGAATTTTCTAAATAGAGATTTTTAAACGATAGTCGTTAGACTGAATAGTATTAGATGGCATACTTAAGACAAAAAAGAGATGAGTGAACTATTAAATTCAACAGAAATAAAAATTATAAATTCTAATGGTTTTGGAGGGGTATTGAATGAGAAATTAAAAAATCAGGCGTTCTCTATTTTAGAAACAATTCAATTTCCTACAACTAGAACTGAGGCATGGAAATATACGCGTTTAGGTAAAATAAGTAATAAGAAATTCACTATTCAAAAAGGAACAATTTCTTCTATTTCTGAATACAAAATTGTAGAAGAAGCAACAACTTTAACGTTTGTAAATGGATTTTATTCATCGGAATTATCCTCAAAAAACATTCCAGCGGGCATTGAAGTTACACCTTTATCTAACGGTGTTTCATCAACTGAAATCGGGCAGAACGTTCAAATAGAGAATGAAATATTTAACTCTATTAACACTTCATTTTCAACAGATGGAGCGAATATCGTTATAAAGGAAAAAACAGTTTTAGAAAAACCTCTACAAATTATCCATATTTCTACAGGCGAACATACGATTTCAAATGTAAGAAATTGCATCATAAGTGAAAAAAATTCACAAGCTGAAATCATACAAAGTTTCTTTTCTGAAAATGCGACAGAATCATTCACAAATGTTGTAACTGAAATTTTCGTTAAAGAAAATGCTCATTTGACACTCCATAAAATTCAAAAAGAAGACAATACTAGTTACCACGTTTCCACTGAACAAGTAGATCAACATAAAAACTCAACTTTTACTATTAACACACTTACTTTAAGTGGTGCGTTGGTAAGAAACAATTTAAACATTGAAGTGAATGGTGAAAACTGTGCTACTCATTTAAATGGAGGATACATTCTGAAAGGAAATCAACATGTTGATAATCACACATTAGTAGATCATAAAGTAGCCAATTGTAATTCATTCGAATTATACAAAGGAATTCTTAAAGACAAATCAACTGGTGTATTTAATGGAAAAGTTTTTGTGAGAAAAGATGCTCAAAAAATCAATGCTTTTCAATCAAATGCTAACGTATTATTAAGTGATGATGCAGCAATTAATTCAAAGCCAGAACTTGAGATTTATGCAGACGATGTGAAGTGTTCACACGGATCAACGACTGGACAATTGGATGAAGAAGCACTATTTTATTTACGTGCTCGTGGACTTTCAGAAAAATCAGCAAGAGAATTAATTGTTTCAGCTTTCATTAATGACGTAATAGAAAAAATAGAGAATGAAGAAGTCAGAAGCTTCATAATCAAAATAATACAATAAAATTAAACTATAAATTTAAAAAAAAGCTGTTGAATATTTTTAACAGCTTTTTTTACAACCTTATTTTAAGGAAAGTATAAAATGGAAAAAGAATATATTTTCAAATGGCTAAAAATAGCTTTCAAGAAAGACGAAGAAAATGAAGTTGAAACATTTTATTACGATACATTTTCTAAAAAATTTTTCACAATTACACTTCTTGAAAAATTCTTGATTAGTAAAAATAACGAAATAAACTTTAATCTATCTCCTTACTATTCCTCAGAAGAATTAGAACAAATCAAAAATTGGCTGCAAAAAATAGCTCAAAAAGATACGTCAATCATTCAACTTCCAACAATCGGAATAGCTACTTCTGACGAACATTTAACTGAACAAATAAATCAATTTTTATTTAAAAATGCGATTCGGTTATCCTTAGTGTCAGTATTTGAAATTTTACAAAAAGAACCTCTTAGAAAAAAGATAGTTACTCAACCTGAGAAAAATATAAAAACTTGGTGGAAATTCTGGTAAAAAGATAGATTAAATCCCCAAAGTTGAACCTCATTTTTTTTGCATGAAAATTAAACTAATAACATTCTTCTTAGGAATAGGAATCTATTCTATACTGCTTTCACAACCGTATGAAGGCATCGAAAAATCAAGTAAACTACCTGTAAGTATCAACAAGTCAGCATTTTATTCAATACGAAGTTCCTAAAAGTTCTGGGATTATGGCTTTGTTTACTGCTGCACTTTGGTAGTGTTCTAAAAAGTGTGTAAAATAAAATATTTTTCAACCTATTTTAATTTAAGTTTAATCTTTTTTTTCTATTATGGTCTCAATGTTTTCATTTTAGATTTCAACAAGGATTTAATATCCTTCATAAATTCTGATGCGTATACAAAATCATTAATCTCTTTATTTTCTGTGGTAATAATAGAGTTTTTGTCTCCGTTCCACCAATTCTGACCTTGATGTATAAAAATAATATTATCTCCAATTTCAATCACAGAATTCATATCATGCGTTATTACCACCGTTGTAATACCAAATTCGTAAGTAATCTCACGAATCAAATTATCAATTACAATAGATGTTTTTGGATCTAAACCTGAATTTGGTTCATCACAAAAAAGATATTTTGGTTTCATTGCAATCGCTCTAGCTATACCAATTCTCTTTTGCATTCCCCCACTACACTCCGCAGGAAGAAGTTTGTTTTTACCAGATAAATTCACTTTATCCAAGCAAAAATTAGCACGATCAAGCATTTCCTTTTTAGTCATTTTTGTCAACATAGAAAGAGGAAACATGATGTTTTCTTCTACTGTCATAGAATCAAACAATGCAGAACCTTGGAAAAGCATTCCTATTTCTTTTCTAATTTCACGTCTAGCATCACCTTCTAATTGTGTAAAATTACGTTCATCATATAAAATAGAGCCCGAATCAGGCTCATGTAACCCAACAACACATTTCGCCAAAACAGATTTTCCTTGACCAGATTGACCAATAATCATGTTCACTTTACCAGTTTCAAATTTTGCTGATAAATCAAATAAAACTTGATTACTACCAAACGATTTATTGATATTTTTAACTTCTATCATTACAAAAGTATCATTTGAGTTAGGAAGAAATTGCAAATCAAAATAACAACACTACTAATAACAACAGCTTGTGTAGATGATCTCCCAACGTCTAATGCTCCTCCTTTTGTATAATAACCATAAAAAGAAGAAACAGAAACAATTACGAAAGCGAAAACAACAGATTTAATTAAAGCATAACCAATATCTCCTAAAACAAAAAAAGAACGCAAACCAAAAACATACGTCTCAGTATTAGATAATCCAGAAGAAATTAGTGCCAACCAACCGCCAACAATACTTAATCCTATTGAAAAGATAATCATTATTGGGAAAAACAAAACTGCACCTATAATTTTAGGTAAGACCAAGTATGTCAGCGAGTTAATACCCATAGTTTCCAATGCATCAATTTGTTCGGTAACTCTCATTGTTCCAATTTCAGAGGCGATATTTGAACCGATTTTCCCGGCTAAAATTAAAGAAAGTATCGTTGGTGAAAATTCTAAAATCGTACTTGAACGAGTGATATATCCAATCGTGTATTCAGGAAGAATAGGAGAAGTCATGTTCGCAGCTGTTTGAAGCGCAATTACTGCACCCATAAACAAAGAAAGCAAAGCAACAATTGGCAAAGATTTAACCCCAATTACTTCAATTTCGTTAAGGAGCCGTTTGCGAAATATTTTCCATTTTTCTGGGCGTGAAAATACAATATGAAGCATCATAAAATATTTTCCTATGTTTGATAATAAATTCATCGTAGCCGTAAAGTTAATAGATTTCTGTAAATTTAAAGCGTGAAAAAAGAAATATTAACCAAGCGTGAAAAGGTCATGGAAGGATTTAAAAAATTCTTACCCCTTGGATTTGAAGAAATTGTTGTCGACTTATTTTTAGCTTCTCCAATAAATTTCAAAATTGTACCTCCAAGAAAAACAAAATTAGGTGATTTTAGAATGGGTTCAACACTACAAAAACCTCAAATAACAATCAACGGAGATTTAAATCCTTATTCATTTTTAATCACAACTTTACATGAATTTGCTCATTTACATACTTTTCAACAATATGGAAACCGAGTAAATCCCCATGGAGAAGAATGGAAATCTAATTTTAGAAAATTATTGATTCCAATTATCGACTCTAAAAAATTGCCGAAAGATATTGAACATGCCTTAGTAGACTCACTTGTTAGTATCAAAGCTTCTTCTTGCACAGATATGAAACTATCTCGAATATTGAAAAATTATGACGAGATGAAAGATGGAATTGAACTATTAGAACGTCTGCCAAAAAACACTATATTTGCATTAAATGGTAGAGAATTTATAAAAGGGGAATTGAGAAGAAAACGATACTTATGTGAAGAAACAATAAGTAAACGTCAATTTTTAGTCAACGCATTAGCAGAAGTTTACCCAATTAAAAACACACATTAAATATGGAAAATAATTATTGCATCATTATGGCAGGAGGAGTTGGAAGCCGTTTTTGGCCAATGTCTACTCCACAATGTCCAAAACAATTTTTAGATGTTTTAGGAATTGGGAAATCATTAATTCAGATGACTTATGAGCGATTATTACACATTGCCCCCAAAGAAAACATATATGTTGTAACCAATGAATGTTACGCAGAATTAGTTCAAAATCAATTAACAGAACTTACTAGAACTCAAATATTAACGGAGCCGAAACGAAAAAACACAGCTCCCTGTATTGCGTATGCAAGTGCTAAAATATTTGCATTAAATCCAAACGCAACTTTAATCGTTGCGCCTTCAGATCATTTAATTTTAAAAGAAGAGAATTTCATTCAAACCATAAATATCGCAATTGAAGATGCTAATTTGGACGAAAAATTAGTGACTTTAGGAATAAAACCTACTCGTCCTGATACTGGATATGGATATATTGAATTCTCAGATGAAAAAGAGATATTTCCAGGACAAGTAACTGAGGTAAAACATTTTAGAGAAAAACCAAGCAAAGAAATGGCAGAACTTTTCTTAAAAAGCGGTAATTACTATTGGAATTCAGGAATATTTATTTGGAAAGCTCAAAGCATTCTAAACGCATTAGAAAAATTTAAACCAGAATTATTTCAGCTGTTTGCAGGAGATTTGAGCTTTTACAATACACCTTTAGAACAAGAAAATATCAACCGTTGTTTTGAAGAATGCGAAGATATTTCAATTGACTTTGCGGTAATGGAAAATGCTAAAAATACGGATGTTGTTTTGGCAAATTTCGATTGGTCTGATTTAGGTACGTGGGGAAGTTTATACACGCACCTTGAAAAAGATTTTAATGGAAATGCAGTTATTGGAGACAATGTTCATATTATGAATTCTACTAATTGTATTGTGAATTTACCTAACAACAAATTAGCATTGATAGAAGGTCTTGATAATCATATAGTTGTAGAATCAGATAACGTATTAATGATTTTAAATAAAAATGATGAGCAAAATTTAAAAAAATACATGCTTCCGATGGCAGAAAAAAGTCCGGAGTTTTTTAAGTAATCCTAGTTTACTAAAAAAGCCTGTTTTCAAATTGAAAACAGGCTTTTTTTACAGCTGAACATTACTTTAAAAAATTATAAAGCTGCGCTAGAACATGAAAAAGCTCTATCAACCTTTTTGAATAATCCTTGCAATACTTTTCCTGGACCAACTTCAATCACTTCTGAAGCGCCATCAGCAATCATTTGATTCATTGTTTGAGTCCATCTTACAGGCGCAGTTAATTGAGAAACTAAATTCCTTTTTATTTCTGCAGGATCTGAAATCGCTGAAGCAGTCACATTTTGATATATAGGGCATTTTGGTTGGTTAAACACTGTTTGCTCTATTGCAGCAGCTAACTCTTCACGAGCAGGCTCCATTAAAGGGGAGTGAAAAGCTCCTCCTACAGGCAATAACAATGCTCTTTTAGCTCCAGCTTCAATTAATTTAGCGCACGCTTCTTCAACAGCAGGAACAGAACCTGAAATCACTAATTGACCAGGACAGTTGTAGTTTGCAGCAACCACAACTCCATTTATTTCTTTACAAATATTTTCAACGACACCATCTTCTAAGCCTAAAATAGCAGCCATTGTTGACGGTTCAACTTCACATGCTTTTTGCATAGCTAAAGCACGTTGGTAAACTAACTTCAAAGCATCTTCAAAGTTCAATGTACCGTTTGCAACCAATGCAGAGAATTCACCTAATGAATGTCCTGCCACCATATCCGGCTGAAAAGAATCACCTAAACAAGCAGCTAATATGGTAGAATGTAAAAAGATAGCTGGCTGTGTCACTTTTGTTTGTTTTAATTCTTCATCAGAACCTTCAAACATGATTTTTACAATATCAAAACCTAGCACCTCATTTGCTTTTTCAAACATTGATTTTGCTAAAGGTGCGTTATCATAAAGATCTTTCCCCATTCCCGTAAATTGTGCCCCTTGACCAGGGAATACATAAGCTTTCATAATTTCAAATTTGATAATGTAAGGCGCAAAGATACTTAATCTCTTCTCAACATGGCAAAAAAAAAGCCTTGATTAAAATCAAGGCTTTTCAAAAAAAGAGTAGAAATTATTTTCTAACTAATTTATGTGTAATTTGAGATTCATTAGTTGTCAAAGTAACATAGTATAAACCACTATTATACGTTGAAGCATCTAAAGAAATTGTGTGAGAACCAGCATTTTTGTCACCTTCGTTCGAAGTGTAAACAGTTTTACCAGTAATATCAACAATTTTCACAGAAACTTTAGAAGAATTTGCTAATGTAAAATTAATTTCTGTAGCTCCTGAAGTAGGATTTGGAGAGATTTTACTTGAAGAAACATTTAAAGCTGCTTCTTTGATAGAGGCAGTTTTATCTAAATCAATACTTACCATGATAGCAGGAACAAAATCATTTGAATAAAAAGTAACTTCAGAAGAACCATTGTTAAATCCTAATACATAATCAGAAGAAACATTTTGAGCAGTTGCAAATCTTACTGGAGTTGTTCCAACATTATTACAAGCTACTACCAACAATGTGTCTTCTGCAGAAACAGCAATTGGAGTTGCTAAAAATAATTTATTTGTTTTATTATTTAATCCAGTAGTAATAGTAACAGCAGCAGTTGCGCCAGCTAATTCAAACATCCCATCAACTAATTTCCAAACTTCTCCATAAAACTCTTGACCAACATTAGTAGCGGTATTTGCTAAACGAATAGATACCGCATCAACTAAATCAGTAGCATAAATTGGCATAATGTTCCCAATTTTGAAAGAAGAAGTTGAAGATGTGAAAGAACCAATAGTTCCTAAAGGAACACCATTGTGAACTGCATAGTTTTTAGGAGTAATTTTGAAAGAACCTTTTTTAACATTGTCAGAAGAAATATCATCAGTTAAACCTGTAGCTGTAGCTGTAAAGTTATAAATAGCAACTGCAGTTGGTGTAAAACCTGCAGTTGAAAAACTAATTGTATCAACAATCACATTCACTGTACTAGGAATTGCTGTAAATGTAGCCGTAGCCCCAACTGTAACTGCAGCACTTAAGCTTACATTTGTTTGATTTACTTTGCCATTATTAACGATTTTCCCTTTGAAATTTAAAGGAACAACTTGACTTAATGGAAGTTCGTAAACTGCAATATCTCCATCATTTGGATAAACTCCAGCATTTAATAACGTTAAATCATTATCAGCTAAACCAACAATTGAAACGTCATCAATCATCCAACCATATGTAAACCAAGCTCCATCTTCTGTCATTGTTGGGAAACGAGAAGTCCATTTGAATCTAACATATAATGTAGTGGCAGAATTACTGATAACATTTGAAAGATTTATAGATACATTCGTCGGATTTGGAATCGCAACGTTAACAGTATAATTTGAATTATCACCTACTTTTGTCCAAGTTGTACCATCAGTACTTACTTCAAATTCCTGAGAATCATTAAATAACCTAACATATTGTTTAAAACGCAATGAGATTTTGTTTGAAGTTAACACAATAGGAGAAACAGTCGTTAATGTATGAGTTACACCTTTACTAGTAGCTGTAAAAGGTCCATTGTATAATTCTGCAAAATTTCCTTTAGAAGTTGAAACAATTTTACTAATCTCACTTTCAACAGTTGAATTAATATTCCAACCTGAATTTACTCCAGCAACTCCAGTAAGACCTGAAGTAGCAGCTAACCATTGAGAAGGATTTGTGAAATCACTTGCCCAAACAGTATCACCTATTGCCTTCTCTACAGAAGCATTATCTTTAGCATTCGTTGTAGTCGTCTCTTTGATCGTTTTGATTTCCGTTTGAAAGCTTTCTTTTTTAGAAACACTTTCATTTTTTTGTGCTGTCGCTACTGATAAAGAAGCAATACACATGATACTTAAATAGATTTTTTTCATAGTATATAATTTTTTTGTAAAAATATAACATTAATAATCTATTAACAAATTAAAAAATGGAATACTGATTTAAAGGTGTGAATTAAAGAGTAAAGTGTTGATTTCTATCTAATTAATTTTTTAGAATCTTTCTTTGATTGTTTATTCAACGACTTTGCAGACCTTGCTTTTCGAGAATTTTTACGTAATTTATTTGCTGCTTTAATTTGGCTATTGGCTTCTCTTTGAACAATCTGATTTCTAGTTTTGACGGTATTATTATGACTCGTTTTACCGTTATAATTTGGCTGGTAGGGTTTCTTAGCACATTGAAATCCGAGAATCGAAATAAGAAAGATAAACAGAAAACGTAGCATAAAATAAATTGATTTGAATTTTAAATGAATACGACAAATATAGATAGAAAAATGAAAAAAGATACTGAAATAAAACTAAATTTAAGAAGTTTAAAGACAATTCATTGTGAATAACTAAATTCCTTTTTAAAATTCTTAACCATTACATCAAATTTACCACTCTCAGTTACACGATTATATTTGGAGTTAATAAAAGATAAATCATTGTTTTTGAGAGTAAAAAAACCGTTCTACTTTCTCCAGGCTTCAATTTCGCTCTTTTAAAATAACGCAATCGTTTCACTGAAGACGTGATACTCGAATACTGATCCCACGTAAATAATTCTACAATTTCTGTTCCTTCAACTTTTCCAGTATTTTTAACAACCACAGATACTTTTAATTCTTCGTTCCTCTCGAATGAGTGATCCGCTTTTAAATTTGAATATTCAAAAACAGTATAACTCAAGCCAAAGGCAAAAGGATATTGAACGTCATAACCTGTTTCAGTATCTCCTTTTCCAAGATCTTCTAATAAGGAAGAATATTTCAAATCATACGTCGCTAAATTACCACTGTATTTCGGATAGGTAAACGGGAGTTTTCCACTTGGATTGTTGATTCCGAATAGCGTTTCTGCAATTGCCTTTCCTGCCATACTTCCCGACCAATACGCCATTAAAATTGCTTTCGTTTTTGGTTCAATCTGAAAAATCAGTAAGCAGTGCTTTATTAGTTCATTTGAAAGATTAAACCTAGAAGTATATTTCAAAAAAACTCCTAGTTACGGGAGTTTTTTTCATTTTCTCTTTCTTACAAAAATAGTTTTAAAAATTATAAACTGTTCAATGGTTGATTTTACTATATTTACAACACTATGAAAGTTCCAATTCTAATTATCGGTGGTGGTTTGGCAGGATTGACTGCGGCAATTCATTTGTCTAAATTGGGGTATTTAGTAACTATTGTAGAGAAAAACGGCTACCCAAAACACAAAGTTTGTGGCGAATACATTTCAAATGAAGTAGTTGATTATTTTTCATGGCTTGGTCTTGACCCCATTTTAGCAAAAAGCCAATCCATTAGTCAATTCAGATTAGAAATTGATACATCTAATTTCTGTGAAGTAAGGTTGCCTCTCGGTGGGTTCGGAATAAGTAGGTATTTGCTTGATGATTTACTTTATCAAAAAGCCAAATCGCAAAATTGTTCTTTTATTCATGAAACGGTTTCAGATATTATATTTTCAAACAATACATTCAAGGTTGTTTTAAGTTCGGGTTTAGAAGTAGAAACCGCAATTGCTATTGGAAGCTTCGGAAAAAGATCTACAATTGATGTGAATTTAAAACGTAATTTCATTCAGGAAAAATCGCATTGGATGGCAATAAAAGGCCATTTCAAAGGGCAATTCTCTAACGATTTGGTAGGCTTATACCCCTTTAATGGAGGCTATTGCGGTGTTTCAAAAGTAGAAAATAATTTAATAAATATCTGTTACATCGTACAAACAAAGGTTTTTAAAAAGTATAAAAATATTCCAGATTTTGAATTTCATACCTTGCTCAAAAATGAGGGTTTAAAAGCAGTTTTGGATAACTCTAAAGCAGTTTTTAAAACACCTTTGACCATTAGTCAAATTTCGTTTGATGACAAAAAAGCGGTCGAAAATCACGTTTTAATGATTGGCGATGCGGCAGGTTTGATTCATCCTTTGTGTGGAAACGGTATGGCAATGGCCATTCATAGTGCAAAAATAGCTTCCGAATTGGTGCATAATGCGCTACAAGAAGCAATTTTTTCGCGAGAAAAATTAGAAATTAACTATCAAGATAAATGGAATGAAACATTTAAAAATCGCTTGAAAATGGGCAGAAACTTATCTTCTTTGTTGCTTAATCCCTATTTAACAAAAATCACTATGAAAATGGTAGCTCGATTTCCAGCACTTTTTAAATACATTATAAAAAAAACGCACGGTAACTTAA
>Ga0105055_10000740_pt1 | contig 52807 bp, 41 predicted proteins | sample BON03_FD_78090 | JGI IMG/M metagenome (GOLD analysis project Ga0105055, IMG submission 78090) | Freshwater microbial communities from Lake Bonney liftoff mats and glacier meltwater in Antarctica - BON-03 | ecosystem: Environmental > Aquatic > Freshwater > Ice > Glacier meltwater | place: Lake... | reverse complement strand
TCGCCGTTGGGGCGGTGGCCGTTCTTGACCGTGTCGGAACTATCGCAATGGGGGCACAGGATCGGATGAGTATGTAGCATGACACCAATATAGCGAAATCAACCCATATAATCCATTACCGAACAGTCTTCGGGACCAGCATCATTGGCCGCGATCAAAGTAAATTTACTCAAATCGTTTTCGTTCGTTGCGGAATACACCGCAAGCTGTGTGTCAAACACGGCTAGGTCACAAGTACTGATGTTAGCCTTGCCGTCGGTCGGAGCCACGAACTTAAACCATACCGAATTATCGACCTGACCGTCACACCATCCGGTGGTACAATCCTGATTAGCCGCTGGTTTGGGACGGATATCCTGCTCCTTCGTCTGTACGGTAGCGTAGGCGTTGGTGTAGCCTATCTTTACTTTACCATCAACGGCGATGAGAATGGCCTTGTCTACATTGTCATTAGTGGGGCCAGGAGTTAGTTTATCTCTAACCACAATGGAAAAATTCCCTTTGTTAGTACCGTAGCCATCCACGACGATGTAATAGGTTTGGCCAGGAGTTAAGCCCGTTAAGGGTAAGAAACTATCGCCCCGGATGCTACAGCTGCTCGGACCGTCTTCGTTGGCCCCCACGAGCACAAAGTTACTATCGACTTTACAATCTGGCACCGTATACACGGCTAATTGGGTATCAAAGTTTGCTAAGTCACAAGTAGATATCTCAGCTACGCCAGTGGTCGGAGCCACAAACTTAAACCATACCGTACCGCTCATACTCCCATCTTTCCAATCTTTAGGAACGATTTTGAATTCGGTTTTAGTGGTGGTAGCCCCCATATTGGTGTAGCCTTTTTGGATCACTCCGTTGGCTGGTAAAGCAATGGCGTTACAGGCAACGTCATTGGCCGGAGGATCAGAAGGAGCCGTGATGATATTAATACTAAACTGGCCAAAGGCATTCAAGCTACCATCATCAATAGATAGTACGTAGAGTCTGCCTGTAAGCCTGTCAAGTTCAGAATACTTCCCCGCGCTCTGGTTCCGTTAGGGTAATCACTACTGGGAGGAATGCTACAAAGGTGGGAGTTGTCATCAGCTGCCACTAACGTATACTTACTCCAATCGTTACAATTTGTGGTAGTATACACCGCCATTTGTAGAATAAAGCTGGCCTGATTACAGGTACTAATCTGTACCGCTCCACCCGAGGGAGCAACAAATTTGAACCAAACTGATTTCTCAATTTGTCTTGCCCGACTATCGCCAGCTTTATCAGACCACCCATCGGGTTTGTTAATCTCGACCGTCGGGGGAGCAATTACCTGCTCAGTATTCGAAGCCGAAGCCCCTCCGTTTGAGAATAGGCCCTGTCCGGTCGCATCGGTTTCCAGGGTAATAGCATCACACGGTTCATCATTGGTCGGAGTAGGGATAGATACCTTAACGTCAAAGTATCCAACTTGCCCTTCAAAGCCATCCACGAGGAAGGTGTAAATCCCTCTTTTGGGATCTAAACCTTTGATCAAAATGCGGCTATTGAGCCCCCCCACTGGGGTTATATCATCGTTAGCACCCAAGAAGTCCAGTTGACGAAAATAGGATGGATCTCCGCCGGCGGTGCCACTAAATACCATGATTTGAGCGTCAAAAGTAGCGTTCAATACTTCGATAAGGACTTCTCCCCCGGCTGGTGGTGCAAACTGGAACCAAACAGAATGTTGGACGCTATCATCATCCTTCCAACTTGTTACCGGGTCTTTGGCCGGGAGTTTGGCCAAAACATCCGTTTCACCCTCTTCCACGGTAGCACCAATGTTATAAAAACCAGTCAATAGTTCTCCTTTGACAAAGCCAATTCTCCTCGGGTTTTCAGCCAGGTCATTAGCGGGGCCTACGGCTTTCACACTAATTCCGAAGTCACTTTGAGCACCTTCAAAACCATCGACTAAAACATAGAGGGTATCACCGATGGTAAGATTTTCGATAAAGACTCTGCTACTATTACCCGAACAGAATTTTTTATCATTGGCCCCTACCCGCGTGTAAATCTTTAAATCTTTACTATTACCAACTTTGAATACGGCAATCTGCGAGTCAAAAGCCGCATTCATATCGTAGCAAGTAGTTACGGTTACTTTGGGGGTCATGACCACAAATTTGAACCAAACGGCGTTGGTAATCTCCGGCTTGCCATTTTTCTCGGCGCACCATCCATTGAGATAGTCAGCGGGTGGAGCAAGTACCTGTAAGTCAGGTGTTGAGCGAGCATTTTTATTGGTAATGTTGGTATTCTTCCCAAATTTGTTGGTGTACTGCGTTTGCAAGCTACCGTCCGAAGGAAGTAGTACCGCGGCAGCTATCAACGAATTGTCAGGTGCTCGGTTTTCATCACTATCCCCATAAAAAAACCCTAGCGTAACGGTATCAGCCGAAGCAGGATCACAAATAGGTGATAAAATAACCTTGATATCTCTAAAGCCTTGATTGGCGTAGGCTTCATCGGTAGGATCTACATTACTAGCCCTAATTCGGATAACCTTACTCTCACCCGCTTTAAGAGCAATGGCCTGATTGCTACCCGAAATACCCGACAGGTAGTCGATAGGGGGTAAATCAATGGCCTCAATGGTAAACTGAAATGAACGGTCGTAAAGGCTACTCTTATTTGAAACTATGAATTCAAATATCGCCCGATCCGTTGGCTTCATATCGGAATACTTGGCCGTTTTGACTGCCTTAGCCGTGATAGGATCTTTGACCACAATCTCGGGCTCATCTACGCGGTCGCCTCCTTCGTACGGGCAACTTGTTACGCTGGTCGTTCGGTTCAATTCAAAAACCGGCGTTCCAAACGACCCATCTTCTTTCATGATGGCGTTGATTACATCATCGGCGTCGTCGTCTTCTATATGAAATAGTACCGTTTTAGAATTAGTAACTCCATTGACTACCGCCTGACTCGTGGAAGTGCTGATGGTAACGGTATTTTCGTAACTAATGCTGGCACTCAACGGACCGATTTCAAGACCCGCTTCGGCAGACCAGGTAACCGTATGGGAAGATGAAAAAGAAACTTCCTGGCTAAATCCTTCGGTGGAGCTATCGGTACTTTCAAAATCTCTTTCACCCGGCCCCACGTTTTGTCCTCCCTTGGCGAGAGTCGCCTTGGCCTTAATCCGGTCGTTCATCTTCAACACTGACTCCCAGAAACTAACCTCTGGTTTTTTATTTTGTCTACGGAGTCGTTCCAAACTTCCCGCTCCATTTCCCATCAGAGTGGCGGCCGTAGTAGACCGCCGCGTAGTCACCCGGCCTTCCCTGATCTGTTTTCCTTCGTAAGGATCCAAGGCGAGGTTGGACTGCGTAAGTACCCGTAAACCCTGGCTATTAGGTGATGTAGTGGCAAATATGTTCGTTTCCAGCATACAGTCGACGTCAAGTTGCTGGTACACAAACATGTCAGACTTGGTCTTATTGGTGTACGTTTCCGTGGCGCGGGTCGAAATCAAATAGGTTTTTGTTTTTCCATCCACGTTAGCTCGGGTTTCTGATTTCTCGTCTGAAAGAGAGCCTCCTAGCCCGCCGAACCCCACTTTTCCTTCTACTTTTTTGGTATTAGTTTCCTCCTGACCGTTCGTCAACGACAGGCTTACTTCCCGGGTCAGTTCTTTCCCCGTTCTGAATTCCGTATAGCTTTGGTCACCGGGTGGCGGTCTCAAAACCGTAATGAGTTCGAAGGGTCCGAGCCCCTCCCCAATTTTTGTACGCCCTGTATCTACTATAAGTACCGGGAGTATGAGGGTACGGATTACCTTGTTGTTTTTATACATCCGATAAATCACCAACCGGGTGTAGTCCGTATTACTGTTGATCTCAGCACCCGTCCGATCCATCACATACTGGAAGCTTTGGATAGGGACATTGAATTTTATGTTGTGAAAAACAATTGGTGCCACAATTTCGGTAGAACCGGGGATGGTGCGCACTTCCCGTTCCGAAGGTTTGGCTCCCGGAACGTTGATATCTCCCATGGAAACCACTACTTTGTCCAGATACTCATTGATTTTATAACCCGAACTTGCTCCTGGAAAACTAGAAGGCAATAAGTTTGGCGGGAAGATGGATAAATACATATCAAAAACCAAGGGGTCTTTTCCCGCCACCCGAAAAGGCTCCTGTGCGGTTGATCCGTGGTCAGAATAGGTCATAAAATACCTTCCCTTGGTCAAAGGATCTTTGAAAAGTACCTTATGGACTGCTGCTCGGGTAGGATCTCCATCAAATACGATAGGGACTCCTTTCTTGGCTGCGTCCGCACTCTTCGAAGTAATAGTGGCAAAAAACGGAACAGGATTGGCCGAATTCTGATTGAGGTCAACAGTTTTGCTAAAAGGTTCACTTTGTGCATACCCTTTGTTGTGGGTAAGTGTCCCTAGGAGTAAGATGGAGAAAAAAGTAAAATGTGTTTCATCGGCTTTAAGGTTAAAAGGATCAGTCTTTATAAAATTGAGCGTGTTGCTTAAAAAAGTTATACAATTTCTTAATGGAGTGTAATGTAGGATACTTAGGCCCCAATGCCATTTTGGAAGGGTAGACAAAAGGTAGACAACGGAAAAATAGTAGACAAAAACAGTCTATTATGGCTTGTAATAGCCTTAAGCAGTAAAAAACAAGGTAGACAAGGGGAATAAAAACTCCTGATTAAGAATAGGATTGGAGAAATCCGTGTAGGTCTTCGTCAGATTCTAGTTGTAGTTTTTTGCGCAAACGATAGCGGGCTTTTTTGATTCCGTCATTGGAGATATTGAGGGTATCGGCAATTTCTTTATTTGATAAGTTCATTTTTAACAATGAAATAAGCCGAACCTCATTTTTTGTCAAAGCGCCAAAATTACTGATGAGTGATTCGAGATACCCCTGATGCAGGCTACTGAACTCAGCATTGAATTGCTCCCATTGGTCATCGTCTAAGATATCCCGTTGGATCATCCGTCCGATCTTTTCGGTAGCCCTGATTACCGATACATCCACGTTATTTTTTAAGTTGTTTATCTCATTATCAATCACGCCGAGAAATTCATTTTTTCGGGCTAGTTGAAGTACTTTGGCGGTAAGCTCTTTTTTCTTGAAAAAAAGTTCTTGCTCGACTGATTTTCGTTTTTCTTCCTCTACCGCGTTTTCCTGAGCAAAAATTTCATTGTCCCGTTTCCTTTTTTGGCTAATACCAATCACTACAAATGCCGCTATGATAGTGAGTAGTGCTAAACTGACAAGTAAGGCTAATTTCTTCGTTCGGTCTAGCTCGGCATTCTTGTTAAGCACGTCAATAGAGGCATCTTTCTTAACCGTTTCGTACTTAGCCTCCATTTCGGCGATACTTTTGGTCTTTTCCAACCGCATCGCAACGTCCGCAAACTCTTTGGACTTCTCTAAATTAACCAAAGCCTCATTATCTTTCCCCACATCTTTTTGCGCCAGGTAAAGTATTAGGTAGGAATCCGCTGCTCGGTGAGGATCTTGCAATATTTCTGAAATAACTACCGCTTTCTGTGCATACAGTATTGCTTCATCGTACTTTTTCAAATGACGATACGCATAGGCCAGGTTACGGTTAGCGTGTTCCATGCTTTTCTGGTTATTGAACTTTTCGTGTAGTACAATGGCATCTTTAAGCAAACCGATTCCCTTTGGGATATTTCTCCCCTCGTCAATGTAGAGCTGCCCCAAATTGGCGTTCAAAATTCCAACACCGGTATTTTCAATACCGGCTCGTTTGGCCAGACCTAAGCCCGTTTGATACGCTTCCATGGCCTTTTTGGTCTCATCCAGATCCCGGTAAATGATCCCCATATTGTTATACGCCCGGATAAACCCGAGGGTATCGTTTGCTTTCCCAAAACACTCAACCGCCTTAGACACGTATTCAAGGCCTTTTTTGGTTTGGGTTCGCACCTTTTGCGTATCACCCATCACTTTATATAAGTTTCCAATCAGGTTATGAGCGCTACCCAAACCGCTATAATCCTTGATTTGCTCCGATAAGCCAATTGCTTTCTGGCTAAGCGCAACGCTCTGATCGTATTCGCCCAGATCCATCAGCAGGATTGCTTCTAAAATTTCAGTGCGAGCCTGTAACTTGATATTTTTGGCCAGCTGAGATGCTTCCCTGGCAATATCCAGGTACTTACGCGTCGAATCAGGTTGGTTCCTATGGTAATAGTCTATTAGCTTGTGGGCTAGTAAGGTTCTTTCAGTTGCATCCTTCGACACAGATAATACCTGTTTGATTGAATCTTGCTGAGAAATTTGGGCAGCGCACGTTAGTGAAAACCCAAAAAGGAAGAACAGTAATTTAATCATAGATTCTGGTGCTAGATCAGGATTTAGAATCTACGAAAATAAAAGCTTTTTTTTCTCATTAGCAATTGCTGGCCTTTATGGTAGTCAATTATAACCACCATAGTTATAAATAAAATTGTTGAACTCTTATTATTTTCTTTTCTCTCCGTAGTAAGACTTTAAAATCTGAGCAAAAATAGCCGTGGCATCATTTACAGGAACAGCGATGACTATCAACTTGAAATCACCCATATCTCCTTTCGATCTCCCTTCTACCACAATAGCGTAATGCCCCTTTCTCACGTTCGCCTTCACTAAAGCACCTTTTCCAGACGAATCGCTACCCTTCACATAACCCATGAACTTACCGTTCCTATCCAGGTTAATCAGGTGTATTTGGGAAGAAAAGTCAGTACTAGGATTGTCGGTACTCAAACTTATTTCCGAATCGATATCAATTCTAACTTGGTAAGTAACATCATTTGCTTCACCAAAATTATCTCCCGACCAGGAGTTCTGATACCCTAAACTAGCATCTGCCCCTTCCGGACTACTTTTATTCATATTGGTATGATCGCGTACGTCTCCCGTCCTTAGCAGGCCAAAATTAAGCGGTGACTCGCGGTCACCGTTGGCGTACCGCCAGCTAAAGTCCAGTTCATGACGCGTGTTGTTTATTTGGGAGTGATACACATCTTTTACCCAGCGCGAGGGACGGTAAGGTAAATGGGCAAATGCAACGAGCCAAACTCCCGGTTGGCATTATCATCGATGCCTTCATTCCAAACACACCTTTTGCCTCCATCATCTTCCCAGCTGAGTATATCGTAGTCCACGCTGCCAGTAGTACTGCGGGAAATTACTCCAAGACTTTGATTCACGATCGGTCCCCAATCATCCGTGGAGGTATCGAAAGTATAACAAACGGCTTCTTTTTGCCGGGCGTTGGCATGGGCATTGAGTAGCCGGGTCGGCATCAGGTCGGTATTATTGGCAATGGTAGCAATGTAGGTAGGTTCTGAGTTTCCTTTTTCTAACGAAATCATCCCGGCAGCTCTCACAAACCTGGCCTCCATGTTGTAGTATTTTTCATTTAATACTTGGGCCGCAAGCACCCCACACATTCCTATTACTAAAAATAGAATTCCGAGGACAGTTTTCTTCCGTCGTTGATTTTTCATCTTAAAGTTTTTTATAACGTTGAGTAAATTCAAAAGCAGTATTCTCAGCACTCATCAAACTGATAAAAATGAGAATCTGCTTTTGTTCAACTAAGTAAAAAAATTCGGCCTTTAACCCCAAAGAAATGCGGTAGATAAAAGGGGGATAGGACCGAAAACTTAGTTATCGGTCATCACAACCCAAAAAGAGAAGGCCACAAAATGATTTAAAGAAATTAAAAAAAAACGACAGAAACGGGCAATCCGGGATTTTAAGCATAATTTACGGATTAAACACAACCTAACCTATGAAGAAACTATTTGTAACATGCTGGCTTTTGATACTAGCAACAACCCTATTTGCACAATCAAAAAAACCTCCGGGATTGGATTTAATCCGGACAGAAGATTTAAAAGCAGACCTATATGCGTTGGCCGGTGCAAAGTATTATGGCCGGTCGGCCGGAACGTTGGATGAATTAAAAGCCGCTATGTGGCTCGGGGAGAAATACCGCGAGATCGGACTAAAACCCGGCGGAGACGATGGTACCTACTTCCAGTATTTCACCCTGTGGCGTAACCATATCACCGACAATTCTACGGTCCTGATCAATAACACTCCCTTGAAGCTTTGGAAAGAGGTTGCTATTTCGCAAATGGCTAGTGTTTCACTTGACGCATCAATCGTGTACTTGGGAAATGCGGCGGATGTTGATTTGGAGGCCGTCGACGTAACGGGGAAGGTAGTAGCTATGGAGGCCAATCCGCAGGGAATTAATTCAAATATCTCGCTACCTACCTGGCGGTACAGCCGATCGGTGTACGTAAAATACGGGCTGCCCCTGCTTCAAAAAGGTGCCAAGGCCATTATCTTTATTGCCGACGAAACCGCCGAAAAAGCGTGGGACGATGCGACCGAGAACTACAAAAGAGGAAGCTACGATATTGAGGGTGGCCCCAATGAGGATGTAACGGCTACCGTACCCGTAATTTGGCTCCGTGCTACGGCCAAAAAAGAAATAGAGAAAAATACGGCGAAGATCAAGGCTACCATAAATATTGCCAAGTACCCCTACCCCTCGGTGAATATCATCGGAACTATTGATGGCACAGACCCAAAGTTAAAATCGGAGTACCTGTTATACAGTGGCCATACCGACGCCCACGGCATCCGTAACGAAATTAAAAACGACTCTATTTACTACGGGGCCGATGATAACGGTAGTGTTGACGTAGCCATACTGGCCAACGCCCGGGCTTTTGTAAAACACCCCAGCCGCCGCTCGGTCGTTTTTGTGATTCACGGCGCGGAGGAAAGAGGACTTCTTGGCTCTAAGTACTACACGGCTCACCCCACGATTCCGCTGTCGAATATCGTCACCGTTTTGAATGGCGATATGATCGGACGCAACCATCCGGATAGTGCCGCCGTTCTGGGCACTATCCCGCCCCACCGTACTTCCACGGAGCTGGTTAACATGGTACTCGAAGCGAATAACGAGGGACCAAAGTTCAAGCTAGATACCGAATGGGACAAGGCCTCGCATCCGGAAGGTTGGTTTTTCAGAAGCGATCACCTACCCTATGCCCGGTTGGGAATACCATCGTTGATGTACACTACTCTCCTGCATCCCGATTATCACACGCCACAGGATAACGCCGAGAATATCGACTACGCTAAGTTGAAGAAAATGACCGATTGGATGTACCGCACGGGCTGGAAAGTAGCCAATGCGGATAAGCGCCCCGCGCGTGACCCAAACTTTAAACTTGAAAGGTAAGTACCCACCCTCCCTGATAATCTACCATCGCTTTATGATAAAATTAAGAATACTATTTTGTTGGGTAGCCTTACTCATGATTAGTGCGGCTTGCCAAACCGCAAAAGCACCCAATACAGGCGTATCCATTGGTGTTTCCGAATTGACCATTGCAGATATCCACCGGGCATTTCAGTCGGGTGAGTATACCAGTGAGCAACTCGTGCAGGCCTATCTGGATCGTATTAAAAAAGTGAATCCTCAAATCCATGCGTTGTCTTTCATTAATCCGGAGGCTTTGATGGAGGCCAGAAAATTGGATGAAGAGTATCGCAAAACCAAAGTACTACGACCGCTGCATGGGATACCTATTATCGTAAAAGATAACATTAACACAGCAGGGCTACCTACCACGGGCGGATCGTTAGCTTTGGAAAACTTCATACCCGCCGAAGACGCGTTTATTATTAAGAAACTCAGAGAGGCCGGAGCCATTGTTATCGCCAAATCCAACATGGCCGAATGGGCCTTTTCACCCCGGCATTCGATCAGCTCTACGTACGGCGAAACCCTAAACCCCTACAATACTGAATACGTACCGGCGGGATCAAGCGGCGGAACGGGGGCCTCCGTGGCAGCAAGTTTGGGTACCATCGGATTGGGAACCGACACCGGAAACTCTATCCGCGGTCCTTCGTCACACAATGCGTTGGTGGGTTTCAGAACTACCATCGGTTTGGTAAGCCGGGCTGATATCATACCGCTATATCTCAGAAATGATGTGGTTGGGGCCATGTGCCGTACCGTCGAAGACGCTACCCTAGTACTGGAAGCGATGACAGGCTACGATCCCACCGATCCGGTCACGAAATACTCAGAAGGTAAAATACCCGCTAATTATACCCAATACCTCCAAAGAAACGGTTTGAAAGGCGCTCGCATCGGAGTACTGCGCGAACTGAGCGAAGTAGACCCTGACCCCGAAGTAAAGGCGTTGTTTGAAAAATCTATCCGGGATATGGAATCCCTGGGCGCCGTGATGGTGGATGCCGTGACAGTCCCCGACTTTGCAGAACTACGTAAGAATCAATGGTGCGCCGACTTCCGGGCTGATCTGGAAACGTACCTGGCTACGTACGTGAAGAATGATACGATTAAGACCTTGGAAGATATTATCCGGATTGGTAGTACTTCTAAATTGACTAACGACCGGGTTGCTTATTCGGCAGAGCACAGCGGCAGAGCGGCAAACCCCGAAATCACCTGCGCCGATCCCTACACTGATCAGCGGCGAATTGCTTTTCGGAAAGCGATTGAAGACGAAATGGATCGATTGAAGCTAGATGCAATCATCTACCCTACCTGGAATAACAAACCAGCCAAAACCAGCCGCTTCAACGAGGACTACAAAGGCGATAACAGCCAGATTATTTCTCCGCATACCGGTCAGCCGGCTTTTACGGTACCGATGGGCTTTACCACCGGTAACCTACCCGCCGGGGTGCAATTTCTAGGCCGCATGTACGCCGAACCTACCTTGATTAAGCTGGTGTATTCCTACGAGCAAGGTACGAAACACCGCAAACCTCCGGTAGTTACAAAATAGTATTAAAGCACTGGTAGTTTAAAATTACAAAGGGAAGCGAGCCAATCGTTTCCCTTTATTTATGCCGTAGCCAACAATCGGTACGGTCGGATTGGTACTCTTTGAAAACTGTATTAATGGGAGGACCGTGCAAAACCCGGTTGTTATACTGAGTCCGGACCAGGTAATTGAAAGCCCCCATGTCTCCGGTGTAGGCAGTTGTATTGTTCCGGTTGCACCGATCGTGGATTGTCACGAGCCGATCAATAAAATTAACCATGACCTTACGGCTACCTCCTACTATCCCACAATTCAGTAAGGTAGCCTCCTTGAATGTTTCTTCGTAGGAAGCATAGTCGCTGATCGTGGCCCGCAAATGCTCCGAATGGTCGCGCATCCATTCATTATCCAGCTGCTTGGGCTCATCCCCGGTAAACAAAGAGTCCGGGTTATCAAGAAATAACGGTTGAATGAAGGGGTTCTGCACCACGACCACATCGGACATATCCGTGATAAACAGATTTTTGATTTCAGCGGCGTAGCGTTGCAGGAACTGCTGGTACACAAAGTACCGGTAGACATTTGGATTGAAGGCAGTCCTGTGGTCTATCCGAATAAACTGAATATGTCCATTTTGATAGTTAGCTCGGACTTCGTCGGTAAGATTATTATGGAACAGAATACCTTGTAGTCCAAGCCTTGAAATCGAATCGGCCCACTCCCGAAAGAGTGAATCATCCTCGTTGGTCAGGGTAGTATTACGATTCACATCATGAACTCCCGTGACAAGGCACGATAAAACAAGATTTTCGCCAATCGGTAAGACAGGAAATGAAGGTGTCTTCAAAGTACCTGCTTCTTTAAAATCGCGCAAGTACTGGTCGGAATATTCCGATAGTATATGTAGGTTTTGAGATTCACCTTCTTAACGTTAAAATACAGAGAAGCCCTTTCGAAAAAATGCGCGTCGGCGGCGTACTTGGTCTGAAACTGTACTTTTTGAAAAACTTCCCGCTTGCCAAACAACGTCGCAAACAGAATGCAATCATCCACGTGAACCATCAGGTTATGGTCATTCTTGTCGGGCACGTAAAAATCAATCTCCCCATCCACGATGGTTTCGGTGGTAGATGCGATCAGGTCGGCATACTCCATTTCCTGCAAGCAGGACGAAAGGTGGTTGGGTTTGTATTCATCATCGGCGTCCAAAATCGTGAGATACTCCCCACTGGAATTAAGTACACCCCGATTGATTGATTCTGATTGGCCACGGTTAAAATGACGTAGGTAAATAATTCTGTTTTGGTGCTCGATGGCGTAGTTCAAAAGCTTGTGGTGGGTATCATTACTACTACCATCATCGATAATGATAAACTCAAAGTCCTGAAAGTCCTGAGACATGACCGAATCAATTGCTCTTCTTATCAGCGCAAAATCGGTATTAAATACCGACATGAGTACTGATACTTTTACTCTGGTTTTCACTGGTATATGTTTTTTCTATAAAGTTACCTTAGACTTTTCGCTTACAGATGAAGTCAATATTATATTTCAATATTCGGGTCCTAAACAGCTTGTTCGTGGTAATGTTTAATTTATTGAAGACCCTAGCCACTACGGTTTTGTAAAGTTAATATGACCTCTAAGATTTTCGTTAGAACAATTTAGTCCTTTTTTAGTGATATATCTACAAGAGAGCCCGGAAGTCCCCCCATTATTTCTTAAAGAATTCAGAATACTTATCTTGTCTTGGCAAATATGTACACAACAGACTTTTTTTAAGTAAATTTCGACCGGGAATTTGCTCACTACCAACACAACCTAAACTTAAATTCATGGATACTCAGAATCAGCAAGAAAATAACTCCCGCCGGGATTTCTTCAAAAGGTCAGCCCAGGGTGGATTAGTCGCCCTTTCACTCAGCAGCGTGGCCAATGCCTCCGGCATCTCTGATGCATTCAAGGCAGCCAAGTCTCCAATAAAACCGGATCACGTGGTAAGATCTGTACCCGAAAATATGGTGTGGGGCTACTTTGGGGCCGATGTCCCTCCCGTAGCCCGGGTTAAAGACAGCGACATCGTGGAGATCCACACGGTGAGTACTTCGGGGATAAGCCAAAAAGACCCGGAGTCTTTTTTTAAAAACAACAACCTTCCCATGGACCAACACGCAAGGGAAGTTGTTGATATCATGAAAAATGTAAAACCCGAACCATCAGGCATCCGTGGCCACATGCTTACCGGCCCAATCTTTATCGAGGGAGCCCAACCCGGCGACAGCTTGGAAATCCGGATTCTGGACCTGCCGCTTCGCAGTACCTACGGCGTTAACAGCGTGTGGCCCGGCGGAGGTGGTATTCCGGATGCAGTAACGAGCCGGGAGTCGTTTGTGTATCGCTACGATAAGAAGAAAAACACCGCTACTTTTATAGAGGGAGTAGAAATACCGCTACGCCCTTTCATGGGGGTCATGGCTCTATCTCCTCCGGCTAAAATTGGACGGGTAAGCTCAATTCCTCCTGATTTCTTTGGCGGTAATCTCGATATTAAACATCTTGTCAAAGGTACTACCCTGCACCTTCCGGTATCCGTACCCGGCGGACTCTTTACCACCGGCGATTGTCATTCTGCCCAGGGGAACGGTGAAGTAAGTGGTGTGGCAATCGAGGCGTCACTTACCCTAGTAGCTCAGTTTATCGTGCACAAAGGAAAAACCATCAAACAACCTTTTGCCGAAACCCCAACCCATTTCATTGCCATCGGTTTGGATCCTGACCTCGACAAAGCGATGAAGAACGCTCTCACCGAGGCCGTTAATTTTATTAGTCAGGAGCTGGGCTTTACCTTCAATCAGGCACTATCCATTGCCAGTACGGGCGTTGATTTTGAGGTAAGCCAGGTAGTAGATCGCACCTTGGGTGTACACGCCATGATTCCGAAGTCTATCTTTACCAAAAAGAAATTTGACTACTGGGCCTGATCTATATACGCTGGGCGCACGCCCAAACGAACATTGGACTTCATAGTTCATGAATTGATTATCCTAACCTATCAATGAGAATTCTCATGAAAAAACTCTTCGTACTTCTTACTCTTTTCGCCAGTACCCTACCGGCGTTTGCTCAGCAAACTCAGAAACCTCCTCTCCATGGTAAGCATTGGATGGCCATTACGGGAAAACCACTGGCTGCCACCGCCGGAGCCATGACATTTCAAAAAGGCGGTAACGCCGTCGACGCAGCTTGTGCTATGCTGGCCGCCACCTGCACCATGTGGGATGTACTCAGCTGGGGTGGTGAAACGCAGGCTATGATTTATAATCCTAAAACCAAAAAAGTTATCGCCATCAACGCCATGGGTGTAGCACCCACTGGTGCCACACCGGAGTTTTTTAAGAGTAAGGGACTAAATTTCCCTCCACAATATGGACCCTTAGCCGCCACAACCCCCGGCACTCCCGGCGGAATAATTCATATGCTGGCTAATTATGGTACGCTGAGTTTGGAGCAAGTACTTGCCCCGGCCATGGAAATGGCGATTGGCTACCCCATTGATGCTCAAACCGCCAACAGTATTGAGCGCGGTAAGGAACAGATTAAAGAATGGCCGTACAGCAAGAAGGTATTCCTGCCCCATCTGGGCGAAAAGCGGGAAGCGCCGCAGCCCGGTGAAATATTTGTCCAAAAAGATCTTCTGGCAACTTTAACAAAATTAGTAGAGGCTGAAAAAGCCGCCCTTAAAAAAGGAAAAAGCCGCAAGGAAGCCATGATGGCAGCCTACGACCGGTTTTATAAAGGAGATATCGCCCAAGAAATTGTACGAGGAGCACGTGAGCAAGGCGGACTATTTACCATGGAGGATCTGGCCAAATGGAAACCCCTTGAAGAAGAGCCTTTGAAAGTAAACTACAAAGGTATTGATGTGTATAAATTGCAGCAATGGACGCAAGGGCCGGTGCTGTTACAGGCCCTGAATATTCTGGAAAATTTCGACCTGAAAAGTATGGGGTATAATAGTTCGAAGTATATCCATACCGTATATCAGGCCATGAATCTTTCCTTCGCCGACCGCGACTTTTACTACGGAGATTCCTACGCCGAACCCGCCGAGCCAATGATTGGGCTTTTGAGTAAAGACTACGCAAAGCAGCGGGCATCGATGATTCAGTACGAAAAGAATGACGCTGCGATTGGTCCGGGGAACCCCTACCCTTTTGAAGGGAAAACCAACCCCTACTCTGAGCTATTGAAAAAGAGGGGGTATGAACTCGATACAACCCAACGCAACTTTGCGCCAACCCATGATATCCGCAACAGCTCCTCCCTGAACGAATACATGGATAATCTATGGCTGGGCACTACCTCGGTAGAAGCCGCCGATGAGGAAGGCTGGGTAGTTTCCATTACGCCGAGCGGTGGCTGGATTCCAGCCTGCATTGCTGGCAATACGGGAGTTGGGATGAGTCAGCGTATGCAAAGCTTTGTGTTGGATGAAGAATTGAACCCATTTAACGTGGTAGCGCCGGGTAAGCGCCCGCGCGTAACGCTTACGCCTTCCATGGCTTTAAAGGATAACAAACCCTTTCTCTCTTTTGCTGTGCAGGGTGGCGATACGCAGGATCAGAACCTGTTACAATTCTTCTTAAATGTGGTAGAGTTTGGTATGACTGCCCAACAGGCGGCCGAGGCAGCCAACTTCAACTCTAATCAGCTGTGGTTATCTCTGGGAGGTACCCAAGCCGAAGATCGGAAGCCAAAACCGGGTCAGATTCTGCTCCACGACGGTACACCGGAAAAAGTGCGGGAAGAACTAAAAAAGATGGGGTATACCCCTAGTTATGACGACCGCACGAGCGGCCCCATCAATGCCATTTACTTTGACTGGGAACATGGTAGCTTCTGGGGAGGATCCAGCAATCATGGTGAAGATTATGGTATAGGCTGGTAAAACATAGTATTCTGATGAGTCCCTCAGTGTAGCGCATGCAAACTACATCGAGGGACTTTTTTTATGTGTTAAAGTTACCGTTCGTTTAATTCTCTATCTCTTGGGTAAATTATCATTTCTATTTCTTTTACATAAAGTATTTACCGAATCGATTAACCTACCAGAAACATGAAGAAACGTTATAAAATCATTTCCGCCGGAGTTATCCCCCTACTCATGCTAACTACTATGGCTTTTAGTCAAAATAAAGACTTGGGGCTATTTGAAGCCCATGGAGATATAGGGACAAATGTAAAAACTGGGTCTGCGGTATATAACCCTAAAAACCAGGAATATACGCTCACTGGCTCAGGCTACAATGTTTGGTTTGACCACGATGAATTCCATTTTCTTTGGAAGAAAATGAAGGGCGATTTTATCCTGTATACGCGCGCCGCTCTCGTGGGCAAAGGGATAGACCCCCATAGGAAAGTAGGTTGGATGGTTCGTTCTAGTCTGGAAGGAAATGCTGCCCATCTCAATGCGGTAGTACACGGCGACGGTCTCACCTCCCTGCAATACCGGAAAACGACCGGAGCTAACACGGACGAGATTAAAGCAAACATTACTAACGCCGATGTTATTCAGCTGGAACGTAAGGGTAGTAACTATACTATGCGCGTCGCCAAATTCGGCGAGCCGTTCGTGACTGAAGAAGTTACCACCCTTGACCTTGGGGATGAAGTATTCATTGGACTCTTCGTGGGATCACACAACAAAGATGTTGTTGAAAAGGGTATTTTTAAGGATGTACGGATTACTGTTCCCGCCCGGGAAGGACTAGTAGCTTACCGGGAATACCTCGGAAGTAGTATTGAACTACTCGACGTCGTTTCTGGCAACCGCGAGGTTATCTACAACTCTCCCAAATCGTTGCAGGCACCCAACTGGACCCTCGATGGCAAGAGTCTGATCTACAATAGTGAAGGCAAAATCTATAATTTGAATATCAAAAAACGCTCGGTGGAGCTAGTCAATACCGGTACCGTTACCAACAACAACAATGACCACGTAATCTCCTTTGATGGAAAAATGCTTGGCCTCAGCAGCGGGGTTCAGGAATTGGGCGGTTCTATCGTATGGACAGTACCCATTCAAGGAGGTGAACCCAAGCAGATAACTCCCACCGGCCCCTCCTACCTTCATGGTTGGTCACCAGATGGTAAAAATCTGGTATTTACCGGTCAACGTAATAAGGAATTTGACATTTACCGGGTACAGGCGGCAGGTGGACCCGAAGTCCAACTTACCAATACCCTGGGCCTCGACGACGGCCCAGAATACTCGCCCAACGGAAAATACATCTATTTTAACTCCAACCGCACGGGCACTATGCAGCTATGGCGCATGAAAGACGACGGTAGCGAACAAGAAGCTATTACGGACGGAGAATTTCACGATTGGTTTCCCCATATTTCTCCCGATGGAAAATGGATCGTATTCCTTTCCTTCCTGAAAGAAGAAGTAAGCTCCGGAGATCACCCCTTCTATAAGCATGTATATCTACGCATGATGCCCGTTGGTGGTGGTAAACCCAAGGTAATAGCTTACATCTACGGAGGACAAGGAACCATCAATACTCCATCATGGTCACCGGATAGTAAAAAGGTAGCCTTTGTCAGTAATTCAGCTGATGTCTCGATTTATTGAGACAGACATTTGGTAGACCACACAAAGTCGTGGGGAATTACTCTTCACGACTTTGTTTTTGGAGTAACCAGGATAAACTTTCTTAGCCCCATCCTTCGTTATAGACTTTACCTAAGTGGTAAGTGCCACATCTTTATTTAATGCGGAGAACGGAATGATTGCTCAACCAGAATCCGAACCCAATTATTCTCAACTAAAATCACTCACTAGTTTTTGACGGTCCGTATTATCGACGATTTTATTTAATATATGGGGTGATTGCATCAACTATCAAGTTGAGCTCAGTAGGGTCATTAAATAGTCATCGTCTCGTGCGGCCTTTTTTCTTTTGCGCTTCAAACTCATCTTAGCCAGATCCCCACTGATTAAGCCCAAAGCAAATTTACGCATTGTGGACAAATTACCAGGCGCATGGTCTTTGCGAACTTGACAGCGATCTTCATCAAACGTAACAGGCAATGTCAACCGATGACGGCAAATCCCGAATCGCCTTTATCTCATTGGTTTTTTTAGCTATCTGGCTCTGGGCTAGGCACAGTCGCTCTTCTTCTGCCCAGGCACTGACGATCTGAACCGTGGAGGTTTACCGTCGACAACGAGTTGCTTTTGAGCTAAGAGACCCACTCTTACCCCAATTAGTCAACAAGGTTTCTAATTGAGTGGGGTCAAGGCGGTGAGAAACTCGATTTAACGTGTCATGAGAAGGAATGCCACAGGGAAGTTCTAAAAAAACTCACGCAGTACTTTCTCTTTACCACATGCGCAATCATGCACCTCTTCAAATCCCTCACAATCTGACAGATATCCGCACAAGACAATCATTAAGATGTCACTCAACAAGTCAAAGCATTTGCCATCTTGCCGGGGATCATCCAACTCAAAGAAAAAATCAGCTACGTCCATCTCGCAAAGATGGATAACTTACGCTTTCATACAATTGCCCTACCCAACCCGTGAAATAGAGGAGTTTTATTTCGAGTTGAAAAGCACTTTTACCCGGCACAAAAAGTCCCGATGAATCACACTGATTCATCGGGACTTTTTATAGCATCGGACTTTTACTTTACTTCTTCGTAATCTACATATTCGCCTCCCCGGAAATTTGTTTTGTTCGCCTTAGGGTCAACATCCACGCGAACTTTTCCGTCCCGTTGGGAGTCCTGCCGGGCCTTTTCGTTCCGTTTCTGCTCCTTCATCAGCTTCCTTCCCACCAAGAGATGAAAAAGAAAACGCCGGAATGGCGGCACAAAAGCCGTCAAGAGTAAGAATATTAAAAATATATTAAATAAGATTTTCATGATAGAGAAAAAATAGAGCGCTTCACAAATTTATTAGTACCTAATTATGAATATAACGAAAAAAGAGCATTTGAGTTTCATTCACGGTGGAGAAAGGTTGTAAGTCGTGAAGAGTGGCTGTGGGCCTATTCGTCGTTCAATTTACTTACCACCTGGTCTACCACCGATGGAAAATGGGCGTGCTCCAATTGTTGCACTTTTCTGGCCACGTCATCCGGTGTATCGGAGGAGAGTACCTCGCAAGTAGCCTGGAAAACGATTTGTCCTTCGTCGTACCGCTCATTCACGAAATGAATCGTAATGCCCGATTCTTTTTCACCGGCCTCCACTACTGCCTCGTGCACGAAATGCCCGTACATCCCTTTTCCTCCGTACTTTGGAAGCAAAGCGGGATGAATATTCAGCATTCGGTTAGCAAACGCTTCCGTTAGATTAGCCGGGATCAACATCATAAAACCAGCTAAGACTACCAGATCAATTCCTTGATTTAGCAGCAGCTCTACCATACGGTCAGATTCATAAAAGAGTTTTTTATCAAAAACTACCGTTGGGATATGAAACTTACGGGCTCGTTGTATAACGCCCGCTGTCGGATTATTTGTTAGGATCAATGAAACCTCTACGTCAGTCCGGTCTTCAAAATGGTGGGCGATCTGCTCGGCATTAGATCCGGAGCCCGAGGCAAAAATGGCAATTCGCTTCATCAAAAATAAAAAAGAGTACCTGGCTTTGGGATAAAATAACCCCTAGCCAAGTGCAAAGCTAGGCGGTGTATGCCATTAAACAAAAAAGTGTTTTAGGAAAAGGTTTTCCCAAAACACTCTAAGCTTGTGTGTATAAAGTATTAATGTTGCTTGATCACAAAATTACAGTAGCTTACTCAGGACGGTAGTACCCATAAGTTTGCCTTTACGATAGGTTTCTGTTTTAATATCCCAAAGAATGTCTTTGGCCCGGTACGACACTGACTGAAAATCAAATCCGATTTTCATGACCGTCTTAGTAGAGACGTTCATATCGGAGGTTATTTTAAACACATCAAATGTGCCAGCCGGAACGGATAGTTTCTCTTTTCCTTCCACTATCCGGTTCATAATCTTCATGTCGGTAGTAATGCTCATGGGCCCAGCACTACCCTCTCCGTGCAACGAACCATCCTTTAACTTTTGTCCGACGGAAAGGCTACCGGGGAATATAATATCATTGGAAGTAAAAGTCATTTCAAAACTTTCGAGCGATTTTCGTTGGTCTTCTGCCATAAAAGAGGATGCATCTATTTTAAGCTCGTCACCAGTACATTTCATTTGGTAGGTTGATTTCATCGTCTCCTTATCCTTTTTATCAAACATTTGGAGTTCTAAATCGACAACTGTGTTACCTGCTGCCTGGGAAACCTTTAAAATCTTGTACACCATTCGACCGCTCTCTTTCCCCTTACCATCGTAGCTGATCATTTCGTAACCTGAACCTACTTTCAACTCAGTACCCAGGCAACTTTGAGCCCTCAGACTAGCGGGAGCCAAAGTAATTACCAGTAAAATTGTCAGTATTTGTTTCATGGTTTTACGATTTGCAATCGTTCTGGAACAAAAATGAACAAAATTCTTAAAAAGAACAACGATAATTGAGTGAACGGTAATGAAAATGAAAGGATTAAGCCCACAACATAGTCCCCAAGCCAAGCAACATGATGATTTTGCACAAGCTACTAAGGCGCGAAAACTCCCGACGCGTATCCGAAAAGGCAAGCCGGTATACCAACCACGATATAGGGATCAGTAAAATCGTGAACAACCACCCCAACGTGCTGTTGTCGAGGGAGTGGGCCATCATATAGAGCAGTGTTATAAAACTAGCGATGAGAAAATATAAAAATAGTTTGGTCCGACGAATACCCCACACGATGGGGAGCGTTCGGCAACCGTGTAATTCATCGCCTTTAACATCTTCCATATCTTTTATGATTTCACGCACTAAGGCAATGAAAAAGGAGAAAAGAGCATAAATCATCACCAAATGACGGTTTGCTGGGTAGGGAATTGTTACAATTAATACACTCAACGCGGTCAGGATGGAAACTAATAGATTACCAATAAAAGGGGCACGTTTGTAACGCTCCGAGTAAAACCAGAGTAGTGTAACGCAAATAACGTTGAGGACAAATACCCACTTACCAACCAGCAGCCCCAGCAAAACACCCATTACATTCAAAAACTGATGCGCCCCCATGGCTACCCGACGTTTCAGAAATCGGCCAATTATAACCCGTTCTGGTTTATTAACAATATCTATTTTGACATCAAAATAATCGTTAATAATATATCCAGCCGCCGCAATGCAAACAGTAGATAGGGACAGAGCAAACATCCTGGGATCCGCTATCAGCATCCGCCATTCTTCTCGTGGGCCCACTAATAAAATCCGGGTCAAGTATTGGGTCAGGACAATCACCAATAAATTACGAATCCGGATCAGACGGAGAAAGCCTTCGATGTAATTACGGGTCGTGAATTTTCTGGGGTTTGACACGGCTATAAAAAATATTGATCAAAAATAGCGACTGTTACAGGAATAATGCCTGTTTTTTGCCCTTTGTTAAAACTTCGGGGGCTAATTGGAATAAAAAAGGTGCGTTTTAGTGTTACTAATCAAAATCTATATAAACTAGTTCGACGCTACATGGAAAAACGAATTTCCAAGGTGTGTCTTTTTCCAATATAATATGAAAATCGGTATAGTTTGTTACCCAACTTTCGGAGGCAGTGGCGTTATCGCTACCGAACTAGGAAAGTCATTGGCCAAAGTAGGACATCAAGTACACTTCATCACCTACTCACAGCCTCAGCGCCTTGATTTCTTTAACGAGAATCTCTACTACCACGAAGTCAATATTCCTGCCTACCCCTTATTTCAATACCCTCCCTACGAATCGGCCTTATCGAGTGAGATGGTACACGTAGCTCAGTATATGAAGCTTGATCTATTGCACGTACACTACGCAATACCACACGCTTCCTCGGCCTACCTCGCCAAGCAAATTCTTGCCACTCAGGGAATTCATATACCCGTCATCACTACTCTGCACGGAACCGACATTACCTTGGTTGGCAAAGATTCTTCCTACGAGCCGGTTGTGACTTTCAGTATCAACCAGTCCGACGGAATTACCGCAGTGTCAGAGTTTCTCAAAAACGATACGTATCGCCACTTTGCCATTACGAAAGATATTGAAGTCATTCCTAACTTCATTGACCTGGAACGATTCAAACGCCAAAAGAAAGATCATTTCAAATTGGCGATATGCCCCAACGGCGAGAAGCTGGTAGTACACACGTCCAACTTCCGTAAAGTTAAAAGGATTGATGACGTCGTCATGATCTTCCATGCGCTTCGGCAGCGGGTTCCCAGTAAGCTTTTACTAGTAGGTGACGGTCCCGAACGGGCACGTATCGAACGTCTTTGCATGGATCTGGATATGTTTCCGGACGTTCGTTTCCTTGGTAAGCTAGATGCCATCGAAGAAGTACTTTCAGTGGCAGATCTCTTCCTGATGCCCTCCGAAACCGAAAGCTTTGGATTGGCAGCCCTGGAAGCGCTAGCCTGCGAAGTACCATTGGTGACAACGAACGTAGGTGGTCTGCCAGAACTTAATATTCAGGGAGTTACCGGATTTTTAAGTGACTTGGGTGATGTGGAGGATATGGTAGCCAAGGCCGAGATCATACTCGCGGATGAGAATCTCCCCACTTTTAAAGCAAATGCACTGGCACGGGCTAAGGAGTTCGATATTACCCGTATTCTACCTCATTATGAGCGGTACTACGAGCAGATTTTGGAGGCTAATAAATCTTTAATTTAATGCGTTTAGAACTTCACAGTTGAACCACTAGTATACGTTAATTCAAAAAAATCTGGATTAGCCACCCCGTTGGCACGAACATTTGGGGAATTTAGAATATATCTTACAAAGAGAATATTCTAAATTCCCCAAATAATGACTCCTAATATTCCCAATAATAATAAGCACAGAATTATCATTGTCGGAGCCGGATTTGCCGGCCTGGAAGTAGCCCAAAGGCTCTCTAAACGGTCTGATATTCAAATTGTCCTGCTTGACAAAGTCAACTACCATCAGTTTCAGCCATTGTTTTATCAGGTAGCCATGGCCGGTCTTGAACCAAGCTCCATCTCTTTTCCCCTTCGCAAAATATTTCAATCGTGTAAAAACGTCCACATTCGGGTAACTGACGTAAAGTCAGTTAAAACTGATACGAAAGTGCTAGTTACTGAACTTGGCGACATTGCCTACGATGAATTAATCATTGCTACCGGAGCTGATACTACTTACTACGGGATGAAAGAAATTGAGGCCCGCGCTATTCCGATGAAGTCAGTATCGGAAGCGCTGGCTTTGCGTAACCGGATTTTACAGAATTTTGAAGATGCTATTACTACCGAGACTGATGAAGAACGCTCTGCTCTCATGAATGTAGTAGTAGTAGGTGGTGGACCAACCGGAGTGGAATTGGCAGGCACGCTGGCGGAGATGAAGAAAAATATTCTGCCCAAAGATTACCCCGATTTAAATTTTGACTGCATGAATATATACCTCCTGGAAGGAAGCAGCGAGGTATTAGCCGCAATGTCGGATCAGGCCTCTGCCAAAGCACGCGAATACCTTGAAAAACTGGGGGTTACCGTCATGACGGGACAAATGGTGACCCATTTTGACGGAAATGAGATAACAACTAAACAAGGACTTCACCTCAAAGCCAAGAATCTCGTTTGGGCCGCTGGTGTTCAGGCTAGTCCGCTGGCCGGGTTTAAAAAGGCAGTCATTGGGCGGGGAGGACGACTGATGGTTGACCGTTACAGTCAGGTACTAAAACATGAGTCTGTGTATGCATTAGGTGATGTGGCACTCATGGAAGGCGACCCCAAGTTTCCGGCCGGCCATCCACAGCTTGCCCAACCCGCTATTCAGCAAGCAAAGCAATTGGCGGAGAACATTATTCGAAGAATGAACGAAAAGCCTTTGAAGCCCTTTAAGTACCGCGACTTGGGAACCATGGCAACCGTGGGTAGAAACCTTGCCGTCGTAGATCTGCCGTTTTGGAAGTTTCAAGGATTTTTTGCCTGGCTTACCTGGATGTTTGTCCACCTCATGTCGATTGTCGGAATCAAAAATCGTCTCTTAATTTTTATCAACTGGCTCTGGAATTATATTACCTACGACCAGTCTTTGCGATTGATTATAAAGCCAAAAATCGCAAATTCCACGGAAGAAAAGGAAACTAAGCCAGAGTTAGAGGAAGCTTCCTAAACCATAAGAGGCGGGTCTAGCCCGCTTCTTAAAATAAAACTACTCCCCATCGTGCAATTTGGGTCAAAAGTGTAGGCATAAATAATTTACTTTGTGCCTTTCTGGAATGTGCCAACCAAAAATTGGAGGAATTCCAGATCCTTGAAACTAACAACTCGTTGCATGATTTATTTCTTCTTGGCCGTGGCGTTCACGGTAACCCTCTACCTCATCATGCGGGCTTATCCCCGTTACAAGGTCAATTCGTTTCATGCTATCGTTTTCAACTACTACTCCTGCGTTGTTACGGGTTTAGTACTTGCACCTGATCTCAACCAATTTAAAACCATAGCCTGGACCTCGGAGAGTACTTTACTTACCCTGGCACTAGGTATTATGTTTGTGACGGCATTTGTTCTGATCGGGCAAACCACCCAAAAGGTAAGTATTACGGCTACCTCCCTGGCCGCCAACATGTCCTTAGTAATCCCAGTATTGTTTGGATTATTTATTTTCAAAAATGCAAACAAGGAGTATACTTCCTGGAATTACCTGGGTTTATTATTGGCCTTGGTTGGGTTGGCCTTAGGGGCCATTCAGCGAACGAGTAGTTCGTCATCCTCCGTTGCCAAGCCCTTCAATTGGCTGGCGTTAACTCTACCCCTTCTCACATTTGTGGCATCAGGAACCAATAATACCCTCATCAATTTCCTGAGTATGCGCTACTACGGGCCTGACGAATCAGCCCTGTTTACCGTCATTGCGTGTATTGGGGCTGTGCTTGTTGGCACAACCATTTTATTGGTGAAGATTATTTTCCAGGGAGAGAGGGTTTCCCTTCGTAGTTTGACGGGAGGATTGATTCTGGGGGTACCTAACTTTTTGTCTTTCTATTTCCTACTCAAAGCCTTAGCAGCCTTCGATAATAGTGCAGCTTTTGTTTTTCCAATATATAATATTCTCACCATGATAGCCTCAGCGGCTACCGCATGGCTTCTATTCAAAGAAACTTTAAATCTATTGAACCGGATTGGCCTCATTGTAGCTATACTAGCTATTATCCTTATCTCCTACCAAGAACTGGGCTTGGGGGCCTAAAAAGGAAAAGTCCTCCAATGATTTCTCATTGGAGGACTTTCTAATAATTTATTCTGATACAGTTAAAAAGAAGATTGCTAAATCCGGCGATTATGCGTGGCCTAATGACCTGTTTCTTCTTCTTTCTTTTCTAAGTTAAACAGATCATTCAATACATCAATCAGAGTTTCGGCCTCCCCCCGTTTGCAAGCGGCTTTAAGTTGTAGTATGGGTAATTTGATAATTTTCTGCATCATACTCGATGTAATCTTATCTACTTTCGCCGATTCCTCCTCGGTTAATATTTTGGTAAACCGCGCCATTTCTTCCAAACGAATTTGTTCCAGCGCATTTTTAAGTTTGTGAATCGTCGGAGAAACAATCATCTCCTTTGACCAATCATTAAACTCTACCACCGACTCATCAATTATATTCCTAACGGATGCTACGGACTCCATCCGACGGCCAAGCGCTTCATTTGCTCTTTCCCGAATAGTGTCAATATTATAAAGTACCATTCCGGCTACTTGCTCAATGACCGGGTCAACGCTGCGCGGTACCGATAGGTCGATAAAATATTTGTACGTTAACCCACCAAGATTCTCCACCATTGTCTTCGTGAAGAAAGGTTGATCTAGTACAATGGAGGATATGATTACGTCAGCCCGGCTCAATTCTGCTTCTATTTCCTCAAAATTAGCTACCCGAAAATTACCCAACAAAGCAATATTTTCTGCTTTTGAGCGCGTGCGGTTTACAACCGTAATATCTGCGTTAATTTTCTGAGCCAGATTTCTACAAACATCTGTACCGATTTCTCCAACTCCTACTACCAGAATTTTGGGATCAACGGTAAGGGTATCAAGAAGCTCGACGGCCGCGTACGATACCGATGCAGCACCATCGCGAAAGGAAGTTTCCTGCGCTACCCGCTTGTTTGCAAAAAAGATAGTATGCATCAATCGGTGCAAAAATGGACCCGCCAAACTTAAATCCGCCGACCATTGATACGCATGCTTGATTTGATTCGGGATTTGCATATCACCCACTACCTGAGAGTGCAAACCAGTAGCTACTTCAAAGAGATGGCGAACCGAGCTATCCGCGGTAATATAGTGATCGAAATAAGAAGCGTAAAGTTCGGGAGTAAGGCCCTTCTCAATCAGCAGTAGTGATAATAGCTCTTCGTTTATGTCTTTGGGAGAAGTATAGTATATTTCGGTACGATTGCAGGTAGAAACTACCAAAACGTCCGAAATATCAAAGAAGTCTTTGATGCGCAGCATGAGCGCTTTGGCTTCTTCTTCATTGAGGGCAATACGCTCTCTGATATCCAGAGGAGCTGTTCTGTATGAAATACTTACTGACTTAAACTGATTGTACATTATTGTATTCGGGATTCAAAAGACAAATTTACACTACAATTCCCGCATTATAAAACGGTATGTCAAACGGATAAGTTTATTTAGAAGTCATATAAATTGAATTGAATAATTTCTGCTAAATTCACACTAAATGTATGGGATAATTATGACTTGGGTCATAATTACGGATGATCGCACAACGAAAGGTTTTCTACTTCCCTCAGCACTTTACTCTAACTTTTACGTTCTTACTATGCAAACCCATACGTGTGATTGTAATAGTTAACAATCATCAGCTGGTTTTCTCTATACATGAAGGACTTACCAACAACAAAGCAAAAAAAGAGCAGCTCCGGCCTGAGGCCGGTAGCGATGTTCAATAGCCTAAAATTACGACGTTCCATACTCGATTCATATGGTCAGAAGAATATCTATAAGTTCATAATCGGCTTAAATCTCTTTCTGATAAGCATCGGATCACTTTTTTATACTAATGACTTGGTGGTCAAGTTAGAAGAAAGAGAGCTTCGGCAGGTGAAACTGTTTGCCGAGTGGCTTCGGTACGCCATCAACAGCGATTATGACGAAGACCTTAACGGCATCATGGAAATGATCCGGGAGGCTAACAGTTTCTACGAGATCCCGGCTATCTATATTGATGAAAATAATATGCCGGCGGCTCATAATAACCTAGCTTTCCCGGAGAATGCAAGCCCCGAAACGAAGGAACAAATTATTCAGGAAAGCTTGGCCAACATGAAGCAAGAGCATACCCCTATCCCGGTTGAAATTGGCGTAGACAGGGTTGGTTATGTGTATTACAATAACTCCTTTTTGCTAACCCAACTGAGGTACTACCCGTATATACAACTATCAGGAATTTTTATCATTGGTTTCCTGGCTTACCTCGCGTTTAGTTCAGCCCGCAAAGCGGAGCAAAACCAGGTTTGGGTAGGATTAGCCAAAGAGACTGCTCATCAACTCGGCACACCACTTTCATCCCTGATGGCCTGGACGGAGTATTTTCGTTCTGATCCGGATATTGACCCTTCCATTGCGGACGAAATTGAGAAAGACGTTCAGCGTCTGGAAATGATTACCACCCGGTTCTCAAATATCGGTTCCGTTCCAACCCTAAAAGAGGAGAATATAGCGGAAGTAATCACCGGTTTTATTACCTACTTACAAAGGAGAGTTTCCTCCAAGGTGAAGTTTATTATTGATAATCAGCTCATCGACGGTCAGACGATATTACTGAACCGGAATCTATTCGAATGGGTAGTAGAGAACATCTGCAAGAACGCCGTAGACGCCATGGCGGGCATTGGCGAAATCAGGATATCGTTAATCCCAATTCTACATCAAAACGAGGTCATTATTGATATCCAAGACAATGGAAAAGGAATCAACAAAGCCAACCTCAGTAAAGTCTTCCGTCCTGGTTTCAGTACAAAGAAGCGTGGTTGGGGTTTAGGGCTAACCCTGGCTAAGAGAATTATTGAAAATTACCACGAGGGGAAACTTTTCGTTAAAAGTTCTGAGCCCGGCAAAGGCACCACCTTCCGTATTATCCTAAAAATTATCAGTACTCCGTAAAATATGTTACTGATCCAGCGGCACTGATATGGTATCAGTTTCAATTATATTGCTTACACGAAGCGCGCGGTCACGAACCCGAACTCTAAACTTAAGTACCGCACGTTGTGCGAAGCGTGAATAGAAGAAAATCTGCGAAAAATCAAGTTTTCCTTTAATTGGCCCTGGCTTTCCGTCTCTTTTAAGGACTGGGAAAAACAATTTGCCAGATACCGAAGAGGGAAGCTCGGTAAAGCCACCAGAACCATTTGATTTAAAAATCGTCAATTCGTAGTTTCCCCAATCCCGATAGATTGAATTGAGTAGCGTTGTATCACTTCTTTCATCCGGCGAAATACCCAGGTCACCATTTCCATCCTCGAAGTCAACGGTAATAACGACCGAATCCTTTCTAGCTGTTGGTCCTGAAAAAGGATCAGGAACCGTGAATTTGTCAATGCTGTTGAATTGGATATTGGGTGTATCGTCAAATCGTGGAGTATCTACGCAGCTGCTTAGTCCCAGAAAAGAAAGAATCCCAATAAAGAAAAGGTTACGCATGCTATATTTGAAGTTTTATATACGAAAGTAATAGGATTGGAACTAGTAAACAATGACGAATTAGCCGAATACCGGGGCACCTTGCATGACAAAATACTAAACGTTACGTCGACTAACTTTGAAGCCGTAGCCCTGGAAGTGTTCCGTTTTCAGGCCAGATACAACCCCTTGTATTCTGATTATATTAAACAGTTAAAAGTCCGGTATGACCGCCTTGAGCGGCTGGTAGAAGTCCCTTATCTCCCCATTCAATTCTTCAAGCACCATACCATAAGAACTGGTCAGCCGCCCACGTCGGCGATTCATTTTGAAAGTAGCGGCACTACCGGAGCCACTCCCAGTATCCATACACTCTACGATGCTCCTCTCTACCAAAACCTCAGTCAACGCATCTTTGAGCAGGTATACGGACCCTTGGATCAGTTCCATATACTAGCGCTATTACCTTCCTATCTTGAACGAAACAACTCGTCGCTTGTGTATATGGTCAGGCACTTTATTGAGCAAACCAAGTCGTCCTTTTCCGGCTTTTATCTTAACGACATCCTTGCTCTTACTCAAAAATTGCGGAAACTAAGCCAGCAGAATGATGGGCGTAAGGTATTGGTACTGGGCGTAACCTTTGCCTTACTTGATTGGGCAGAATCAAAAATTAATTTTTCTTTCCTAAAAAATATTCCTGGCCTTATTATCATGGAAACAGGTGGAATGAAAGGTCGGAGAAAGGAGATCCTGAGAGAAGAAGTACATAATATTCTTACAAAAAGCCTCCACGTACCCTACATTCACTCCGAATACGGCATGACTGAGCTACTGTCTCAGGGATACTCCAACGGCGAAGGGCTATTCAAACCGGGTGTAACGATGCAGATGTTTCTTCGAGACCCCAATGATCCTTTTGATATTCGTTCACATGGGCAAATGGATAGCACAGGAGGTATTAACGTGGTAGACCTGGCTAATCTCGATACGTGTAGTTTTATCGAAACTCAGGATTTGGGAAGGTATGGTAGCGAGCCTGATACTTTTTACGTCATGGGACGGTTTGACAACTCCGATATCAGAGGGTGTAATCTGATGACCTTCTAAATAGGAACGGGCTGAATCTGGATTCAGCCCGTTCCTATTTAGAAGCATAGGTAAATGATACTTACATTTGCCTGGCAAATATCTTAACATCACTTAGATTAATAATCTCCCCGCACAAGATGATCAATCGCTCGATCACGTTCCGAAGTTCTCGGACATTACCAGTCCAAGCGATACTTTTGAGGTACTCCATAGCATCCGGCTCGATCACTTTTACCGTGTTGCCGTACTCTTCGGCGATATCGTTTAAAAACTTTTGTGCTAGTAAAGGAATATCCTCACTACGCTCTGCCAGAGGTGGCACATGAATCAAAATAACGCTTAGTCGGTGAAATAGGTCTTCCCGGAAATTTCCATCCTGAATTTCTTTCCGCAAATCCTTGTTCGTTGCGGCAATTACCCGCACATTCACCTTGATCTCTTTTTCACCTCCCACCCGGGTGATTTTATTTTCTTGTAAGGCTCTGAGTACTTTAGCCTGAGCCGAAAGACTCATATCTCCAATTTCATCCAGAAATATTGTACCTCCGTTGGCTTGCTCAAACTTCCCGATACGCTGTTTGATGGCAGAGGTAAATGACCCTTTTTCATGCCCGAACAACTCACTTTCGATGAGTTCTCCCGGTATAGCGGCGCAATTCACCTCCACTAAAGGCATGTGCGCACGTGAGCTTTTTTCATGAATTTGCTTCGCTACGAGTTCTTTTCCTGATCCGTTTGGCCCAGTGATGAGTACTCTTGCTTCGGTAGGAGCGACCCTTTCAACTGATTCCTTCACCCGTAGGATAGGATCAGAGGTACCGACCATCTCATTGATTTTGTAGATTCGCTTCTTAAGCTGCGTGGTTTCGGAGATGAGCTTATATTTATCAATGGCATTTCGTACACTGACCAACAAGCGATTCAGGTCGGGCGGCTTAGCGATAAAATCATAAGCTCCACGCTTAGTAGCTTCTACTGCATTCTCTATATTACCAAAGGCCGTTACCATGATAAACTGAGTACCATATCCGGCCTCACTTGCCTTTAAAAGCACTTCAAGACCTAACATTTTAGGCATATAAATATCACAAAGAGCCACATGGTAACTCTCCGTCTTCATCATAGCCAGCCCTTCTTCACCATCCTTAGCTTCATCTACTTCATAACCTTCATATTCAAGGATATCGCGGAGAGCATCCCGAATACTTTTTTCATCATCTATGACGAGTACTTTGACCATACGATTTAAATAGTGTACGTGTTAACAGTTGAGGGTAAGGGGCAACAAAATTTAAAGAATAATCTATTATAAGAAAAAAACATGGTTATAGCACCATTTGTAAAATAAATCGTGGGTATTGACCATCTTTTCAAGATGGATCTCTCAAAAATATAAAACATTCAACATTTACCAATTTGGATTGGGACACTTTTATTCCCTGTGGTATTTTGGAAACGTCAAACACCCCTGTTAAGTCTTAATCTCGTCCGAACTCGATAAAGTTTAATTTCAATACTTGGTGAAGGCAAAAAAAGAAGGTGCTAGTTGCCTGCACCTTCTTCTAATAAGCCATGGATTATTCTCAACAACCCTCAGGACCGCATACCTCACCTTGCACTTCTACCAACATCTCATCGCGAACCGTAGAAAGAGCTTGGATAAAAACCTCAGAGGGTTGTGCACCTGATATCCCGTATTTGTTATTTACAACAAAAAACGGAACTCCACTTACTCCCATTCCCTGATAATGGCTGATTTCCTGTCTTACCGCGTAGCCAACAGAATCATCAGACATAATATTTTTGATTTTTTCTTCATCCCAACCAAAACCTGACAGCAGAGTAGTCAGTACAGCTACCTCTGAAAGGTCTTTACCTTCCGTGAAATACGCCTTGAAGAATATCTCTTCTGCTTCGGCTTTGACTCCCTCTTCACCAGCTACATGTAATAGCTTGTGCAGTGAGAATGTATTGATGGATTTAGAAATCATATCTAGTTGAAAATCAATTCCATCCTCTTTCCCCACATTCGTTAGATGATCAAACATCTGGCGAATCTTGCCTGGATCACCAAACTTTTTAATGAAATACTTTTCCCGGTCAACTCCTTCTTCCGGAATGGTTGGGTCTAATTGGAAAGGGTACCAATTAATCACTACGTCTTCCGAATTACCCATTTCAGCTAATGCCGATTCCAATCTTTTTTTTCCAACGTAACACCACGGACATACTACGTCAGATACTATATCAATTGTTATCTTTTTGTTTTGTAGATTCATTTCTCTCAAATACTAGTTCCAAAAAATTTAGAACAATAAAATAGCTAGTAAGATTCACAACGGAAACTGTCCGGGATGGTCACTTTCAGAAAGAATCAACTGTCTCCTTAACCTATCTTGCTATTTTATTTTGCAGAATCCGCTTTTTCCTAAAAAACACGGATTACATGCTAGTAATTGCATAAATCGAATGTATTTTTACATTCTGCATTGTAAAACCTTTATTACCTGTAACTAGTATGATGAATAGACGTAATGCTCTTGCCCGTGTGGCGTTATTGATGGGAGGAACGCTTACCGCGCCCACTATGATCGCCTTCTTGGATGGATGCAAGACTAGTAACGAAACCGCTAATGCGGCAAGCTTTGCCTTTTCACCGGACCAATTGGGCATGGTGTCAGAAATTGCCGAAATTATCATTCCTAAGACGGATACCCCCGGAGCAAAAGACGCCAAAGTAGGCGAATTTATCCAGCTCATGCTCAAAGACTGCTACTATCCAAAAGATCAGAAAAGCTTTATGAATGGCCTGGCTAAGCTGGAAGAAAAAGATTTCATGAAGGCTACCCCCGAAGAACAAACTTCTTTACTGACTACCGCTGAGACTAATGCAGGTACCGAGTCAAAGCGTATCGATGGTGAGCGTAAGAAAACAAAAGATGCTGGTCAAACTTTCGAAGAGCCTGGTGTACCTTTCTTCCGTCTCATGAAGGAACTTACCTTACTAGGCTACTTTACATCCGAGCAAGGAGCCCAGCAGGCCCTGGAATACGTGTCGGTTCCCGGCCGTTATGACGGATGTATCGACCTCAAACTAGGTCAGAAGGCATGGGCTATGTAATCAGTCCAATGCTCTTTTTCAGTCCAATGCTCTTTTACAGATACGTCACCCTGATTGGTACTAATTAAAAAAACATTATCATCTCTGAATCAATGAATTTAAATATAAAAGCTCAACAACAAGCTACCTATGACGCGATCGTTGTAGGGTCAGGAATAAGCGGCGGATGGGCAGCCAAAGAATTGACTGAAAAAGGTCTCAAAGTATTAATGCTTGAAAGAGGCCGTGACATAAAGCACGTAACGGGTTACGAAACAGCCATGAAAGGTCCCTGGGAATTTGAACACCGGGGTCGTATAAGTACGATGGCACGCGAAGAATACTGGGCCAACTTCAGAACAGGTTATACCGCAAATGAGCCAACCCGGTATTTATTTGAGAATGATAAAGAGAACCCCTACCTGGAAACCCGCCGGTTCGACTGGATTCGTGGCTACCACGTAGGCGGACGCTCGCTACTGTGGGGCCGCCAAAGCTACCGCTGGAATGAAACCGATTTTGAAGCAAACGTTAAGGAAGGGTTAGGTACAGATTGGCCTATTCGGTATAAAGATCTGGCTCCTTGGTACGAATATGTTGAGAAATTTGCCGGAATCAGCGGTTCAAAAGAGGGATTGGACGTATTGCCCGACAGCCATTTCCTCCCTCCTATGGAAATGAATTGTGTGGAGACGAAAGCAAAAGGCGATATTGAATCCAAATTCGCTGGTCGTAAGGTGATCATAGGCCGGGTTGCTCACCTCACCAAGCCGGAGGCTTTCCATACCGAGCTGGGTCGCGCGGCCTGCCAATTCCGCAACATGTGCAGCCGGGGCTGCCCGTACGGTGCTTATTTTAGTACGCAGTCGTCCACACTACCCGCGGCCGAAAAAACCGGCAACCTGACACTACTCCCCGACTCCATTGTAACAGAAGTAATTTTTGACGATAAGGCAGGGAAAGCTACGGGAGTGCGGGTAATCAACCAAAATAACCCCGGTGATGTAAAGGAATATTATGCTAAGGTTATTTTTCTAAATGCCTCGGCTATTCCATCCACAAATATTCTGATGAGTTCCAAATCGGATCGTCATCCCAACGGACTCGGTAATGAAAGCGATCAATTGGGCCGTAATATTATGGACCACCACCTGGGTGTAGGGGCAAATGGCACCATGGATGGCTTTGAAGATAAGTACTATTTTGGCCGTCGGGCCAATGGTATCTATGTGCCCCGGTACCGTAACTGGGGTAATGACAAGCGTGACTATGTGCGTGGATTCGGCTACCAGGGCGGTGGTGGTCGTGATAGTTGGGGACGTGGAGGAGATATGCCAGGCTTTGGTGCCGCATTTAAGGAACAAATCTCACAGCCAGGCACCTGGACCATGAACCTCGGTGGCTTTGGTGAAATGATTCCCAATCCTGACAATCGGTTCACTCTTTCACCTGATCAAAAAGACAAATGGGGTATGCCTCTTATTGTATTTGATGCAGCATACGGTGAAAATGAGAGAAAAATGCGGATGGACATGATGAATGACGCCGCTGAAATGCTCGAAGCTGCTGGTGCAAGAAACATCAACATGTATAACGACACCGAGAAATCGCCCGGCATTGGTATTCACGAGATGGGAACTGCCCGCATGGGAACCGATTCTAAGAACTCGGTATTAAATAAGAACAATCAGGTATGGGGAGCTGAGAACATCTACGTTACTGACGGCGCCGCCATGACCTCCGCTTCTTGCGTGAATCCATCGCTTACCTACATGGCCCTCACGGCTCGTGCCGCTGAACATGCAGTAAATGAATTAAAGAAAATGAATTTATAAATCACTGATCATTTCTAGATTTACCCAGCTCTACCCGCATTTCGGGTAGAGCTTTTTTGTTAGGCCGCCCTTCGTTCTTCCCTCCTATTTGATCCTACCATAAAAAGCACTTATTCACTTTGGAAAAAAATGGGTATAAAGCAACGTCTTACACCTTCTCATTGCTGTTACTTTTCCTTACACTCTATGCCCGTAATCACCCCTCCGTTCCCTCAAAGAATCACATCTGTCGATGCCTATCGTGGATTAGTCATGGTATTAATGATGGCAGAAGTCTTCGAGTTTGCGCACGTATCAGAAGCATTGCCCCAAAGTGCATTTTGGGCTTTTTTACACCACCATCAAGACCACGTACCGTGGCTAGGATGTTCTTTACATGACTTGATACAACCCTCTTTTTCATTCCTGGTAGGCGTAGCCCTCCCCTATTCAATAGCTAGCCGCTCGTCCCAGTCACAAAGCCGTACTGCCTTGTGGCTACACACAATCCGTCGCTCCCTGATCCTGATACTACTTGGTATTTTCTTGCGTTCCATGTCGCGTTCTCAGACCAATTTTACCTTCGAAGACACGCTAACTCAAATTGGTTTGGGATATCCATTTTTATTTGCTTTGGGCTTTCGATCCGAACGTACCTCATGGATAGCTTTGGGAGTTATTTTAGTCGGCTATTGGCTGTTATTTGCTTTATATCCCATCGCCGGTCCCGAGTTTGATTGGTCACAGGCCGGAGTAGCCGCCGGCTGGGAACATCATCTAAATGGTTTCGCAGCTCATTGGAACAAGAATGCAAATGCAGCCTGGGCTTTCGATCGTTGGTTTTTAAACCTATTTCCCCAGGGAAAAGTATTCTTGTTTAATGGAGGAGGATACGCTACCCTAAGCTTTGTTCCTACCCTAGGGACTATGATTCTTGGGCTGATTGCCGGGAAATGGCTACGTTCAATTAAACAGCCACAACTACTCCTCCGGAACTTCATTCTTACGGCTATTGGATTATTTGCTACGGCCCTGCTGTTAGAATGGACGGGAATAAATCCCATCGTTAAAAGAATCTGGACGCCCGCTTGGACTCTATTTAGTGGTGGTTGGTGCTTCCTTTTTCTGGCTATGTTTTATTACTTAGCGGATGTAAAGAATTTTAAAGGAGCTTTCTTCCCGCTCGTGGTGGTAGGCATGAATTCCATTGCTGCCTATCTACTAGCACATACTGTCGTGGAATTTATCGATAGTTCTTTTAGAATAAACATTAGCCAAACATATGACTTACTACTTGGTGCTCCTTACAAAACCCTAATCAGCGGGCTGGTAATCTTAGGGGTGGAATGGTGGATTCTTTACTGGATGTACACCAAAAAGCTATTTATTAAAATTTGATATACCATGAATCTTAATGTAAAAGCCAAGCACCAAAATACCTATGATGCCATTGTGGTAGGTTCAGGAATCAGTGGTGGGTGGTCGGCAAAGGAACTCTGCGAAAAAGGCCTCAAAACTCTGGTACTGGAAAGAGGCCGTATGGTGAAACATGTGCAAGACTACCCAACTGCGATGCTCAACCCCTGGGATTTTCCCCATCGGCTGCGCGATGAGCTCAGCCAGAAGGAGGAAAATCCGATCGTTAACCGGTGCTACGCTTATGACGAAGCCACCCAGGATTTCTTCGTTAAAGATCATGAGCATCCCTATATACAAGAAAAACCCTTCGACTGGATACGCGGGTATCAGGTAGGTGGAAAGTCGCTGACTTGGGCACGACAAACCCAACGTTGGAGCGATTATGAGTTTGAAGGACCCGCAAGAGACGGTTTTGCCGTAGACTGGCCCATTCGATATAAGGATATCGCCCCCTGGTATAGCTACGTAGAAAAGTTTGTGGGAATCAGCGGTAATAAAGATGGGATTGACAGTCTGCCCGATGGGGAATTCCTCCCCCCCTGGGAGCTCAATTGCGTAGAAAAACACCTTCAATCCGGTATTACGAACAACTATCCTGACCGCCATGTCATTATCGGGCGCTGTGCTCACCTCACTCAACCCAATAAAATACATTTAGAACAGGGCCGCGGACAGTGTCAGGCTCGGCATCTTTGCTATCGGGGATGTCCTTACGGGGCGTATTTTAGCTCAAACTCTTCTACTCTTCCCTGGGCAGAACGTACCGGTAACCTGACTATTCGTCCTCACTCAGTGGTGTCAACGATCATGTACGATGAAAAAACGGGGAAAGCAACCGGCGTGAAAGTAATTGACACTCTTAGTAACGAAGAAACCGAGTACTTTGCCAAAATAATCTTTGTGAATGCTGCCTGCCTAAATACTAACTTACTACTTTTAAATTCTACGTCAGGTCGCTTCCCAAATGGGCTGGGAAATGATAATGGTTTGCTCGGTAAGTACATCGCTTTCCATAATTATAAAGGCAATATTGGAGCAACCATCGATGGTTTTGAAAATCAATACTACTTTGGACGACGCCCAACCTCGGTATTTATGCCCTCATTCCGAAACCTGACTCAGCAGGAAAGTCTGGGCTTTCAACGCGGCTATATGGTAGCATTTAGCGCTGCCCGCAGCGGTTGGTCGCAGGGGCTGGGAAAGCGGGGCTTCGGAGCTGAATTTAAGGAAAGCATTACCTACCCTGGTGGATGGAACGTATTTATGCAGATGCAGGGAGAAACAATCCCCAAAGAAAGTAATCATGTAAGATTAAGTAAAGACCAAACCGATCCATGGGGCATACCGCTACTCATCACTTCCGTGGAGTACGATGACAATGACGTAAGAATGCGGGATGACTTTCTCGCTCAGGGCTCCGAGATGCTAGAAATTGCCGGATGTAAAAACATCAATGCGTACGACACTAATCAAGCTCCCGGGCTTGATATTCATGAGATGGGCGGTGTTCGCATGGGTAAAGATCCCAATACCTCCCTATTGAACGACTGGAACCAATTACATGCCGTAAAAAATGTATTCGTTACGGATGGAGCTTGTATGACCTCCGTAGGAAACCAAAACCCCTCCATCACCTTCATGGCACTTAGTGCACGTGCGGTAAGCAAGGCTATATCAGAACTCAAAAAAGGCAATTTATAGAGTTTATGTAGACCACATTCCACAGTTATTCGAGTTTTTGATAGCCTGATCCATCGGGTATGAATTTGATACTATCCAATCTGAAATACAGGCTCGGCCGTATGTCTCAGTAGCAATTAATCAATCATCATGGACCTATCGAAACGTTTACTATCTAAAAGCTTCAATTTCGCCTATTTATTAGGCTCAATGTTACTTCTTTCAAACTGTCAGGTATTTAATAATGTACAGCCTGATAAAGGGTTTATTAATGACCCTATAACTGGGTATTCTGATAAAAGAGAAATCTCCATCGGTACTACCAATCCAATAAAGATTGATTTACACCAACCACAGTCTTTAAGGGGTAATCCTGCGGAAGTGGTTATTTTACTACATGGTGGAGGCTGGACTAGCGGGGATAAATCATTCCTGAAACCAACGGTGGATATGGTCATAAATCAAAGGAAAAATCTAGCCATTGTAAACATGAATTACCGACTCTCTGGTGATACCTCTGATCTTTTATCATTACAATTGGAAGATCTGGAATTAGTCACTAAATATTTGATTTTGAATGCTGACAAATACAATATCCGAAAAGATAAATTCAGACTAGCGGGTTTCAGCGCTGGCGGCCACATTGCATTAACCTACGCTTATTTAACAACAGAAACTACTATATCGTCGGTAATTGGTGTATCTGCGCCTACTGAATTAACTATTAAGGAACTCTTAAATAAAGGGTTATGGCCAAACGTCGAGAAACTAATTGGTGCAAGTTATGACGTAAAAGAAAATGAAGTATTCAAGAAAGCTAGCCCTTTTTACTTGGCTTCGTTCCGTTCCCCCAGGACCATTTTGGTGTATGGACAAAGAGATGATCTTGTTTCTACTGAGCAGGGTATACTCCTGGCCAATAAGTTGGATTTATTGAGAGTACCAAACTCATTGAAGATTATACCGCAGGAAGGTCATGAGGTTTCTTCTCAGGTAGCTGCCCAAGCAATTATGGAGGCATATTGAATGCTAGATAGCACAAAAAACCGGCTTTGAAGCCGGTTTTTTGTGCTATAAGTGCTCTGGATTAGAGAGTACGCTTGACTTCACGCAATTCGAAGCTTTCAATGATATCACCAACTTCAAGATCGTTGAAGTTTTTGAAGTTTAAACCGCATTCGTATCCGGTTCTCACTTCATTGACATCATCCTTGAAACGTTTCAGTGAATCAATCTCCCCGGTGTGAATCACAATACCGTCCCGAATAATCCGGGTTTTGTTATTACGTTTCACAAATCCATCGGTTACGTAACATCCGGCAATTGTACCAATTCTACTAATCTTAAAGATATCGCGAATCTCTATGTTACCTGTTACTATCTCTTCAACCGTTGGGGCTAACATACCAGTCATGGCATCTTTTATCTCTTCGATGGCATTGTAAATAACTGAATAATGTCTGATTTCAATCTGCTCTTGCTCTGCCATTTTCTTAGCATTAGAGGATGGTCTCACTTGGAAACCAACAATAATCGCATCAGAGGCAATGGCAAGGTTAACGTCAGATTCTGAAATTTGTCCAACTGCCTTGTGAATAATATTAATCTGAATTTCAGAAGTCGAAAGTTGCAGTAGTGAGTCAGAAAGTGCTTCCACCGATCCATCCACGTCACCTTTCACAATAAGGTTTAGTTCCTTAAATGAACCAATAGCCTTCCGACGTCCAATTTCTTCAAGCGTAATGTGCTTCCGTGAACGAATAGTCTGCTCACGAAGAATCTGCTCGCGCTTATTGGCCAGTTCACGTGCATCACGCTCTTGCTCCATCACATTAAACTTGTCACCCGCCTGAGGTGCGCCGTTCAGACCCAATACCTGTACAGGCTTCGAAGGGCCAGCTGATTTGAGACGATTACCTAAATAATCTGTCATAGCTTTCACACGACCATGGTGGGCACCTGCCAACATAATATCACCAACCTTCAACGTTCCGGTCTGAACCAGAATGGTTGTTACGTAGCCACGACCTTTGTCAAGCATCGATTCCACCACGGTACCAACGGCTCTCCGCTTAGGATTAGCTTTCAAGTCAAGAAGTTCAGCTTCAAGTAGTACCTTTTCGAGCAACTCATCAATACCCTGTCCACTCTTAGAAGATATTTCCTGGGTCTGATACTTACCTCCCCACTCCTCTACCAGTAGGTTCATGTTGGCAAGCTCCTCACGGATTTTCTCAGTATTAGCTCCTTGCTTATCAATTTTACTAAAGGCAAATACAATCGGTACCCCCGCAACTTGGGCGTGATTGATTGCCTCGCGAGTCTGCGGCATTATGCTGTCGTCGGCCGCAACCACAATAACTACAACGTCTGTGAGTTTCGCACCACGGGCACGCATCGCAGTAAAGGCTTCGTGACCAGGGGTATCAAGGAAGGTTACCTGTTTACCACTCTTTGTCTTTACACTGTATGCCCCAATGTGCTGGGTAATTCCACCTGCTTCACCGCTGGCAACGTTTGCCGAACGTACATAATCAAGTAAAGAGGTCTTACCGTGGTCAACGTGACCCATAATAGTAACAATAGGCGCTCTTTCACCAAGGTCCTCGGGAGCGTCTACTTCCTCGACAACTTCGTTTTGTATTTCTTCTTCAGCAGAGATAAACTCAACTTCAAAACCAAATTCATCGGCAATGAAAGTGATTGCTTCTGCGTCGATGCGTTGATTAATCGAAACGAACATACCCATGTTCATACAAACGGAAATAACCTCTTGTACGCTCACGTCCATTAAAGAAGCAAGTTCGTTGGCCGAAATAAATTCGGTTACGCGCAATACTTTTGTTTCTTCCTGTTCGAAGTTATTATCGCCTTGATCATTACGATCGCGTCTCCGTTTGCTACCTCCTCTTCCTTGACGAGTTGGACCAGAACCACCCATTCGGGCCATTGTTGCCTTAATGTTGTCTGCAACCTCCTTATCAGAAACCTCTTCACGGCGACCACCACGACGCGTAGACTTTGCCCGACTCGTTCCGGTCGAACTTGGCTTCGCTGGTGTAGCAGGAGTGGTTTTTGCAACGGGGGTTCCTGTTGCTGGTGCTGCCGCTGTACCGACCACTGGTCTAGCCGCTGTACCGACCACTGGCCTGACCGCTGGTTTGGTATCACCAGCACCATCTCTGATCCGCTTACGCTTACGTCGACGTTTCTTATCTCCTGCCCCATCACTTGACGCAACAGGTTCTTTCTTCTTCCCTCGCTCAGAAGGTAGTTCTATTTTACCAATGACTTTCAACCCTCGTAGTTGCTGTCCTTTGGCTTCAATTACATTCGAGTTTTCCTCTTCGGCTACTGGCCGTACTACCACTTTCAGGCTAATCTCCTTTGTCTTTGGTTCCGTCTTGTCTTTACCGGCTACTGGGGAGGCAGAGGGTGCAATGAATTTAGGGGTTTCCACATTTTGGGTGGTCTTGGCAATTATCGGCTCGGGTGACTTTTCTGGAGCCTTTATAGCGAGAGCTGGGGTTTCTACCACCGGCGTTGTTTTTTCTACTTTGGGTTGTATTTCTTCTTTTGTGCTTTTTTCTTCGACCGGCCTTTGCTCCTTTGCTTTTTCTTCCTTCACCGGGTTGGTCTGCTCCGTTTTTTCCTCTTTTACCGCAGGAATTTCCACCTTTGCCTGAGGCTCTGGTTTTGGTTCCGGGGCCACAACAGGAGGAATTTCTTTCTTCTCAGGCTCTGCTTTGGCAACGGGTGCCGGAGTAAGCTCAGACTTTGGTTCCGTTTTGGGAACATTCACTGGCTTTTTACCATCAAGATCTATTTTTCCAACGATCTTAATGCCAGGCAATCGAGTTTCACTGGATATAGATGTGGATTCCACGGGTTTATCGGCCGGTTTATCCTCCAATTTAGGTGAGGCTCGAAAGTAAAGAATCTCGTCAAAATCACTTTTTACCTTCTCCTCTGGCTTTTCAACAACTGGCTCAGCCGGTTTTACCGCCCCCAGTAACGTGTCAGACTTGAATTCTTTAGCCAGAGAATTGATTTGATCAGCATTGATTTTTGTATTCGGACTGGTTTCCACCTTAAACCCGTTGGCAGACAGATGGTCCACAATCGTAGAAATTCCTACGTTCAGGATTCGTGCCACTTGGCTTAGGCGCATCATTTTATCTTCTGCCATATTAAGCAATTAACAAATATTTCTTCTTTTGGGTAATTAATTATACTGGTATTAAGTTCAGTTGCTGTCAAGTAATTCCAGTTAAAATAAGAATTACCCTCAAAAAACAACTGAGGTACTAGTCAAATTCCTTGCGTAATACATCCAATACGTCTTCGATTGTATTTTCTTCAAGGTCCGTGCGGCGCAACAATTCCTCTTTACTGAGAGCCAAAACACTTTTCGCGGTATCGAGTCCTATTTTTCTAAATTCCCGGATCATCCACTCTTCTATCTCATCAGTAAATTCTGATAGATCTACATCTTCTTCGGCTAACTCCTCTACATCACGGAAAACGTCTATTTCCATTCCGACGAGGCGACCTGCCAATTTAATGTTTTGTCCACCTTTACCAATAGCAAGAGAAACCTGATCAGGCTTTAGGTACACGGATACTCGCTTTGCATCTCGGTCTATTTGCATTGAACTCACCTTTGCAGGACTTAATGCCCGGCTAATCAGTAGTTCAAGGTTTTCGGTATAGTTGATAACGTCAATATTCTCGTTACCAAGCTCCCGAACGATCGAATGAATTCGTGAACCTTTCATACCAACGCAGGCTCCTACTGGATCAATACGATCATCGTAAGACTCTACGGCAACTTTGGCGCGATCTCCTGGCTCACGGACGATACGACGTACCGAAATAAGACCGTCATATATTTCTGGAATTTCGATTTCAAAAAGTCGTTCCAAAAATACTCCCGATGTTCTGGATAGTGAAATCTTGGGCGTGCCGTTATTCATTTCAACTCGGTGAATGACTGCCTTCACGCTGTCTCCTTTACGGAACCGATCTTTGGGTATCTGCTCAGTACGAGGAAGTGAAAGTTCATTCCCATCCGCATCCATGACAATGATCTCATTACGGAGGGTCTGATAGACTTCACCTGTTATGAGCTCACCTACTTGATCTTTGTACTTATCATACATCATTTCCTTTTCCAGATCCTTTATTTTCTGGATAAGGGTTTGGCGCGCTGTCTGAACCAAACGGCGGCCAAAATCGATAAGTTTCACTTCTTCCGCTACTTCCTCTCCTACCTCGAAGTCACTTTGAATCTTTCTGGCTTCGGCAAGGGGTATTTTATCATGATCCCAGATGTCCTCAGAATTGTCGTCGACAATTTCACGCGTACGCCACATTTCGAGGTCTCCACTTTCTGGGTTTATAATAACATCGAAGTTGTCGTCGGTGCCGTACTTTTTACGGATCATCGTACGAAAAACTTCCTCCAAAACACTGATCATCGTTGGACGATCAATACTCTTCGAACTTGCAAAGTCTGCGAATGACTCTATTAATATTGAGCTATCCATAGGTATTGATAGGATATTTTCTAAATCTAAATTACGAATTTATATACTTTTTCTTAAAAGGTTTGTCCGGGTAACTACTAATGAGCTACTTGAAAGAAACCTGAACGATTGCTTTTGAAATAGATTCTAGGCTAATCTCGGGACGAAGAGCGGCTTCCTCAACAGGAGGCTTAGTTTTCTTTTTTGGTGCAGGCAGCTGCAGGACAATACTGCTATCGCTTACTTCTATAAGCTGGCCACTTAAAATCTCTCCCGTGACGAGTGATACTTTCAAATCTCTCCCAATATTTTTTCGGTATTGTCTCACTAACCGCAAAGGCTGATCAAGACCAGGCGAAGAAACTTCCAACGTGTAGGCAGCCTCTATTGCTTCACTTTCTTCCAGATCATTGCCCAGGCTGCGGCTTATGTCAGCACACTCCTGAATGGTAATACCCTCATCGCTGTCGAGAAGGATCATTACTTTTTGACTTATTTTAGATGTTTTTGTCTGAATGTCAACGATGAAATACTTGCCCTCTTCAAGGTAGGGTTCCAGAGCTGCTTCAATCTGTTCTTTGAGCGCCATACTGCAACAAAAAAGGGGATTTGTTATCCCCTTGATCTTAATATTATGAACCGTAATATGGCGCAAAGATAATACTATTTTACAATTTCTACAAGAACATCGTGAATAGGCGTTTTATTCAGGTGGTTATACTAATTTTAGATCCTCATCTAATGATCTACTATATGCGTTTTGTAACGGGCATGTTATGGTTTTTATACAAAATTGTCGTTTTGTACACAATTATTGTCTTTGGACTAACTTACTGGACGTTTACTTCTCACTGGATAGCCGGGTTTATGATGCTATCCTTACCACTTCTCCTAGTAATCCATTTTCTTTTTTTGGGTATCTGGGTAGTAGTTGCTCCAAAACGGGTTGCCACAAGCATAATCGTCTTAGCCTTGGCATTTCCTTTTCTTAAGCGAACTGTCGGATTCTCGAAATCATCATCTGATCCAGCACCAGAAGGGCCACAAATGAAGGTCTTGAATTACAACATTGGTAATTTTAGTATTTTTAAAGGGGGAATGGAACAAGACCGGAAGAATGAAGTGAAGGAATGGTTGGTTGAGCAAGACGCTGACGTTATTTGCTTCCAGGAGTTTTTTCATCACAAGCTTGTATCGGACTTCGATTTCATAGGGTTACTTAGTAACACTGGTTATATCCATTCTGTCTACGCAGATATCACTGGCAACAAGAAATCATCCTACATCCGTGGCCTGGTTATTTTCTCAAAATACCCCATTATTCAGCACCGCACAAAAATATTTGAGGAACAAAACGGTATACTTCAAGCCGATATTCTCTATGAGGGTGATACCATACGAACCATCAACGTGCATCTCTACTCTATGGCTTTAAAGCTAAGTCGATTGGCCGCCCAAAAGCAATACGATGGAGTGAAACGTGAAGGCCGCACCACCGCCCGACAAATAAAAACGGGATTCGTGAACAGAGCCAAGGAGGTAAATGAACTGGCGGAATGGGTAGGGAGTTCTCCGTACCCAACTCTGGTATGTGGAGACTTTAATGAAACACCATACAGCTACGTATATGGCCGTATGAATAGGTTACTTACCAATGCATTTGAAGAAAAAGGGATAGGATTTGGATTCACTTTCAACCGTCTACCCTATTTTATCCGGATCGATCATCAATTCTATGATAAAAGTAAACTGCAACTCATTGACTTTAAAACCTTAAATAAAACGCCTTACTCTGACCACTACCCCATTGTAGGTACCTACACCGTAAAATAGATAATCTTTAACGGTAATTTTACGTGGAATGAGTCTTATAAAGACCAGAAACCGTCTACTTTTGACTACTGTTTTGAATAAGTACCTGTTCCTCGATCATTCATAACGCAACTCCATTTCTCACTATCCCTATGATTCAGCTAGTTACCCTAGATATGGCAGGTACCACTGTCACCGACCGCCATGAAGTAGAGGCTTGCTTTGCCGAAGCAGCCGTTAAAACCGGTCTCACGGTAAGTGATGATCGAATTCTGGCCATGCAAGGGCTCCATAAATACTTCGTTTTTCAAACTTTATGGGAAGAAATCCTGGGTAGCACTACCCACCCTGAATGGCAAATGCGGGTTGATAAATCCTACAAAGTATTCACAGAAGTACTTGAAAAACATTATTCTACCCATGACCTCACCCCAACGGAAGGTTGTCTAGAACTTTTTGACTATTTACACAAAAATAACATTCAGATAGCGCTTACTACCGGCTTTTACCGCAAGGTATGTGATATTATTCTGAAAAAATTAGGCTGGCTAGATAGCCTTAATGAGCAACGCGTGGGAAGTTCTTCCAGTATTATTCAGGCTTCCATCACTAGTGATGAGGTAGAGAAAGGACGTCCCCACCCGTTCATGATCCAAAAAGCTATGCTACTTTTGGGCGTAGGCAACCCACAAAATATTATTAACGTAGGTGATACCCCCTCGGACATCCAATCAGGATTTGGGGCGAATTGTCGTTTAAGCCTTGCCGTTACCAACGGTACCCACACCAAAGAGCAATTAGCTCCGCACCACCCTTCTGAACTCATTGGCTCACTGCACGATATTATTCCGATTATTGAAGGGATTCAAAACTCCAAACACTAAACGCACTACTACCTATGAAAACGTTCGATTTAGTAGTGGTTGGAGCTGGCATATTGGGCACCTCACACGCTCTGTTAGCCGCCAAAGCTGGTAAGCGGGTTGCTTTGCTGGAAAAGGATAACCGCCCGGTAAGCGCTACGGTACGTAATTTTGGGCAAGTCGTTCCCTCAGGGTTATCGGGCCGTTGGCATACGTACGGGCGCCGTTCCGTGGAACTCTACAAGGAAATACAACAGGAGTTTGATCTGACCGTACGGCCATTAGGTTCAGTATACGTAGCATCCGATGAGGAGGAAATGCAGATAGCCCACGAATCAGCTTCCCTGTTCGCGGCAAAAGATTTCCCCTGCGAACTATTGACTGCCTCCCAAACCTTGGACCGCTTTCCGTACTTGCGCGATGATTATGTAAAAGGTAGTATTTTCTTTTCTGATGATGTAAGTGTGGAGCCTGATACAATGATCCATCGGCTCATCGCTTTCGGAGTTCAGAAATACGGTATCACTTACATGCCCAACACGGCCGTACTTGCTTGTGAACCAAAAGCTGGCCTGATCGAAACCAAGACGGCTCAAGGAGCTACTATTCAGTCTGAGCGGGCGCTTATTTGTAATGGCAGCGAGTTTCGTTTGCTATTCCCTGAATTGTACGCCACGAGCGGGCTGGTGGTCAGTAAGCTACAAATGCTTCAAACGTACCCAATCCCCCACATTGAGATGCACGGTAATATTCTCACCGGGCTTACCCTACGCCGGTACGAGGCATTTGAAGAATGCCCCTCTTTTGCTTCCCTGACGGTTCCCTCGCACTACACTGAACTAAAAAAATGGGGTATACACCTGCTGTTCAAACAGGCCACAGACGGCTCAATCATCCTAGGTGATTCCCACGAATACGCTGGCGCCGATAAAGTGGACGATCTGGGATTTGACGTTCAGGAATCTATCAACGAGTTAATACTCCAAGAAGCAGAACGAATCGTTACCTTTCCGGTACGAGGTATTTCGCGCACCTGGGCGGGCTACTATGCGCAACATCCCGACGAAGTATTCGAACACGAAGTAGCGCCAGGCCTTGACATTATAACAGGGGTAGGTGGCAAAGGCATGACGTCTAGCCTGGGCTTTGCGGAGGAAAACGTGCGTACCTGGTATGGACTTTACTCATTCGACTTTTAGCGGACCGAAACTACACGTTCATATTTCGGGCCAACGGTCGTTCATTGCTGGTATTTACCACGCTAGAAATCATCGAAGACCGTCTACTCCCCTATGATTTCTAGCGTATTACCCGTCGAGCCGGCGACAAAAGGATTGAATCAGAAGTTTGAAAGCGGTGGGCTTAGTTATAGGTTGAACTCAGGTCGGGCTAACGATCTTTGAGGCTCCCAAACCGGCGCTGTACTTAGCCCGAAAGGAAGCATAGGAAAACAACGTCAAAACCACATAAAGGCCGCTCAACGTGTAGCAGCCATACACAAAGAACGCCTGAAAACTAATATTGGGCTGTCCGAAGTTTTTGTACAGTAGTACAGCTACACTACCCAAATACCCATACCAGTCGGCGAGGGTAACGATAAAACCCACGGTGCTAACATAGCGAAACGAGGCCACCAGGCGCTCAAAATACAGACCGTTGCAAGGAACATAGGCCATGTACAAACCCAGCCCGGTAAACATAAACCATGGGCCCGGCGACAAAAGGCCGAGCTGATAGAACCAAGTACTGAGCCCCACGAGGAGAGCGCCCGCTACCATGAGGATATTGATAATGGTAAAAGCACGGAAGTGATTGTCTACCCAGCGAAGGCCGGCCATCAGGCCGAGGATAATAAAGGCTATGAGTGTTTCGGTTAGGGCAAAGATAGCGGGATTTTCTACCGCAGCCCCCTTCAAGATTTCGGTTCCAAAATTGTCGCGAAAATCACGAAAAGCCGTGAGTAGTACGTAAGAAGTAATCAGTAGCGCAAGGCCCGTTGGGAAGGTTTGCACAAATTTCTTGCGATCAAGGCGGTTCATCGGCAGGCGTTCGGTACGCAAAGACTTATCCTCTTCGGTTGGCTTGGAGATACGACTGAGCCCCCACACTGAAAGCAGCATAGGGAGTATAAACAACAGACCAGTAATGAAGGGAGCCCATAGTTCTGACACTCCACCCTGTTGCATCAATAGCAAAGAAACGGTTTTAACGAGCCCTGCCGAAAAAATAAAGGAGGCCGTCAGGGCCGAAATCAGAATCTCGGTCTGTTTGCGCCCTTCCAGAAAACCAAGTACCGTGCCATACACCATGCCTAAGGGTAGTCCATTCAGAAAAAGGAACACGATGTTGTAAGGGGCGGGTACCGTCGCAAACCCCAGCAGGGCTAGTTGGGCAAACGCAACCAAGGCCAGCAGGTAGAGTGGGCGTTGGTGGGGCTTCATTTCGGATACTACTTTTATTCCTATTAACTTCGAAACGGCGTAGCCAAGTACCTGTGCCGTCACAAGCCATATTTTGTAGTCTACCCCACCGAATTCAATCCCCTCAAACTGCACGGCAGTAATGCCTTTTCGGAAACCAGCCATACAGCTGTAAGTACAAAAAGCCGCCACGGCACCTAGGAGAGTGGTATAGAGTTCGGGATTCTTTTTCAAGGAGGTAGTTCGTTTTCAGGATTACGAAAATAAGCAGGGAAACGGGAAGTTTGCCTTTTATTGACGTTAATTTATTATGAATTGAAAACTCACTGCCACTCATTGGGGCGCTGTGCTGTACGACTCAGGCTCTCCGTACAGGGCTCACAGACATTCCAATAGGGGTACACGGTTTTGGCAAAAGGCTGTACAGATGCCCGGAAACGATTGATGTATACAATTTCCTCCTTCCGGAATGAAACCTGAAAATAGCCCAGGAGGGGTGTACCACCAGGGTCGGCATTGTGAAGATTTCCGACCAACGTAGCCGGGGGAATGTCAAATACACTGCCGACGTTGGTGGTCAGGTTCTGTATAGTTTGCCAATAGTGGTAGGCCCCGCGACTTAGCGATTGTTGGCCAATGCGCAGGTAATACGGAAGAATGTCGTCGTTGGGTACCTCGGCGATCTGCTTGCCGCTCAGCCGACGGCCGTTTACCAGCCTGTCTGAGGCAATAAAGATTTTTCCAAGGCTACGTTTTAATGTTCCAGCAATCGGTGCAGCAACGCTTCCAATAGGTAGCGGCCTCTTGCCGGTACAATACGCAATATTCGGGCTTGTCAAAATGAATCCAGTCCCATTGGTAATAGTTTTCTGTATTGGCGGGGTCATTTACGTCTAAAAAAACTTGAAACTGGCCGTTTACACTATTTCCCTGCTGGGTCACCCGTCGAAATGAAGTGTATACGGTGTCAATGGAAGGAACCGGCATCAACCGCTCGGGTTCGGAGTAGTACGATTGTCCCTTATAGGTGATACCCAGCGTATATTCACCTTCTATTCGCCCCCGAAATCCAGCGGGCGATTCGAAATTCCCCTTACCGTCATCTACAAAATCGGTGCGGGTACCCTCGCTGTCGGTCACCCAAATTTTTGCATCCTGCACACGCTCATCGTACACGCTTTCGGTACTGTTGTAGCCCGCCGAGAGCGTCAGCGCGAAGCGGTACGGACCGGGGGTGTCGGTGAGGGTACCTTCGAAGACCAGGTATTTCTCGCCACCGACCAGCTTAGGGTCGTAAGGGTCTACACAGGTACCAAGCAGCAGCATGAGGGAGATTCCCAGGCATGTATTTCTCATTTGAATTTAAAATTATAACTCACCGAAGGAATCATTGCGCCCAAAACCGAGAGCTTGTATACCTTGACCGGGTTGTAGTATTGGGCATACACCGGGAGCGTATTTGCATACACCGAATACGCATTGCGTCGCCCCAGTACATTGTAGATCGACAGGCTAAAATCGCTCTCGAATTTCCTCCCCGGCACCCGTCGCCCATTCACAACCAGCCCGAGGTCTCCACGGATATAAGCGGGCAGGCGCCCCCGATTGCGGTCGGTGTAAAAGGGGACGGTGCGGGTACCTAGATAAATCTTTGCCGTAGGGTAGGTAATAGGACGCCCGGAAGTGTACACGCCATTCATAGATACACTGACGCGGGTGCTGAGTTTGTAGTTCAGCACGGCGTTCAGGACATGCGGCCGATCATAACCCGCTGGGTAGTAAGCCCCATTGTTGATGCGCTCGTCGGATGTACTGCCGTCCAGTCGGAAGCGGGTTTGTGAGTAGGTGTAGCTCAGCCAGCCCGTCAGCAATCCACTGTTGCGGCGCAGCATCATTTCCACCCCTTGCGCAAAGCCCTCCCCCTGCAACACGGCTGTTTCGGGGTAGCGGTTGAGCAGCAGTGGCACGTTGCCCCGAAAATCGGTGATACGCGTGAGCTTTTTATAAAAGACCTCCGCCGACAGTTCGACGCTCGATTTGGGTAAAAGCTGAAAGTACCCCACCGAAAGTTGGTCAGCCACCTGCGGCTGCACGTGTTCATCGGCCAGTTTCCAGCGGTCGGCGGGAAGGGCAGCGGCAGTATTGGAGAGCAGTTGGAGGTACTGCACCATGCGGCTCACGCCGAGTTTCAAAGAAACATCCTTCCGAAGCGACCAGCGCACCGAAAAGCGCGGTTCCAGATTACCAAAGGTAGAGCCAAGTTTTCCGGCTTGGGTTAGTACCGAGTCTGTAAGCGTTTCGGCAGTGGGGGCTCGCCCAAGGAGGTAGCGGTAGGTAGCGTCGGGTCCCAGCCGCCCAAACCACGAGCCGCGCAGCCCCGCCTGAATCGACCACCGTTCGCTGAGCGCCAGGTCGGTATTGGCGTACACAGCCAGCTCGAGCGCCTGCTCGTTGGGTAGTCGCACGGAATTGACTTGGGAATACGAGCCCACCGCCTCGAGCCGCCCGGCTGTGACCTCGTAGCGGATCGCGCTCAGGCCGAGGTCCGTCTGCCAGCGGTCGTTGGGGGCGTAAGTGAAGTTGGTTTTAATTTGCGCATAGTCCACGCCTGATGTCAGTAGGTAGGCCTTGGCTGAGTCGGGAACGCTTACCTCGGCTACGTAGCGACTCCAGACCGCACTGCTCTGCACTTGCCAGCAGGCCGACAGGTAATGCGACCAACTCAGCGTGGCGGCATTGGTGCGCCACGCGAAGGTGGAAGAGGAACCGCTCAACTCGACCTGTTGCAGCGAATCGCCGGGTAGTGTGAAACTGTCCGAAGAACGGAAGGCCGTCAGTGAGATTTTGTTGCGGCCATTGGGGCGGTAATCGAGCCGAGTGTTGAGGTCATGAAAACTGCCTTTTACCCCACCCAGGGCTTTAATGGGAAAAGCTTTGAGCAGGGGTTTAACCGTCAGAGTCGTCCCGCGACGTAGAAGGCTAGTTTTTCTTTCACGATCGGTGCTTCTATCATCAGCCGACTACTCAGTAACCCAATGCCCGCCGACACCCCGAGTTTGGGCGCAGTAGCTTCGCGCAGCCGCACGTGCAGCACCGAGGCGGCGCGGCCCCCGTAGCGGGCGGGGGCACTACCCCGGTAAAAATCCATGTCCTGCACCACATCGGGGTTAAAGACCGACAGGAAGCCCAGCAAATGCTGCGCGTTGAAAAGGGGTACCTCATCGAGTAGAATCAGGTTTTGGTCGGCGGCTCCACCGCGCACGTTGAAGCCCGTGGACGCTTCGCCTACGCTGCTCACACCTGGTAGCATCTGCACCGACCTCAGTACGTCCAGCTCACCAAACAGCGTGGGTAAGGTACGCAAAGTCCTGATGGATAGCGTCGTCAGGCCCACAGCGGTACTCAACACTTGTTGACCCGGCTGCTGCCCCGTCACGATGGCTTCTCGCAGTAGCGTGACGCGCTCGGCCAGTTGGACACTCAGCGTATCGTTGCTCCGAACAGTGAGACTACGCTGCCGGGTTTGGTAGCCCGCACTGGAAAACTGAATCGTTTGCAGTCCTTTGGGTACCCGTACCGCATACCGTCCCAGCGAATCGGTGGTGGCTCCGTAGCCCGCTTCCAGCACCAATATGGATGCCCCGGCCAATGGTCGGTTGGCGGTATCGCGGACGTAGCCCGTGAGTTGGAAGTTATTTTGGGCAAAGGCGGTGATTGGCAGGAGAAGGAAAAAAGCTAAGGCGTAGCGTATTGTCATGCGGTAGTAGTTGTGTAATAAAGTAGTAATCAGGTGGAGCGTTTACTTTATTCAACCCACCCCTCCGGTTGCGTTCTGGTTCGGTAAAGGCTTTCCTGGCATGGTTCGCAAATTGAAGAAAAGGGCCAACTGGTCGGAGCAAAAGGTAATAGTGGTGCCTGAAAACGATTGATATACATGATTTTCTCAGTCCGTGCTGACACCTGGAAGTACCCCAAAATGGGCCGCCCACCTGTAGTTTCTTCCCGGAGGTTTCCAACCAGGCTAGACGGCGGAATATCGAAAACACTTCCCACATTACTCGTCAGATTGCGCACCGCCAGCCAGTACTGGTAGGCCCCCAGACTGAGCGACTGCTGCCCAATTCTGAGGTAGTAAGGCCTACTGTCGTCGTTCGGAGCCGCGCCAATTTTCTGACCCGTCAATCTTCCTCCATCCACCAGGCGGTCGGTCGCAATCAGAATATCCCCCGCACTTTTAACTATATTCCAACAACGTGTACAACATGGCTTCCAAACCTTGTTTTCCAAAACACAACCAATTGGCCGATAATAATGGACCCAGTCCCACTGGTTAATAGTCTGAGCAGTTTTCGGGCATTGATTTGGTAAAGATCAAAAAGGGTCGTGAGGTTGAAATCCGCATTTCACCCCCTACGACCCATGAGCATCGAAAAGACACTCGGGCCAATATTG
>Ga0105055_10000738_pt1 | contig 52875 bp, 46 predicted proteins | sample BON03_FD_78090 | JGI IMG/M metagenome (GOLD analysis project Ga0105055, IMG submission 78090) | Freshwater microbial communities from Lake Bonney liftoff mats and glacier meltwater in Antarctica - BON-03 | ecosystem: Environmental > Aquatic > Freshwater > Ice > Glacier meltwater | place: Lake... | reverse complement strand
TGCCGGTGAAAGGCGGAATCATCGCGCACTGGTCGCCAAGTCGAATCTCCGTCGCGGCCGGCACGCGGCGGTCAAAGCACACTCCGGCGACGGCGCAGAACGAGTCAGGATCGAAACGGACCGAGGCGAGGCGCTCAGCCAATGCGTCGAGTCCGGCCGAGCGGAGGTAGGCGAGCAGCAACTCCGGTCCAGTTTGATTGGAGCGCCGGAGGCGGAAGAGCCCGCAGAGATTGACGCGCTGGTTTTCAATGCGGCTGAGCCCAAGGTAGGCCTCGTTGCCGAGATGCAGCTCGAGGTCGTGGTCGAGGTGCAGATCGAGTGCGTGCACCTTTAGACCGAGCCACGTCGAGCGTCCGCGGCGTCGGCCGCTGGCGAAAATGCGACCGGGCGGCGTGGTGGGGTCGGTCACGCGAGTCTGGGTGCGAAGCGAACCTCCGGCGGTGGTGAAAGCGGACGCCAGTCGTTCGTCAAGGGTGTGCCGACTAAGCCCGAGGGCGGGAGCAGGCAGGCGTTGGAGGCGCGTGGGGTTGTCCTGAATGAACCACGCGACTTCGCGATGAACTAAGGCGTCGGAGATCAGGGGAGCGAGGCCGAGGCGTTCGGTCGTCGTGGGGTCGAGCCCAGTGATGAATTCGCCGCAAACGCGGTGGCGCGGATAGGTGCCGGTTTCAAACACGGTCACGGGCACGTCGGCGCGCCGGAGGGCGAGCCCGAGGGAAAGGCCCGCCAAACCACCGCCGACAATTTCAATGGGCCGAGAGGACGTCATTTTCTACGTCGGGCGATCAAGCGGTAAGCGCCGAGCGCAGTGAGGGTGCAACGACAGTCCCACGCGGCGGGATCGAGGCCGAGCAGGTCGGGCAGTTCGGACGCGCGAAAGCCGGCGTCGATGCTGACGTGGGCGTCGTGGAGGCTGACGTGGTTGGCGCCGAAGAGCGGGCCGAGCGTGCGGTAGAGAGTTTGCGAGAGCCGCCGCCGCACGGGCTCACAGGCGACGATGACCTCGGCATGGCGGTGGAGACAGGTGCCGAGATCGTGCAGTTCGGCGTCGGAAAACTGGTGGAAGATCAGGTTGCCGATCACGACGGGATACTCACTCCAGTGCGAAAAAGTGCGGAGATCGGCTTGGTGCCAGCGGCGGGGGCTGGGCCAGTCGGGGGGGCGAGGCCAGAGATCGAGCCCGTCGACGGCGACATGGTGTTGCGCGAGGCGGCGACCGAGTTCGCCGGTGCCGGCTCCCAGCTCGAGCACCGGGCAGTCGGGTGTGGTCAGGCGGGGAAGGGTGCGGGCGAACCAGCGGGGGTTGCCCATCAGGGCGTTGGTGAGGCGCAGATCGCGGCGGTTGCGCCGCGCGTCCGGATGGTCGGGCGCGAGCGAGTCCAGGAGCTCGGCTTGCAAGATGCGTGGCATCATCGAGAGGAAGATTGCCCGAGCGCGCGGGGTTGTCCATCGTGGGTGCGATTAATATGAGCAATTCGAAGAATCCAGTGGATCTGATCGCCGAAGCAACCAGCCAGTTCACGGACCGTCCATCGTGGGACGAATATTTCATGGCGACGGCCGTGCTGCTCTCGACGCGGTCGAGCTGCGAACGACTCGCGGTGGGGTGCGTGATCGTGACGGGGGGCTCACGGAAAAATCGGTTGGTGGCCGCGGGTTACAACGGCTACCTTCCGGGCAGCCCGCATCTCTCGCGATTGCGCGAAGGACACGAGCAGGCGACGGTCCATGCGGAGCAAAACGCGGTGGCCGATGCGGCGCGACGGGGCAGCTCGGTCGAAGGCTGCGTGGCCTACGTGACGCATTACCCCTGCATTAACTGTGCAAAGATCCTCGCCGCGGCGGGAATCGCGGAGGTTCGCTACCGTTTGGATTATAAAAATGACCCGTTGGTCGCGCCTTTGCTTGAGGAAGCGGGCGTGAAGACTCTACAGCTTTAAACCACCATGCACGGACGTCGCGCCAACAGTAAAAAATCGAAGAGCGTCGCGGGGTCGCTTTTACTGGCGCATCCGGCGTTGGGGGATCCGGATTTTCGCCACGCGGTCATCCTGATGTCGGCTCACGACAAGGAAGGGGCGATGGGCGTGGTGCTGAATCGGCCGACCGAGAAACGGTTGGGCAGTCTTAACGGCGAGTTTGCGCTGGGGCCGTTGGCGCAGGTGCCGGTGTTTGCGGGCGGACCCGTGGAGGAGCGGCAACTCATTTTGGTGGCGTGGGAGACCCAAACGGCCGGGTTTCGACTCCATTTTGGCATCGAGGCCTTAAAAGCGGCGGAGTGTCTCGCTGGAGGGATGCACGTGCGGGCGTTTCTCGGGTATTCGGGATGGACCAGCGGGCAGTTGGAAAACGAGTTAAACCACAATACCTGGGTGGTTTCGGAGATTCTCGAGGATGTGATTTCCCATCCGCAGGACGAAAGTTTGTGGCGGCGAATGCTGGCTGCCAAGGGCGACGAATGGCGTTTGCTCGCCGATGAGCCCGACGACAGTAGTCAGAACTGAGATCGGCCGACATTTCAGTTGACAGCCGGAGGTAAGCTCTCTGTTTTTTGACCCTTTATGAAAGTTGTCTCCTCCATTAAATCGGCCAAGAAGCGTCACCCGGACTGCCAGGTTGTTCGTCGCAAAGGTCGGATCTACGTGATCAACAAGTCCAACCCTCGCTTCAAGGCGCGTCAGGGTTAATCAACCATTTTTACCTGTGAAATCTGAAGGTCATCCCATTCTCAACAACGTCTGTTTCCTCGACGTTGCCACCGGTAAGCGTTTTCTTACCAAATCCACCATGAAGTCCGCCCGTAAGGAAGACATTGATGGGGAGACATACTTCATCGTCGTCCGTGATGTGACGATGGACTCGCATCCCGCCTACACTGGCGAGAAGCGTTTGGTCGACACCGCTGGTCGGGTCGAGAAGTTCACCAACAAGTTCAAGCGCGCCCGGAAGTAAGCGACGCCTGCTACGGTTTTCTAAGGCCCACCGATCATGGCCGGGCCTTTTTTATTGCTCGGATGGCACCGGGCTTGGAATGGTGGGAGCGTGTTGGCATCCAAACTGATCTTTTTCGACTGCGACAGCACCCTTAGTGCCATCGAAGGCGTCGATGAACTGGCGCGCCTCCGCGGGCCCGAGTGTTTTGCCGCGGTCGAGGCGATGACCCACGCCGCGATGGATGGGAAGGTGCCGATCGACGAAGTGTTCGGACGACGCCTCGAGATCATTCGCCCGACGCGGGCCGAGGTCGATCTCGTGGGGCGGATGTATATCGAGCAAGTTGAGCCGACCGCGTTGGCCACGCTGACAGCGATCCGCGCGGCGGGTTGGACGCCGATCATCCTGAGCGCGGGTTACACACCGGTGATCGCGCCGTTGGCCACGTTCTTGGGTATCGAGCAGATCGAAGCGGTGGATCTCCGGTTTGATGCCGCGGGAAACTACCAAGACTTTGACCGGGCTTTTCCGACGACCCACAATGGCGGGAAACCGGCACGAATCCTGCAGATCAAGCACGACCTTCGGCCGGAGCGCACGGTGATGGTGGGCGACGGTATCAGCGACCTCGAGACGCGTGATGAGGTTGACCTATTTGTCGGATTTGGGCGTTATGTGACTCGGTCGAAAGTCGTCGCGGGATCCCCTCACTTTATTCACCAGCTTTCCGAACTCTTAGCCCTTTTAACATGATGCTCCGTTTTACCCGCCATGTGCTTTGTCTCGTTGGGCTCACCCTCGGTCCTATTCTGGGGGCCTCAGTTGGTGAGCTGGCTCAGTCGGAAGCTCCGTTTCCGCGCCCAACCGAGAGCTATGTGAACAGTCCTGTTGATGCGGGTATCCTCAGCGTGATCAAACAGCGGGCGGTGGACGAGCCCTTCAATGTGGTGGTGACGTTAGTCTTTTTCCTAGCAGTGATCCACACCTTCATGACGGCGCGCATCCGGCATTGGTCCCACGAGATCGAAGAACGCCATGCCCTGCGGATGAAACAAAAGAATCCGCCGACCGACAACGACGAGGACGACCAGCCGGACGAGGTGAGTTTCTGGGGGCAGACCCTGCATTTCCTTGGCGAAGTCGAGGCGGTCTTCGGAATCTGGGCGATCGTTCTCTTTTCGGTGATCAGCTTTAACAAGGGGATCGACACGGCGATCTACTACATCGGCGTGAAGGTGAATTTCACGGAGGCGATCTTCGTGGTGATCATCATGACCCTCGCGTCGACCCGGCCGATTCTGAAGCTGGCGGAAAAAGGCCTGAAGTGGGTAGCCAATTTTGGTCAAGGAACACCCTTGGCCTGGTGGTTGAGCATTCTGACGATCGCGCCGCTGCTGGGCTCGCTTATCACGGAGCCGGCGGCGATGACGATTTCGGCGATGTTGCTCGCCAAACAATTCTACTCTCTCGAGCCGAGCACGCGGCTGAAATATGCGACGATTGGCCTGCTCTTCGTGAACATCTCGATCGGTGGCACGCTTACTCATTTTGCCGCACCGCCAGTCCTGATGGTTGCCGCCGCGTGGGGCTGGGACATGAAATTCATGTTCACGCACTTCGGTTGGCACGCGATCTCCGGTATCGTGATGTCGAACGCGATTTACTTTTTCATATTTCGGAAGGAACTGCTGGCCTTGAAGGCGCCCGCGAAGGACACGGAGGAGACGGATGAACCGATTCCGATGTGGGTCACGCTGGTGCACATGCTCTTCGTGGGCTTCACCGTGTGGATGGCGCATTATCCGGTGCTCTTCGTCGGCGGGTTCTTGTTCTTCCTCGCGTTTGCGCAGGCGACGGGACACCACCAGAGCAAGACGGAGCTACGGGCGCCGATGCTTGTCGGATTTTTCCTCGCAGGACTGGTGATCCACGGCGGCCTGCAGGGGTGGTGGATTCAACCGGTGCTGGGCTCCCTGGGTGAAGTGCCGTTGTTTGCCGGCGCAGTGGTGCTCACGGCGTTCAACGACAACGCGCTGATCACGTATCTGGCGACACTCGTCCCCGGGCTGACCGAGGATCTGAAATTTGCCGTGCTCTCCGGAGCGGTAACTGGTGGCGGCCTGACGGTGATTGCTAATGCACCCAATCCGGCCGGGCAGTCGATCTTGCAGCGCTACTTCAAAGGCGGCGTGTCGCCGCTGGGCTTGTTGCTCGGCGCGTTGATCCCGACGGCCGTCGTCGCCTTCTCGTTTATGGTGTTGTGACCGGCGAGTGGCGCACAAGGTTGCGCAGCTCGGCGGAGGCGAGCAGGCAGTCAATCACGTAGGAGCGGGTGGCCTTGCCCTCGAGTTGGCGCGTGTAGAATTCAAGTCCGGTGGCGTCGGCGGGCCGATGGAGAATCGCCTGAAACACTTCGCGCACAAACACCTCGTTCGAGGCGGTGGCGCTTGCCCGCTGCAGGGCGTGGGCGAACTCGCGGAGAGTGCGGTGACCAGCGATGATCGCGGGGCCCTCGGTTGGGCCGACGCCGAGGCGGGTGAGCAACGCGTTGAGGCCCTCATGATTCCATTGAGGCTCGATCGCCTCGGCGTAAACCGGCTTCGCCCCATCGGGCGAGGGGCGTCGGGCGGTGAGCCAGTAATACTGCGTGGATTCTCCCCAAGAGTCGACGATCGCAAATCCGGCGGACGCGAGAATTGATCGAAGCTCTTGAGGGCGAAACCACACGCCGAGCCACGTGTCGCTGCCGCGCCAGAAGGGGCGGGCGCGGCCGTCGACTTGAAATTTGAGGACGCCGCCCGGCTTGAGGACGCGGGCGGATTCGCGGAGATAGCGCACGATGGCCTGCTTCGACGGGATGTGTTGAAAAACGACAAAGGAGAAAATCAGATCGAGCGATTCGTCGGCGAACATCGGGAGTGCTCCGTCGGTCGCGTGCAGGGCGACGTTGGGCAGATCGGCGAGGAGGGTCCGCCCGCGGTCCACCATGCCCGGAGCGATGTCGACTCCGGAGACTTGTGCGGCGCGGGAGGCTAAGGGCCGGAGGAGGCGACCGACGCCTCATCCGATTTCGAGGGCGGCGGCTTCCGGCTTCAAGCAGATGCCGTGCAGGATTTGGTCGTCGAGATCGGTCTCACCCGATTTCCAAAACAAGGCATCGGTTTCGGCATAGCCCCGGCCAATATAACCGAAGGCGTCGGATTGTGCGCGCTGCTCCCACTCCCGTTGCATGCGCGCGGTGGGGTGCCACCAGCGGCTGACAAGTCTGCGCCAAATACGAGGGCCGCCGATCGGTAAATGCATGAACGCGAGAGCAGAGCGAATCGACCGCTCCGGAGCAAGGTCTCAGGGGAACAATCCGCGACTTTGCTTGGCCTCGGCGACGCGGCCGATGCCGAGCGTCAATGCGGCCAGACGGCGGCTAAACTTGAACTTGCGCTTCTGGAATTCGACCGAGTCCTTAGCTTTGTCGAGGATCGCGAAGAGCTTTTTCATGACCTCGTCGCGTTCCCAGTAGAAGTTCTGCAAGTTCTGCAGCCACTCAAAGTAGGAAACAATGACCCCGCCGGCGTTGCAGAGCACGTCGGGGATGATTTCGATGTCGCCGCGCTTATCGATCATCCTGTCGGCGAGATTGGTGGTCGGGCCATTGGCGGCCTCGGCGAGAATGCGGCACTTCAGTTTGGCCGCATTTTTCTCGTTGATCACGCGTTCGAGGGCGGCGGGCACGAGGACGGTGCATTTGAGCTCGAGGAGCTGCTCATTGGTAATCGGTTCACCGAGGTGGTAATCCTTGAGCGTCTGGGCGTATTGGAGGTAGGCGAGGGCCTTCTGGATGTCGATGCCCTTGGCATCGTAGATGCCGCCGGTGTAGTCGGAGATCGCGATGATCTTGGCGCCGTAATTGGTGAGGGCGAGGGCGGTCTCACTGCCGACGTTGCCAAATCCCTGAATGGCGATCGTAGCTTTCGTGATGGGAATCTTGAGGTCCTCGAGGTATTTTTTGACGAGGTAAGCGACGCCGGCGCCGGTGGCCTCGCGGCGACCCTGGGAGCCACCGAGGGAGAGTGGTTTACCGGTGACGACTCCGGGCACGTTGTGTCCGATGTGATTGGAATAAGTGTCCATCATCCAGCCCATGATCTGCTCGTTGGTGCCCATGTCTGGCGCGGGGATGTCGAGGTTCGGACCGAGGAAGCCGATCATCTCCTGCATATAGCGGCGGGAGAGCCGTTCGAGTTCGGCGAGGGAGAGATGTGAAGGGTTGACGATCACCCCGCCCTTGGCGCCGCCGTAGGGGAGGCCCACGAGCGAACATTTCCAACTCATCCACATGGCGAGCGCGGCGACTTCGCCGATGGTCACGTCTTGGTGAAACCGGATGCCGCCTTTGGAGGGGCCGGTGGAAAGGTTGTGTTGCACCCGGTAGCCCTCGTAGACCGTGACGCTTCCGTCGTCCCGCTTTACCGGCAAGGCTACACTGAGGCAGCGCCGCGGGTATTTGGTGCGATCACGGATCGCTTCGGGAAGGTTGATGGCGTCGGCCGCGGTATCGAACTGGCGGCAGGCCATTTTAAACACGGGTGAATCGTATAAAGATGAAACGATTACTTTAGACATGGAGCAAAACGCGTTGGAGAGGATCGGGTAGGGGAACCCAGAGGTATTTGATCGGGCAGGTTGGGGAACCACCGCCGCATTAGCAATTGGCTTCGGTCATCTAGGCCATTTGAATGATAAAACCTAATCCGACCGAATGCGTCGGTTGATCAATGATCTCCCTGCTCAAATTCTTTCGCTGGTTGTTTCAGAAGCTCGCCGCGGCCGTGCTGATGGTGGTTTTGGCGCTGGCGGCATATGGCCTCTGGTTGTTTCTGCGCGACAACGTCGATTTCGACCTGCACCGGCACGAAGTTGTGCGAGCTCTCACCGGTGAGCGCACTCATGTGCACGAGGCCATTGTCGATGTGGATAAACGCCTCGAATCGATTGCGCTCAAGATCTCTGCGGAGAAGGAAAAGATTCGGCAGACCGAGAAGGTGATCGCGAAGCTGAAGGCTTTGGAAAGCATGTGGGATCGCCTGATCGGCAACCCCGCCCAACAGGCAGCCAATGCGGCGCAGCGCACCAAGATGGAAGCGATGCATGCCGAGACCGTGGTCAAGGTCGCCGACTTGCGGGTGCAGTATGATCGCACGACATGGGAGCGGGATGGCCTCGAAGTCGCGTTGGGCCGACTGGAAAAACAGATCGTCAAGGTCGAGCAGCAGCGGTCGAAGGTGACGCACTACGTGATGGAAGCCTGGGAGCGGACACGTTGGTGGCTGGCCGGGGCTCTCGCCCTTTATTTTTTTGGACCCACCTTGGGGATGGGTTTCATGTATTACGGGATTGCCCCGACGATTGTTCGCGGTCGACCGGTGCGGTTGACGCCGAGCTTGGAAGCGATGCCTATCGTGGCCCCGAGCCGAGTGTCGCTCGAAGTCGGCTTGGCGGAGGACGAGCGCTTGTGGATTCGCGAACGTTTTCTCCAAGCGTCGGACGAAGGGTTGCTGAAGAAGACGCGGTTTCTGCTCGATTGGCGCATTCCGTTCACCTGCCTAGCGAGTGGACTGGTTGAAATGATCGAAATGCGCACGGGAAAGGAAGCCGGTCCGCAACGAGTGACGTTGTCGAATCAGGCCAACCCGCACATCGAGCTTTCGTTGATCACGTTGCCGGAGAATTCGTCGCTGGTGCTGCGGCCGAGCTTTCTGGCGGGCGTCGCGATCGCAGGCGGCAAGCGAGTGCGGATCCGCCGTCGGTGGCAGCTGTTCCGCTGGCAGTCATGGGTCACCCTGCAGTTTCGATTTTTCGAGTTCGTGGGTCCGGCTCGCCTCGTGGTGGCGGGGAGCCGGGGCGTGCGGGCGGAAGTCCTCGGTGGAGACGGCTCCGGTCGAGTGGCGGCTCGGCGGACGAATCAGGATGCGACGATCGGCTTCACGCCCAATCTCGACTACCGCCCAGTGCGCGCGGAGACGTTCTGGAGCTACTATCGCGGGATGAATCCGTTGTTTGACGATCTCTTCGCCGGCCGAGGTCTATTTCTTTGTCAGGAAATCTCAGGCGAAGGCGAAGCTGGCCAAGTGAGGAGGTTCTGGGCTGGCCTCTGGAGCAACCTGCTCAAAGTCTTTGGGCTTTGAGCATGACACGATCAACACTGGGAATAATTTTCGACTGGGACGGCGTTATCATCGACTCGTCGAAGCAACACGAAAAGGGCTGGGAGCGCCTCGCAATCGAGGAGCGAAAGACACTGCCGACCGATCACTTCACGGTCGGCTTTGGACGCAAGAACGAGTGGATCATCCCGCATCTCCTGAAATGGACGGACGACGTTTCCGAGATCCGGCGGCTGTCGTTGCGAAAAGAAGCTCTCTACCGCGAGGTGGTCGTCGAGGGGGGACTCGAGGCGCTGCCGGGCGTGGCGGAGTTTCTGAAGCGATTGCGGGAGGCGGGGATTCCTTCCTGTGTAGGCTCGTCAACTCACCGCGAGAACATCGATGCGATCATAGGCGCGCTGGGTTTTGACGAACTCTTCGACGGCATCGTGACGGCGGAAGATGTCACCCACGGCAAGCCGCATCCGGACGTGTTCTTGAAGGCGGCGGCGAAGATCGGACGCGCCCCCGCGCAGTGCATCGTGTTTGAAGATGCCTTCGCGGGGATCGAGGCAGCGAGGGCCGGGGGGATGAAGGTCGTCGGCGTTGCGACGACTCATCCGGCGTCAGAGCTGACGATGACTGATCGGGTGGTCGCCCGGTTGGACGAGCTGACGGTTGCAGATTTGGAAGAACTAATCAGTAATTGATTCAGAAGCCAGAAAACCATGAACGTCGTTAGTTCCGATTGCAGCATGAGCATTATTGGTGCCGGCATAAGGGTTCATCAAACCCTCGGTCCCGGCTTTTTGGAGTCTGTCTACGAAGAGGCGATCTGTTTAGAACTTGAATTGCTGAAGCTGAAATATGCCAGACAGTTGCCCGTATCCATCCGGTATCGGGAACCGATCATCGATGAACACCGTCTGGATTTGCTGGTTGAGGATCAAATTGTCGCCGAACACAAAACCGGCACGGCTTTTGACCCTATTCATTTTGCCGCGACCACGCTGCAGATCAAACGGGTCAGATGGGAATGGCATTCACGTGCTAACTAGGCGGAATTTTGGTTTTATGGCTTCTGAATTAAATCCACTCTTCACCCTCAAATCGGACTATCAACCGACCGGCGATCAGCCGCAGGCGATCGAGCAGTTGGTGGCGTCGATCAAGGCGGGCCACAAGGAGCAGACGCTCCTGGGGGTGACGGGTTCGGGGAAGACTTTCACGATGGCCAATGTGATCGCGCAGTGCAATCGCCCGACCTTGATCATGTCGCACAACAAGACGTTGGCGGCGCAGCTTTACTCGGAGTTTAAGAATTTCTTCCCTGACCACGCGGTCGAGTATTTCGTCAGTTACTACGATTACTACCAGCCGGAGGCCTACATCCCGTCGAGCGATACGTTCATCGAGAAGGACTCGTCGATTAACGAGGAGATCGAGCGACTGCGGATTGCGACGACGAGTTCGCTCGTCTCGCGCCGCGATGTGATTGTGGTGGCGAGCGTCTCGTGCATCTACGGGTTGGGTTCGCCGGAGGATTTCTCGGAGTTGCGAATTCCTATCCGGCGCGGCGAGGACCTCGGCCGCAATTCGTTTCTCGAGCGGCTGGTCGACAATATTTACGACCGCAACGACTACGAGCTGAAGCGCGGCTGTTTCCGGGTGCGCGGCGACGTGGTGGATGTGATGCCGGCGTATTCCGAGCAAGCACTGCGCGTGGAATTTTTTGGAGACGAGGTCGACAAGATCAGCGAGTTCGATCCGCTGACGGGCAAGGTGATCCGCTCGCTCGATCAGTTCGATCTCTATCCTGCCAACCAATACGTGACGACCCGCGGCAAGATCGAGCCAGCGGTGGTCGCGATCAAGGCGGAGCTCGATGAGCGCGTGGCTTGGTTTGAGAAGAATGGTCAACTGCTTGAGGCGCAGCGGGTGCGCATGCGAACGAACTACGATTTGGAGATGCTGCAGGAGATGGGGTTTTGCAGCGGGATCGAGAACTACTCGCGGCATCTCACGGGCCGCCAGCCGGGGGATCGACCGTTCTGTTTGATCGATTTTTTCCCCAAGGATTTCCTGCTCATGCTCGATGAGAGCCATGTGACGGTGCCGCAGATCGGCGGGATGTCCAACGGCGACCGCGCGCGGAAACAAAATCTGGTGAATTTCGGTTTCCGGTTGCCCTCGGCGTTGGACAACCGGCCGCAGACGTTTGCGGAATTTCGTGAGATCACCGGGCAGACCCTTTACGTTTCGGCGACGCCGGCGAAGTTTGAGTTGGAAGCATCGGCGGTGGTGGCGGAGCAATTGATTCGCCCGACAGGGCTGCTCGATCCTGAGATCGTGATTCGACCAACCAAGGGCCAAGTCGAAGATCTGATTGGTGAGATCAACCGAGCGTCCGCGGAGGGCGAACGCGTGCTGGTGACCACGCTGACGAAGCGGCTTTCGGAGGACATCACCAGTTATCTGCGCGAAGCCAAGATTCGGGTGGAATACTTACACAGCGATATTGATGTGATCGAGCGGGTGGAGATCCTGCGCAATTTGCGGCTGGGGAATTTCGACGTGCTGGTCGGCATCAATCTTTTACGCGAAGGTCTCGACCTGCCGGAAGTGGCGTTGGTGGCCATCCTCGATGCGGACAAGGAAGGGTTTCTTCGCAGCGAGACCAGCCTCACGCAGACCGCGGGCCGGGCGGCGCGGCACGAAAAGGGAAGGGTGATTTTTTATGCGGATCGGATCACCGACTCGATCCGGCGGACGCAGGAGACCGTGACTTATCGGCGCGAAAAGCAGATCGCGCATAACCTCGCGAATGGCATCACTCCGCGCGGGGTGAAACGTTCGGCGCAGAGCAGCCTTCGCGTCTACGACGGAACCGGCACCAAGGAAGAAGTGCGGGTGGAAGAGTCGGTTGACGATGTGAATGCCGTGATCGCCGAGCTCGAATTGGAGATGTTGGAGGCCTCGGGCAAATTGGAGTTCGAACGGGCGGCGCTGCTGCGCGACCAGATCGAGGCGTTGCGGTCCGGCGATTTCAGGAAAATTGCCCGCGCCGATAAGAAGGGTTACGGGAAATCCGGCAGCGGTGGGAAAAAACGCCGTTAGCTTGAGCCTGCGCAAGGCATCGTCGGGTTGGGACTGGCGTCCCTGACGGGTTGGTGTCGGTTGGGCGCACAAGTGATATTGTGGCTGCAGAGGATGTGCGGACTCTCGCGAAGAACCATTTTTGGAGAAGGTCCGCGTGGACGAATTACCGAACCCGATTTTATCGGATGTGGCCAAAGTAGATTGGGAGCCTCATCTGCCGAAGATGTCTGCATTTTTAAACGGGATGATTCTGGGCAAACTCGGATATACGGGGCGTCCGTTTCCCCGGCATGCGATCCTGCCGCTCGGCCGGGAGTATTTTGAACAGTGGCTCTCCCTGTTTAAAGAGACCGTGGGCGCCCATTTTTCCGGAGCGAGGGCGGACCGAGCCAAGAATGCGGCGGCCAGCATCGCCCACCCCTTGCCACCTGGATGGGACTGATCAATCCCATGGCCGGTCCAGTTGCTGCGAGAATTGGCGTTGCGCGTCGGGTGGGCGAGCTCATGTGATGGGCCATGCGCATTGCCGTCATCGCCGACATTCACGGAAACCTCGCGGCGTTGGAAGCGGTGGTGGCGCGGTTGGAGGTGTTGCGGCCGGACCAGATTGTCGTCGGCGGCGATGTCGTCGACGGGGCGCCGGATTCAGCGGCGTGTTGGGAGCGGGTGAAGTCGTTGGGCTATCCGGTGATTCGGGGAAATCATGAACGCTACGTGTTTGATTTTGGAACGGAGCGGGCGGACCCACTGTGGGCGTCGCCGCAATTCGGTCCGTTGCACTACACGCGGCGGACCTTGCGCGACGAGCAAGTTGCCGAACTCGCGGCGCTGCCGATGACGTGGCGGTCAGACGAGGCGCCGGGTTTGCTGGTGGTGCATGCCTCAGCCCGCAGTGATGCAGATTCGGTGCTGCCGCACACGCCGATCGGAAGGATTGACGAGATGTTTGCGGGGGTGAAGGAGACTCTGATCGTGCGCTCGCACAACCACATTTGTTCCACGCGGGACTGGCGCGGCGCGCGGATTGTCACGACGGGTGCGGTGGGGCTCGCGTTGGATGGATCGGCGGAGGCGCAGTTCTGTTTGCTGACCCGGGCGCACGACTCTTGGCAGGTGGAGCACCAAACGGTGCGCTATGATGTGGAGGCGACGTTGCGGCGGTTTCGGGAGAGTGGCTATTTGGAAGAGGCGGGGCCGCTCGGACGGTTTTTCATGAAGGAGGTCGCCACGGGCTCACACTACGTCGTGCCGTTTCTGCGCTATTTGCGCATGCGGCGGGATCGCGAACCGGAGGTGGATTTTCGCGTGGCCGCCGAGGATTTCATGGCCTGTTGAACGCGGCGGGTGAGGTTGAGTGAAAATCGAGTGGTGGTAGAGTTTGTCATTGCGAGGAGCCCGCAAAGCGAGCGACGCGGCAATCCATCGAAGTGGATCGCCATGTCCGGCTACGCCGGACTCGCGATGACAGGGCAAACGCTACCACTACCGAAAATCGTGACTCGCTTGGGCCGGGAGCGCGGAGAGGTCGAGCGCTTCAATCTTTTCGGCCATCAGGTGAGTGACGCCCTCTTCGTTTTGCACGCGACCGGTGATGCGCAAGGTCGGCTCCAGATTGATGACGAGGCGCGCGCTTTCAAACAGGCGGGGTCGCACGATGATGTTGGCGAGGCCGGTTTCATCTTCGAGGGTGATGAAACAAAAACCCTTGGCGGTGCCCGGGCGTTGGCGGCAGATCACCGAGCCCGCCACCTGAGCGCGCTGGCGATGCGGAAAGTGGGGGAGCTCGCCCGCTGGGGTGACGCCGACGAGTTGATCGCGAATCGTCGCCATCGGATGCGCGCCGACGGTGAGCGCGAGGTGAGTGTAGTCGGCCTGCAAGCGCTCGAGGTGGGTCATTTGTTCGAGGGGAGTGAGGACGGCTTCGGCGTCCTTCATCAACGCGTGACGGAAGAGATCGTCGTCGACGGAAACGGCTTCAACGCGCCAGAGGGCGGCCCGGCGGTGTCCGGCGAAGGCGTTAAGGGCGCCGGTGCCGGACAGGGCGCGCAACTCCGCGGGGTTGCAGGCGGTGCGTTGCAGAAAATCCGACATCGACGCGAAGGGATGTTGGGCCCGCATGGCCAAGATATCGTTCACGGAGGTGGCGCGGAGTCCTTTGATGCTCAGCAGGCCGAGGCGCACCATCTCGTCGGATTCAACGCGGCCCTGAGCGTCGGACTGAACGACGCAGACGGGTAGCACGCGGATGCCGTGACGTCGCGCGTCCTGCACCAACGAGGCGGGCGAATAGAAGCCCATCGGTTGGTTGTTGAGCAGGGCGATATAAAACGCGGCTGGACGATGGACCTTGAGCCACGCGGAGGCGTAGGCGAGAAGGGCGAACGAGATGGCGTGGCTCTCGGGGAAACCGTAGAGGGCGAAGGAGGCGAGGGATTGAAGGATGTAGTCGGTCGCGGCCTTGTTGACGCCGTTGCGCCGCAACCCCTCGCCGAGACGGTGCTTCATGCGATCGAGCCGTTCTGGGGAACGCGTGAAGCCGATGGCGCGCCGCAGCTCGTCGGTCTCGGCGGCGGTGAAGCCGCCCAGCTCCATGGCGAGTTGCAGCACCTGTTCTTGAAAAAGGACCACGCCGAGTGTGCGCTCGAGGATCGGCTTGGCGCGCTCGTCGGGATAGGTCACGGGCTGTTGGCCGGTGCGCCGTTCGAGGTAAGGGTTGACGGCGTTGCCCTGGATCGGGCCGGGGCGAATGATCGCGATCTCGATGGCAACATCGTAGAAGATTGTTGGCTTCATCCGTGGAAGCGTCGCCATCTGGGCGCGACTTTCGATTTGGAAAACGCCGATCGTATCAGCCTCCTGCATGAGGCGAAATGTGGCCGGGTCGTCCTTCGGAATACTCGCCAAGTCGACGGGCTGCCCGCGCTGGGCGGAGAGGGTGAGGGTGTCGGCGATGGCAGCCATCATGCCGAGCCCGAGGAGGTCGACCTTGACGATGCCGACATCCTCGCAGTCGCTCTTGTCCCATTGCACGACACTGCGACCGGGCATGCGGGCGTTTTCCAGCGGCACGTAGTCGGCGAGGGAGCCTTTGCACAAGACCATGCCTCCCGAGTGCTGGCCGAGGTGACGCGGAAGGCCGTGCACCTGTTGACACGTTTGCATCAGGATCGGCAGTCGCGGGTGGTCGGGAGAGATGCCGGCCTTCGTCAACTGCTCCTTCAACTCGAGGGTTTGTGGATAATCGCCGCCGTGAAACAACGAGCTGAAACGGTTGATGATATCGTCGGGAAATCCGAGCACCTTGCCGACCTCGCGCAGGGTGTTTTTCCCGCGATAGGTGATCACGTTGGCGGTCATCGCGGCGCCGAGTCGGCCGTAACGAGCATAGACCTCTTGGATGACGCGTTCGCGCGGTTCACCGCTCGGGAGATCGAGGTCGATGTCCGGCCAATCGGTGCGGCCTTCGCTGAGGAAGCGTTCGAAAAGCAGGTGGCTGGCGATGGGATCAACGGCGGTGATGCCGAGGGCGTAGCACACCACGCTGTTGGCGGCGCTGCCGCGGCCCTGCACGAGGATATCGTGTTCGCGCGCGAAGGCGCAGAGATCCCAGACGATGAGGAAATAGCCGCTGAACCCGAGCTTCGCGATCAGCGCGAGCTCTTTCTCCACCTGACGCCGGACCTTGGGCGTGAGGTGTCCGTAGCGTTGTTGCGCGCCGAAATACGTGACCTTCCGCAAAAACGAATCCTGCGACTCGGAGGTGGGCACAGGGTAATCGGGGAAACGGTAGCCGAGCTCGTCGAGGGTGAAGGGCAATCGGTCGGCGAGGAGGCGGGTGTTGCTGACGGCTTCCGGTAGGTCGGAAAAAAGCGCGGCCATCTGGCGCGGGGTTTTTAAGTGGCGCTCGCGATTGACCGCGAGGAGGCGGCCGGCGGCATCGAGGGAGGTGTGCGCGCGTAGGCAGGTGAAAAGATCGGCGACGTTGCGCGCGTCGGGCGTGGCGTAGTTAACGCCGTTGGTCGCGAGGAGCGGCACGCGGCGAGCGCGCGCCCAGTCGACGACGAATTCGTTGGCGTCCTCCTCCCCGGCGCGGCGGTGGCGCTGCACTTCGGCGTAAAGTCGGTTGGGCCCGAAGGTGGCGAGCAGGCGATCGCCCGCGGTGCTTGCCGCAGGACCGCCTCGTTGGTGCCACGCGCGCCGCAGTGGACCTTCCTCGTCGCCGGTCAGGGCGATGAGTCCGTCGTTGTGGTCCGCCAGTTCGCTCCACGTCACGCGGCCTTCGCCCTTGGGTGCGCGGAGCTTGGCGGTGGTTAGGAGCTGGCAAAGGCGTTGGTAACCCGGGCGGGTGGCGACGAGCACGGGCACGACGGTCTCGTCTTCCATCGTGATCTCGCAGCCGACGATGGCGCGCAGCCCGGCCTCCTTAGCCTTCAAGTGCGCGCGCACCGCTCCGTAGACGCCGTCGCGATCGCACAGGGCGAAGGCCGGCAGCTCGCAACGCGCGGCGGTGGCAGCCAACGTCTCGGCTGCGGAGCCGCCGCGCAAAAATGAAAAGGCGCTGCGCGTATGGAGTTCGACGTAATCGGTCAATCGAACACTCCTTCGACGAACCAACCCGCGGCGGTGCGGCTTAGCTGGTAGATCGCTTGATCGATCTCGACCTGCCAAGTTTCAAGCGTCCACGCTTCGGGCTTCCACCAATCGCCCGCGGTGAGCCACGGACCGGCGCTGTGCGTCACCGGTCCGGTCAGGGTGCCGGTAATGAAAGTTGGGCTCGCCGCCGAGAGAGTGACGGCGACGGACCACGCGGGTCGGAAGCGCCGCAAGACCAAGCCGCGCGTTGGGTGGAGGGGCGCGGGCTCAGCGACGGTGACCGTTTCGATGGGGCGGCCGAGGGTGAACGCGTCGGGGCGATGGGTGTCGTTGGTGATGGGCGTGCCAACGCGATCGGGCCCGAGGAGCGCTTCGAGGCGGGCGAGGTTTTCCCAAAACGCCGCGGGGTCGCGCAGTCCGGTGTCGAAGAGCCCATCCTGCCGTTGCGTCGGGCGAGCGGGTTGGGCGACGAGCCGCACGCGCTGGAGGCGGAAGGCGAGGCGCACGGTCTCGAGGTGCGTGAGCACCACGCGAAGCCACGAGGCGACATCGGCGCTGGGTTCGGGGAGGCGAAACTCCCGCCCGTGCTCGCTCTCATCCTCGAGCTGCAACGACAACCGCAAGGCCTCCGCCACGAAACCAGCGGCGCGCAACTCCGCGGCGATGCGCTCGGCGTAGCGTTGAAGTTTGAAGGTCAACGGCTCCAGTTGCTCGATGGGTGGCTCGTAGACCCACTCGGCGACAAAGGTCTGCGGTGGTGACACGAGTCGGAGAGGTCGGGTGGTTTCGCCCGCGGCGCGTTCCCAGAGTGCGGCGCCGGCGGTGCCGAGGCGGAGGCCGACGTCGGATTTTGTCAGGGCGGTCAGTTGGCCGAGGGTGCGAATTCCCCAGCCGGTGAGGACCTCAAGTTGCGCAGGGGTGGGATCAGCGGCGTCGAGAGGAAGGTCGCGGAGGAAGGAGCTGAGATCCTCGACCCAGTGCATCGAGTCGGTGTGCCGTGCGGCGTAGAAGGCCATCAAAGGAGAAGCCGCGATGCCAGCGTGGGCGGGCAGGCCGAGGGCGCCGAGTTCGGCAAGGCGCAGATGAAGGGCGGCTTCGGTGGAGGGGCGGCCCGTCCCTTGGAGATCGATGGTGGCGCAACCGGGCGCGGTGGACTCCACGCGCGGGGAGAGGGTGAACGCGGCGGCGAGTAAAATGCGCTGGGCTTCCGTTTCCGCGGGGAGGTTGCGTGAGCGCACGATGAGCCCGGGGCAACGTGCGAGGGCGAGAGTGACATTGAGCCCGGTGCTCAAGCCGGTTTGCGCCGAGACCTCGGTGAGCGTCGCCTGGCGGCCGGTGCCGTGACTCAAGCCGACGGGTTTTTGCGCCAACCCGACCTCGGCGCGGCAGAGGGCGTGCAGAGAAAAATCGGGGATGAGGATGGCGGCATAACTCATCCGGCGAGTTCCTCGCGTGCGAGGATCGGCCCGCGCACGATGGCGACCTTGAGTTGTTGCAACAGGGTTAACTGCGGGCAGCGGCGATCGCTCCATAAGGCGGCGCCCTCGAGGGAGAGACGCCAGGTGACGGCGGGCACGAGGTCTTGCGTGGTTTGCACGAGAATGGCGGCGGGGCTGGACTCGGCGGCGCGATGCAGGCGATGCCAGCGGGTGGCGGGGATGCGCTTGAGCTCGGCAGCCGGCGAGCCGCGCAGATCGAGGAGGATGATGCCGTAGTTGCCATCGCGCACGAGCACGTCGGTGGCGGCGAGCGCGTCGTTGATCCCGGTGGGGCGCACCCAGACCAGGTGGCGCAGATGGTCGGGGATCGCGCGGTCGGGGGCGAAAGCATCGGCGGCGTCGATGAGGGCCACGCGTTGGCGGGCGCGTCGCGTCGCGGCGAGAATTTGGGTCTGGGCGAGTTGTCCTCCGGAGCCCGCGCGGGGAGAGACGAGTTCGGTCAGCTTGCCCGTGGGCAGACCGCCGCCGAGGACATCATCGATCTTGGCAATGCCCGTGGCCACGAGCCCGCAGGGTTTCCGCGTCGTCGCCGGAAACCGAGTATCCACAAGGGACCGCAGGGCAGTGATGGTGGGATGAGGCACAGATTTTCATTCACGCCAGCTGACGACGAATCACCCCGACGACGACGCCTTGGGACTCCAGCTGCGAGGGCGCGATGTCGGGGAAACGCGGATTGGCCGCGCGCAGGAGTGTGCGCCCCCGTTCGCGGACGAAGCGCTTGAGGGTCGTCGTGGTTTCATCGACGAGGGCGGCGATGATGTCGCCGGGGCGGGGATCGCGGCGCACGAGCGCGACGAGATCCCGATCGAGAATGTTGGCGCCGATCATGGAGTCACCGTGCACGCGGAGAAACCAGAAGTGGCCGGGGCGAAAGTGGTGGATGCCGAAGACGGCGGGGTTGAACGAGAGGGTTTCCTCGGGGTCCTGCTCCTGTTGCGCGGGCAGACCGGCGGGGATCGAGCCGTAGACGGGAATCTCAAACAAGTGACCCTGCACGGCCTTGGCCTGCAGGCCCCACTTGCCGTCGGCGAGTTTTTCGAGCTGCCCTTTGCGGGCGAGGGCTTGGAGGTGCTTGAGCGCGGTTTGTTGGCTGCAGCCGAAGGTGCGCGCGAGCTCCCGAGTGGCGGGGGGCACGCTCTGCTCCGTCTGATACTCGCGGACATAGTCCAAGATGGCTTCTTGTCGTTCGGTAAGCATAGGCTGTCAGTTGACAGCCTTTCAATTGAACGCCATCCGAAGGCGACGCAAGGTCTGTTTGGGAAAACTGTTTTGAACGGAGCCTCGGCCTGCTGGCTGGACTGGGAGCGGGCAGCAGGTTTAGGTTTAAGCCGACGCATGAATGAGAAACCTAAACTCTATGAAACCGAGCACCTTTGGGTGCGCCGGCTCGACGCAGCGGACTACAACGAGATGTATGCAGTCTACAGCGACGCGGAAGCGATGCGCTGGGTGGGCGATGGACTCCCGATCGAGGTGGACGTGTGTTACCACTGGATCGAGGTGACCAAAACGAACTACGAGAAGCGCGGCTACGGGATGTCAGCGCTCGTGTTGAAAGAGTCGGGAGTGGTGATCGGATTTTGCGGCGTGGTGCATCCGAACGGTCAAGCGGAGCCGGAGATCAAGTATGCGCTCCTGTGGAAGCACTGGGGCAAGGGGCTCGCGACGGAGGCGGTCCGGGGCATGTTGGACTACGTCTCGCGGGAACACGGACTCAAACGGATCATCGCGACGACGGATCCGGAGAATGAGGCCTCGCACCGAGTGCTGCAGAAGTGCGGCCTGTCGGACTGGAAAACCGTGCAGAACAAAGACGGCTCGTCGACGCGCATCTTCGTGTGGGAAGCCGGAGCAGCGGCCCCCGAGGCGAAGTAACCTGAGCGGTGGCGGAGAGGTGGGCACTAAAACAAGAACGCACGGCCTGGGGGAGGGCCGTGCGCGCTGAAGGGGGAATCGGAGGCAGGTTATCCGTTATTCTTGCCGGACTTGGCGGCTTTCTGGCGCTCGCCGTTGTTCAGGATCCGCTTACGCAGACGCAGATTTTTTGGCGTGACCTCGAGGAGTTCGTCCGCGGCGATGTATTCGACCGCGCGTTCGAGAGAGAACTTGATCGCTGGCGTGAGCCCGGTGGAAACACCTTCACCTTGGGAACGGAAGTTGGTGAGCTTCTTGGCGCGCACGGCATTGATGGCGATGTCCTCGTTGCGAGGATTCTCGCCGACGATCATGCCTTCGTAGATGCGCTCGCCGGGGCTAACAAAGAGTTTGCCGCGCTCTTGGCACATCGTGAGGGCGTAGGTCGTGGTCTCGCCGGCCTCGGTCGCGATGAGCGTGCCGGTGATGCGAGTGAGAACTTCGCCGGCGTAAGGGCCGTATTCCTTGAAAAGGTGACTGAGCACGCCGTGGCCGCTGGTGGCATTGACGACGTCGATTTCCATGCCGATGAGTCCTCGGGTCGTGATGGTGGCCTCGATCATGGTCGTGGTGGCCATCTTCTCCATGTTGGTGAGCAGACCCTTGCGGTTGGCAAGGTTCTGCATGATTGAGCCGACGCAGTCGTCGGGCACTTCGATCCAGACCGTCTCGAAAGGTTCGTGGCGTTGGCCATCGACCACTTTTTCGATCACGGTCGGGCGGGAGACGAGGAGCTCAAAGCCCTCGCGGCGCATCGTCTCGACGAGCACGGCGACCTGCATGGAGCCGCGGGCCTTGACGTTGAACACGCCGGATTTCTCGGCGTCGTCGATGTAGATGGAGACGTTGGTCTTCAACTCGCGCATGAGGCGTTCGCGCAGCTGGCGGGATGTGACGAATTTTCCTTCGGTGCCGACGAAGGGGCCGTCGTTGATCGAGAACTGCATCTCGAGCGTCGGGGGGTCGATCTGGGTGAAGGGAAGGGCGTGGCCAGCTTCGTCGGCCGTGATGGTGTCGCCGATGTCGATGTCTTCAAAGCCGGCAAGGCCAACGATGTTACCAGCGCTGGCGGTGTCATTTTCCTTCGTGCCGAGACCAGTGAATTCGAAAATCCTAGTGACCTTGGCGCGGACGCGCCTGCCGGCTTCCGAGTGGCGGACAACATAAATGGTGTCGCCGATTTTGACCGTGCCGCCGAGGATTTTGCCGACAGCGATTCGGCCGACGTAGTCGCTCCAATCGATGTTGGACACGAGCATATGGAAAGGATCATTGGGTTTGGCGAACGGCGGCGGAATGTGATCGAGAATCGTTTGGAAGAGGCAGCTCATGTCCTTCTTCTCGTCTTCGAGGTTGAAGACCATGTAGCCATCGCGGCCGGAACCGTAGACGACGGGAGCGTCGAACTGTTCGTCGTCGGCGTTGAGCTCGAGGAGAAGCTCGAGGACCTTTTCATACATCGCTTTGGGCTCAGCGTGTTCGCGGTCAATCTTGTTGATCACGATGACGACCTTCAAACCGTGGGAGAGGGCCTTACGGAGCACGAAACGGGTTTGGGCCTGAGGGCCGTCGTAAGCGTCGACCACGAGGAGCACGCCGTCGACCATGCGCAGGGCGCGTTCGACTTCGCCGCCGAAGTCGGCGTGACCAGGGGTGTCGAGAATGTTGATGATCTTCCCCTGCCAGTGGACGGAGGTATTCTTGGCCTTAATTGTGATGCCCTTTTCGCGTTCGAGATCCATGGAGTCCATGGCGCGTTCCTGAATCTGTTGGTTCTCGCGATAAACGCCGCCCTCTTTGAGCAATTGATCGACGAGCGTGGTTTTTCCATGATCGACGTGAGCGATAATGGCGATGTTACGGATGTTCTGGTTCATGGAATGGACGCGGTTGCGACTGGAAAAAGGGGACAACGTTGTCAAGCGCGCCAAGGGAACGCAAGGACGAAGGCGAGAGAGAACGGTCTTGCGGCGTCGGAGGGAAACGACTCCCTAGTAGCGATGGCTGATGATACCGTGATGGAGACGCTGACCGACGGGCGAAAAGTGCGGGCGGAAACGCTGGCGGTCGCCCCCGCCGTGCTCGGGTTGACGCTCGCCGAACCGTGGAAACGACTGGGGGCGATGGTGCTTGATCTGGTGGTGATCGGGTTGCTCTCCCTGCTCTCGGGGCCGATTTTGGCGATCGCGACCGGCTCGATGTTGGTGGTGCTGTTGGGGAACAAGGAGCCCGCGCCGGTGATGCTCAATCTGGCTCGCTGGGTCTGTCGAGTGGTCGGCGTCGTCTTTATCGGCGTGGCGATCTTGGTGCTCGGGCATTGGTCCTTCGTGCGGAGCGAGCAGTTGAATTTGGAGATGCTCACGGGCCAGGCCGAAAGTCCGGCGATGAAGAAGACCGTGATGATCGACCCGCAGGCCTCTGATGGACAACTGCTGGCGACGGCAAACGTGTTGCGGGTGCAGGTCGACGACCTGAAAGCAGAAGTCGCCACGGAACGGGCCGCCAGCGGCTCCCTCTTGGGCCGCACTCGCACCTTTACGGGCACGCTGGGGGTGACGTTCGGCTGGTCGGGGGTTTACTTCACGCTGTTGGCGGGACTCCTCAACGGCCGGACGCTGGGGAAACTGATTTTTGGAATTCGCGCGGTGAAGATCAACGGTGCGCCCTTTTCGTTCTTCGACGGATTCGTGCGACAGGGTGGCTACATCGCCGGTGTCGCCATGGGCATGATCGGCTTCGTTAAACTCCTGTGGGAGCCCAACCGCCAAGCCGTCCAAGACCGCATCGCCGCGACGGTGGTGGTGAAAGTGTTGGCGTTTTGCCTGGATGCCAGAAACTGAACAGATGTTGGGAGTTTAAACGCAAAGAACCCGGGACCTTGCGGTCCCGGGTTCAAAGTGGGGGTGGGCGTTCGCCACGCGCTCTTTCCCGATTGGCACACCATTGGGCGCCTCGCAGGTATGCGGGCTGGGTGCTCCCCGACGCCACTCAACGCGGCATGCGTTGATCTCGGTCTCATGGCGGGACCGTCCCGGTCGTTGCCGGCTGGGATTTATTGAGTGAGGCCTCTTCGCTCGGCTTGAGCTCTCCTGCCGGAGAGTCGCGCCAAACGAGGTGCAGACACGCCTGCAATCCGTCGATATTTTCGCGTCGGCACCGTGTTCGTTGGGACGGCGCCGGCGGATAGCCGGCCGTTGGCCCAAGGTTACGGGTCTGACCTCTTAACTCTCAGGTTGCGTTCGTATTGCAGTAGGGTGATGTGGTTTTTCACACCGCCCTTGGTGAGGAGGTTGACGAGCTTTGCCCGGCTCGCTCACTCCCCGCGGTCGCGTCTCCTTTGCGCACCCGGCACAGTTAAGTGCGGGCCTTTTGGCGGGGTTGTCCCGCCGGATTGGCGACTGCGTTCTGGTCTGCGCAGTAGCAACCGTAACCCTAAGGGTAACTGCGTCGGCTGGCGGGTCGAAACTTCCCGCAAGCCTGACTCGACTCGGCTACGGTTTCTAATCGCGCCTCGTCGCTCAGCTCCTGAGTTCGTGTTTCCGCCGGTCACGAAACCGGCGGAGGAGCTGGTGATATATGCCTGTTGCAGTCGAAATTTCGCATGCAGAGGGGCGGCCGACACCAGCTGTCGGCAACCTTTCCCCGGTCGCCCGGGATTATCCCAGTCGCGCTCTCAACCTGCCGTTTCAGGCCGTTGCACTGCGACTGTTCTATCAAGGAACGGGATGAGGTTGCGGGCTGGTCGGTGGATTGGGAAGGCAATGTTCTGCACAACTTTTTCGCCGTCAGATTCGGTGAATATCTTGGGAGTAAAGTCACTCACCGGTTATTCACAGGCGTGTTTTCAAGCCAACCAGCGGCGACCGCGCGGCGCCAACTGGCGTGATCATCCACATCGGACAGAGTCGGCAATTCGGCCGTGCGCAGCTTGAGCTCGGCCAAACGACGACGGGTCACCGGCAGAACGCTAGATGTGCCCCAGCGGATATCGGTGAATAACGAGGGCTGGGCGGACCTCAGGCCGAGCAAGTAGTAACCTCCATCGTCGGCCGGACCGAGGACGGCATCGTGGGTGGACAGGAGTGCGTGCGCTGACTCCAGCAAGGGCGAAGTGAGCGCCGGACAGTCGCCGCCCAACGCGAACACCTGGGTGGCTCCGTTGCTGAAAGCCAGGGTAAACGCGGTGGCGAGGCGGTCGCCCAAATCGCCGTCAGCTTGAGCCTGGAAGGTGAGCCTAGGTCGACGATGATCCGCGAGCCAGCGCTTCATCTCCAGCTCAGCGTCGGCGGGCGAGTAGTGGATTTGCACGGGCCAGTCTGGGGGGAAGACTCCCCTCAATTTATCGACCATCTGCCGATAGATGGAGACAGCAATGGCGGGTCCCACACTCGCGGCGAGGCGGGTTTTGACCTCGTTGGGTCGCGGGGCTTTGAGCAGCAGGATGACGGTGGGCAGACTCACGGGCGCTCCTCGGTCGGCGTCGAATTGAGCGACCAATCATAGGTGAGAAACTCCACTTTCCATGCGTTGGGGTCGGACTCGATCGAGCGCCGGACTGCATCCGGGGCGAATTGAGCGGCCGCGAGTAAGGCCGCCGCTTTGTCTTTCCCGAAGTCCTTTTGATACCACGAAAAGATCGACGACAGCCACGCCGTCTTGGTGGCGAGATCGAATCGATTGCGTTGATCGTCGCCGAGAAATTGGCGCGCTTGATCGTCAAGCTGGGCGTCGAGGCGGTCGGAGTCGTAGGCTTCTGGGCGAAGGACGGGGCAGGAGCCGGAAGCACAGTTGAGTGCGAAATGGGCGCGGGAGTCCTGAAACTGGCGGCGGATGATTTCGTGTTCGATTTCGTTCAACGTATATTGCTTACCGCCGATCTCGGCGAAGCGAATGTCCCAGGCCGTCGACTTGAGTAACGAGCCGAGGATGAGGCCGCCGGTGCCGATCTCGGTGATGCTCTTGGTCGGCTGGCGGTCGACGATCAGCTTCAGGGTGTAGGCGTTGTAGGCGTTTAGCCAAAAGGCGAGTTTCTCCTGGTCGTTGGCCAATTGATCCGGGTCGGTCACCGCGAGTTGGGCGAGATAGCGCGGTAGCCGTTCGTCTTGGCGGAGGGATTGGTAATCCACTCGTCCTTCCCTGACGTGATTGCGGAGAATGGCGGTGAAGAGGGAGTGATCGGGGGAGGCGAGGACGGACATCGTAAGGGTGAGAAAAAGGATGAGAGTTTTCATGAACGATATTGGCGGGCAAGATCCGCGGGAGACGCTCCGGCGAGAAAGCGAAGGAGCAACCGCGCGTTGAGCCACTGTTGGTGAAAAATTCCGCGTTGGCGAAAGCGTCGGGATGACGTGGTGACGGTCGCCGGGAGCGACCAGATTTTTGTGAGGCGTCGGCCCCGGCGTAATAGTTCGACATCCTCGAAGAGCGGCCACTCAGGGAATCCGCCGAGGGTCTCATAAAACTCCCGCCGAATGACGATGCCTTGGTCGCCAAAGCGAGTGAAGACTGAGTCGAACCGAGTGAACCAGGCACTGGCGCGGAGAAACCAATGAGCCTCGTCAAAGCGAAGACGAAAAGTAGCGAGGTGGACGTCGTCGCGCTGAAAATAGGCATCGACTAGTCGCCATGTTTCAGTCGGCAGATGGGTGTCGGCGTGCAGAAAGAGGAGCAGCGCTCCCTGCGCGCGGCTTGCGCCCGTTCGCAGCTGGACGCCCCGTCCGGGGGGTGACGAGACCACGATTGCCCCTGCTTGCGTCGCGATGGCCAGCGTAAGATCACGGCTTCCTCCGTCGACGACGATAATTTCGGCTTCGGGTAATTGTTGGGTCACGCGGGCGAGCGTGGCCGCAAGGTGCTCGCCCTCATTCAACGTGGGAATGATGACGGAGATATTTGGTCGCTGCTCAGACATGATTCCTACAGGGCTGCATCAGCGAGAAACTCGGTCGGTCCGTCGTGCCCGGTGGCCACGAAGATGGTGAGATCACAGCGGTCGATGAGATTTCGCCGCGGCCGAAGCTGACGGAAGCGATCCACGAGATAACGAAAAACGGGAATCATTTCCGGTGCTCCCCCGGTGATGTCGACCGTGGGGATCTTGCTGTCGGCCAGCCAGTCGACGATCCGGGCGATCGTCTTCCGGGTCATGATCTCCCGCCGCCGGGGACCTGCATCGACGTGGCAATGGGCGCAGGACTGATTGCAGAGTTTCCCCACGTTGATCTGCAACACGGCGGGGTGCTTGCGACGCAGGCTCAGGCCGTGGGCATCAAGCGAAGTCGTAAAGTCGGGCATTCTAGACGGGAGTTTTGAAGCGGAAGGATATTCCGGGAAAGAATTGCGCCGGGCGATCTGGCGGGCAGGTAATGGGCCGCTGATGAATCCACGCGAGCTGCCCATTTACGAACTGGAGGAGACGATCGTCGCGGCGTTGCGGGCGCAGGGTAGGCTGGTGGTGCAAGCTCCGACGGGATCGGGCAAGTCGACGCAATTGCCGCAGATGCTGTTGCGCCATGGATTTCTCGAGAGGGGGCAAGCGGTCGTCTTGCAACCCCGGCGCTTGGCGACGCGGATGTTGGCGAAGCGGGTCGCGCAGGAGATGGGCTGCGACCTCGGAGGAGTGGTCGGGTATCAGATCCGCCTCGAGTCGCGCGTCTCGGCCGACACCAAGATCCGCTTTGTGACGGAAGGGGTGCTGTTGCGGCAGATGTCCTTTGATGCGTCGCTCAAGGGGATCAGCACGCTCGTCTTCGATGAGTTTCACGAACGCCATCTTTATGGCGACATCACGCTGGCGCGAGCTTTGCAAATTCAGCAAAGCACGCGGCCCGATCTGAAGATTGTCGTGATGTCGGCCACGCTCGATACGGCGGTTTTGAAGGATTACCTCGCGCCCTGCGAAGTGCTCACGTCGGAGGGCCGCACGTTTCCCGTGACGATTAGCCACCTGTCGAAGCCGGTAGATTTCGCGATCGAGCCGGTCTGGGACGTTGCTGCGCGCGAGTGTGAACGGTTAGCGGAGGAAACCGATGGGGACATGCTCGTGTTCATGCCGGGCGCCTACGAGATCAACCGGACGGTGCAAGCGATCGAAGGGCGGCGAGGGTTGCGCGGATTCGTCTGTTTTCCGCTCCATGGAGAATTGCCACCCGAGCAACAGGACCGGGCGGTCGAGCGGGGGACGACGCGCAAGATCATCGTGTCGACGAATGTGGCGGAGACTTCGCTGACGATTGATGGCGTGACGGTCGTGATCGACAGCGGGTTGGCGAGAATGGCGCGCTACGATGCCAATCGCGGCATCAACACGCTCTTGATCGAAAAAATTTCGGTCGCGAGCGCGGAGCAACGCGCGGGCCGCGCGGGGCGCACCGCGCCGGGGATCGGCGTGAGGTTGTGGACCGAGAAGGAGCACGCGCAGCGCTCGCTCCAAGAACTGCCGGAGGTGAAGCGGCTCGATTTAGCCGAGGTGGTGTTGACGTTGAAGGCGAGCGGGATTGACGATGTGACTGGGTTTCCGTGGATCGAGAAACCTGAACCCAAGGCGCTGGCGCGAGCGGAGACCCTTTTGAGCGACCTCGGCGCGTTGCGGGCGAGGGAAGGGCCGCATGCGACGATCACCGACCTGGGGCGGCGCATGTTAAGATTTCCGCTGCATCCGCGTTATGCCCGCATGTTGCTGGAGGCACAGGCGCGCGACTGCGTGCGACCGGTGGCGCTGATGGCGGCACTGACGCAGGGTCGAAACTTTCTGCTGCGCGGCGTGGGTAAGGACGTGGAGCAAGCTCGGGAGGATGTGCTGGGCGAAGAGCACGAGAGCGATTTCCTCCTGATGATGCGGGCGTGGAAACACGCGGACCGTGCGGGGTATCGGCTCGAGACCTGTCGACAACTGGGTTTGCATGCGCAGGGGGCACGGCAGGTGGGGCCGCTCTTCGAGAGTTTTCTGAAAATTGCTGAGCAGGAAGGTCTCGAGATCGGGGACCGGGGCGTCGACGAAATCGCCGTGCGCAAATGCGTGTTGGCGGGGTTTTCTGATCAGCTCGCGAAACGGCTCGACGCGGGGACGCTGCGTTGCGAGTTGGTGCACAGTCGCCGAGGGCTGCTGGCCCGCGAAAGTGCGATTCAAAAAGCAACGCTGTTGGTGGCGGCGGAAATCACGGAAGTCGGCGGGCGGGGAGGTGAGGTCAACGTGCTGCTCAACCTCGCGACGGCCATCGAGGAGTCATGGCTCGAAGAATTGTTTCCGGATGACTTCCACGCGGTGGTGGCGGTGGTTTACGACGAGTCTCTCAAGCGCGTGGTGACGCGGCACGAGCGACGGTTTCGCGATCTCGTGATCGAATCGAAGAGCCGGACCGATGACGCGCCGTGGGATGCCGCCGCGGCGTTGCTGACGAAAGAAGTGCTGGCGGAGCGGATCAAGTTAGGCGCGTGGGACGATAAGGTGGGCCAGTGGATCATCCGAGTGAATCGACTGGCAGAGTGGTTTCCAGAATTGGAGATCAGTCCAATCACGCCCGAAGATCGGGAGACGCTGATCGAGCAGATCTGCTATGGGGAAGTGTCGGCTCGGGCGCTGAAGGACAAGCCGGTGATGCCGGTCTTGCGCGAGTGGCTGACCGCGGAGCAACTGGCCGTGCTCGATGTTTATTTGCCGGAGAAACTAACGATGGCCAATGGGCGTCGGTCCACGATCGCCTACGCCGCCGAGGGGCCGCCGGTGCTGAGTGCGCGGATCCAAGAGCTTTATGGCATCGAAGGTCGCTTCGCCCTTGGTCAAGGTCGCGTGCCCGTGAAAATCCACGTGCTGGCGCCGAATCATCGCCCGATCCAAGTGACGGACGATCTGAGCAACTTCTGGCGCGACCAATATCCCAAAGTGAAAGCCGAACTCTCGCGCCGATATCCTCGGCACGAGTGGCGGTGAGATCAGTCGCGGTGCTTACCTCTTTTTCCGCTGCCGACGCACCGGCGTGCGGTCGATATTGAGGTAGGTCTTCTGCTGCATCTGGCTCTCGTAGAGTTCGAGCAGGCGCACGCCTTCACGTGGCTTGATCATGTCTTTGCGGGTCGCGGCATCGATCTGCCGCTTCATCTTGCGACAGAGGTCATCCTGTCGATATTGAACGCCCTCAATGACGTCGGCGATGCGGCTGCCGCTGAGGGTCTCTTCAATGTAGAAACCGTCGGGTTCATCGTCTTCGAGGAAGACGTGGGCTTCGTTGACGCGACCAAAGAGGTTGTGCAGGTCGCCCATGATATCTTGGTAGGCACCGGTGAGAAAGATACCGAGGTAATACGGCTTATTGTTCAACGGGTGGAGCTGGAGGTAGTCCTGCACATCCTGAAGATCGATGAAGCTGCTGATCTTGCCGTCGGAGTCGCAGGTGATGTCGACAAGGATCGCGTTGACCGAGGGCTTTTCCTTGAGGCGATGCAGGGGGGCCACGGGGAAGAGCTGCTTGAGGGCCCAGTGGTCGAGCAAGGATTGGAAAACCGAGAAATTGCAGACGTATTGGTCGGCAAGCATCTTGTGGAGTTCGTGCAATTCTTCGGGCACATAGCCGGATTTTTGCGTTTCTTGGGCGATGCGTTCGCAAATCTGCCAAAAGATTTGTTCGGCGGCCGCGCGGTTTTCGAGGTCGAGGTAGCCGAGGTTGAAGAGCGAAAGGGCCTCCTCCTTTTTCTGCACGGCATCGTGGAAACGCTCGAGGCGGCCCAACCGGGTGCGGTTCTTCAGCATGATCTCGAGGTCGGCTACGACCTTGTGCTTCTCCTTTGGTTGGTGATTCTTGCCGAGCGACTCCCGCTTGTTGATCCGCTCAAACACCTCGACGACCAGCATCGAGTGGGGGGCGACCACGGCGCGGCCAGACTCGCTGACGATATCGGGCACCTTGACGCCAGAGGCGTGGCAGATTTCGCGAATGTTGAAGACTACGTCGCGGGCGTATTCTGCCATCGTGTAGTTCATCGACGACTCGAAGTTGGTGCGCGAACCGTCATAATCGATGCCGAGACCGCCGCCGACATCGAGGAGCCCCATGGGGAAGCCCATCTTAGATAGCTGGCAGTAGAAGCGGGATGCCTCGATCACTGCGTTCTTAATCGTGATGATGTTGGGCACCTGCGAGCCGATGTGGAAGTGGACGAGGCGCAGGCAGTCTTGCAGGTCGTTCTCCTTGAGCTTCTCGCAGGCAAAAAGGATTTCGGCGGTGTTGAGGCCAAATTTCGCGTTGTCGCCGGTGGACATGGCCCACTTACCCTCGCCGCGAGTTTGCAGCTTGGCGCGGAAACCGATCAGCGGGGTCACCCCGGTTTCGGCGGAAAGGCGGATGATGTCGTCCAACTCGGCGAGCTGCTCGACGACGATCACGATCTGCTTCCCAAGTTTTCGGCCGATCAGGGCGATGCGGAGGTAATCGAGATCCTTGTAGCCGTTGCAAATGATTAACCGGTCGTTGCCCTCGTGCATGGCGAGAGCGATCATCAGCTCCGGTTTTGACCCGGCCTCGAGGCCGTATTTGAAATCTTTGCCGGCGTCGACGATCTCTTCGACGACCTCGCGCAATTGGTTGACCTTGATCGGGAAGACTCCCCGATACTCGCCGGCGTAGTCCTCTTCGGCGATCGCCTTGGCGAAAACCTCATTCAGTTGGGTGACGCGATAGCGAAGGAGATCGTGAAATCGGATGACCATCGGGGCCTTGTGCCCCATGGAAACGGCTTCTTCGACGACGTCCATAATGCGGATGTGGCGGTCGTCGCCGAGGGGTTGGACGGTGGCAAAGCCATCGGAGTCCACGGAAAAATGGTCAGACCCCCAACGTTTGAACCCATATAATTCTTCGGACTTTGCGGCGGACCAAGATGTGGATGATTTGCTTTTCAACGAGGAGGAGGTCGGGGAGTTATGGGCTTGCTTTTACCAGAGTGGGATCAGTTAGATGCGTGTTTTCTTTTTTCAAATCCACCAACACGCAATGCCGAAAATGTCTCTCTTGTCCGACACGTCCCTGTTTATGGCCCAAACGGCCGCCGCTGCCCAGCCATCCATGCTCAGCGGATTGCTGCCGATTATCCTCCTTTTTGCGGCGATGTATTTCCTCATGATTGCCCCTCAGAGGAAGAAGCAGAAGGCGCATGATAAAATGCTGTTGGAGCTCCAGACGGGCGACGAGGTGGTCACCAGCGGTGGTATTTACGGCCAGATCACGAACGTGAAAGAGGATCGGTTCGTCATTCGGGTGTCTGACACGACCAAGCTCGAAGTCGGCAAAACTTTCGTGAGCGCGGTGCTGCGCAAGGCCGGCGCCGACAAAAAGTAATTTTTCCCGACACGGGCCTCTCGCCGTTGTCACCGATGCTGATTGAGTCAGTGTCACCCCTTTAACCCAACATACCATGCTCCGACGCAACCTTTGGAAGCTCCTGCTCAGCCTCGCCATTATGGGCTGGGCGCTCGCCACGCTTCTTCCCCTGAAAAATCAACCTTTTCCTGACTACGTAAAGGCGCACGCCACGGCCAAGCCGGCCGAGTTTGCCCAGCTCGTGGATCAGGCCGCTGCGATGATGGCCGCGGGTGAGGTTCCCAGCGAATTCGTCGGTCTCAAGCAGATCGGCAAAGCGCGGAAGATTGACCTTTCGCAATACTTTCCTGACCTCCGGTTGGAAGCCGAGCTGCGGAACATTGAGAAGCGGAATGATATTCTGCTGACCGAGTTGCTTAAACGCTCCAAGAGCCCCTTGCAATACGGCCTCGATCTGGCTGGCGGCGTGGCGTTCACCCTCGAGGTGGACGAAAAAGCGGTGGGCGCTGAAAATCTCCAAGATCGTCAGGAAAAATTGGACAAGGCGATCGAGATCATCGGCCAACGCATCAACGCCTTTGGCGTAAGCGAGCCCGTGATCCGCCCCGTCGGCAACAACCGGATCGAAGTCCAGTTGCCCGGCTTGAACACCAAAGATAACCCTGAGGTCGTCGATAACGTGAAGAAGCCAGCCCGGTTGGATTTCCGGTATGTGCACCCCACGGCCAGCCCGCAGACCACGGACGACGTGCCTCCAGGTTTTGAGATCATGATGCTCGAACACGAGAGCCAACGCGGCGAAACCTCAGTCGAGGAACTCTATATCAAGCGCATCCCGGAGATGACCGGGGAGTCGATCGAGAACGCGTTTGCCCGGCCAGACATTTACGGAAAGCCCGAAGTCATTCTCCAGTTTACCGCCGAAGGTAAAAAGCGTTTTGCGGAACTGACGCGTGAAATCGCGGATGCCGGCGAGCAGAGCGGACAGCTCGGCCGCCTCGCGATCGTCCTCGACGGTCGCCTCTACTCCGCGCCGACGGTGCGGCAAGAAATTGACAGCGATTCGGCGCAGATTTCGGGCAGCTTCAGCGAGCGCGAGGCCATGAACCTGGCCAATGTGCTGAACAACCCACTCGACCTGCCCTTGATCGTGAAGGAGCAGTATGAAGTCGGTCCTTCGCTCGCGAAGGATGCGGTCAAGAGCGGCGTGAAGGCATCGGTCATCGGCACCGTGCTGGTCGGCGCGTTCATGATCACTTATTACACGGTCGGTGGGGTCATCGCGGTGGGCACGCTGGGAATCAATTTGCTGATCATCCTTGGGGTGATGGCGAGCATCGGCGCGACCCTGACGTTACCCGGCCTCGCCGGCATCGTCCTCACCGTCGGCATGGCGGTGGACGCGAATATTTTGATCTTCGAGCGTATACGCGAAGAGCTGGCCCTCGGCAAGCCGCTGCGGACGGCGGTCTCCGCCGGCTACGACAAGGCGTTTACGACGATCGTCGACGCCCACCTGACGCAATTGGCAATCTGTGCGGTGATGATCGGTTTGGGAAGCGGACCGATTAAAGGCTTCGGCGTCACCCTCGCGATCGGGGTATTCTCCACGATGTTCTCGGTGTTGATCACCGGTCACTTTATCACGGAGTGGCTGGTCGATCGGGAGTTCGTGAAGAAGATCCCGATGAGGTCGTTCATCAAGTCGATTAAGATCGATTTCCTGCGTTTTGGACGTCCGGCGTTTATCACTTCTTGGCTCGTCGTTCTGCTCGGCTTGGGCGTCGTCTTCATGAAGGGCGATCGCATCTACGGGATCGACTTTGCCGGCGGTGATCAAATCACGGTTGATTTCAAGGAGCGGATTACCGCTGCGCAGATTCGTGACGTGATGGATGCCAACAAGCTCGGCGAAGTGAATTCCACTTACGTCAACGAGCTCGGCACGGAGCATGAGACTCTGCGGATGGAAACTGCCTACGACAAGTCAGGCTTAGCGCTGGCGGCCTTGCAGAAGGCCTATCCCAATGCGGGCTTAGAACGGATCGGCGGTAGTTTGATCGGTCCCGCCATCGGTGAAGAGATCATGTGGAACGCCGTCCATGCGCTCTTCTGGTCCATGGTAATCGTGCTGGCCTACGTGGCGCTCCGCTTCGAATTCGGCTTCGGTATCGGTGCCGTGGTAGCTTCGGTCCACGACATTTTGATGACGATCGGGCTGTTTGTGCTCTTCGGGTATCAATTTTCGGCGCCGATGGTCGCGGCGATCCTCTGTATCGCCGGTTATTCGATCAACGACACGATTGTGGTCTTTGACCGCATCCGCGAAGAGTTGAAACTCAATCCGACGACGCGTCTCCGCGAAGTTGTAAATATGGCCATTCACCGTGTGTTCGCGCGTTCGTTGATGACCAGTATTACGACCTTGCTGGCGGCCGCCTCGTTGTGGGTGTTCGGCACAGGCGTCCTCAAGGATCTGTCGTTCACGTTCATCGTCGGCATTATCACCGGCACGTTCTCTTCGATCTTCATCGCGTCGCCGGTTTTCTTCTGGTGGCACAAGGGTGATCGCAAGCATGTGGAAGCACATGCGGACGTCGCGCCAAAATACGAATGGACGGGGTCCAGTAAGGCATCGGAGTAATCCGTCGAGGACTACTGACCTGATGCGCTGGACCTACACGCCGCCACCGGCCAAGGAGGTCGAGGCCCTCAGTCGAACTGCCAAGGTGAGCCGAGTCATTGCGGAGCTCCTGCTCCGCCTTGGAATCGACCAGGCGGAGGCGGCCGAGCTGTTTTTGCAACCCACTTTGGCGAATCTGGGGGACCCGTTTTTGCTGCATAACTTGGAGGCCGGGGCCGCGCGCCTGCGGCAGGCGATTACGGCCCGTGAATCGGTGGTGATCCTTGGCGATTATGACGTCGATGGCGTGAGCAGCACCACGTTGCTCGTGAGTATCCTGCGCCGGTTCGGCCTCACGCCTAACTTTGTCGTGCCGCGCCGTTCGGAGGATGGCTACGGCCTGTCGCTTAGCGCGATCGATCGGGCGCTGGAGCAGGGAGTGCCCGATCTCTTCATTGCCCTCGACTGTGGGACGAATTCGCACGCCGAGGTGGACTACCTCATCGCCAAGGGCGTCGACGTGATGGTGGTTGACCACCATCGCTCGAAAGAAGAGACGCTCGGGCGGGGTCTGTTGATTAACCCGCACGTCAGCGGTGAATCGGGCCAGTTGGGCGTGGATTGCCGCAATCTGTGCACGGTGGGCTTGGTCTTCAAATTGGCTCACGGTCTCCTCAAATTGTTGCGCGCGGACGACCATCCGTTGGCGTTTGAGATCAAGCTGCGCGATGAACTCGATCTGGTGGCGATGGGCACCATCGCTGATTTGGTGCCGCTCGTTGGCGAGAATCGGACGTTGGCTAAACACGGCTTGCGCATTCTGCAGGAGACCAAGCGTCCCGGATTGCGAGCGCTGATGAGCGTGGCAGGCGTGCGACGTGGCCAGGATCTCACGCCGGTGGATATTTCGTTTCGACTGGGACCGCGGATCAATGCGAGTGGACGCCTCGCGGATGCCTCGTTGTCCGTTGAGTTGTTGCTCAGCAACGACGTGGCTTTCAGCGAACAGACCGCTCGGCAACTGGATGATTTTAACCGGGAGCGCCAGGACATTGAGCGTCTGATCACCCTGGAAGCGGATCGCATGATCGAAACTCACTATCCGGACGAACAAGGGATCGTCTTGTATAGCGAGGAATGGCACCCCGGCGTGGTGGGCATCGTGGCTGGGCGGGTGACCCGCAAATACAATCGCCCTTGTGTCGTCCTCGGCAACGACGGTGATCTCGCCAAGGGCTCCGGACGGAGTGTGAACGGCATCAATCTGGTGGAGGTGCTGGGTGATTGTCAGGAACACCTTGAGAGCTGGGGTGGGCATCCCATGGCGGTGGGGGTGGCAGTTGAGAAGGGGAAGCTGGCGGCCTTTCGCGAGCAATTCTCAGCGACGATCCGAGAGAAAGCGGGCGAGGAATTAAATGAAGCCGAGCTCGAGATTTCGGCCTGGTTAACCCCGGACCAGATCCGAGAACAGCTCATGACCGAGGTGGAGCATCTGCATCCGTTTGGGCAGAGTAACCCCGAGCCAATCTTCGGGGTGAAGGGCGTGCAATTGAGGCAGGCTCCCGATATTTTCAAAGAGCATCACTTTCGATTCTGGATCGACGACGACACGGGGGGACGGTTGCACGGGGTCGCTTGGAAAATGGCCGATCGCATCCCCCCCCTTCACCCCAAGATCGACTTTGCGGTGAAGATGAATTGGAACCATTTCAACGGGCGAAAGCTTCTGCAGTTGGAGTTGATCGACTGGCGCTTTGCCGACGCGGGTTGAGAATCTAATTTGCCGGGGGAGAATTTGATTTTTACAACTTCTCGCTTGCACTTCACCCCGTCTACCTGCTCTTTCGCACCCTCCACGCACCCGTAGCTCAATTGGATAGAGCGTCTGACTACGAATCAGAAGGTTAGGGGTTCAAGTCCCTTCGGGTGCACCAGTTTTAAACCCGTTTTTCTCTTCGAGGGAGGCGGGTTTTTTGTGTCCGCGATAACTCGTCAAGTGGGAAACGAAGCGGGTAGCTCCGCGGCCTTCTGTTTGTCTTGATCGAGCAGGATCACGACGTCGCGACGGCGGCTCTCCGGCGTCACCTCGAGTCGCTCGATTCGGCCGTCCCGCAGCTCGCATTCAAGCTGGGTTTGGTGGGGGAGGTGCAGGCGAAAACTGACGTTCCAGCGATTCTCCGGCCAGGCCGGGAAGAGGTAGATGCGCTGGCCGACGACTTGCACGAGCATGGATTGGAGGGCGAGTTGTCCCACACTGCCGTGGTCGAAATCAGGAACCCAATCGTAGTTGGGACCCCAAAATCCTTCGAACCGGATGTGGGGGTGGTGGCCTTCGGTGAAATTTTTGGTGACGTAGTAGGCGGCCGGTTCGGGGAGGCCGAGAAGGGCGGCCTGGATCGCATCCTGCCGCCAACCGCCGGTGTCGGAAAACAAGCGCCGATTAAAGGTCGCCCGGCCCAAATTGAGGTCGGTGCGACCGACGCCGAACAGTTTAAAAGGAAACACCGCATACAGCTCGGGATTTTCCGAGTTGTGGGGAACCAACTCGTGGTGCTCGGCGGCCAGCAGGAGGAGTTGTCCATCCTTCGTGCCCATGGGGAGGCGCGGCAGCCGGGCGGAAAGGGCGCGCCATGCCCCCAAATCGCTGACTTGGAGCACCGATGAAGGTAAAGAGAGCAACCGGGGGAGGAGGTAGTGCAATCCCGCGACTTCCGGCATGGGATTTTCGGCTTCCCACCAGGTTTCCAGAGCTTGGGCCGGTGCGATTTGTAATCTGCCCGCTGAATCGTGCGGGTAGTGCAAGGTGTAGAATTTCAGCACGGCGCGCGCGATCGGGAGAAGATCGTTCTCCAGCAATGCGTCGTCTCCGGTGTGCTGATAGGTTTCGAACATCATGGCGACGAGTTCGAGTCCGCTGATCCAGCAGCGGCGGATGTAACGGTTTTCGACGTCAGCCGGTTCTTTATCCTCTCGGTCCCACCCGTAGTTGGTGGGCAGGTGAGCGCCCCAGAAATATTGGGTCTCGGAAAAAAACGCGCCGCCGTGGCCAAACCACTTTTGGGAACGATGCTCGGCGAGCGGTAAAATTTCTCGATACATCGCGACCAACGGGCACATGAAGTCGAAGTCTCCATTGGCGAGGAGGGACCAGTAGATCAGGCGGGTGTTTTGCCACCAGTATCCGCCGCCCCAACGGCGATAATCACCATCGAAGGCTTCTCCTTCGAGCCCCCAGTCGGCGGTAAAGAGTCCACCGTTGAATTTGACCGGATAACGACCGCGACCGCAACAGGCGACAAGGTAGCGGTGCCAGGCGGCGTGCTGGGTAATCTTCGCGGCGTGCCCCCAATCGTCGGCCCGGCTCTCAATGCGGATGTGGCTGCGGCTCCAAAAATTGCGCCACCAAATTTCGTGGTCCACCCAGGCATTTTTGATCGAGGGCACGGAGCCTTCGTCAGCTCGGCTCGTGATCTGCTCGACCCATTCGTTGACCGTTGCGGTTTGCTGGCAGTGCACTGTGACCGTGAACGAGGCCGACCGGGATTTGGGATCGGAGACCAGTCCATCCCGGCCCTTGCGGCGAAAGCCTGGGCCACTGATATAGCCGCCGAATGTTCGCTGGAGCAGGGGATCGGGGGCCGCGCCTTCGACGTCGCTCAGACTCTGCAACTCGAGCGTGCGCGACCAGATCGAGGACTCGTTGCGTTGATACCACGCGAAGCCGTCACGGAGTTTGGGCACCACGTGGTCGGCGGATGCGACGAGCTTGACGGGGCCGCCGTTGATGCCGTTCGCAGAATTGGCCTCCTGGCCGTTGAGCATCCGGTCTTGCGAACGCCAAGGATCGAGGCGCACGCGAACTTCGCAGGGGCGCGCACTGGTGACTTCGACGACCATGCGGGGCCAATGGGCATCGCACCAGAGTCGCACGGTGGTGACCCCGTTGGTGATGACGATGGAACTATCCTCGAGCGAAAGCCGCTGCTCGAAGTTGCCTCGGTCGAGGAGATCAGGTTTGAGGCTGACGCGGAGGCGACCGATCTTGATCAAACGCCCGAGGTGGTCCCAAGCATCAGTCTTGGCTAAGTAGAAGAGGATGTCGCCGTCCGGATCGGTCCACACGTTGGCGGCAAGGTCGCCGTTGCCGAGGGGCAGGGAGTCGGCCGAGGTTCGACCTAGGGTTGTCCAAGTGACGTCACCTATCACGGGGCGGAGTCGAAGGGAGTGTGGGTTGAGAAGCAAGAAAACCCGCCCGAAGTGGGCGGGTTTTTCCGGAGCCCGAAGGCTGAACTGCGCCTAGACCGCCTTGGGTAGTGCAACGTCGGCGAATTCAATCGTGTGTGGGTGATTGCGCTTTTCTTTAATCGATCGGGCGCGGCGCCGGAGCATCCGGTCGAGTTTGTCGGTCAGGAGTGAGACTGCCTTGTGGCATTCTTCCGAAGAGACCGTTGCATTGAGATCGGCACCGTTGAGTGCGATGTGGCCTTTGGCTTTGAACCGACTAGAAACGTCTTCCTTCGGATCAACTTCCAGCTCCACGCGAATCCGGAGGATCCGTTCCTCGTGGCGAAATAATCGCTCGGCCTTCTCTCGCACGTAGGTCTTCAGGGAAGGCGTCAGTTCGAGATGGATTCCGGAAACAATGAGATCGTGGTTATTTTGTCTGTTCATATTTCAGTCCATGGGTTGAGGTTGCTGACAGAAATGGTCCACAGCTCGAAGACATGGCGACGCTAAGCGAGGAATTAAGATCATACTCCTCCGTCGTGGTGACGGGAGGGTCTTCCGGTATTGGAAAATCGTTCATCAAGCTGATGCACAAACTGCACCCGGATCTGCGGTTTTGCAACCTATCTCGGACCGAGCCGGACATAAAAATCGCGGGATTAATGTGTCAGCACGTTCCGATCGATCTGGGAAATGCCCAGGAGATCGCCCCGGTGGCCGACACGGTCAGGCAATGGCTCGAAGCTGATCCAGCTGGGAAGGGTATTCTGTTGATAAACAACAGCGGGTTCGGTGGATACGGAATATTCCCAGAACCGGGGATCGAGCATCAGACTGGCATGATCGACGTCAATGTTCGGGCTTTGGTCGAGTTGACGAGCCGACTTCTTCCAACTCTGCGTGCGCGGGGCGGCGCCATCATCAACCTCGCCTCGACGGCAGCTTTTCAGCCGACTCCGTGGATGGCGACTTACGGGGCGACCAAGGCGTTTGTGCTGCATTGGAGCCTAGCGCTGGATCAGGAATTGTGGGGGTCGGGGGTGCGCTCACTCGCCGTTTGCCCGGGGCCAACCTCGACAGAATTTTTCCGGCGCGCCGGCCTGCAGGAGGGCAGTGTGGCCGATTCGATGAGCGTCAGCAGTGAGTTTGTGGTGCTGGCGGCTTTGCGGGCGTTAGCGGCGGGTCGGAGCCAAGTGGTGACGGGATGGAAGAACTGGGTAGCGGTGGCCTTGGTCACGAAGCTGCCGAAACCGATGGCGGCCTGGTTGACCGCTAAGGTGCTGGCACGTTTCCGCTTGAAGCAGGTGTCGCGATGAATCCTGCCCCAGAAGACGGTCGGGTGCCTCGCATGGGCAAGGCCTGTGCCTGGCCGCCCCGACCCCCTCCGGACCCGGAGAAGGTGCGCCAGATCCGCCGCGACGAGTTGATCGCTTGGATTCTCTATGAAGACGAACGTTTGTTGGTCATCAACAAGCCCGGCGACGTTGTTTGCCATCCCTCCAAAGCTGGTCCGTGGTCGAGCTTGGTCGGCGCGGCTCGCGAATATACGGGGCTGCCGACAATGCACCTGATCTTCCGGCTCGATCGAGAGACCAGTGGAGTTGTCGTGCTGGCCAAGGATTCAGCGATGGCAAGTCGGCTGCAGACGGCAATGCAGAAACGCAAAGTCGGCAAATCTTACCTCGCGGTGGTCACTGGGTCGCTGGCATCGGCGGTGACGGTCGAGCAACCCCTCGGCGACGACCTTGCGAGTCCGGTCTACGTGAAGACCACGGTGAGGCCGGATGGACTCGCGGCGACTTCGCATTTCACCCCGTTGGTTTGGACCGATGATTATACGTTGGTGCAGGTGGTGACCGAGAGCGGGCGCAAGCACCAGATTCGGGCGCACGCGCTCTGGCTGGGGCATTCGCTGGTGGGGGACAAAATTTACGGGCCGGATGATCGTCTCTACTTGGAGTTTATCGACACAGGATGGAGCGATTCAATGGCGGCAAAATTGCACTTGAGTCGGCAGGCACTGCATTGCGCGAAGATCGATCTCACTGCGGCAGGGGTGCCGCATGTCTTTGAAGCCCCGTTGGCGGACGATCTGCACCAGTTCTGCCTCAAACACGGGTTGCGGTCGTGATGCAGGTATCGATCGCGACGCGGAGGGCGGCGATCCGCTGATCGAGGGGAAAGCTCGAGGGGGTTTCCAGCGTGTAGCACAACGGAGCAAACTCGGCGGCGAGATAGATGGCTTCAGGCCAATCGGTGCGCAGCAACGGATCGCTGATCGGTCGGATGATTCCGGGTTCGTCGATCTCGCGACCATCGATCAGGGCGGCAGGTTCGATCGGCAGGATCGCGCTGACGGCCCGAGTAATGGCCGAGGCGACCGACGGGCGATTTTGGCGGTTGAGCTCGTAGAGGTAAAACCCCTGCGCCTCCCAATCCTCATGGAGACAGAGCGCGAGATCAAAGGGTGGTTGGCGTTGGAGCCAATCGGTGTGAGCGCGCACTTCGAGGCTTTGTCGGTGTTGATAATCCCGATTCAGATCGCGTTGGTAGACGTCTTCACGGGTGCTCCGCTGGAGGCCGTTTGGGTTGAGCACCGGACAGATGAACCAGTGGGCGCGATCAGCAAAGAATCCGCTCTGCAGGAGGGCGAGCAGCGTCTGCGGCGGGGCGGGCTCGTCGCCATGGATGCCCGCGGAAAGGTAGATGCGCGGGCGGGGACCGGGTGTGCGTTTGGTGAGGGCAATGAGGGGAAACTCGCCGGTCTGGCCGAAGCGCTCTACGCGGAACGCCTGCTGGCAGGCGGCTTCGGAAAAGTCCGCGAGGAGCGCGGCGACCGGGGCGAGTTGTGGTTTTGGCGGGTGAGGGTTCACGGGCAGAGTTTACAATCGCGACTTGGAACTGTTCGGCAATTCCTCTTAAGTCTTTCTTCTTCCCATGTCACACGTTCGCGTTCGCTTCGCCCCGAGTCCCACCGGTTTTTTTCATATTGGCAGTGCCCGGACGGCTCTGTTCAATTGGTTGTATGCCCGCCATACAGGCGGGACTTTTGTGCTGCGGATCGAAGATACGGATCAGGAGCGCAACAGTGAGGCCTTCCTCAAGGTGATCTACGACAGCCTTTCGTGGTTGGGTTTGAATTGGGACGAGGGACCCTCGGTGGGCGGAGCGTTCGGACCCTACCGGCAGAGCGAGCGGAGTGAGATCTACCGCGGGTATGTGCAGAAACTTGTCGATGCCGGGCGCGCTTACGAAAAGGACGGCGCCATTTGGTTCAAACTGTTGGGCGAGCGCTCAGAGGAGTTTGATGAGCGGCGCGAGCGCACGGTGACTAAGGTGAAGAGTGCGCCGACCCTCATCGACGACCGGATCCGCGGCCGAGTCGAGCGGGTCGAGGATGAGGATTTCGTCATCGTGCGTTCGGACGGGAATCCTGTTTTCCACCTCGTGAACGTGGTGGACGACATCACCATGAAGATCACGCATGTGATCCGCGGTGAAGACCATCTTTCGAACTCGAGCAAGCACGTGGAGTTGTTCAAAGCCTTCGGTGCGCCGATGCCGGAGTTTGCGCACATTCCTTTAATCCTGAAGCAGAACGGACCGGGCAAGATGTCCAAGCGGGACCAAGGAGCCTTGGTCGAGGAATATGAGCGTCGTGGTTACCTTCCTGAGGCGCTCGTGAATTTCCTCTGCCTGCTTGGTTGGAACCCAAGCGATGATCGCGAGAAGATGACGATTGGCGAGATTATCACTTTGTTTGACCTCCCCGGGGTAAACCAGAGCAATGCGCGGTTTGACGAAAAGAAACTCGCGCACATGAACATGGTCTACCTCTTGGAATTGCCCTCCGAGCGGTTTCTCTCGATGGCGCGGGCCTATTTCGAGAAGAGCGGGGAAGCGGCGGCGTTGGCGGCGGACAAAGCCTACTTCGGCGAGGTGATGCAGCTGTGCCAGCCGAAGATCAAGGGATTTGAGGAGCTGCCCGACTACACCCGTTATTTCTTCTCCGACGAATTCCCCATCGACGAGAAAGTGAAGAGCAAGGTGTTGGCTAAAGGCGATGCCGCGGCTCGTTTACTAGAGTTGACTGGGGCGCTTCCGGCGATGGATTTGGAAAGCGAAGAGGCGATTGAAGTTGCCATCAAAACCCTCGCTGACAGCAGCGGAGTCGGCTTCGGTCCCTATCAGGCCGTGGCCCGTTTGGCGCTAACGGGCACCAACGTGGGGCCGAGCATCACCGGATTAATGCGGGTGCTCGGGCGCGAGCGGGTGGCGAAGCGATTGACCGATTTTCAACAATCACTTTGAGGTATCTATCGCCTCTTGGAGACTCGCGACCAGCTCTTTCTGACTGAAGGGTTCGGCCATAATCTGCACGACGCCGAGGGCACGCAATTCGGATATTGGCTGTTCCTTGATCTGCTCGCTGGTGACGAAGATGTCGGTGTTGGAAAGCATGGGCTTGAGGATGCGCCCAAAATTTAAGCCATTTATTTTGGGCATTGGGACATCGGTAGTGACCGCGCATAGATCATCGCGATGGTCCGCCACTTGGATGAGTGCAGCCGTGCCGTCGGTGGAGGGAAGCACGCGAAAGTTGAGTGACCCAAGCACACGGCGCGTCGCGTCGCGTTGCGGCCGCTGAGTTCGCCGTCCACGACTAAGCGGTGTTCTCCGTAGGCATGGCGAAGGGGGGACTGCACGGATTTCATCGGCAATAGTGGGCCGTATCGAGACAACCCAGCGCGTTGGATCGAGCGCTTACGTCGAAGTAGTTGAACGCCTTTGAATACTTGAGCGGGATTCGCGCCATGCCTGGTTGGTGGCCGCCATCTGCCCTGTCTGATCGATGACGGCGATGTGGGCTCACAAAGCTTCAAGAGAAGAATGAGCCAACGTTGGAGACTCGAACTTCGTCGGAACGATTGTGGGCGGTCGGGGCGACGAAAGTCTCTCTTGGAGGCAAAGCCCACCTGCCGGGCAAATGCGGTTAAGCACTCGGCTTGGGTATGATCGAGAGCGCGAGATTGGTAATGGGAAACACTCCAAGTGCCGATCACGACCCCGACTGGATTGGTGATCGGTCCGTGAGCATGCAAGCGGATCAACGGCATGGTGGCCATGAGTAGATGGTCTCGAAGGGTCTCGACCTTGCTGAAGTCGGTGAATTGATCGACGCCGTGATGGCGGATCGCGGTTACGGCGAAGAGGTGGAAGAAGGGTGAGGCTTCGACGTCAACCCCGACGCGACTTCTTTTACCCTTGGCGATTACATCTCGAAATCCAATGTAGGTGACCGGGGTTTGGCAGATCTGGGCGTCGCAGGCGGACCAGTTGGCATCGGCGCTTCCGGGGTGGTTTCCAACATCGCCTAGGCCTCTTCAACGCGGCAACGCGTTCAGCGGTGAGATTTTTGGCTGTAAGTCGGAGGCATCGCGCGTCGAGCCGTTTCAACTCCAGCGCGAAATGATCATGGGGGATGACTCCCGGCGCAAGAACCTCAGCCGATCGTTCCACTGCGACGCTCGACCGCGCTGCTAGTGGCCCCAGGTGTCGCGCAAAGTGATCGCACGATTGAATACGGGCCGGTCGGGCGTGGAGTCGACTGAATCCTGCGTAAAGTATCCGAGACGCTCAAATTGGTAACAGGTGCCAACTGAGGCTTGGCCCAGTGAGGGTTCAAGTTTGGCGGCGACGGCGGCGAGCGAATCTGGGTTCACCACGGAAAGGAAATCATCTTCGTTGGCCGGCTCCGGCACCGTGAAGAGTCGGTCGTAAAGGCGCACCTCAGCGTCCACGGCTTGGGGAGCGCTGACCCAATGAATCGTGCCTTTGACCTTCTTGCTCGCATTGGGCTGGCCGCTGCGAGTGTCGAGCTGGGCGGTGCCATGGAGCTCGATGAGGTTGCCCTCGGCATCCTTGATGATCTCGTCGAGCTTGATGATACAGGCGTATTTGAGACGAACTTCGCCGCCGGGTTTGAGCCGTTGGAATTTCGGCGGAGGAACTTCAGCGAAATCGTCGCTCTCGATGAAGACTTCTCGCGTGAAGGCGATGGTGCGCTTCGTTGGGTTGTCAGATTGCGGGTTGTTGGACGCCTCGCATTCGATGACTTCATCCGCGTCGAGATTGGTGAGGACGAGCTTGATGGGCCGCAAGACGCCGAGACGACGCTCCGCGCTCTGGTTGAGCTCATCCCTTACCACGTGCTCCAACGCGGCGATGTCGGTGATGCCCTCGTGGGTGGTGATCCCGGTGCCGATGACGAATCGGCGCAGGGCACTGGCCGTGATCCCGCGACGGCGTAAACCGGCGAGGGTGGGCATCCGCGGATCGTCCCAACCGTGCACGACCTTCTCCTGCACCAAGCGAAGCAGGTTTCGTTTGCTCATAATCGTGTAGGTGGGGATCAGTTTCGAGAACTCGTATTGCCGGGGGAGTGGGCGCGGGAGGTTGAGGCTTTGCAGCACCCAATCGTAGAGCGGGCGGTGGACGACAAACTCCAATGAGCAAAAACTGTGGGTGACCCCTTCGAGATAATCGCTCAGGCAGTGAGCGTAATCATAGAGAGGGTAAAGACACCACTTGTCACCGGTGTGATGGTGGGCGACGTGTCGGATGCGATAAAGCAGGGGATCGCGCAACCAGAGGTTGGGCGAGCTCATGTCGATCTTCGCCCGCAGGGACCGGGCTCCGTCGGGAAACTCTCCGGCCCGCATTCGAGTAAACAAGTCGAGGTTCTCGTCGACGGAGCGATCCCGCCAGGGGCTGTTCTGGCCAACTTCAGTCGGGCTGCCACGATACTTCTCGGTGTCGGCCGGACTGAGATCGCAGACGTAGGCGTGGCCGCCCTTGATCAATTCGAGGGCGTAGGCGTAGAGCTGATCAAAATAGTCGGAGGCGGTGAAGGGTTCCGAGTCGGAATCGGACGCACTGACTGACGCCACCCGAAAGTCAGGACGACCCTCGATCACTTGCACGGTGGGCACAGCGCCCTTCGGTTTGAAGGTGAGTTGCGGGTCGGCCCATCCAGCGATGAGCCACTTAATGTCGGCGGTGATCGCTTTGACATAGGCGACGTCTTCTTTCGCTGGGTTGGTATCGTCGAACCGCAGGTTGCACTGGCCCCCGTTTTCGCGGGCGATGCCAAAATTCAGGAGGATGGCGCGGGCATGACCGAGATGCAAAAAGCCGTTCGGCTCCGGCGGGAAACGCGTGACGATCTTGGTGTAGCGTTTTTCGGCGACCTGTTTGGCGACAATCTCGCGGATGAAATCGATGGGCTCGGCGGAGGTTTCGGCGTCAGACATGGATCAATTCAGTTCAATAATAGGCTAAGGGCGCGGCGCTTAAGAGCGGCGCGGGCGGATGAAGGGGGCCGTGAAGTTTACGGGGACGGAGCCGTCGGCGGCCATTTCCCGCAGGAGACTGCCGAGATAGGGGATCAGCTGCTTCTTGCGGCTGACGATCCCGGGGAGATCGAAGATCTCGTCCTTCTCCACATGTGGGTAGGAAATGCGGTTGATGAACCCGGCATCGCCCTTGGTGAGGAGCAGAGAATTTTGGGTGTTGATGTCGGTCACCAAAAGGCAAGCGAACGCGAGGCCCTCCTCGTTGCGGAGATCCTGCAAGGCTTGAGCGATCGGCTTGGCGTGTTCCCAGAAATTGCCGAAGCCGAGCTCTTCGACTTGGGAGACGGCAAACCGAACGTTTTCTTCCTGATAGATCTTGAAATCGGACCGCACGATCTTGTCCGGTGGGCTGGCGAGGATCACCGAACCCGAGCTGAAGATTTCCTCGGCTAGTTTGCCCGAATCAACTCCGGCGATCTCCGACAGCCACTTGAGAATCACTCCATCCTTTGGTGTCGTCGTCGGGCTGTTGAGATGGAGGGTATCGGAGATGAGACCGGACATCATGATTCCGGCAAGGTCGGGGGAGGGCGTGAGCCCCTCCCGGCGGAACAGGTCGGCTACAATGGTGCAGGTGGAGCCGACCGGTTCGTTGATAAAGAGGATCGGCTGTTGGGTGTTGAGCGATCCGAGCCGGTGGTGATCGATGATCTCGGAGATCGTGACCTCGTCCGCGCCGTTGACCGCTTGGGTCATTTCGTTGTGGTCGACGAGCACGAGGCGGATGTTGACCGGTTTGAGCAGATCGCTCTTGGTGAGGAGTCCCTGGAGCCTGCCATCTTCATCGGTGACCATGAGCGCATGTGTCGTGGCCGGACCAAATTTTTTCCGGACTTGCTCGATGGGCATATCGGCGTTGACGGTGCGAAATTTGCGGTCCATCACCCGATCGAGCGTCGAGGCGGTGCGCACGACCCAGGCGGTGGTCGCGGTATCGTGGGGACTGCAGATCACGCTCACCTGATGCTTCTTCGCCAGTGCGAGCACATCCGGTTCGATGGTTAGGCCTCCACTGATGACGAGGGCGCGGATGCCGATCTCGATGGCTCGCACCTGCACGTCGCGGCGGTCGCCGACGATGATAATAGATTGGGAGGGAGGAAGGTTCTCTCGCTCGGAGATCTTCCAAAAGGTTCCAACGTCCATCGCGCCGATGCGAACATGGAGTTCCTCCAAGCGATCCTCGTCGACGGCGTGAAGTGACTTCGCCTGGAGCGACCGGACGATCCGGCCGAGGCTGGTGCGCACCTGCCGCATCTGGCGGGGCTCGTTGATGTGAGGAACAAAGAAGCTGCCCATCTGAGCGAGGGACACGGTGCCTTCAACCCGCCGGTCCCTGGTCGTGATCGGGAGCACGCTCACACCGTGTCGATCGATCATCTCGAGGGCCTCGGCGCAGGTGGCGTTTTCGTTGACCGCGACGACATTGCTGATCATTAAATCGCGCACGCGGGGGCTAACGTCGCTCAAGTAGAGCGGCAACGGCTGGTTGAATCGGTTCAAAATCGTGTCGATCCGCGCGTTGGAGTTGCCGCAACGAGCCGCCACGTAACCTGATTCACCCCGTTGTGTCTTAAAAGCAGCGTAAGCGATCGCCGAGCAGATCGCGTCGGCATCGGGGTTCTTGTGTCCGATGATATAGGTCAGGTTGGTGGTCCGGTTAACGGACTCAAGGGAAGCGGGTGCGGGAGCAGCGGTCGTCATGGCAAAGACCACCACTTTGCACACTCGTGAGCCCCGGGGGAAGCGGGAAAACAAAAAAGCCGGGCAATCCCGGGCGCGAAGCTAGAATCAACTCAGCCCTAAGGGCCTTGGACCGCTGGCACGCCGGCAGGGGAGCCAGTGCCGCCGCCGCTGGTCGCCCACACTCGCGCGGAGATCGCCGCATTGGTCGCGTTATACGGGATCGCTTGGAGAATGTTATCGGTCCTCTGCGTGCTGCGATTGGAGACGAACTTGTCGGTGGCGGTGTTGGGGAAGAACTGGATGTTGCCACCGAGGAAGACCACGTAGCCGCCCGCATCCTTATACACGCCGTTTTCCGGATCCCAAGTGCCGTCTGGACGGAGACCCCGCGTAAAGACCACGGGCGTCGTCGCCGCATCGCCCATCCGCACCCCGCCGACAAACTCGACGCTTAGCGAGCGATTGGTGGTGAAGGTGCTATCGAGGGCGGTCCGGCTGGCGGCACTGATGATCCCCGCCGGATAGCTTCCATCGAACAGCGGGTCATTTCTGGCAAAATATAGGGAAGGATCGGTCAACGTGCCATTGCGGGCGAGAATGCCGGGCCAGAGGAACACCCGCTCCGAGGCGGTGAGCACACTGGCTCCGACCGTGTTGGGGTCGGGGAGGCGGTCGTTGTTGTCGGCGGCATAAATCATCGCCGCTTTGACGATCTCGCGGAGATTGTTGGCATCGACCGCCCGTTGGGCCTTCTCACGGACGCTGCCGACCGTTGGAATGACGATCGCGGCGAGGATGCCGATGATCGCAATAACCGTGAGCAATTCGATCAGTGTAAATCCAGAATTAAAACGGCGATGGGGAGTGGTCATAAGAACGCAGGGAGTCTCGGAAGAGTTCGGGTGATTACCGGCGAATTCAATCTGATTCTCCGATCGCGGACTGGACAAATCAATTGCTTGTGCCGTAGTTTGTGGGGTTATGAAAATCTACCTCGATGGAAAATTCGTGGACCAAGCCGATGCCAAAGTGTCGGTCTTCGACCACGGTCTGCTTTATGGGGACGGAGTTTTTGAGGGAATCCGGCTCTACGGCGGCAACATTTTCCGTCTGGATGAGCATCTGGAGCGTCTCGAGCATTCGGCCAAGGCGATCATGCTGACACTGCCCTTCACCCGGCAGGAAATTAGCGACATCACCTGCGAAACCTGCCGCCAGAATGGTCTGATCGACGCCTACATCCGGCTCGTCGTGACCCGCGGGGTGGGCGATCTGGGCTTGGCTCCATGGTTGTGCCCGAAACCGACGACCTTCGTGATCGCGAGCAAAATTTCTCTTTATCCTCAAGAGCATTACGACAACGGACTGTCGATTGTGACAGTGCCGACTCGGCGAATCAATCCGGCGGCCCTGCCTCCGACGGTGAAATCACTGAATTACCTCAATAATATTTTGGGAAAGATCGAAGCGAAGCAAGCGGGAGCCCTTGAGGCGATCATGCTTAATGATCAGGGCTTTGTGGCCGAGTGCACGGCTGACAATGTCTTTGTCGTGCACAAGGGTGAGATTTATACTCCGGGTTCCTCTCAAGGGGCGCTCAAGGGCATCACGCGAGGCACGATCTTCGATATCTCGAAGGAGTTGAATGTGCCGATGAAGGAAGTCGACATGACTCGCTACGACGTCTGGTGCGCGGACGAGTGCTTCCTGACTGGATCTGGCGCGGAGGTCGTCCCGGTGGTGAAGCTCGACGGTCGCGTGATCGGGACGGGAAAGCCCGGGCCCTTGACGCAGAAGATTCTGGCTTCGTTCCGCCGCCGCGTGTTGGTCGAAGGCACGAAGATCTGAATGCCAAGCTCGCTCGCGGACCGCAATCCCGCGGGCGGGACAGGGTGGCGCGCCTGCGCTCGGAAACTGGGCGAAAGTGGCGCCGCAATTACTTGGTGTCATGCACTTGCCAGACGGGCGGGTGATGGCATCCTATCTGCATAGGGAAAATCGAATATGGCCAATCCACTCAAATGTGACCTCTGCTCCAAAGCCGCGACAGTGCACCTCACGCAAATCGTGAACAACAAGGTGCACAAAGTGGATCTGTGCGAGGAGTGCGCCCAGGCCAAGGGAGTGACCGATCCGAGCGGGTTTTCGCTGGCGGATCTCTTGATGAAGGCTTCCCTCAATCCCGAGCACGGAGATTCCTCCATCCGTTGTGAGCAATGCGGCTACACCCAGCAGGACTTTAAGAAGCACGGCCGCTTTGGTTGCCCACAGTGCTACGAGACCTTCTCCTCAGATATCGAAGGAATGCTCGAGGGCATGCACAAGGGCACCTCGCACACCGGTAAAGTGCCCCAGCGGGCGCTCGCTCGTAAGACTCTCAACGATCAGTTAACAAAACTTGAAGGCGCGCTTAACGAAGCCGTCAAAACCGAGCGGTATGAAGATGCCGCTCACTGCCGCGATGAAATCAGCAAAGTCAAACAAACCTACGAGCAAGAGTCGGCGCGTTAAGCCGATGACGCTGTCCGGCCTCATCGACACGCCGTCGGAATTGACGGGCGCGTCGGGGAGCAAGATGGCGATCGTGCTGATGACGCGAATCCGTTTGGCCCGCAATTTGGCTTCGGTGCCATTTCCCGGTTGGGCGCGTCCGGCCCAGAGAGAGGAAGCGCTCGAGATCTGCCGGGCAGCGGTGATGGCGGCGGCGCCGATGAAACGCAGCTTGAGTGTAGACCTGTCCGAATTGAGCGAGCTCGAGAAATTGATCCTGGTGGAACGCCACCTGATCAGCCGCGAGTTGAGCGGAGCCAAGAGCGGGGCAGGCGTGGTGATCAGCCAAAACCAGTCTGTCTCCGTGATGATCAACGAAGAGGACCATCTCCGAATTCAGGTGCTGCGGTCGGGATTCCAGCTGAAGAAGGCGTGGACGACGATTAACGACTTCGATAGCGTGTTGGAAGAGCAGCTCGACTACGCGTTTTCTTCGACCCAAGGCTACTTGACGGCGTGCCCCACCAATCTCGGCACTGGCATGCGTGCCTCGGCCATGATGCACTTGCCTGCCTTGGTCATCGCGGGCCAAATGGAAAAAGTTGTGCGGGCGGTTAACCAGCTCGGCATGGTCGTGCGCGGCCAATTCGGCGAAGGCTCCGATGCCAGCGGGAGTATTTTCCAGATTTCCAATCAGACGACTCTCGGCGAGTCGGAGGCCGAGATCATCAAGCGGTTGGGCAGCGTCCTGACGACGATCATCGAGCACGAGGGCAACGCCCGGGAGCGGCTGCTGGAGAACGACTCGGGCAAACTGTTCGACAAGATCGGACGCGCCTACGGGGTTTTGCAGAACAGCCATTTGCTGAACTCGAGCGAAGCGATGAATCTCCTTTCGCTCGTCCGCTTGGGGGTCGATCTGTCGATGTTTCCTGAAGAAACCCGGTCCGCCGTGGATCGACTCTTTATTGAAGCCCAGCCCGGACATCTGCAATATGCCAAGAAGGGCGAGTTTGAACCCGGACAGCGAGATTTGCTCCGCGCAGCTTGCTTGCGCTCCGAGTTTGCGAATTTCGCACGACCCGACTTTACTACCAACGACAAGGACGAGAGTTAATCCACCAACGAACCCATACGCATGTCTCAAGAGCCGATGAATAACTTTACGCCCCGGGCCCAGCAGGTGCTGGCCTTGGCCAGGAAGGAAGCCGACCGTTTCCACCACAACTATGTGGGCACGGAGCATATCCTCCTTGGTTTGATAAAACTCGGTCAAGGGGTCGCCGTGAGCGTGCTGCAAAAAATGGGGCTCGATCTGGAGACCGTGCGGTCGGCCGTCGAAAAGCAAGTTGGCATCGGGCAGGAGACGAAGACTCCGGGCAGCATCCCCTACACTCCGCGGGTAAAGAAGGTTCTCGCCCTCGCAGGAAAAGAGGCGAAAACCCTCAATCATTCTTACGTGGGCACGGAGCACATTTTGCTCGGTTTGCTGCGCGAAGGGGAGGGCGTCGCCGCGCGTGTCCTCAAATCACTCGACATCGACATTGAACGCACGCGCAACGAAATCCTCCGCGAGCTGGATCCCCAATTTTCTGGCGGCGAGCCCGGCGGTGAAGAAGCCGCCGCTGGTGGTCCTCGGGGCGGATCGCCTGAGGATCGCAAGGAAGTGAAGACTCCTGCGCTCAAAGCTTTCGGCCGTGATCTCACGGAGCTGGCCCGCAAGGGAGACATGGATCCGGTAGTCGGCCGTAAGAAGGAGATCGAGCGGGTGATTCAGATTCTCTGCCGTCGCACGAAGAACAACCCTGTGCTGATTGGCGAAGCGGGCGTGGGTAAGACGGCCATTGTCGAAGGCCTCGCCCAAGAAATTGCGGCCGGCAACGTGCCGGAAATTCTCTTTGAAAAGCGGGTGGTTACACTCGACCTCGCCTTGATGGTCGCTGGCACCAAATACCGCGGTCAGTTCGAAGAGCGGATCAAGGCCGTGATGGACGAGATCAAGCGGGCCAAGAATGTCATCCTCTTCATTGATGAGATGCATACCATCGTCGGAGCCGGTGCGGCTGAGGGGGCGATGGACGCTTCCAATATATTCAAGCCGGCGCTCTCGCGCGGAGAGATGCAGTGCGTTGGTGCGACCACGCTCAACGAATACCGCAAGTATATTGAGAAGGACTCGGCGCTCGATCGCCGCTTTCAATCCGTCAAGGTGGAGGCGCCCTCCGTCGAAGACACGATTTTGATTTTGAAAGGGATCCGGGGAAAATACGAGGATCACCACAAGGCGATCTTCACCGACGGCGCACTCGAGGCGGCCGTCAAGCTCTCCGACCGATATATCACGGGCCGATTTCTGCCGGACAAGGCGATCGATATCATGGACGAGGCAGGCTCCCGCGCGCGGATCAATTCGCTCAGCCGCCCGCCCGCCCTTGAAGCGATGAGCAAGGAGATCGAATCGGTGTGCTCGAAGAAAGAGACGGCAATCGCCGAACAGCATTTTGAAGAAGCGGCGAAATTCCGCGATCAGGAGAAACAGCTCCGGGCTAAACTGGAGGAAAGCACGGAAGCTTGGCGCAAGGTGCGCGATGAAAAACGGGTCACGATCGACGATAATCAAGTGATGCACATTGTCGCGACTTGGACGGGGATTCCGCTGAGTCGGATGGAGAAGAAGGACAGTGAAAAGCTGCTCTCGATGGAAGCGGAGATCCAGAAAGTCGTCGTGGGCCAAGAAGTGGCCGCGTCGGCGATCGCTCGGGCACTGCGTCGCTCACGGGCGGACTTGAAAGATCCTCGTCGGCCAATCGGTTCGTTCATGTTTGTGGGGCCGACCGGCGTCGGCAAGACCGAGACCGCCAAGCAACTCGCGGCTCAGATGTTCGGTAATCAAGACGCGATCATCCAGATCGACATGTCGGAATACATGGAAAAATTCTC